>Ga0194061_1000353_pt1 | contig 27983 bp, 24 predicted proteins | sample SepL2221m_MetaG_FD_163423 | JGI IMG/M metagenome (GOLD analysis project Ga0194061, IMG submission 163423) | Anoxic zone freshwater microbial communities from boreal shield lake in IISD Experimental Lakes Area, Ontario, Canada - Sep2016-L224-21m | ecosystem: Environmental > Aquatic > Freshwater >... | reverse complement strand
CCCCACGACGACTGTGTCTTCATCACGGTCGATCTCTCCCAAATCGAGGCGCGGGTGATCGCCTGGATCGCCGGGCAGACGGACCTGTTGCAGCAGTTCAGCAATTACGACCTCGACAAATCCAAGGACGTGTACTGTCAGTTTGCCAGCCAGACATTCCGCTGCAGCGTCCGGCCCGTCCGTGATGACGATTCGCCTGAGACCAAAGAACAACTCGTGGCGTACCGGCAGCTCGGCAAACGTGCTGTTCTCGGGCTGGGATTCGGAATGGGCGCGCTGACGTTCATGATTCAATTGCGCCAGGACCCCATGTTGGTTCCGCTCTTCGATCAGGGCATCCTGACGCCACAAATCTTCCACGAGATTGTACGTTCCTACCGCTCGACATACTCCAAAATCCTCGGACTCTGGCGCGGCCTCGAAGGCGCTGTTGTTGACGCCATCAACGGTCAACGCCGCGAGCTGAACGGCATGATCTTTTGGGTTGAGGGGACCACCTTGAACCTCCAACTGCCGTCCGGCCGCGTGCTCCATTATCCCGACATCCGCTTGGTCGATCACCAGGGAACTCGGCAGTTCTTAAACGAGTGGGGCGACGTGGATGAATTCGAGTGCAGCGGCCCCGCCATTGTGTACGGCGCCAACATTCCCTTCTACGGCGGGAAGATCGCTGAGAACGTGGTCCAGGCCACGGCCCGCGATCTGTTCGTGGAAAGCATGTTGAGGCTCGAACGTTTGGACTTGAAGGTTCTCTGGCACACGCATGATGAAAGTGTCTTCGAGGTTCCAAAGCTGAATGCGGAGGCCGCGTTGGCCGACGTGAAGCGCGAAATGCGCACGCCGCCGGCTTGGGCAACGGGCCTGCCGTTGGCGTGCGACGCCCGGCTCGCGGAGCAGTACGGCAAATGAACAAATCGACCGGTCGCGGCAAAGAGGAAGTTTTAACGAGGGCACCGAAAATGAACCTTGAAAATCCACCCGAAGGCATCTGTTCTGATCTCGCCTACATGGTGCCTAATGCCCATTTGGACGTAACCGCCTTGGCGTTGATTTTGGGCCGTTGCAAGAAGTCGATCCAACGTGCAGTCCGTCGCGGGGAACTTCCGCGCCCGTTTACATTCATGGGGCGTCACGTCTGGCTGGCGGGAAAGATTGTCGAGCATCTTCAGAAACTTCAAAACGAAGCCTTGCAACTGGCGGAACGCCGCGATAGAAAAATCGAGGAACAAAAGAGAGGACTGTGAAATGGCGTACGTTTTCAAAAAGAAAAACCCGCATACTGGGCGCAACTATCCCGAGTGGCGTTTCCGATACAAAGATGTTTCGGGAAAGTGGATTCAAGGTGTCGGGTGGCCCGACAAGCAGAAGACGTTGGACCACGCCCGCAGTGTTGAAGCTGAACGTCGGGCGATTCGCAAGGGCGAAAAGGAAGCGCCGCCAGCCTTTCTCCAGAACCGAAACAAACCGATTGGTGAAGTCGTGTCCGAATATCTTGCGTGGGGAAACGCGCAGGGAGGTCGTGGTGGCCGTCCGTGGGCGAAAATGCTCGCTGATAATCGCCGTCGTTTTCTGGCCAAATGGATCGATGAACTTCATCTGACCAGTCTGGCCGACATCGATGTTGTAAAGGTGGAGCAGCGGGCGCGGGAAACATTGAAAAACCGAAGTGCGAAAACCGTCGCCGGGCATGTCGAGGCTTTAACGGCCATGTGTTATTGGGCGGTAAAGCGCAACTATTTGGCGCGAAACCCGCTTCAGTCAATGTCACGCTTCGACATCCGCCCGACTTGCCCGCATCGGGCGATGACGCCGGAAGAGGTTTTGAAATTGTTGGCGGTCACACCGCCGCATCGTCAGCTCTGGTACAGGACGGCTTTGGCCACTGGCTACCGCCTCTCGGAATGTGCTTCCCTGACGGTCCGAAGCTTGGATTTATTTGGTCCGTCGCTGCCGTTGGCGGCAGACTTCACGAAAAACCGAAAGGATGCACGGCAACCGATCGATCGCGAACTGGCCGATGAATTGGCGGCGTATTGTAAACACAAAACTCCCGACGATTCACTCTTGGACATGCCGAAGAAAAACACCACAAGTGATCACCTCTCCAACGACTTCGATGCAGCGAAAATCTGCCGCAAGACAAGCGACGGGAAGGCCACGTTCCACAGCTTCCGCGTCAACTATATCAACGCCGTGATTGAGTCCGGCGCAGACCTCAAAACGGTCATGGAACTGGCTCGACACGGCTCAGCAGCAATGTCGATGGAGGTCTATGCGAAGGCGAAGCCGGAGCGCGTACGTGCCGCCGCGGACGCCGCGCATAAATACATGCGCCAGCAGATGGACTCTGCGGCGTGTGGCACCGGTGTGGCACAGCAAAAAACAGGGACTGACGACGTTGTTGTAAGCGATGACGAGGAGGGTGGTTGTGTTGTTTCTGAAGTGATTTCCGGACTAGGATTCGAACCTAGACGAAGGGTACCAAAAACCCTTGTGCTACCGTTACACTATCCGGAAGAAATGCGCTGTGGATTGCGCAATTCCTTTCTATCACAGTCGGTTTGGATTTCAACCGACAATTCACGACTTTTTTCTACCTGCACGCCAATACGCCGTTACGATTCGGTGATTGACGATTTCGTCGGGTGGATTTACAACGTTCCCACGTGTTTGCATAGCCATTTTATCTCGTCCATCCAAGGAGCTCCGATGCCGCTTCCATGCACTGATTCGCTCGCGTTTTTGCAGACCATGCTCTCCACCCCGTCGCCGTCCGGTTTTGAAGCCAAGATCCAGAATGTGATCCGCTCGCGATACGAGCAGTTCGCCGACGAAGTCCATCGCGATGTCCACGGCAACCAATGGTTCGTCATCAATCCAAAAGGCGCTGTACGCGTGATGCTCTGCGGACACGTGGATGAAATCGGGCTCATGGTCAAATACGTCGACGACCAGGGCTTCATATGGGTCACAAAAATCGGCGGACCCGATCCGTTGCAACATTGGGGCCAGCGCGTGCACGTTCACACCAAGAACGGCCCGATCTTCGGCGTCATCGGAAAAAAGCCGATTCATAACACGCTTCCCGACGAACGGACCAAAGGCGCAAAACTCGAAGACCTATTTGTAGACATTGGAGCAAAAGATAAAGCCGACGCTCTAAAGATGGTCCGTGCGGGCGACCCTATTACATTCATCGTCGGTTACGAACGCATGCCCAACGATCTCGCCGTCGGTCGAGCCATGGACGACCGCATCGGTGCGTTTGTCTGTCTCGAAGCGCTGCGCAAAGTTCATGCTGCTCGCGCTCAGAACAGCGAGGCGTTGAAGGATTGCGCGTTCTATTCGGTCTGTTCTGTGCAGGAAGAAGTCGGTTTGCGCGGCGCTCAGACGGCTGCATACACGATTGATCCGCATGTCGGAATCGCTGTCGATGTTGGTTTCGCGACCGATTATCCCAGCGAGAACAAGAAGATTCTCGGCGATTTCAAACTCGGTGGCGGACCGATTCTGCATCGCGGCGCGAACATTAATCTGCCACTTGCCGACATGATGGAAGGCCTCTGCGATTCGCACAACATTCCGTATCAGTTGAGTGGTGACGGCGGCATTATGGGTACAGACGCGGGCGCAATGCAGGTCAATCGCAACGGTTGCGCTGCGGCCCTGCTCTCGGTTCCTAATCGCTACATGCACTCGCCAATTGAAATGATCAGCCTGCATGACGTCGAAAATTCAGCGGAACTGCTCGCGCAAATCGCGTTGAATGTGAAGGCCGACCAGTCGTTTATTCCGGTGCCTGTTTTTTAGAAACGATCTCGAAAAAATGGGGTAGAATAAGGCCATGACTGCGCTGCCAGCTCCCAATTCTCAGCAAGCCCTTCGAATCTCGCCTGTTCGCCGAGCCGTCCCGCCGTTGGAAAACGGCGCGAGGCTCGACGCGACGGAGTTCATGCGACGCTACGAGGCGATGCCGGAATTAAAAAAAGCGGAACTCATTGATGGAGTGGTTTACGTTATGGGTTCACCGGTGAGACAAACGCTGCATTCAAAACCGCATGTCAGATTGGTCGGGTTATTGAACTCGTATAGTCTCGCTACTCCCGGTGTCGATCCCGGTGACAATTGCACCGTTAAAATAGATGAAGAGAACACGTTTCAACCAGACGGATTGTTGTATTTGACCCCGGTACGAAATGGAAAATCCAGCATCGATGATGATGACTTCATCGTAGGTGCGCCGGAGTTACTTATAGAAGTCGACGCAAGCAGTGTCTCCATGGACACGCAAAGAAAGATGCACGCTTATGAAAAAGCGGGTGTTCAAGAATACATTATTTGGCGCACGGAAGACGAAGCGATCAATTGGTGGACACTCGACGGCGGCTCCTATAAAGAACTGCTTCCCGACGCAGATGGCATCATCCGCAGCCGCGTTTTCCCTGGATTGTGGCTCGATCCGAAAGCCATGATTGCAGACAATTGTGCGCGGATGAATGCCGTCTTGATGATGGGCTTGTCGAGCGCGGAACACGCTGCATTCGTGAAGTGATGTCTTGTTCAACTCATTCGAAACGAATTCCCGACATGCCCTCATCGCTCAACAATCTCACTCAACTTCTCTCACGCGCATCCGAACAATTCGGGCAAAGCGTCTGCGCCGTTGATGCTCCGACCGGTCGTGAACTCACGTTTGCCGCGTTGAAAGAAGCATCCGAACGCATCGCGTCGTCGCTGTCCTCCCGCTTCGGAATTGCCCCAGGGCAAAACGTCGCGCTGCTGCTGCCAAATTGCGTTGAAATTCTGCCGGTCTATTTTGGAATTCTGCGAGCAGGCTGCGTCTGCGTACCGATCAACGCGCGCTTGAAAGCAGCGGAATTTGAAGTCATTGCTGGCGACTGCGACGCTCACGCTGTCTTCGTACATCCGGCCACCTGGAAGCCCGCGCAGGAAGCATTCAAGACGATGAATTGGTCGAAGCCGATCATCGCCGTCGGATTCGAAACGCCGCCCGAGGGCACGATTCCGTTCTATGAATTACTCGACCACGAGTCACACCTCCCTCCCGCCCCGGCGACGCAGCGCGATGATGTCGCCGCAATCATCTACACGTCCGGCACAACCGGTCGCCCAAAAGGCGCGATGCTGACGCACGGCAATATTCTGTTCAACATCGAATCAACAATTGCCGGGCACGGCTTGATTCCGTCCGACGTTCATCTGTTGATCGTGCCGCTCTTCCACGTCACCGGTTTGAATACGATCATGCCGACTGCAATGTTTCAAGGTTCAGCGATGATCGTGTCCTCAAGCATCGATCCGGAAGAAGTCGTGGACATCGTTGGGCGATTCAAATGCACGACGTTCTTCGGTGTCCCAACCACCTTCTATCTGCTCGCTAATTTGCGTGATTTGAATCTCGAAAAACTGCGGACGCTGCGCTTGATATGTTACTCCGGCGCGCCGATGTCACCGCTCACGATCCAACGTCTACGCGATATGTTCCCGGGCGTCGAACTACATAATTTCTACGGCTTGACCGAGACCACGTCGGTGACGACCGTGCTGCCTGACAGCCAAGCGATTGAGCGCTCAGAGTCCATCGGCCTCCCGCCGCCGGGTTTGGAATTGAGCGTAAAAGACGAACACGGCACGACGCTCCCGCCCGGAGGACTCGGCGAATTGTGTGTAAAAGGCCCGAGCGTTTTGAAAGGCTATTTCAAGCGCCCGGAAGCAACAGAAGACGCGATACGCGACGGTTGGTTCCACACCGGCGACACCGCGTATATGGACGCTGAAGGCTACGTCTTTTTGCGCGGACGCAAGAAAGAAATGATCATCGTTGCAGGCGAAAACGTATATCCGATCGAAGTCGAAAACACGATCTGCGCACACCCCGCCGTGCAGGAAGCCGCCGTCTTCGGTCGCCCCGACGCCATGCTCGGAGAAGTCGTCCACGCCGCCGCCGTCTTGCGCCCGGATCAGACATTGACCGAACGCGAATTGCGAGCTTTTCTGGCCTCGCGCCTCGCCGCTTTCAAACAACCGCGCACGGTCGTCTTCATGGACAAATTGCCGCGCAATCCATCGGGGAAAGTGATGAAGCGGGATTTGAAGTAGTCGTCTTCACACCTTCAAAATCCCAGTCATATTTCCGCCGAAGATTTTGTCCTGATCGCTCTTAGGCGCTCCGATTTTTTCGAGCGCTTCTCGTTGACGCTTGTAATTGTCCTGCCGCCAACCGCGCGGAAAACTGCTCGAGTCGGTGCCGAAAATAATGCGGTCCGGGCCGAATACAGCCAGTGCTCGTTCGAAGACGTGTTCGAGCGTCAACCCCGGAAACAGGTTGATCCAATTGTTGGAACTCGCCGTATCAACGTAGACGTTCTTCGCCTGCGATCCCAGCATCAGCGTCTCATGAAAATAGCCCGCGCCGAAATGAGGGATGATGAATTTAAGGTTCGGAAATTTGTTCGCGACCGAGTGCAATTGGATCGGATTCGAGTACCGCAAATCCACCGACGGAGTCATGCCGAGCTTTTCTTGGATCGGAATTTTGAGCAGGCCGACATGCACGAACGCCGCAGCCCCTGCGCGCTCCAGCATCGAATAAATCGGCAGCATCCGCTCGTCGTCGGCGTAATAATGGTGCAGCGCCGGGAACATGCACGCGCCGCGCAATTTGGCTTCATCCAGTCCCCGTCGCGCGCGCGACATCGCGTCGGGCTGAGTCGGATTGAGAAAGAAAAATCCGCTCAACCGGTTCGCATGTTTAGCGATCGTTTGCCCCAGGGCATTGCCATCGCCGATCGCGCTCGAAAACAACACCGCTCGATCCACGCCGTATTTGTCGAGTTCCGCGATCCATCGCTCAGCCAGCGCGGGCATGTCATCGCCCGGAGGAATATCCGCCCCAGTGATTTCCTTAGTTCGCTCGATGGAAACTCTGGCTTGATCCGACCAAAACTGGTAAAAGCGTCTGGAGAAGATGTGGACGTGTCCGTCGATAATCATACAGCCTCCGTGCCGGGATGAGAGAAACGGGCGGTTGGGCGTTCGAACGTCTTCACACTATATTCTTATCTGGAGCATGCAACATGAAAATTCGTTCTGTCACCGTTTTCAATGGACATCCTGACGCGCGAACCTCAACCGAAATCTTGCGCTCAGGCCGAGCCGCTCAAGCGATTCGCAAGCGCCTCGTCGATGCCGGTTTTGACGTTCAAATGATTCGCTTGGCTCTCGCGCCAGCCCCTGAAATGTCACGTGATCCCCTTCGAGAAGCGCAGACCATCGAGTTGCTCGCACATGACGCAGGCCTTAACTTCATCTCACTCGGCCCCATCGCTCAGACGCAACTGCGCGTTCACGAAATTGATCGGCTTTCCGAGATCATCGCTGGGACCAGCGCGATTTTTCTGACCGCACCCATTTCACACAACGGCGTCGCGAATCCGTGGGCGATGCGTCCAATTGCGAATGCGATTAAAGCGATTGCAGCCGCGACGGAAAACGGTTTCGGAAATCTTCGCTTTGCCGCGCTCGCCGAATGCCCGCCGGGTATTCCATTCTTTCCAGCCGCGTACGCCCGGCCCAACGATTTCTCATTCGCACTTGCACTTGAATGCGCGGACCTCGCGCTCGATGCGACGACTCAATCAACGTCTCCAAACGACGCGATGGCAACCTTATCACGCGTGATCGAAGATTACTCAAAACGTATGGAAATCGCATTGCACGGAATTGAAGCAGAGTGCGGCGCGCGCTTCGACGGTTTCGACTGGTCGCTCGCCCCGCATCCCGACAAAGCCTGCTCCATTGGCGCGGCCATCGAAGCGCTTTCCGGCGCACCGTTCGGCACATGGGGAACGCTCTCAGCCGTCGCAGCATTAACACGTGCCATTCGAAACGCAAACGTCCGCCACGTTGGTTTCTCAGGCGTCTTTCTGGCCCTACTTGAAGACTACATTTTCGCTCGACGCACACGTAGCATCGCCGATATGCAGTCGCTCCTTTTATACAGCGCGGTCTGCGGCAGCGGCCTTGACACGATCCCTCTCGCAGGCGACGCCGATCCCGCATCCATCGCCGCTTTGATGGGCGACGTCGCCACACTCTCGACGACGTTGAAGAAACCGCTGACCGCACGACTGATGCCCGTCCCAGGATTGAAGGCCGGTGAACTGACGCGATTCGATTTTCCATTTCTAGTCAACGGATACACACTCGCTGTATAACAACGCTAATGCGTCTGCGAATTCTTCTTGCGTTGCGCGTCCGGCGATTCAAAATCACGTTCTCACTTTTTGAGGGTCCATCTTGATCGTTCTTATCACCGGCGGAGCAGGCTACATCGGCAGTCACACAGCGAAGATCATGGCGCGCGCAGGCCATACGCCCATCGTGCTCGACAATATGACGTTTGGGCACGAATGGGCCGCGAAATGGGGGCCACTTGAAAAGGGCGATTTGAGCGACACGGCTTTTCTCGCGGACGTTTTTAAGCGCCATAAAATCGACGCCGTCGTCCACTTCGCCGCGAACGCGTTCGTCGGTGAATCGATGACGAATCCCAAAAAATATTTCCGCAACAACACCGTGAACACGTTGAATCTTCTCGACGCGATGGTCGATGCAAACGTGAAAGAGATCGTCTTCTCCTCCACATGTGCGACCTACGGCGATCCGCACTACATGCCGCTTGATGAATTGCATCCGCAGAATCCCGTCAATCCATACGGCGAATCCAAGTTCTTCGTCGAGCGCATGCTGCATTGGTACGCCGCCGCATACGGCATCCGCTTCGCCGCACTGCGTTACTTCAACGCAGCTGGCGCAGACCCTGAAGGCGAGATCGGCGAGGACCACACGCCAGAGACTCATTTGATCCCGCTCGTCATCGAAGTGGCTCTCGGCAAACGCCCACACATCGGCGTGTTCGGAACCGATTATCCGACCCCCGATGGCACCGCCATCCGCGATTACATTCACGTCAACGACCTCGCCGATGCGCACGTCCGCGCTTTGAATCATCTTAAAATGGGTGGCAAAAATCTGAAGTTAAATCTCGGCACAGGACGCGGCAATTCAGTTCGAGAAGTCATAGCCGCTGTTGAAGCTGTCAGCGGAAAAATTGTCTCCGTGATCGAAAGCCCACGCCGCCCCGGCGATCCCGCCGAACTCATCGCAAACGCAACGCTGGCCCGCGAAACAATCGGATGGATTCCGCAGTACACCGACATCCGCGTCATCGCGGAACACGCGTGGAAATGGCACACTCGAAAGTAATTTCTAAAACCGCTTCGTGATAGTGGAAGAAAGGTAAAGACTTGAAAAATGTTCGAATGAGACTGTACGCCGGGATGGTGTTGATGTTCGTCGCGATGAACCTTCAAGCGGCGGGCGAGATGAAACCTGGGCTGATGGCCGAGTACTTTGAATTCGATACCGGTATCTCCGATTTCCCGAAAATCGCTGCGGACAAATTACCGTCGATCCGCCGTGTCGACCGCACCATCATGGTCGAGGATTGTCAGGAAAATTTCAACAACACCAACATCAATCGGAATTTTTACGTCAAATGGACCGGCTCGATCAAAATCGATAAAGCCGGGAAGTTTAAATTCTTGCTCGAATCCGATGATGGTTCTCGCATGTTCGTGGACGGCAAACAGATCGTCAACAATCCCGGCACTCATGCCATGGATAAAAAAGACGGATCCCTCGACCTCGCCCCGGGACTTCACGATGTCAAAATTGAATACTTCCAAGGCGATGGCGGAATGGGCTGCAAGCTGACCTGGGTCCAGCCCGGAAAAAATGAAGAGCCGATGACCGAAAATAATCTCGTCCATAAAGCTGATGCGGAGTAAACGCAGTTTCAATTTTCGGGTTTATCGTACCGAGTCTTTTACCGTTCAATACGAAACCCAGAACTCGAAACTCGAAACAAGCCGTTAAACCCGATTGACGAAAATCCCTCGTGGCGATATGACTATGGATTCTCAGAGGTCTCTCTATAAAGGTGGCGTATGGTCATGACGCGTTTGGCGATTGTCCTGAATTTATTTTTTGTGGTCGCATTGGGTGTTTGCGCGGCGGAAGTGGAATTCGATTCCATCATTGAATTGAAGCTCACGCTGCCCAAGGACACCTTCATGCGCGGCAGTTCCGATCCCGTCGCGGATTTGAATGTCGAAATCACGCTCACGAACAAGACCGCGAAAGAAAATCTCGTCAAAGAGAAAGTGACGATTGATGAAGTCTCGCGCTTTACGTCCGAAGAACTCGGCAAGTTAAGAGCGATGACCGCTGATCAGCAGAAAGAATTGCTGGCGAAAAAGACCGAGAAAAAAGAACTCGAAGTCGATCCGATCAACGGCAACAGCACCGGATACGCGCACGTCGAACCGCAACTCGGCCCGATTGATACGATTGAATTCGTGATCGTAAAACTCCCCGACGAAGGTGAGACCGTTCCGGAAGGCGCAATGCCTACCCTCATCCGCCGCGACAATCTGCCGGACCAAGCGAGCTTCACGGACCTTGCGCACTCGAAGTATGTCGCAGCCGGTGAGACGTCTCCGGCGTACAAAATTCCAGTCGGAAAGTTCTACGTCATTCGCAGTCCCGGCCTGTACTCCATCCGCGCCGTCATGAAAAGCATCCCCGACCGCAAGGCTGCGTCGGCGTACGAAAACACCAAGAATGACCGCCTGATCATGAAAAATCCGGGCGGCTACGCCGTCTCGAATGAAGAGAAGTTCCGCGTACTGCCGTTCAAAATCGTCGATGCGAAAATCGAGGATTTGAAAAGCGACGTAAGCGCATACGAACGTGGCTACCCTGATTTCGACTACATGATGTATCAGGTCAAAGCTGACGCAAATTTCGACGCAGTCTACGCACTCCAACGCATCCCAGTGCGCGGCGTTGACCGTTGGGAATGGACGATGCTGTGCACAGTCAAGACCGGTACAACCGCTCAAGTCGTTCAAGTTGCTCCGAAGAAAGTGGCTTTACTCGCCGTGCACGGTAAAGGCGACGCCGGGCTGTACAACTTGGACTTCACCGCTCCAGGCGTGAAAATTGAGGCCAAACCGGTCGCCGTAAAAGATGGTGCCGAGCCTAAATTGAAGAACGAAGGCGGCACCCTTTCGGTCGAATAGGCAGCGGCTGTACAGATGTTCGACAACTAAAATCCGAAACCGAATGGATGCCCCAGTGGCGTCCATTTTTCTTTGAATGGCCCCGCCTTTGCCATGTTAGTTATGAACGAGGCGACACACATGACCGAATCAGAACTCCAACACCTACTGATCCAAGCCACCCGGCGCATGAGTCTGTCCGCCGCATGGAACGCGTCCCTGCGCATCTTCGCCGGGGCGCTGATCCTCTCCACGCTCGTCGTGTGTTGGATGCGTTGGACCGGGAACGACTACATCGGACTCGCATCGATTGCCGCGCTTCCTTTTATATCCGCAGCGCTCGCCGGGATGATTGCGTTTTCGATCTCGCGCCCAACTCAAATGGCTGCGGCATCTGTGCTGGACCATCGCGCCGGAACCTCCGAACATGTGACAACATGGCTTCACTTGCGGAAAGCGCCTAGTTCCATCGTGACCGAAACGCAGCATGGATTCCGGCTCGCGCAAGAACAGACCGCCCTTCGAGCTGCGGACGCAATTAAACTCACAAAGCACATTCCAATGACGTGGCCGACTTGGAGCCGGGCGATCTGGCTGTGCATGATCGCGCTCATCAGCGCGACATTAATGCCTCCCAACGAACCGGACATCATCGCACTGTCCGTGCGCTCTCCTGCAATTGGTTTGACGGCTGGAGAAAGTACTGGCGGCGCCAAAGACGCGTCGCCCATGCTCCGCGAATCGCCGCGCATTCAAGTGCTCTCGCCCGCTCAAATGCGAAAGCTTGAATTAGCCATTGATCCACACATGCCCACTGTTCTGAAATCGGAATTGTTGAAAGAATTGAACGAAGCGATGGCCGGGATTTCAGAGAACGAATTGACCCCGGAAGTTCGTCATCTTTTGAACATGCTTCGAAAGGATCTCGACGCATCCATCCCGCCGAAAAAAAACGCTGACGGTTCAATCAGCGTCGCAACGAAAACCGATGCCGAACGAGCCGGGCGTGTTGACGCAAAAGTTGCTGTCTACGAGCGCTTCGGAAATGTTGAAAAAGCATGGGCCGCATCCGAGACACAATTTGAAGATGTCCGCGAGCGCCTTGCACGATATTATGGAGGTCACTAAATGCAGATCATGGATCACTTTTTAAGGAACACGACTATGTTGAAACGCGCGACGATTGCGCTGGCAGTGCTGGCAATCATTTCGACAGAAACAGCTTCGGCGCTGGATGCTGGGTCCGTAAAAAGGGCTGCCGACATCGGAGGCAACTGGCTCATCGGCCAGTTCGACCTCAAGACACGCGGCTTCGGATCAACCACCGCGCCTGAACATCTCGCGATGTCGATCAAAGCGCTGAGCGAAAATCCGCGCGATTACAAGGAAGCCAACGGGCCGTACTTCTCGGAGCCGGTCAAAGTCATCCTCAGCAAGATCGACGTCAATGGCCATGTCAACGGCACCGTGATGAACGAAACCGAAGCCATTCTCTGGATCATCACTGGATTAAAGGCGACGAAAAACGACGCGTACAAAGCGACGATTGACAAGCTTCGCACGCGTATCAAAGAATTGCCGAAGCAAGAGTATCCCAAATTTGAGTCAGCACATTTGCGACCGACGAGCGTCACTGCCGACTCCATGCGCAATGCTCTCGCGGCCATTTTGAAAGCTGGCGAAGAAGGCAAGAAAGAAATCACGATCGACGGTCAACCCGTCAAATGGGCGGAAGTCCTGGGCGAAAGCCTCATCAAACTCCAACAACCTGACGGCTCATTTGGAGCCGACATCCCCGCAAGCGCGATGGCCCTCTATGCTCTGAATCTCTGCTACAAAAATATGTAACCAACAACGCCATCAAAAAGTAGGACGGGCTTATTGCCCGTCCAATCCCAAGCACTCAAAAAGGACTCTCCACATTATGCGCAATCCATTTCTCAGCATCACCATTCTCTCAGCAATGGCTCTCCTCATCACCACCCACGCCGCCGAAAATCCGGCGCGCGACGCCGCAGTCTCCGGCGCAAACAAGAGCGTCGAATTCCTGCTCAAGCAGCAAAACGAAAACGGCACGTTCGGAAAATCCGTCGCAAGCACGCAGCCCGGCTTGGTCGGACTGGTCGTCAAAGCACTCGCCTCGAGTCCCGGCAAATTGCGTGACAACAATCCAGCTGTGGCCAAAGCTGTGAAACATATCCTCTCGCTGCAACAGCCCATCGGAGCGATTGTCGATCCCAAATTGGGACTCGAAAACTACAACACATCCATCGCCGTGCTGGCACTTTCCTCACTGGAAAACCCAGAATACAAACCCGTTTTGGAGAAGGCAAAGAAATTCATTCTCACCTGCCAGCTCGACGAGGAAACCGGCTATAAGCCTGGCGAACACACGCGCGCGTACGGCGGATTCGCGTACGGAGCGAACAAGCGCGCCGACATCAGCAACTCCGGTTTCTCGCTCGAAGCACTCAACGCGCTGGGCTTGGAGAAAGATTCCCCCGCTTGGAAAAACGCGCAACTGTTCTTGAAGCGCAGCCAGGACAACGATGAGACAAACGACTCCGCCGAAATGAAAGGTGGCGACAACACCGGCGGCTTCGTCTACTATCCGAGCAAAAGCGAATTCGGAAACATCACGAATAAGGCCGGAAAGAGTCTACCGAAGCCTTACGGGAATATGACCTACATGGCCGTGAAGAGCCTCGTTTATGCCGGGATGAAACAGGACGATCCGGTGATGCAGGCCGCGTTCAAGTGGATCAAAAATAATTACGCGGTGGACCACCAACCGGGAGCCGTTGGGACCCAGGGTTATTATTATTACACGAACGTGATGGCCAAAGCGCTGACTGTTGCCGGGGTCAAAGAAATCGAACTCGCGGATGGTAAAAAAGTCAATTGGGCAAAGGATCTCTCCGCGCAACTGGTGAAGCTGCAAAAGCCTGACGGCTCGTTCGCAAACGACGCCTCGCGCTGGATGGAAAATGATTCCGTCCTCGCAACAGCGTACGCGCTGGACGCACTTAATCTGTGCGTCGAAGCGTTGAAGAAATAGTTGCTCATTTTTGTCGCACGATTCAGGGAGTTTGAACATGAAGTCAGTAGTTGCTGCTATGCTGGCCGCTGTGTTGATGCCGTTCGTGATGAGTGCCGAAGAACCGCAATCCGTCTTCAAGCTCAGCGCATGGTCGTACGGTCGTGAGCGAAAAACGATCACCGGAAGCAACCGCGTCACAGCCTCAGTCACTGTCAAAAATGTGTCGAAGGCAGCCACATCCGACGTGTCCGCAATCCTGACGTACACGACCGGTTTGGGCGAAATCTGCGCTGGGCCACTGACACAAAAAGCTGGTGCGTTGAAGCCCGGCGAAAGCAAGACGTTGACCTTCGTCGCCGAGCTCGTCCCAGCTTTTCAAAGCTACACAATCGCAGTGAAGTACAACGGCTCCAAGAAAGAGGATTGGTTCGGAAATTCCGACGTCGCCCAACCTGAAATGAAACCCGCGCTGATGAAAGGTGAAGCGAATGTCGTCATCCTGGGGAAGGAAGCCAGCGTCGATAAGAACGGAACCTTCGCTGGAGCGCTTCACGTGAAAAATGAGGGTTCTGAAGTCGCAACGAATCTAAAACTTTTCGTCACGTTTTGGGATATGAAGAAGACGAAAATTAAGGAGTGGAACGGCCCATTGGGAAGCGGATCGTTGGCCGGTGGAGCCGAGCAGAACATTCCCTTTACGATGCCAGGAGCTCCGAAAAATTACGGCAGTTACTCAATCAAATTGAACAACGACGACGCTCCGCCCGAAGCCGCACTCTCCGGCGGTGACTTCTCGAATGCCGAAGATGTCGAGTTCGCGCACTTCAAATTCCACCGTCCTTCGTCCCCGGGTGCAGCGCTGAAAGTGGACGCGCAATGCCGCAACGGAATGAAGTCACCTGTCGATCACGTAAAGCTTGAGATGATCTTTTTCGATTCGAAAAAACACGAAGTCAAACGCTTCAGCCATGAAGTTCCCGGATCCATCGGCGCGGGTGAAATCAAAGATGTCACGTTCGAAATCGCCGGACTTCCCGCGTACGAAGAATACGAGCAGCGCATTTCATTCGGCAAAGCAACCAGTGCACCGACGAAAGCCCCGGCACAATCAGGCGCGTTAAAATTCCAGAACAAGCCGGACGTCGAAGTTGTGTTCGGCGCTCCATTCGTTAACTCAGACAAAGTGCTGGAGTTGAAAGGCGCGGTCCGAAATGGGAAGACGGTTTCCGTTAAGGATGTGGCAATCCATATTATTTTCACAAAAGCAAACGGCGACGAAATCACCTCCGTGGATCGAACGCTGACGACGACTTTGAAACCAGGTGACGAAAAAGAACTGACCGTTTATTCGAACAAGGCCCAGCACGCAGCGAGTTTCACGTTCTCATTCAAATTCGCGGAAGCGGGCGACAAGTAGCATCGATTACTTCCGTGGCCCTTCGTGCTCGCCAGTTGTTTTAATCACTTCAAAATCCGAACCTTTTAATTTGCGCAGCGCGTCCAGTCCTTTGATGCGCTCGTCGGGCGCGACCGAAATGCGCCAATCGCCACCGTTGTCCGCCATGATCATTCCGTATTTTTTCAGTGCCAGCGCAATCGCTTTCGCGTGTTTCGGGAACGACGAAATATCCACATCCGCCTTCAATCGAAACCTCTCGCCCATCGCGGCGACCGTCGAATCGTTGCCTTTTCCGGCGTGATGCGTGGCCGGATAAATGTACTCTTTGCGTGAACGTTTCAACGTGAAGCGCAACGCGTGTTCAACCATACCGCGCTCACATTCATCGTAACGGACAACCGCCGGAAAAATCGGCAATCCTGCGGCATCGCCGGACGTCCAGCCCTTCGGACGCAGCGTGTTTGAATTCAAATCGAAGCTGGCTTCGTTCGACGCTTCCCAACCGTGATCGGTCTTTCGGCCCTGCCAAAATTCATGTAGCTTTCCACCCGTTGGGTCCACAATGATCACATGCCGGTCGCCTTGGCCGACGCGCTGTATTTCGTCGAGATTCTTCTTCTCCATCGGCCAGCCTTCAATCGGCGCGTTCTCGGGAAGCGGGTACGGACCCTTATCCGATTCGTTTCCATACAAAAGCAATTTCACATCGACCTTCGGCTGATTCGGCGGGATGATCACGAATGCCATATCCGTATTGAATTTCAAAACCTGAGCGCCACCGATTTGCGCAATCATCTTCGCTGATGTTGGGAGCACAGGATTCTTTGAAATGTCTTCATTCCACGCGCTGTCTTTCGGACAAATTTGCATCGCCGACAGAATCGCGTCCGCTTCAGGCGTGTTGAACAAAACGGGTTTCGTGATCGGCGGAAGTGGCGGGAGCTTACGGCCTTCGTGGTTGACACGCTCCTCCGCGCATGCAGAGCAGGCCATCACGAGCGTGACGATGATACATGTCAGATTCATTTTCATTGAAGTTCCTCCTCGTCAATAAGGACGGGCCGCGAACGTATTACGAAGTAAATTTATTTATTCTTCGGCTTGTTGCCTGCCTTGTAAGCGTTGATCGCCTCGCGATAAATCGGGCCGTAGAATTTGTCTTTGGGAACGCAGCCGCTGGGATATTGACCGTAGTCGTTGCCTTTCGCGCGCATCAATGCCGTGCAACTCGAGACCGCGATACACGCCTGCTCGTTGCGGATTTTTCCGGTCGCAAGAATGTCTTTGACGAAGTCCGGATACGCAAACGCTCCCCGCCCCACCCCGGCCAGCATGATGCGCCCCTGATTCACATTCGCGGCCGCGCAATCAATGAAGAGATGTTGCAACCACGAATAACCCGTCCCCACCATCGGCATGTCCGGGAACGATTGTTGCATGTCAGCGGCCAGTCTAAAATGGCGCGCGACACCGAGCAGCGGATGTTCGGGCGTTTCGTATCCATCCAGCGGCGGCTTTTCAAACGGGCGACCGAAATGCATGTTGTTGTACGGATTGCCGAACGAAATGTTGAGCAAACTGACACCCAAGGATTTCAACAGCGCGACCAGTTTCTTCGGCTCCGAAAGATCAGGCGTTTCCGGATTCAGCGGATCGACGCCGAACGACCACTTGTAAGGAGTCGTGTACGGCCTCGGTGTGCCGCGCCCGTCGGATCCTTTTTCATACGGCACGAAATCACAAATATTGATGCGCGATCCCAGCACAATATCCTGGCTGACTTCGCTGCGAATGCGACCGATGACATTGCGAATTAAACGCGTTCGGTTTTCGAACGAACCGCCATACGCCCCGGGACGATCGTGCGCGGCGAGCAGTTCGTTCAAGAGATACCGATGACACTGTTTTAGATCGAGGAAATCAAAACCGAGTTTCACGGCGAGCTTCGCAGCTGCGATGTACGCGTCCTCGACTCGCTTCAAATCATCGTCGGTCAACACCGGATAATCCGACGGCATCGGAATCTTGCCGTCACCGTTCGGGTTCGGAACCAGAGTGACGGGATCGAGAGATGGGTCGTGAATCGCGGTCAACGGACGGCGGTAACTGTAGCGCCCGGAGTGCGTCAACTGGCAACCGACGAGCAAATCCGAACACGCGTCCGGGCCCCACTGGTCGCGATGTTCTTTCTTTAACTCTTCGAGCAGCCGCGACAGATCGCTGAGCGAACCGTCGTGAATCCACAATTGCCGCGCGTTTGCCCGGGCCTCATCGAGAATCGCGACAGCCTCGCCCCAGATTAATTTGCAGCCGCCATTTCCGAAGCGTTTCCAGCGGCGGAAGGTCAGTTCGCCGGGACGGCCATCGAGTTCGCCGTCGCACCCTTCCATCGGATGAATCGCGAGCCGGTTGCCGCAGCGGCGTCCACCGATGGTTAACGGTTCGAGCAAGCGCGCATAATTCGTATCGGTTTGAATCTCGTCATCAACACCCAATTCGCGGGCTGCGGCATGAAGGTCATCAGTGGTTTTGTAGTCGAACCATTTCGGCATCTGAACATCCTTTATTTCGCGGCTCTTCATTCATCCCGAACACTGCGCAGCCGTTTTTCGTTGTTGCTTTTTCGCAGGGTTGCGAGGCTTGATTCCATAAATGCGGCCTCTTCATTCATACCGTGTTTTGCGTAAAATGCTTGCACGGATTCGAGGCGTTTCTCTGAATCGCAGCCGAGGGTCCAGAGTAATTTTTTCTGACAGACCGGGCAGAAGTGAACCGGAGCCGCATCGGTTTCATACAGGCTGATTGATCCGTTCATCGAGCATTTATAGAACACGCAATGCGGCAGACCGAACATGTGTCCGGTTTCATGGTTGAGCACTTTGCACGACCGGCGCAACGCGGTGACGTCCGCATCGTTCCGCCGTTTTTGATTCCAAAATTCAGGGAAGTACCGGCACAGGCTGTAAACTCCGACGCGATTTTGCATATCACCGAGGCCGAAAACATAGTGGAGATCGCCGGAATAAATGTCCTCCATAGTGATGCCAAGATAGACTGCCGCGTCGCGCGGTACCCGTTTGATAAGCAACGAATCGAGCAAGCGGTCAGCGTTGTACTGCGTGTCGTATTCCCCGCGCCGAAGCGGGAACGGGACTTTTCGAGTCAACTGTTTGTTTGGATCATCGAGTTTTAATTCCATCGTCTTTTCGATTCTCGCGGGGAGTTGGAAAAAGACTTCCGCGTACTCTCGCAAATCCTCAAGAAGTTTCGTTTTCTCCGCGTCCATTTTCCCAAGCGGCTGGATCACTATCGTTCGGCGGTCTTGCGTCGGACGGATGTGCTTAGTGGCCGTGTACTGCTCGAACGACTGCGCCGGCTCGGGGTATGTGAAAAGCCACTCGCCAGACTTAGGCGGAAGCATGCGCGAAAAGCCTTTTTCTTCAGCGGGTGAAACCGATGCATAAACGCGAGCCTTGGTTGCATCTTCGTCGCTGGGATTCAGATGTTCTGCGCAACAGGCCATGTGAGCGACAAAGGCGAGCAGTAAAATTGAACGCATGCAGCGGCTCCTCTGTTTTCAAAACGGATCGTGTAATCGTATGACGTACTCGAAACAGAAAGCTTGCGTGAAAAAAACGCGTCTAGCGATTTACTTCGGATGCACTTGAATGACTTCATATTTTGAATCTTCTCCAGAGGCCCGAGGGTTGCTTGAAATCTTTCCGAGGAAACACAGTGTGTCGCTTTGCAACACGCGGCTGATGACGTTACAATGCCGTGTCCAAGGAGCAGCAGAAAACCATCGTGATCCGCATCGGCAGTGTGCCCTACCTTAATTCTAAAGTGCTCACATTCGGGCTGAAGCCGAGCACACCCGCGTATACGTTTGAAGCCCACGTGCCGAGTGTGCTCGCCCAAAAATTGCGGGCCGAAGAAGTCGATGTCGCGCTCGTCAGCTCCATTGAATACTTCCGCAATCCCGGCACCACCATCATTCCCAACATCTCCGTATCGTCGCACCGCGAAATTTGGAGCATCCAGTTATTTCACCGCGTACCATTACATGAAGCGCAACGTATCGCGCTGGATCCCGCGTCCGAAACGACCAATGCTCTGTTGCAAGTCATCCTGCACGAAAAGATGAAATTGAACATCGAACTCGTTCAGTTGCAGCTCGGCGAAGACCCCATGTTGCGCGAGGACATCGACGGCTTTTTAAAAATCGGTGACCCGTGTTTGCTCTTCAAAACGCCGCCCGGTTACCAAACGTTGGACCTCGCCGCCGAGTGGCACGAATTCACGAAATTGCCGTTCGTCTTCGCAGTCTGGGTCTGTCGGCCCGGCGTGGATTTGCAAGGCATCAACATGGAATTATTCATGGCCAAGCGCGACGGCCTGCGCAACATCGACGCCATTTCGCGCACTGAATCACGCAACCTGGGCATCGATTATCAACGCGTCAAAAACTACATTTCGCGGATCGTGAAGTACGATTTGGGGCGCGAAGAATTGGGCGGAATGAGCCTATTCCGAAAGTACCTCGTGCGGCAACAAATGATCGAAGAAGGTTCAGGCTTTGATTTCTACACGCGATAAAATCGAGTCGTTTTATGGTCAGACTCTCACGTTGATTATTTTTCTTGATGTGTGGACGGAACGTCGATTTCCGATTCCTTCTTCACCGGCCACGCCACCAAAATCACTCCCAACAAAATAGCCACTCCGCCCAACCACTGTCGAGCCGTCAGTTTTTCGCCGAGAATTGTCGTGCCCAAAATCATCACCAAAATCACGCTCAACTTATCCACCGGCCCGACCAAAGACGCTTGGCCAATCTTCAGCGCATAATAGCCGCACAGCCACGACAACCCCGTGGCACAGCCGGACAAGACCAAAAATAAAAGCGTTCGGGAAGGCAGTTCGGTTGGGTTCGTCCATTCGCCGCGCACAAAAACAATCGCGAGCGTGATCATTAAAATCACAACAATCCGCACCAGCGTCGCCATGTTCGACGAGATGTCAGCGACGCCAATCTTCCCAAAAATGTTCGTCAGCGCCGCAAACACAGCCGCCAGAATCGCAAACCCAAACCACCCCATTTGCGCTCCCTTTTTCGTGGCTGTACTCTGCACCTCAGCTTGAAAGCTGATCTCTTGTAAAATCTATTCCTGCCAGTCGACCCATTTCAGTCCAGGAACTCGATTAAATTCACTGACGTTATGCGTAACCAATGTTAAATTATGCAGCATTGCAACCGATGCAATCTGCAGATCATGTGGCCCAATTCGCATACCTTTGCGTTCTAATTCAGCCCTTAGTTGCGCCGCTATACCAGCACATTCATCATCGAATGCCAATGAAATCATCGGCGCAAAAAATTGGTCCAATTTGGAATTTTCTCGTGCAGGGTCGGAACACCGGCAAGCACCGTAGCGAAGCTCGTAAACAACAATAGAGCACATTGCAATGTCGCTCGGATTTATACTTCGCCAATGCGAAAGGAGCGTGGTGTTGCCCGATCGCAACAATTGGACACACGCATTGGTGTCGGGAAGGTAAATCATGGCAACGACAACCGGACATCGTAATCGCTTTGTTCGGGCCGCTCCAACTCCGGCATCGATCCAGCCAGGCGTTCAAAATAACCAACGGGCCAACTGGTTGCGATTCCTTTGGCAGACACAACCGGTCGGACATGTACTGTGACATTTACGTCTGCATCCGATACACCCACGTTAAAGCTGAGATTCAACATACCGTCGCGAGTCGTATGTGCCTCAGTTTCAATCAATTCTGTCAACATGTTCTCAATCGACTCCAGTATTGATCCCACCAGTCAGAAGGTCTACCAAAATGATGTTAATCAACTCATTCCGAAAAGTCTATTTATTACTTTTTCACTTTCACATATTAAACCGGTTCGCTGCGCTTCTGCATGAAAGTCGTTACTTCACAATATCCAGCGCGTCTTTCAATTCCATCCGCCCGTCGTAAAACGCCTTCCCGACAATCGCGCCGTAGCATTTCATCGCCGCGCATTCGCGCACGTTTTCCAATGTCGTCACGCCGCCTGACGCGATCAACGGGAACGGACTCGCCACGCTCATCTCTTCCAAACGCTTCAAATTCGGGCCTTCCAACATCCCGTCGCGGTCGATGTCTGTGTAAATGATTTCGCCCAGCGGAATGCCCTTCAATTGCGCGACCATGTCCGTCGCCAGTGTCGTACTCACATCGACCCAACCCTTCGTCGCGACCATGCCGTCTTTCGCGTCGATCCCGACACTCACTTTGCCCGGAAATCGGTTCGCGAGCTTTTCAAGAAACGCGCGGTCTTCAAGGGCCTTCGTCCCAACCACGCAGCGCGCAGCACCCGCATCAATAAATCGAGCAATGGCGTCTTCCGTGCGCAACCCGCCGCCAATTTGAATCTCATGCGTCCCAGCAAACGCTTTCAAAATATTTAACGTGATCGCCGCATTCTTCGGAGCCCCGTCAAAGGCGCCGTCGAGATCAACGATATGAATCCGCTTCGCCCCGCCATCCGCCCAACGCCGTGCCGCATTCACCGGATCGTTGTCGTACACCGTCTTCTCGTTGGCCAAACCCTTCTTCAACCGCACAGCCTTGCCGTCTTTAATGTCCACAGCCGGAATTACAAGCATTCGAAACCTTTCATTTAATGTAGTACGCGAGCACGGAGAGCCGTTGTCGTTCCCCTCTCCCCTTGAGGGAGAGGGCCGACGAGCCTGCTGTTCGGCTCGCGGGGTGAGGGGTAACATTGATTAATCCACAACCATTACTGCTTCGGAAACGCCGCCTGATCAATGAAGAACCGCACCTTGCCCTGGCAGCGCCACAACAAGCGAGCAACCAATTCCGTCTCGATCTTTCCGGACTGGAAAATCTTCGCGAGCATTTCTTTCTTCGACGCGCCTTCCGCCAGCACGAACACATTCTCCGCGCGCCAGATCACCGGCGACGTAATCGACACGCGATCAACCGCAGGCTTCACCGCTGGATTGAACGACAGCGGATCGCACGTCGTCATCGTCTTCACCATTTCTTTCGGAGCCGGCGTCCCAGGAAACAAACTCGCGGTGTGACCGTCCGGACCGACGCCCAATAAAATCAAATCAAACGCCGGGAACCCGTCCTTCTTTGTCGCAATCTTGTCATGCAGCGTCTTGGCGTATTTGTCCGCGCTCTCGTCCGCCGTCGCTTCGCCCGTCGAAATCGGGAAGATATTTTCCAACGGTACCGGGCCATTTTTCAGCAGCGATTCATAGACCATCTTATAATTCGAATCCGGATGGTCCGGCTTCACGCGCCGTTCGTCGCCCCAAAACAAGCGCGTTTTGGCCCACGGAAAATCGCCGTGCAACTTCGGATTTCCGAGCAGCGAGTACACAGCCTTCGGCGTCGATCCGCCCGACAGCGCGAGGTTGAACCAACCGGTTGCTTTAATGCGCGCGTTCGCCAATTCTTCAATCGCCGCCGCCGCGTTTCGAGCCAGCGCTTCGCCATCGTCCAGCACCGTCACTTTGAATTCCTGAGTCGTTGACATTTTAGTTGTCGCCCTTTTTAAAATCGCCTGTCCTGAACTCTCTGAACCCGCTTACGAATTATGCCACCGCCGGCCTTCCTGCGCCAGCCATTGATCGCTAGTTTCCGGCCCAAACGATCCCGCCGGATAATTCGGGAAGTCCGGCGGAGCCGACGCGGCCCAGCCCTCATGAATTGGCGTGATGAAGCGCCACGCCGCTTCGACTTCGTCACTCCGTAAGAACAACGTCTGATCACCCAGCATCGCATCGATCAGCAACCGCTCGTACGCGCTCGGGCTTTCTTCCGTGAAGCCATCCGGGTAGGCGAATTTCATGTGCACCGATTTCACGCGCACGTCGCTTCCCGGCACCTTCGCTTCAAACTTCAACTCAATTCCATCGTTCGGCTGAATCTGCAAAATCAGCAAATTCGGATCCGGCAATTCTTCAAGCGCTTTAAACACGTTGAACGGCGGCGTCTTGAACCGGATGCAGACTTCAGTATCCGCGCGCTTCATGCGTTTGCCCGCGCGCAGATAAAACGGAACGCCCGACCAACGCCAGTTGTCAATAAACGCGCGCACCGCCACGTACGTTTCGGTCTTCGAATCCGGCTTCACATTCGGTTCCTGTCGATAACCGATCACGGGCTGACCATCAATTTCGCCCGCACCATACTGCCCACGCCGCGTCTCTGCCGTCGCTTGCTCAGGAGGAATTGGGCGCAACGATTTCAGCACTTTTACTTTTTCATCGCGAATTGACTCCGCCTCAAACGACACCGGTGGTTCCATCGCGACCAATGCCAGCACCTGCATCAAATGATTCTGAATCATATCGCGCAGAGTGCCAGCCTCTTCATAATACCCGCCGCGCTTCTCAACACCCAGCGGTTCAGCTGCCGTGATCTGCACGTGATCAATGTATTTGAAATTCCACAACGGTTCAAAAATCGCGTTCGCAAACCGGAAGAACAGCGTGTTCTGCACCGTCTCTTTGCCAAGATAATGATCGATGCGGTACGTCTCGTCTTCGTTCAGCATGCTCTTCGTCAGAGCGTTCAACGTGCGTGCGGATTCCAAATCTCGTCCGAACGGCTTCTCGACAATCACGCGCGCCCACGAGTCCTTCGAGCGCGTCGCTGCACCCACCAATTCCGCAGCATGCAGTGCCTTCAACGCCATCGGAAACACGCTCGGCGGAAGCGACAAATACATCAGCCGCTTCGTCGGCATTCCCTTGCCACGTTCTTCCGTTTCAAGATGCACTTTCAAATTCGCGAGCGCCGTCGAGTCACTCAAATCCGCTTGCACATACGTCAGATTCTGGAGAAACCGTTCCCAGTCCTGCCCGTTCGGATCTGCTTTCGTCCCAACGCCCGGAGCGCGAATATTACCCTTCGCGATCTCCGTGCGATATGTCTCCGTCGTGTGCGCGACGCGATCCACGCCGACAATATTAATCCGTTCTGGCAGATGTCCGCTGAACGCCAGATGAAACAGTGACGGCATCAATTTGCGCGTGACCAAATCGCCCGCCGCACCAAAGATCACCACCGTGCACGGATTCGGTACGCGCGTACTCGCAATCGCAAGATTCGGCGTGTCGCTCATGGTCTGCTCCAATTAACGAAAGATTAAAAAGGCCCACAAAACCAAGAGCCGGAAAACAGGAATTTGCATTCCTGTTCCCGGCCCTTGACTGTCAATCCACGTTCAAACCAACTCGATAACTTAGTGACCGCCGAACTTGCGGCGCATCGCCTGCACAACCTTCCACGCAAAGTCTTCTTCCTTGCGGGACGTGAAGCGCGAGTACAGCGACGTTGTCAACACCGGGCACGGCACGCCTTCATCAATCGCGGCCTGCAACGTCCAGCGACCTTCGCCCGAATCCGGCACGCCGCCATGAGCGACTGATTCCGTTTCGACCGGCAGCGACGGATTTTCGAGGAACGCTTCCGCCGTCAAATCCAGCAACCACGACGCGATCACGCTGCCACGGCGCCAATTTTCGCACACCGCCTGCAAATCGAAATCGTACTGGTAATGTTCCGGGTTGCGCAACGGTGTCACTTCTGCGCTGTCCGACGTGCCACCCTTCTTGCCGATGTTCGCGTGCTTGAGGATGTTCAAGCCTTCTGCGTACGCGGCCATGATGCCGTATTCCATACCGTTGTGGACCATCTTGACGAAGTGACCTGCGCCCGACGGGCCGCAGTGCAAATAGCTGTCAGCCGACGTTCCCGTCGCCGTAACATCCGCACCCTTGACCGCGTGGAAATGACCCTTCGCGTCTTTTTCAACACCCGTGATCGACTTGACCGTGGTGGGCATCGTGTCGCCCTGGCCCGGAGCAATCGCTTTGAAAATCGGATTGAGACGATCCACTGCGGCTTTGTCGCCACCGATCATCAAACAGTAACCGCGCTGCAAGCCCCACACGCCGCCAGACGTGCCGACATCGAGATAATCAATGCCCTTCGTTTTCAATTCCTTGCTGCGGCGAATGTCGTCGATGTAGTACGAATTGCCGCCATCGATCAACGCATCACCCGCGCTCAACAAGGCCGCGTAATCCGGGATCAAGCGGTCAACGATTCCGGCCGGAACCATCAACCAAATCGCGCGCGGTCCCTTCAACTTGGAGACCAAATCCTTGGGATCGGTCGCACCGATCGCGGGGACTATGCCACCTTCGTTTTTGACGCGGTCGAGAGTTTCCTGAACAACCTTGGGATCGCGATCGAGTACCACGATTTCGTGCCCGGCCCTGGCCATACGGACGACCATGTTCTGGCCCATACGTCCGAGGCCGACCATTCCGAGTTGCATGAATTGCTCCTTTGGTTAGAGGTGCTTGACGTGTGGCACGTAGCCCTTTGCCGTCACCCTTCGGTTTACGAATCCAGAAGTCACTTTTCCAGATTCAGAAGTTCGATTTACATCAATGGCTTTGATTGATCGGACATCCGCCCGCCCCCTTTGAGAAAATTCGGGAACGCTCTTTTACATCGAATCGAATTAGATTGTAGATTAACGCTACCTATCAATACTCCTCATTCGGCGTACGTCAATCAAAAAAGTTCGTGAATTATATCGAAATCGTTCACTAGTGCATCAAAATCACATCGTGCGTTAGGCCAGCGCCTTACACTTCTCCCAATAAGTCAGCACCGTTTCAATGTACGTCGCATGGCTCCACGTCAGCGGCGAAACCGATAGCGGCGCACCTGTGTACGGATGAATCTGTTCCGCCATGCAGCCCGATTCCAAACTGTGCTTCACTGCCCATTCAAGCAGCTCGCGCGGTCGATTTAAATCGCCCACAGTCTTCGCCCGAGCCAAATACCACTGGGCGAGCCAAAGTGTACAGATCATCCACGGATTGCCCGGCACCTTCTCCACGTCGTGCGAAATCTGATAATAATAATCGTTCTCGTAGCGCGCCACGCCGCCCTGTTCCGTCTTGCACCACAACCGGCTTTCCATCTGATTCATCGTGCTGATCACCATCGGATCGTCCGGGTCGAAAATACCAAAATGAAAAATTGCGAAGACGCTCGCGTCAATCGCCAAATCCACTTTCTTCCCCCCGCCCACAGGATACGAAATCATCCGCACAAACCGGTTTTCGTCCGCGCAGAAAAGATGCTCAACCATCGCGCGCTTCATCGCGGCAGCGGCTTCAATGCACTCCGCCTGCAACATTGCGTCGTCCAGTTGAACCAGCATCTTGGCCGCCGCGCTCAACCCAGCAACCACCGCAGCTGTCGTGAACGTCAGCACTCCGTAACGCTCTTCCCACAAATCGTAACTCTCACGCGGCAACCCCGTTTCTGGATTGCGGTACTTCAACAAAAAGCGCGCCGCAGGGCGAATCAATTTCTCCGTCAACGACGTAATAAACGCAGCGTCTTTGCACACTCGAAAATGCTCGTACAACGACCACAAAACCAACGCCGTTTCGTCTTCCTGAATCGGCAACGCTGGCTTCCCGTCGCGCACCCACGGATGCCACGAACTTCCGAACGATCCATCCGGATTGTATTTGTGCAGCAGAAATCCGTCCGCCTCACCCGAACGCGGCATCACACTTTGGCAGAACAAAAAGAATTTCCGCGTCAGTTCCGAATAGCCCGCGCGGTCAAGCGCGTGCGACACCAGCGCTCCGTCGCGCGGCCACATGTACGAATACGTGTCGCGGTTAAACACGAGAGAATCGCCGTCGTTCGCCGCGATGATCGCTCCGCCCGAATCGATCTGTGTGTTCACAATCAACAAACTGCGGCGGAAATGCTCCGCCAGCGGTCCGCTCTCTTCATTCGCTTCCGCCGCGCCCCGAGCCTGACCCACCCACTTCCGCCAGCGCCCGACTGATCGGTCTTTCAACGCATCAAAACCCTGCCGCAACACAATGTCATTTAAATCCATCGCGTCGTAAAACGTCTTCTCGACACACACCCAATGTTGAAACCGAGCGCTACTTCGTGCGGGGATATTCGATCGAACCGAAATGATGCAATCCACCGACCCTTGCGTGATCGGATTGCAACCCAACTGCCCGTCTTCCGCATCCCGCCACGTGCCTTCAAAATGCTGCACGCGCTTGATGCCCGTCGAATACTGATGCACACCCTCGCCTGCCGCGTTGCGCGCGTTAAAAATAAAATACCGAGGCCCTTTGTATTGAATGACGACGTTCGCATTCGGCTCGTAATACGCCGTGTCGCCGAACGCGTTCTCAAGCAAATTGCAATCGTAGTGAAAAAATAAGCGGACCTCGCGCTCCTCGTCGGAATCGTTGTGGACCACAAAATCGCGGAGGAAAATCGAATGATCGGGATGCAC
>Ga0194061_1000351_pt1 | contig 28038 bp, 28 predicted proteins | sample SepL2221m_MetaG_FD_163423 | JGI IMG/M metagenome (GOLD analysis project Ga0194061, IMG submission 163423) | Anoxic zone freshwater microbial communities from boreal shield lake in IISD Experimental Lakes Area, Ontario, Canada - Sep2016-L224-21m | ecosystem: Environmental > Aquatic > Freshwater >... | reverse complement strand
CAATGAATCCACGCTTTAGGTCAAGGTGGATTCCCGCTCCCCGATTAAGGCATTCGAGGACAAGCTTCGCGGGAATGACGGACTTAATCAGAGCTTCCTTAGTATCAGAGCAATTGGCATGCCAAGTTGCTACCGTAACGCAAGTTGCCGGTCCGCGCCAGATACTATTTTCAATGCCGCAGCGACTACTGTGCCGAACCCACCCCGGCGGCGGCAAGCTGCCTTGCAAAGCGCAGCAGCGTGTGCTCGTGAAAGGGGCGCGCCAGCGCCTGCACGCAAATGGGTCGGCCGCGCGCATCTTTCGCCACCGGCAGCACCAGCGCCGGAAATCCGAGGTAGTTCACAAAGCCCATGAAGCGGTGCAGGCCGAGCAATTGGCGCGACTGGAAGCTCGCGCTGCGCGTGTCCACAGCATCCCAGTCGGGCAGTGCCGCCGGCAGTGCCGGCAGCAGCAGGATGTCCTTGTCGTGAAAGTAACGCGCGGCAAAGTCGCGGGCGTGACGCGCGCGCGCAGCCTTGGCCGCGCCATGCCAGACGTCGGGAACCGCCACCCCGGGCAGGGCCACGGCAACGGCGCCCGCGGGCAGGTCTTGTTGCTGCAGCCCGCGCCGGTGCAGGCGCGAGGCCTCTACGTGCAGCAGTGTTTCGGCAAGGCGCGTCAGCTCGCCAAGTTCGGCCGGTTCGTCGTTGGCTTCGCGCTCACCCGCCGCACCCAGCGATGCGCATAACCCGACAAGAGCGGTGGCCACTTCGGCGTCGAGGCGTTTCAGGGCCAGGCGCGCGTGCAAACGCAGCGCCGGGGCGGACGCGGTCTCGCGCAATTGCGGCGCGAGCACGCGCAACACGACGGCGAGGTCGGCGGCGTTGCGCGCCAGTATCCCGACCGTATCGAGCGAAGGGGCGAGCGGCAGCACACCCTCGAGGCTCAACAGGCCGGCGGTGGTCTTCAGTCCGAGTACGCCGCAAGTGGCGGCGGGAATGCGCACCGAGCCGGCGGTGTCGGTGCCAAGCGACGCATAACAAAGGCCCGCGGCCACCGCCACCGCCGAGCCGCTGGAGGAGCCGCCCACCGCGGCTGCGGCGTCAAACGGATTGACCACGCGTGTTTCAGCGGCGGCGTTCTCGCCGGTGGCGCCGCAGGCAAGCGGCGCCATGACCAGCGTGGCCGATTGCGCGGCACCGGCTTGTTGCAACTGGCTGATAACAGTCGCGGGAGTGGATGCGGTATCAGTACGCCCGCCGTCCATGCCGCAGCCGGGTGTGCGTCCTTGCAGGCTGAAAATATCCTTGTGTGCGAGGGCGATGCCGGCAAGGGGACCCGCGCTTGCGTTGACATCGGGCAATGGCAGGACGCTCGCCACGCAGTGTGTTGCGGCGTCGATGGCCTGCACCCGGGCAAATTGTGCGGCGAGGGCTTCGGCAACGCCGATGCGCCGCTCGCGCAGCGCTGTTTGCAGTTCGACCAGGCTGGCGGGCAGCTCAGTCATGGCCGCCGTCCCGCCCGAGGTCCAGCAGTGTGGTGGCGAAATTCCCCGGCGGTACGGGCGCATCTGCGGGTGGTTCCAGGCGCAGCAGGGTCTTGGCGCAAGCAAGACGTTCACGCTCGCCCGCGCTGATCTGAGCTGCATCGAGAGCGGCCTCGACCATGCGGGCGGCCAGGGCCAGGTCGAGCTTCGCTGGAGGGGTGGCGTTCATGTTTCTCAAATTCAGTGCGGGCTGTGCGGATTTACAATGCGGAATGCGTCATGCTATACACCGGACTGTGTTGATAGCGTAGCGACAAGTGAAAACATTGCCAGATAGTACCAAACAAGCCCATCGGGTCCGGCCCCCGTTCATCAAGGAGTCCTCATGAGTTCCGAGCAATACCTGCCGCGCGATGCCCTCGGTTATCGCGCCAAAATCGGCGTGGTGGTCCCGGGCACCAATACCATTGTGCAGCCCGAGTACGAGGCGCTCAAACCGCCGGGGGTGACCAACCACGTCATGCGCATGCTGCTGCCGGCGCGGCCCTACGACGACATGAAGAACTACCAGCAGGCGCTCGAGACCGAGCACGGCAACCTGGAAGAGGCCTTGCAGACACTGCTCTTGTGCGAGCCCGATGTGGTGGCGCACGGCCACTCGATCCACTCTTTTCGCGGCGATGTTGCGCGCGCACTGGCCGAACAGGAGGAGTTGGAAAAACTGTGCAAGCTGCCCTTCATGACGCCCTCGCTCAGCCTGCTGGCCGGGCTCGAGGCCATCGGCAAACCGCGCAATCTTGCCATCCTCACTCCCTACTGGCCGCCGGCCGACGAAATGATTGCCGCCTGGTTCCGTTCCGCCGGCTATAACCCGGTGCACGCCACCGGCCTGAAGACGGTGGGGCCGTTGTCGGTGGCGATGGTCAGGCCCGAGGCCATCATCGCCGGCTTTGAGGCCATCAACACCCCCGATGTCGACGTGCTGATCCATGTCGGTACCAACCTGCCGGTGAGCGGCATCACCGAATTGATCGAGCAGCGCTGTGGCAAACCCTTGATTGGCGTCAATGTCGCCACTTACTGGGCGGCGCTGCGACGCATCGGCATCAAAGACCGCATCGAGGACTTTGGCGTGCTGGTGCGCGAGCACTGACGCGCCTGAAATGGTGACAAAAAAGTCACCATAATCGACCGGAAAGCCCCGTCTGGCAGCGCTTTCAGGTTTTAAATGTTGAAGAATTCATGGATGCGAATGGCCTGCACCCAGGTGCCTTATTGAATGCGATAACGCGCCACCGCCTCGTCGTTCCAGCTGACGCCGCTACCTGGGCGATCCGGGATGAGCGCGGCGCCGTCCTTGATCTGCAGCGGTTCGGCGAGGATGGCGCTGGCCCAATCGACGTATTCGAGCCAGTGGCCGGTTGGTGTCACCGCCAGCAAGTGCGCACTTGTCTCCGGAAACAGGTGCGAGGACATTTCGATGCCCTTCGCCTCGGCCAGCGCCGCGGCGCGCATCCAGCCGGTCACGCCGCCGATGCGCTCGAGATCGGGCATGACATAGTCCGAGGCGCCGGCGGCAAGGGCTTCTTCCATGGCGAAGCTGAGCGAAAAATTCTCGCCGATCTGCACCGGTGTGGCGAGTTCGCGCGCGAGTTTTGCGCAGCCGCAATAGTCGTCGTGGCGGATCGGCTCCTCTATCCAGTAGACGCCCTCGCCATCGAGGGCGCGGCCGCGGCGGATGGCTTCGGCCACGCTCAATGCCTGGTTGTAGTCGGTCATCAGCGCCACGCCATCGGGCAGGCGCTTGCGCACCGCGCGCACCGCGGCGAGGTCTTGTTCGAGCGTGGCGTAACCGAGGCGCAGCTTCATTGCACGAAAACCGTCGGCGAGCAGCTTTTCGGCTTCGTCCGCCGCCGCCTCCGGCGCCATCAGGCCGAGGCCGTTGCTGTTGTAGGCGGGAATGGCGCGCGGCGTACCGCCGAGCAGTGAGACGAGCGGCTTGCCGGCGGCAATGGCGAGTGCGTCCCAGCAGGCGGTGTCAAACCCGGCCATGACCATGCGCACAATGCCCTGCACGCCGATGAGCTTGAAGCGGCGCGCCAGTTTTTGCCACAGATCGACCGGCGCCACCGCATCGCCCTTAACCGTGCGCTGTACTTCGTCGAGCATCACCGCCATCGCCTTGGCGGCGGCCGGCACATAGCAAAACAAATAGGCGTGCCCGGTGATGCCCTGCTCCGTTTCGACATCAATCAGCAGCAGCGGCGCCGAGCGCAGCGTCGCGGCACTGGTACCAAGCGGGAAACTCATCGGCACATCGACGGCGGCACTGCGGATGGCGCGGATATTGAGCCCCGGCGCAAGCTTGGATGTGCTCATGTCATGGCCCTTTCTTTTCATTGGTGTGCAGGGCGGGCGTGCAGGGCGAGAATATTGCACACCGCTTCATTGGCCGGCGTGGGCACGCCTTTGGCGCGTCCCAGTTGCACCACGCCGCCCGATAGCCAGTCCACTTCCAGCCGGTTGCCGCGCTCAAGGTCGTGATGCATCGACGAGGTCATGTCCTCCGGCAGGGTGTCGGCGAAGGCAAGACGGTTATCGGCGAAATCCGCGTCCAGCGCCACGCCTTGCGCGCGGCCCACCGCCACGACCTCGCGCATCAACTGCAGCAAAAAGGCGCGCGATTGCGCGTTGGCGCGGATCGGGCCGAGCCGAGTGCGTGTGCTGGTGGTAACGGCGGACAGGCCGACGAGGAAGACATATTTTTCCCAGATCGACCTGCGTACATCGGCGGAGAGTTCCGCTTTTACGCCGGCCTTCAACAAGGCTTCATGCAAAAAGGCCGCCCGCGCCGAAGCGCGTCCGTCGTATTCGCCCTGCACGATGCGCTGCATGGTGCCGGTCTGGTTAATCACACCGGGACGGGCGATATTCGAAGCGACATAAGCCACACCGCCCATCACCGCGGCATCACCCAGTTCGCGGCGCAGGATGTCGTCCTTGATCACGCCGTTTTGCAGCGACAGCACGCCCGTATCCGGCCCGATCAACGGCCGGATGGCGCGCGCCGCCGTCTCGGTGTCCCACAGTTTTACCGACAGGATGATGATGTCGGCCCTGCCCAGCGTGGCCGGGTCGTCGGTGACGCGCACTTTCGCAACATGGATATCGCCCTGCGGCGCGTTCTCGATCAGCAATCCGTGATCGCGCATCGTCGCGAGGTGCGCACCGCGCGCGACAAAGCTTATGTCATAGCCCGCCTGCGCTAACCTGCCGCCGAAAAAACCACCGACCCCGCCCGAACCCATCATGACTATTTTCATGCCGCCCCCGCTGTTGAACCCCGATGCTGTCTACCCGAGCGTCAGAGTTTAACCGCAGATACATGCACGCTGGCGTGGCCGAGGTTGCGGTAAATCCTCGCCCGCCGCACCAGCGGCCACCATTCGTACAGGAAAATCTGCATCGGCCGCCACATCGCCACCCAGCCGCCGATCACCAGGCTTTCCTTGAGCACGCGCAAAAAAGCGTTATTGGCGAATGCCGAAAGCAGGTCGGCGCCAAGCAGGCACAGCGCGAGAAAGGCGAGACCGATAAGGAGGCTGGTGCGGCCCTCAAGCAAGAGCACCGTCAGGCTGCGCCTGGTGACCACCGACTTGTATTCGAAGTAGTTGTGTATCGCCTCGGCCACCAGCGGTGCAGGGTCCTCGGTCGGCATTTTTTCGATGTGCACAATGATGCGAAAGTGGCTGTCTTGCGGGTATTCGAGCGCCCATGTTTCAAGGAACTCCTCCGCGCCGGGATCGAGGTCGCGGTGATGAAAGGGTGTCGGGTCCATGGAATTGAACAACTGCGCCAGCGCTTCGATGCGAAGCTCGATCTGGTGGGTGGGTGGGGGGTGTCGTTTCATCGCTTCGCAAGCTTCGCGGTACCGGTGTGATGGTCTAGAGCAGCAGTGCGCTTACCGCGCCCGTTGCCAGCAGCAGGGCGGCAATCGGCAGGGTGATGCGACGCAGTTCGGGCGAACCGAGGCCGACGGCCATGCCCGACTTGGTCAGGGTGTTGGCCATGACCGCGATGATGATGGCGCGCGCCGCCACCTGCAGGTTTGACGCATCGTTCAGGGAAAAATTCGCCATGGCAAGGGTGATGGCATCGACATCGGTGAGGCCGGAGACCGCCGCCGCAAGATACAGTCCGGCGTCACCCAGGTAGACCTGCGCCGCCTTGGCCACCAGCACCACCACACCAAAGAGCAGGCCGAATTTGACCGCCTCATCAAGTTCGAACGGGTTGCCGCCCGGCTTCACCTCGCCAAGCTTGCGGCGTTCAAGGTGTTTGTGCTGTTGCCACAGCCACCAGCAGGCGCCCAGGCTCACCACGCACAACAGCCCGATTGCCAGCGCGAGCCGGCGGCCGAGGTCCCAGCTGATCAGTGAGGTCATGATCAACACGCGGAAAAACATCACCGTCCAGGCGAGCATGATGCCAAGCGCCAGCGCCGGGGCGTCCTCGCCCTCCTGCCGGCTGCGCTGCGAAAAGCCGAGGGTCACCGCGGTGCTCGAGACAAGGCCGCCCAGCAGTCCGGCAATGCCGATGCCGTGCTCGGCGCCGACGATCTTGACCAGCAGATAGCTGGCGAAATTGAGCGCCGAGATCAGCACCACCATCAGCCAGATCTTGTACGGGTTCATCACGTCAAGCGGCGGCGGCCCGTAATTGACGTCCGGCACCAGCGGCAGGATGATCAGCGTGACGATGCAGAATTTGAGCGTTGCCTCGACGTCGGAGGCATCGATGCGGCTGGCGAGGCGATGCAGCCAGTCCTTGAGCGCGAGCAGCAGCGCCATTGCCACGGCGACCCAGCCGGCGAGTTGCAGCTGGCCGTGGACGCACAGCAGGCCGAGCATGAAGGCGAGTAGCGCCGAAATCTCGGTGGTGATACCGGCGGGCCCGCGCAGCGATGTCACCACATACATGCCCAGGATCAGGGTGGCTACAGCGATGAACATCACCAGCGCCAGCCATTCGAGGCCAAGGTATTCGCCGACGTAGCCGGCCAGCGCGCCGCTTAGGGCGATAAGGGCAAAGGAGCGCACGCCGGCGCTGCCTTCCTCGCCCTTGGTGCGCTCGCGCTCCAAGCCGAGCAGCATGCCAAGGCCGATGGCCACTACGAAGCGCAGCGCGAGGTCAGTGTCTTCCATGGGGTCTCGGGCGGTTTGGTGACCGGAAGAATGTGGACGATTTTGCGACCGGCCGTAAGGGCGGTCACATCCTGTCAAAAGCTACCATAAAAGAACCGGCCCGCCGACGCGATTGCCGCGTCGTTTGATCTGTATCAAACAGGCGCGCGTGCCGGCACATCGGCGACCACAGTCGTTTTTTGGACGAAAAAAAGCCCGGGAACAGCTGTTCCCGGGCTTGTTTCGCCGCTTGGAAGCTTAGTAAGTCAGCGTCTGCCCTTCGGTCATCGGCATGATGGTGATGCCGGAGGGGGCGCCCTGCATCGCCGCCTGGAACTCCGCCAGCGTGCCCTTGGCGATGGGGTTGGAGTTGTAGTGGATGGGCGTGATGAATTTGGGCTTGATCCAGGTCTTGGTCACATAGGCCGCGCCGACCGGGTCCATGGTGAAGTTGCCGCCAATCGGCGCGAGCACCAGGTCGGGTTTGTAGTAATTGGCGATGAACTCCATGTCCGGGAACATGCCGGTGTCGCCCATGTGCCAGATCTTGAAGCCGTTTTCCATCTCGATGATGTAACCCACCGCCTCACCGGCCGGGTGCGCTTCGTTCTGCTTGGTTGCCGGGTTGTTCCAGACCAGCAGCGACGAGTGCTCGGCCTTGACCGCGGTGACCTTGATGCCGGCAACGGTGACGCTGCCCGACTTGTTGAAGCGGTGCGTCAGGTTGGGCGGCAGGATGCCCAAGAGGTTCATCGGCGTGATCATGTCGGCCGGGCCGTAGAGCACCGTGTTGTTGAGCTTGGCGATTGCGGCCGAATCGCCGATATGGTCGACGTGCGCATGCGTTACAAGCAGCACGTCCACCTTGCCCAGGGCGGAGAGGTCGGTCTTGTAGGGCGCCGGCGTTTTGGGGCCACCGCTCAGCCACGGGTCGACGACGATGATCTTGCCGCCGGGGGACTTGATGCGAAAGCTTGCCTGGCCCAGCCACAGCACTTCGGTTTTGCCGGCCATTGGCGCGGCCGCGGGCGTCTGCGCCTGCGATGCGCAACCGGCGATGATCAACGCGACCAAGGATAATGCGGCCGACAGTTTTTGCATTGGTGTGACGCTCATGTCCCCCCCCTTTTCGTTATTTATGCTGCCCCGGTACGCCGGAGCCCGTGTAAAGCAACCCGTATTCTGCATAAAAATCACGGTTTTTGCTTGTGGCGGGGTCGATATGGCCTGTTGTGCGGCGCTAGTCGTTATAATGCACGCCTCGCCGGATTAGCTCAGTTGGTAGAGCAGCGGTTTTGTAAACCGAAGGTCGCGGGTTCGATTCCTGCATCCGGCACCAAGTACTGGCGATTGATGTGTATTGCAAAGCCTGCATTACCGTGGTAATGTAAATTTCATGTCCATCGCCCACTCCAAATTGACCACCCAAAGCCAGATTTCCGTGCCGGCCGAAATTCGCAAGAAACTCGGTGTCGGACCGGGGTCGGTACTTGAATGGCACGAGAAGGATGACGAGGTCGTGGTGCGAAAGGCGGGGCGGAACAGTTCCGCCGATGTGCACCATGCACTCTTTCCCGAGGGTGCTCCCGTGCAAAAGCGTATCGACGTGAAAGAGGCGATTCGCCGGCATATTCGCGCGAAGCATGCACGCCCTTGATACCAACCTGCTGGTGCGGCTGGTGGTGCGAGATGATGCTGCACAGGTAAAGGTGGCCGAAGCCTTCATCGCGAAAGGGGCGTGGGTTTCCCACCTCGTGCTTGCTGAAACGCTGTGGGTTCTCGGCACGGTCTATGAGCGCTCGGCGGCGCAAATCGCCGATGCGGTCGAACGACTGCTCAGTCATCGCGAATTGACTTTGCAGGACGCGGACGCCGTCAGGCTTGCGCTGGACCACTATCGCGCCCGTCCTGCGCTGGGATTCTCCGACTGCCTCGTTCTCGAGATCGCCCGCAAAGCCGGCCATTTGCCACTTGGCACCTTTGACCGGACACTCGCAAAACTGGACGGTGCGCATCGCTTGTAGGGCGGGAAGCGCTGAGTCTGGCCCCATGAGCGTCTCCAGCCCCGACGAACCTTTCCAGCGCGCGCTTGCATTGCACCAGTCCGGGCAACTGGACCAGGCCTCCGTGCTGTATCGGCAAGTTTTGGCGGCGCAACCCGAACATCCTGACGCTCTGCATTTCTCCGCGCTGCTGGCGCACCAACTAGGGCGGCATGACGACGCGATTGAGCTGTTCCGGCAGGCGCTGGCGGTGGCGCCCGATGTCGCTTTTATTCATTCAAATCTCGGTCTGGCCCATGCTGCGGCCGGCCATGGCGATGCCGCCATCGCCAGCTTTGTTCGCGCCATCGATATCGATCCGACCTTCGCTGTCGCGCATTTCAATCTTGGCGCCAGGCTGCACGCCGGCGGGCATTACGAAGAGGCGCGGCATCATTACGAAATCGCGCTCAAGCTGCAACCGGGCTACGCAGATGCGCGCTGGAATCTCGCCGACTTGGAACTGTTCGCCGGCGACTGGCGCAAGGGCTGGGAGCATTACCTCGCGCGCTTTGGGCGACCGGAGCTGGCCGCGGCGCAGGCGTCGTGGCGCGCCGATGCCGCGCCCGAATGGGATGGCCAGGTTTCGTTGCAGGGTAAATCGCTGCTGGTATATCCGGAGGGCGGCTTTGGCGACCTGCTGATGTTTGCGCGCTTTGCCGCACCACTGGCACAGCGCGGCGCGCGCGTGCACCTCTTGGTACCGCGCGAACTGGCGCGCATCGCCGAGAGCCTGGCCGGTGTTGCGCATTTCATAGCCTTTGACGGCGCCGGCCTGGTGCCGCCGCGTTGTGATTTCAAGCTCGCGCTGTTCAGCCTGCCGCGGGTGCTGGGCATCACGCCTGACAATGTGTCGGCCGCGCCCTACCTCAAGGCCGATGCCGCCGCGGTGGCGCGCTGGCGCCAGCGCCTGGATGACATTGATCCGGCGCGGCGTTTTCGCATCGGCATCAACTGGGCCGGTCGCCCCGACAATGCGCTCGAGCCGCAACGCGCTGTGCCGCTGGCGCTGCTGGCCGGATTAGGTGGCGAAAAAATAAAACTGGTTGCCATGCAAAAGGGCGCGGCCGCGGCACAACTGGCCGGCTATCCGGCGATCGCCGACATGGGCGGCGAGATAAGCGATTTTGCCGACAGCGCAGCCCTTGCCTGCGCACTCGACCTGGTCATTAGCAGCGATACCGGGCTGGCGCACCTGGTCGGCGCCCTCGGCCTGCCCTCGTGGATCCTGCTGCACCACCCCGGAGATTGGCGCTGGGCGGGCGTTGCGGGGGAGGCGGGCACTCGCTGGTATCCTGCGCTACGGTTGTTCCGGCAACAGACTCCGGGCGATTGGGCCGCCGTGCTGGACGATGTCGCCGCGGCGCTTCGCCGGTTGAATTGAGGCAGGGAACAATACGGCTTCCGCAACTGTTAGCCCTGCGCAAGGCCGCGATCGCGGCAGTCCGTTCACTTCACCCGGAGATGCAGCATGAAAATGACCCGATTGATCGCCATTCTTGGCCTCGCACTGTTCGCGCAGCTGGCGCTGGCGCAGACCACCACCCAGCGCATACGCGGCACCATCACGGCGCTCGATGGCAATGTGCTGTCGGTGAAAACGCGCGACGGCCAGGATATCAAGATCAATCTGCCCGACAACGTTGCCGTGGCCGCAGCCAAGGCGGTGAAACTCGCCGATTTCAAGCCAGATGCCTACCTCGGCGTGACGGCCAGGATCAATGCCGCCGGCACGCTGGTGGCGAGTGAAGTGCACACCCTGGGCCCGGCCGTGCCCCCGGGCCACACGCCATGGGACAGCGCGCCCGGCGACACCATGACCAACGCCAACCTGGCCAAGGTGGTCAAGACCGCCGCCGGCAACGAACTGACGATGGAATTCAAGGGCGGCTCCAAGCAGATCCTCGTGCCCGATGGCACGCCCATCGTTGATTTCGTGCTGGCTGACAAATCGCTTTTGGTGCCGGGCGCGACCATTTTCACCGGCGCGCAGGTTTCGGCCGACGGCAAGATCAGCGCCGCGCGCATTGCCGTGAGCAAGGACGGCGTCAAGCCGCCGCAGTAATCTTGTTGCCGAATGGAAAGGCCGCCCCCGGGCGGTTTTTTTATTTGATCCACATCAATTGCTCGAGCGGCTTCTGGCGCATAGTGGGAGCGTAGAATTCACGCAACCAAGCATTGAGGAGGTATCCATGCCCAACCAACCCCGGACATCGCCAGCAGGATCCGTCGATTTGGATGAGGTTGCCAAGCTCGTCGCCGCGCTCGAGCGCGACTTGGCCCGCGTCAAGCAGGGGTCGCAGGATGTGCAGGCATTGCGCGACGAGGTGCGGGCGCTGGGTGAGGCGCTCGACGCCTCGCCGGACCACGAGCACGTCGGTCACCGCTTGCGCAACATTCACGGCATGATCGACAATGTCGTGGATACCGTGGTCGAGGACAGCTTCAAGGCGGCGGACTACGTCGCCCGTATCGGCAGGATGCTGGGGCTCTAAGGACCGGCGACGCCAGACAACATCATGCAATACCCACGCCAACAGGAGACACCATGTTCAAGAAAATTCTGGTACCGGTCGACGGCAGCACCACATCCAACCGCGGCCTGCTCGAGGCGGTAAAGCTGGCCAAGGCCCAGAAGGCGACGCTGATCGTGCTGCATGTGGTGGACGAAAACATCGTCACGCAAAGTGCGCTGGGCGGCGGTTACTTCATCGAGGGGCTGCTCGAGGGGCTGCTCGAAAACGGCAAGAAGCTGCTGGCCAAGTCCGTGCTTGAGGCGAAAAAACAGCGCGTCAAGGTGCAGCCGGTGCTGATAGAGGACATCGGCATGGCCGTTTCGGATGTGATCGTGTCACAGGCGAAAAAACTCAAGGCCGATGTCATTGTGCTGGGCACCCACGGCCGGCGCGGTGTGTCGCGCCTGCTGATGGGCAGCGACGCCGAGGGCGTGGTGCGCGCCGCCACCGTGCCCGTGCTGCTGGTGCGCGCCCCGGGCAAACGCTAGCGGCTAGCGCGGCTTTGCCGTGGTGGCGGGGACTCCTCCCTGCCTAGCGCCGCGCGAAACGCCTCCAGCTTGGCGTGGTAATCGTCCGCTTCGCCGTAGTCGAGAAAATGCGCGTATCGCGCATGCGTGCCCAGCGCCTTGCGTGCGTGCTTGATCGGGCAGAAATACTGCTCGGTGCGCGCGGTGATTTCGCCGATGTAGGCGATGAGGCCGTTGGCATAGGCGCAAAAGGTGCAGTGAAAGTGCTCGAACCAGTTGAGGTAGCCTAGGGAAGCTCTGATTAAGTCCATAAATCGTCATTCCCGCGAAAGCGGGAATCCATTTTGACTCAATGAATCCACGCTTTAGGTCAAGGTGGATTCCCGCTTTCGCGGGAATGACGGACTTAATCAGAGCTTCCCTAGGTGCTGCCGGTCGTAGATGAGGTAGTCGGCGCGTTTCACCTTGATGATGCCGTACACCGGAAAGCACACCGCCTGGTATAGCGTCACGCAAAAGTCCGCGATCGCCAGCGGGAAAATCATGCCGTAAATGACCGGGGCGGTAAGAAAGTTCTGCGGCCGGTCGGTGATTACCCAGCGAAAAAAATTGCGCTTCAGCTTGCGGTGTGCCGTACGCACGCTGCGCTCGAACTCGACGCGCTTGCCCTTGATCTGGAAAAACATCCGCGTCTCCTGCTTCCGCAGTTCGGTGCGCAATTCCTCCTCTAGCGCGTTCATGTCATCGAGCAGTTTGCGGATGTGGTCGTTCATGGGATTCCTTTGTCCGCATGACGGGCATCGCGGCGGGGTGGGGTTTCTGCCAGAATACGCTTCATTGCCGTCGCAGGTCAGATTGGTGCAGATCATGAGCAAATCCAGAAAAGAAGAAACCCGGTTGGTCCACGCCGGCCGCCACCCGGAGGAGCAGCACGGCGTGGTCAACACGCCGGTCTACCACGCCTCGACGGTGCTCTCGCCCAATCTCGCCGACTGGGAGCAGAAAAAAAAGGACTATGCGGCGGACAAGCCCGGGGTCTATTACGGCCGCCATGGCACGCCGACCCTCGCTGCGCTCGAAGAGGCCGTCGCCGGACTTGAGGGCGGTTACCGCAGCATGCTCTACCCGTCGGGCCTTGCCGCCTGCGCCTGCGCGCTTGTCGCCTACGTCAAGGCCGGCGACCATGTGCTGATCAGTGACAGTGCCTACGGGCCGATGCGCCGGGCGGGGTGGCGGTTCCTGCGACGATTTGGGGTGGAGGTCCAGTTTTACGATCCCCTGACCGGCGCCGGCATTGCCGCGCTGATGCGACCCAACACCACGGCGGTGGTGGTCGAGGCGCCCGGGTCGCTGACCTTCGAGATGCAGGACATCCCGGCCATCGCCGCGGTGGCGCATCAACAGGGCGCCACGGTGATCATGGACAACACCTGGGCGACGCCGCTTTACTTCAAGCCTTTCGAACACGGCGTGGACGTGTCGATACACGCCGCCACCAAGTACATCGTCGGCCATTCGGACGCCATGCTCGGTGTGGTGACGACAACGCGCGAGGCCTGGAAGGCGCTCAAGGACACCCACGTCGACCTTGGCCAGACCGCCGGCCCGGACGATGTGTTTCTTGCGCTGCGCGGGCTGCGCACCATGGCCGTGAGGCTCAAGCAGCATGGTGAGACCGGGCTGGCGCTGGCGCAGTGGTTGTCACAACAGCCTGAAGTGGCGCGGGTGCTGCACCCGGCGCTGCCGGGCGACGCGGGCCATGCCATCTGGAAGCGCGACTTTACCGGCGCATCGGGCCTGTTCAGCGTGGTACTCAAGCCGGTCGCGCACGAGGCCTTTGCCGCGTTCATCGACGGCCTTGAGCTCTATGGCATCGGCGCGTCCTGGGGCGGCTTTGAGAGCCTCGCCATGCCGTTTAATCCGGCCGAGGTGCGCAATGCCACAAAATGGCCGCACGCCGGGCCGGCGTTTCGCATCCATGCCGGCCTGGAGCATGTCGATGACTTGATCGCCGACCTCGCCGCGGGACTCAAACGCCTGTCAAAATAAGCGCGGTCGAAAAATGCTGTCGCATAAAACGGCGGCGGATAATAATCGCAAGCCCGGGGCAAAGGCTATCCCGGCTTATCAGGAGGAGGGGTGATGAAAACAATGCTGCGGTCCCTTATTGCGGTGTGCCTGATTGCGCAGGCGGCACCTGCCGCGGCGCAGGATGCGGCCGCGAACTTCCCGTCAAAGCCCATCCGCATCATGGGCCAGGGCCAGGGCAGCACGGCCGACTACCTTTCACGCTTTCTGGGCCAGCGCCTGCAGGAAAAATGGGGCCAGGCGGTGGTGGTGGACAGCCGCTCCGGGGCGGGCGGCACCATTCCCACCGATGTCGTGGCCAAGTCGCCGCCCGACGGCTACAACCTGGTGATGGGCCACGCCGGCCCCTTTGTCAGCGCCGTGACCTTGTACAGCAAGGACCTGCCCTACGATCCGCTGAAGGATTTCGAGCCGGTGACCATGGTCGCCACCGGCGTGGTGGTGCTGGTGGTGCACCCCTCGGTGCCGGTGTCGAACGCCAGGGAGTTCATCGCCTATGCCAAGCAAAACGGCAAGCTGAGTTATTCGTCTGCGGGGAACGGCTCGACCAGCCATCTGGCCGCCGAGTTGCTCAAGAACGTCACCGGCATTCCCTTGCAGCATATTCCCTACAAGAGCGCCGGCAACGCGCTCACCGCGCTGCTCGCCGGCGAGGTGCAGGTGTCCTTCCTGTCGCCTGTCACCGCCCACGGCCAGTTGAAGGCCGGCAAGATCAAGGCGCTTGCGGTATCGAGCGCGACGCGTTTCGCCGGCACACCGGACATTCCCAGCGCCACCGAGGCGGGCATTCCCGGCATGGAGGCCAAGTTGTGGTTCGGTTTGTTCGCGCCGGCGAAGACGCCGCGCGCGGTGGTGATGAAGCTTAACCGCGAGGTGGGTGATATCCTGCGGCGCGCCGAAACGCGCGAGCAATTGCTGGCGCAGGGCGCGGAGCCCACGCCGTCAACGCCCGAGGAACTCGATGCCTGGGTCAGGAGTGAAGTGGAAAAATGGTCACCCATCATCCGCAAGGCCGGGATTACCGCTGATTGATATCGCCTGTCCGGGAACACAACCCGTTACGTAAATGAGGAAGCTTTGATGCAGCAACGCAGGCTGGGAAAAAACGGACCCATGGTCTCTGTCGTGGGCCTGGGTGCGGGCAGCACTACCACGGATTTTGGCGAGCGCGACGACGAGGTGCAGATTGCGACCATGCATCGCGCGCTCGACCTTGGTGTCACGCTGTTCGATACCGCCAACCGCTATATGGGTGGCCGTCACGAGCGCCTGGTCGGCCGCGCGCTCAAGGGCCGGCGTGATGAGGTGGTTGTTGCCACCAAGTTCGGCAACTTCGATTTGCTCGACGGCACCAAGGGTTACAACGGCCGGCCCGATTACGTGCCGCAGGCCTGTGACGAAAGCCTCAAGCAACTGGGCGTTGATGTGATCGACCTTTACTACTTGCATCGCATCGATCCGTCGGTGCCGATAGAAGAGACCGTGGGCGCGATGTCGCGCCTGGTCGAGGCGGGCAAGGTGCGCTGGCTGGGCTTGTCCGAGGCCGGGCCCAAGTCGCTGGCGCGTGCCTGCAAGATCCATCCGATTACCGCCTTGCAATCGGAGTATTCCCTCTGGGCGCGCGATGTCGAGGATGAAGTCCTGCCCGCCTGCCGCGAACTGGGCATAGGCTTTGTGCCCTATGCGCCGCTCGGACGCGGCCTGCTCACCGGCAATGTGCGCAGCCTTGAGGACATCGCGCCGCATGACTTTCGGCGCAGGCAACCGCGTTTCCAGCCGGGCAACATGGAAAAAAACCTCGAACTGCTCAAGCCCATCGAGGCGATTGCGAAAACGCGCGGCGTTACCACGGCGCAAGTATCGCTCGCATGGTTGATGGCGCAAGGCGATGACATTTTTCCGATTCCCGGCACCAAGCAGGCAAAATATCTCGAACAAAATGTCGCGGCAGCCGGGATCACGCTGGATAAAGCCGAGCTCGACCTGCTGGCCGAGACCTTCAAGCCCGGGGCGCGTGCCGGCGATCGCTACAACCCGGGCTATTTCGTCACCCTGGGCGTCTGACCAGAATGGCACTTACTTGAGGAAGCACACAATAACCTCCGTCATTCCCGCGAAAGCGGGAATCCAGCGACTTTGGCACTTAAACCCCAACGACACTGGATCCCCGCTTGGCCGTTCCTCGAAACTTCGTCTCGCTGCGCGAGACTCGTTTTCGCGGGGATGACGACACTCGGAAGTGGCAAATAGCTTTGGTAAGCGCCGTTCGCGCCTGACCCCTGATCAAGGAACCCGACATGTCTGCCCTACCCCAAGCACCGGAAAAAGATCCGCGCGTCCAGTCGGCCATATCGCACTGGGCGCCGCGTTTTGTTGCCAACGGCGTGCCGCTCAGCGACTTTGAACAGGTCACCGCAGGCTGCGAGCGCTGGGAGGACTGGTGCAGCGCCTGGTCGGCGCGCGCCGCACAGCACGAGGAGCTGGGCGTGCAGGCGCTGGCGCAGGGCTACAAGCTGTCGGCCGGCGCGCACTTCACCCGCGCTGCGGTGTGCTACCACTTCGGCAAGTTCCTGTTCGTCAACGATCTGGCGCAAATGAAGGCAGCGCACACCAAGGCGGTGGAATGCCGCAACCGCGCACTGCCGCTGATTGACCCGCCGGGCGAGCGCGTGGCCGTTGCCTACGAGGGCAAATTTCTCTACGGCAACCTGCGCAAGCCAGCCGGCGTGGCCAGGCCGCCGGTGGTGGTGATGTGCATGGGCCTGGATTCAGCCAAGGAGGAAATGGACGATTACGAAAACCGTTTCCTCTCGCGCGGCCTGGCGACCTTTGCCTTCGACGGTCCCGGCCAGGGCGAGGGCGAGTACGATTTTGCGCTCTGCCCGGAGTACGAAAAACCGGTCAAGGCAGTGATCGACTGCCTGGAAAGGCGCGTGGATATTGATTCTTCAGCCATCGGTATCTGGGGCGTGTCGCTGGGCGGCTATTTCGCGCCGCGCGCCACCTGCTTCGAAAAACGCATCAAGGCCTGCGTCGCCCTGTCCGGCGCCTACCAGCGTTCGAGCAACTTCGACGGCCGGCCCATCATCAATGTCGAGGCTTTCCGGGTGCGCAGCAAGAGTGCCAACCTCGAAGAGGCCGGCAAGGTGGCGTTGCGCATGTCGCTTGCCGGCATCGCCAAAAACATTAGCTGCCCGATTTACCTTGTCGCCGGGACCAAGGACAGGTTGACGCCGCACACCGCCGCGGAAAAGCTCGCCGCCGAAGTGTCCGGTCCCTGCGTGCTGTCGGTGATAGAGGGCGGCAACCATGTGGTCAACAACCTCTGGTACCGCTACCGCGACCAGACCGCCGACTGGATGGCGACACAGCTTGGCGCGGCCAGGTGCTGATTTGCACCTTTTTGGCACCATTTTAAAATTCACATGAACAGCGAGGAAGCATGAGCAAGGACGCAAGGGTCGCTTCGGCCAACGCCCACTGGGCGCCGCGGTTTATTTCCAACGGTGTGCTGCTGGCCGATTTCGAGGATGTGACCTCCGGCATGCAGCGTTGGGAGGACTGGTGCAGCGCCTGGTCGGCGCGTGCCGCGGTGCACGAGAAGCTCGGGCGCGACACGCTCGCCGCGGGCTACAAATTGACTGCGAGCGAGCACCTGACGCGCGCCGCCGTCTATTACCATTTTGCCAAATTCCTTTTTGTGCACGACATCCCGCAAATGCGTGAGGCGCACATGAAGGCGGTCGAGTGCCGCCAGCTTGCCCTGCCGCACCAGCGTCCGCCGGCGGTGCGCGTAGAGATTCCCTACGAGGGAAAATGCCTCGCCGGTTTCCTGCGCCTGCCCGTGTTTTCGTCCCAGACCGCGGCCAAGCCGCCGTTGTTGATCATGGTGCCCGGCCTGGATTCGGCCAAGGAGGAACTCGAAGCCTACGAGCTGCCGTTCCTGGCGCGCGGCATGGCGACCCTGATGGTCGATGGCCCGGGGCAGGGCGAGGCCGAATATGATTTCCCCATTCGCGGTGACTACGAAGTGCCGGTCAAGGCCATGGTCGACTGGGCGATGGGGCGCAAGGACATCGACACCACGCGCATCGGCCTGTGGGGGGTGAGCCTGGGTGGTTACTATGCGCCGCGCGCCGCGGCGTTTGAAAAACGCCTCAAGGCCTGCATCGGCCTGGCCGGGCCGTATGATTTTTCCGCCAACTGGGACAAACTGCCCGAGCTGACACGCGAGGCCTTTCGCGTGCGCAGCCACTGCAAGACGCAGGAAGAGGCAAAACGCCATGCGTCCACGCTGACCTTGAAGGACGGCATCGCAAAACAAATCGAGTGCCCGCTGCTCATCGTCACCGGCAAGCAGGACCGCCTCATTCCATGGCAGGATGCGCAGCGCATGGTCGACGAGGCATCGGGCCCGACCGAGCTGCTGTTGGTCGAGGACGGCAACCATATTGCCAACAACCGTCCGTATCGCTGGCGTTCGCGCAGCGCCGACTGGATGGCCGAACAACTTGGCCTGCCGCGCCAATGAGTTTCAATGGAGTTTTTTAAGCAATAGGATGCTGTCATCCCGAGCAAAGCGAGGGATCTGCTTTTCTGTCAGTGAAGAGCAGATTCCTCTGGCTTCGCCCTCGGAATGACAACTTGGTTCGAGGCAGGCGTTAAACCGGAGTGAGGCAATGAACAATGATGTGATGGGTATTTCTTTCGCTGTGGCGTTGGCCTTGTTGTCGGGATCGCAGCAGGCCCTGGCCCAGACCTGGCCGGCCAAGACCATCAAGTTTGTATCCGGCGCGTCACCGGGCAGCGCCTCGGACCTCGTCGGCCGCGCGGTGTCGGAAAAAATCCAGGCCGAGTTGGGCGTGCCGGTCATTCTGGAGAACAAAATGGGTGCCGGTGGCGTGATTGCCGCGCAACACGTCGCGACATCGCCCCCGGACGGCTATACCGTGTTTGTCTATACCGCGGCACATACCGTGACGCCGCTGATTTCAAAAGTGCCTTACGACCCGGTGCGCGACTTTGCCGGCGTGACGCCGCTCGCGGTGGTGCCCAATGTACTGGTCGTTTCCGCGGAAAAAGGCTACAAGTCGGTGAAAGACCTGGTTGCCGCGGGCAAGGCCAATCCGGGCAAGCTCAACTACGCCTCGGTCGGGGTTGGTACGGCGACCTATATGAACGCCGAGAAATTCCGTGCCAGCGCCGGCATTGACGCGGTGCACGTGCCCTACAAGGGTTCGCCCGAGGCGATCACCGAAACCATGACCGGGCGGGTTGATTATTTTTTTGCGCCGCTGGTGTCGGCGCTGCCGCTGATCAAGGACGGCCGCTTGCTGGCGCTGGCCGTGGGCACCAACAAGCGCTCGCCGCTGCTGCCCGAGGTGCCGACCATGCTCGAGGCCGGCGTCGCCAAGTCGGACTATGTGTTCTGGATCGGCCTGCTGGTACCGGCCAAGACGCCGCGTGAAGTCATCAACCGCCTCAACCAGGCGACGCTGAAGGCCTTGCAGGCGGCCGATGTGCGCGAGCGCCTGGCCAAGCTGGGTGCCGAGCCCTTTGTCATGAGCCCGGAACAGTTCGATGCCTATATCAAGGAAGAGTTGGCGCAAAACGCCGAGCTCATCAAGGCGGCCGGCATCAAGGCCGAATGAATCAATTGCAGATTAATTGCCAGGACCAATCATGATTCGTGTTTTCGCAGCCGTCGCCGGACTGATTTGCGCATTGCTTGCCGGGACCGTGTTCGCACAGGAGCCCTGGCCCGCGCGCCCGGTGAAATTCGTCGTGCCCTCCTCGCCGGGCGGCGGCACCGACACCTATGCGCGATTGCTCGCCCAGGCGCTCAGCGATGCGCTCAAGCGCCAGTTCATTGTCGAAAACAGGCCGGGTGCCAGCGGCAATATCGGCGCGGACATTGTCGCCAAGTCGGCGCCGGACGGTTATACCTTCCTTCTTTCGGCCAATCCGGCGTTGACGGTCAATCCCAGTCTCTACAAGAATCTTTCGTATAACGTTGAGCGCGATTTTGTTCCGGTGGCGCGCGGTGTGGTTGCGCCGCAGGTGCTGGTCGTGGCGTCATCGGTTCCGGCGAAGACAATGGCAGAATTTATAGCCCTCGCCAAACGCGAACCGGGTAAGCTCGCCTACGGGTCGGCCGGCTCTGGCAGCACCACCTACCTCGGCGTGCGCATACTTGAAGAAGCGTCCGGTGCGAAATTCCTGCACATCCCCTACAAGGGCATGGGCCAGGCCTACCAGGACCTGCTTGGCGGGCAGTTGAAATTCATGTTTCCCGATGTCGCTTCGGTGCTGGGCCATATCAAGTCGGGCAAGGCCGTGCCCTTGGCGGTGACCGAGCGGACCGAGCTGTTGCCCGGAGTGCCGACCTTCGCCGAGGCGGGCCTGCCGGGCGTCGATGCGACCAGCTCTTTCAGCGTGGTTGCGCCGACCGGAACGCCGGCGGCGATCGTGCAACGCATGTCGGTGGAGATCGTCAAGGCGATGAAATCACCGGCGCTGGCGGAAAAACTGCAGGCCCAGGTGCTCAACCCCGTGTTCGACACGCCCGAGCAGTTTGCCGTCAGCCTGAAAAAGGAACGCGACGGCTGGGCGGCCTTCATCAAGCGCAACGGCATCGTGCTGGAAGAATAGGCGGGCTTCTAGACGCTTGCCGGCAGCACCGTTAGCGGCGGCGGTTCGTAGGCGCGCACCGCCGGCGCTTCACCGGTCCACTTTTCCACCTCCACCAGCACCGACAAGGCGCTTGGGCCCTGCGCCAGGCGTGAGGTGCCGACATCAAGCGACAGCACGTTCGGATTGCCGTTGCGCTCCAGACCGTCTGCGGCCGGGTCGTACCACGCGCCGGTGGCGATGACGGCCACACCGGCCATCACATTGACGTCGATGCGCACGCCGGTAAGGCAGGCGCCGCGGTCGTTGTGTATGCGCGCGAGGTCGCCGTCGGCAAGGCCGCGCGCCGCGGCGTCGGCAGGATTCATGCGCAGCTTTTCGCGCCCGGCGACCTTGTTGGCCTGCGCCACCGGTCCCTGGTCCATCTGGCTGTGCAGGCGGTCGGGCGGTTGAATGGTGATGAGGTGCAAGGGGTGGCGCACAGCGGCCTCGGCGCCCAGCCATTCGGCCGGCGCAAGCCAGACCGGGTGGGCCGGGCAATCGTCATAGGCGAAGGCGGCGATGGTGTCGGAGAAAATTTCTATTTTCCCCGAAGGCGTCCTGAGCGGATGCACCGCCGGGTCGGCGCGAAAGTCCTCGAACAGCACGTAATCGCGCTCGGGCGGCGGCAACTTGACCCAGCCTTGTTCCCAGAAATCGTTGAAGGCGGGCAGGCTCACGTCGTGTTTGGCACAGCCGTCGCGCATCTGACGCCAGATTTCGCGCAACCACAGCTTGGTCGTGCGCGCCCCGGTATAGGCATCGGCAAAACCGCCGCGCTGCGCCAGCTCGGAAAAAATATCAAAGTCGTCGCGGCTCGATCCCACCGGTGCGATGGCCTGTTGCATGGCAAACACATACGAGTCGCGTGAGGAGCCGCCGATGTCGTCACGCTCGAGGGTGGTGGTGGCCGGCAGCACGATGTCGGCGCGCCGCGCCGTCGGCGTCCACCAGCTGTCGTGCACCACCACCGTTTCGGGCTTGGCCCAGGCACGCGACAGGCGGTTAAGGTCCTGGTGATGGTGGAAGGGATTGCCGCCGGCCCAATAAACAAGGCCGATGTCCGGATAGTTGTCGTGCCTGCCGTTGAACTCGAAGGCCCCGCCGGGCTTTTCCAGCATGTCGGTGAGCCGTGCCACCGGGATGGCGCGTGCCGCGGGATTTTTGCCCAGTGCCATTTCCGCCCCGGGCAGTTCGGCGCGCGGATTGCCCACGCCGTTCATCGAGCCGTGGCCGAAGGCAAAGCCGCCGCCGGGCAGGCCGATCTGGCCGATCATTGCGGCGAGTGCGATGGACATCCAGTAAGGCTGCTCACCGCGGTGCGAGCGCTGCAGCGCCCAGGCGAGGGTGATCAGGCTGCGCGTGCCGGCGGCGCGGCGCGCCAGGTCGCGAATGGTGGCGGCATCGACGCCGCAAATCGCCGCGGCCCATTCGGCGCTTTTTGGCGTGCCGTCTGCCTCGCCGGCGAGGTAGCGCCGGAATGGCTCGAAACCGCTGCAGTATTGCTCGAGAAAGGCCGTGTCATGACGGCCCTCTGCGAGCAGCGTGTGTGCCATGCCCAGCATCAGCGCGGTGTCGGTGTTGGGGCGTATCGGAATCCATTGCGCCTTGAGGAAGGCCGGCGCATCGGCGCGGGTCGGACTGATGACGACGAACTCGATGCCGCGCTCACGCGCCTCGTGCAACCACTTGCCCATCGAGTGCTCGCCGGCGCCGCCCGAGGCGATCTGGCCGTTTTTCAGGGGAAGCCCGCCAAAGGCGAGGATCAGGCGGGTGTTGCCGGCGACGCTGGCCCAGTCGGTGACGCGGCCGGCCACCGGCTCATAAGTGCCGATGACATGCGGCAGGATGAATTGCGCCGCCCCCCAGCTGTAATTGCCGACCTGATCGGTGCAGCCGCCGCCGGCGAACAAAAAGCGTCGCACCTGCGTGCGCGCGTGGTGAAAGCGCCCGGCCGAGGACCAGCCGTAGGAGCCGCCGAAAATGCCGGCCGGGCCGCGCTCGGCGCGAACGCGCGCCAGTTCCGCCGCCACCAGCTTTAGCGCCTCGTTCCAGGATACTTCGACAAAGCTGTCCGTGCCGCGCTGCGTGCGGTCGCGTTTTTCCAGCCAGGACTTGCGTATGGCCGGGCGCATGATGCGCGTCGGCGAATAGACCATCGCCGGCATGGCATCGAGCATGGGCGAGGGCGCCGGGTCGTGCGCGAAGGGTTCGCAGCGCACGAAACGCCCGTCTTCCACCACCGCGGTAAAGGCGCCCCAGTGGGCGAGTTGCTGGAAACGCTGGGTTGTCATGGTCGGGGCTAGAATACCAGCCCGCACCCAGCAATGTGAATCCGCAAACATGAAACCATGAGCACCACCCCGCCCCCCGTCATTGTCATCGGCGCCGGCATCATCGGCGCCTGCGCCGCCGCCTGGCTGCAGCGCGACGGCCACGCAGTCACGCTGATAGACCACGACGATCCAGGATCCGGCGCCTCCTCGGGCAACGGCGGCATGTTGTCGGGTTCGTCCATCATTCCGGTGGGCATGCCCGGTGTCGCGGCCAGGGTGCCCGGCTGGCTGATGGACGCCGAAGGACCGCTGACCATTCGCTGGCCTTACCTGCCGGCGCTTGCGCCCTGGTTATGGCGGTTTTTGCTCTCCTCGACCACAAGCAAGGTGGAAGCCGAAGCCAGGGCATTGCGCGCCCTGCTCGAGCCTTCGCTGGAAAATTACGCGCCCATCGTACGCGATGCCGGCGCGCAAGGTCTCATCCACCAGCACGGGACCTTGTACCTCTACGGCAGCGAAGAGGGCTGGCGCAATGACGCGCGCAACACCGACATCCGCCGCCGCAACGGCGTGGTGATGGAGGACGTGACCGGCGCGGCGCTACGCGATCTGGAGCCGGACCTCGCGCCGGCGTTCACCCACGCGCGCCTGGTGCGCGCCAACGGCCACACCTCGGATCCGCACGCACTGGTGCAGGCGCTGGTCGCACATGCCGCAACACGCGGTGCGCGCGTGCTGCGCGAGCGCGTCAGCGGTTTTGAGCACAACGGCGCCAACGTGACGGCGGTGGTCACCGATCAAGGTCGCCACGATGCGAGCCGCGTAGTGCTCGCCTGCGGCGCCTTCTCGCGCCCGCTGGCGCGCCAGCTCGGCGACGAGCTGCCGCTAGACACCGAACGCGGTTACCACGTCATTATCAAGAACCCGGAAAAAGGGCCGCGCACCCCGACGCTGTTTGTCGATGGCAGTTTCAGCGCGACGAACATGGACATGGGCCTGCGTGTTACCGGCACGGTGGAGCTCGCCGGCCTCGCTGCACCGCCCAACTGGCGTCGTGCCGACGTGCTCTTGCGCGGTGCGCGCCGCCTCTACCCGGGCCTTCTGCCCGAGGACGATGTGAATCGCGTGACGCGCTGGATGGGTTTTCGCCCCAGCATGCCCGACTCGATGCCGGTGATCGGACCGTCGTCGAAATTTGCCAACGCCTTTTACGCCTTCGGCCATGGCCATGTTGGGATGTGCGGCGGATCGACGACGGGGCGGGTGATTGCCGACCTGGTCGCCGGGCGCGCGCCTTGTGTGCCGGTGGGGGCGTTTAGCGCAAGAAGGTTTTTGTGAGTTGATGGCTGGAAAGCCGCTCTGGGAGCGGGTTTCCAGCGTATTACCTCGCAATGTCATTGCGAGGAGGCGAAGCCGACGCGGCAATCTCGTGGCTTCTCGCGAAGACTTCCGTCATTCCCGCGCAAGCGGGAATCCATGAGGTTAGTCTTTCGCTGCGCGGGCAGATTCTTTCTGCTTAGCTGGGTGGTTTCACTCCCCTGCGGGGAGCGAGTTACTTTCTTTTGCTCGTGCAAAAGAAAGTAACCAAAGAAAAGCACGCCCCACGGCACCGCCCCATCGGGGTTCCCTGTGGTGCTCGGCAAAGCGGGCCGGCGCATAAACTCGGCCCGCAAAAAGCCGCGGTCCTCAGACATATGCGCCGGAAGGCCCCCGCTTCGCCTGCGCTCCTCGGCGGCGCCGAAGGGGAGGGTAGGTCAAAAGCAAAAACCGCTGCGTTGCGATGGTTTGCTTTGTTTTGACCTTGACCTTGGGGCCCGTAGGGGACGCCGAGAAGCGCAGCGGCAATGGGAGGTGTCCGGGACCTATGTCTGAGGCCCACGGTTTTTGTGGGCCGAGTTTAGGTCCCGGCCCATTGGCGCGAGCATCGCAGGGGAGTCGCGCAGCGACCGTCACCTTTGGGCTCGCCTTTTCTTTGGTTACGTCTTCGCCCCGAAGGTAGTCCCCGGAGGGGATTGGCGAACGCAAAAGAAAGTGACTCGCCCCGCGAGGGGTGAGACATCCCGCGATAAGCCAAAGAAAAGTGACTTCTCTCGGAGAGGAACGAAATATTTCGCGGTGAGCGACCACAAAACCCTCGCGTCAGCGCAAAACAATTCAAAACGTCCCCGGATACGCCCCGCCATCAATCAACAAATTCTGCCCGGTGATGTAGCCGGCATGCGCCGAGCAGATGAAGGCACAGTAGGCGCCGATTTCCTCCACCTTGCCAAAGCGTCCCGCCGGGTTGTTGCTGCCGCGTTCCTGCCACAGTTGCTCGAAGGTCTTGCCGTTCGATTCGAGCATGCCGCGGATGTGGTTTTTTTGCGCGTCCGAATCGAACACGCCGGGCAGCAGGTTGTTGATCGTCACATTGTGGCGCACCGTTTGGCGCGACAGGCCGGCGACAAAACCCACCAGTCCCGAGCGCGCGCCATTCGAGAGGCCCAGTTCGACCTGAGGCGTTTTTACCGAGCGCGAACTGATGTTGACGATGCGGCCGAACTTGCGTTCGATCATGCCGTCGACCACTGCCTGCATCATCAGGATGGGGCCCAGCATCATGGCGTCAAAGGCCTTGATCCAGTCCTCGCGCGACCAGTCGTGAAAATCGCCCGGCGCCGGGCCGTCGGCGTTGTTGATGAGGATATCGGGTGCGGGGCAGGCGGCGAGGGCCGCGCTGCGTCCCGCTTCGCTCGATATGTCGGCCACCACCCAGGCAACGCTGCCGCCGGTGGTTGCGCTCAGTTCCGCGGCGGCGCGCTCCAGGGTTTGCGCGGTGCGCGCGGCGATGGTCACGGCGACACCTTCGGCGGCGAGGCGCAGCGCAATCGCGCGCCCCATGCCGCGGCTGCCGCCGAACACCAATGCCTTCCTGCCTTGAATGCCAAGATCCACGGTTTTTCCCGTCCAAGTTTGCGATGGCGCCTAGTCTAACCGAGCAAGCCCGCGCCAATAGTCGTGTTCCTTGAAGGGTGTTCCTTGACGGCGCGCCCGCTTGGTCCTAAATTGCTCACTGAGATCACACCTTGCCGCAGTTCTGCGGCAGGATCCCCGGACAAAGCAGGAGAGTGAGCATGGCCAAGATGCGTATTGAGGGTTCGTTTGTCGCCAGCGTGACGCCGTTCAACGAGGCCGGGTCGGTCGACTTTGGCGCGTTTCGCACGCTGCTAAAGTTCCAGGAAGACCACGGCAGCGTCGCGGTGCTGTTCATGGGTTCAACCGGCGAGCCCTCTCTGATGACCCCGGAGGAGAAGAAAAACCTTATCGTCGAAACGGCGAAAATGAAAACCGGGAAGATGAAGTTCTTCTACGGTTGCACCGGCAACACCACCGACCAGGTCATCGACAACATCAAATTTGCCAAGGCCAACGGCGCCGACGGCGCGGTGATCGCCGCGCCGCCCTACATCTGCGGTTCGGAAGATGACATCGAGCGCTTTTATCTTGATGTCGCCGACGCCACCGACCTGCCGCTGGGCATTTACAACAACCCGCCGCGCATCAAGACCGACCTGCACTGGGACCACTTGCTGCGCCTGTTGAAGCACCCCAATTACGTCATCCTCAAAGAGTCGACCACGCGCGTCGGCCAGGTGGCGCAGGTGCTCGCGGCCAAACCCGATGCCACGGTGATGTGTTGCGACTCGCCCAGCCTCGGCCTGGTGGTGCCGACCATGAGCCTGGGCGGCCACGGCACCGCCAACATGGGCGGCAACATCATCCCGGCCGAGATGGCGGTGATCTCGACGCCGTGGAAAAACTACGCCGATGCGGAAGGCTTCAAGTCGACCTACCTGCGCGTGCTGCAGTTGCTGCATTTCAACTATTCGGCCATCAACCCGGTGGCGATCAAGAGCTTGATGCGCGCGGTCGGCCTGCCGGTGGGCGCGCTCAGAAAACCCCTGCGCAACCTCGAGGGCGAGGCGCTTGCGAAGGGCGTGCGTATCGTGCAGGAGCTGGGCCTCGATAAAAAATACGGCTATACCATTTCGAACAGGCTCGCCAAGGCGGCCTGAAGTAAAAAAGGTCTGTTGCGATAAAAACAAGGAAGAGGGCGGCGCGGCCGCCTTTTTTCATTCTTGGAGAAGTCATGAATAATTCGCTCAAATCCCTCGCGCTGTGCGCACTGCTCGCCTTTTCGGCGGCGGTGTCGGCGCAGGCCTACCCGAACAAGACGGTGCGCATTGTCGTGCCCTACCCGCCGGGGGGCACGGTTGACGTGGTGGCACGGGTCGTGGCGCAGCGCCTCACCGAGCAGATGGGCCAGCAGTTCATTGTTGAAAACCGCGCCGGCGCCAACGGTACGGTGGGCAGCGATTTTGTCGCCAAGGCCGCGCCCGACGGCTACACGCTGCTGGTGCAGGCGTCGATCTTCGCCGCCAACCCGCTGTTCCTGCCCAATGTGCCTTACGACGTGCAAAAAGATTTCACGCCGGTCAGCAACATCGGTTCGGTGCCGCTCCTGGTGACCGCGCATCCGGGCGTGCCGGCGAAAAACCTGCGCGAGTTCATCGCGCTGGTGAAGGCCGATGTGAAGAAATACAGCTTTGCCACCTCGGGCCTGGGTTCGGCCGGGCACTTGTCCGAGGAAACCATCAAGCGCCAGGCCGGCATACCCGACTTGTTGATCGTTCCCTACAAGGGCGCCGGGCCGGCCATTACCGACACGGTCGGCGGGCAGGTGAGTGCGCTCATCGATCCGCTGCCCTCCTCCTACCCGCAGGTGAAGGCGGGCAAGTTGACGGCGCTGGCGGTGACCAGCGCCAGGCGCGTGTCCTTCATGCCCGATGTGCCGACGGTGGCCGAGTCCGGCCTGCCCGGTTTCGAGATGGTGTCCTGGTACGGGCTGTGGGGTCCGGCCGGACTGCCAAGGGAAATTTCCAGCCGGCTGGTGATTGAGGTGGGCAAGGCGGTGCGCTCGCAACTGGCGACTGACCGCCTCGGTGAGCAGGGGTTTGACCCCGTGGGCTCGACCTCGGAACAGTTCGCCGCCTATATTCGCGACGAGATAACGCGTTATGCCAGGATCGTAAAAGAGGCCAACATCAAGGCCGAGTAGCCTAGGGAAGCTCTGATTAAGTCATTCCCGCGAAAGCGGGAATCCACCTTGACCTAAAGCGTGGATTCATTGAGTCAAAATGGATTCCCGCTTTCGCGGGAATGAGGATTTATGGACTTAATCAGAGCTTCCCTAGGAAAGTTGCCAATTTTGGCAACCCAATCAACCGAAAGCCGTGTCTGGCGCGAATGGCGCATACCTTACTTAAGCAAACCCCGTCATTCCGGGGCCGC
>Ga0194061_1000350_pt1 | contig 28061 bp, 28 predicted proteins | sample SepL2221m_MetaG_FD_163423 | JGI IMG/M metagenome (GOLD analysis project Ga0194061, IMG submission 163423) | Anoxic zone freshwater microbial communities from boreal shield lake in IISD Experimental Lakes Area, Ontario, Canada - Sep2016-L224-21m | ecosystem: Environmental > Aquatic > Freshwater >... | reverse complement strand
TCTTGGGCGGAGCCTTACGAAGAGCAGATCGCCAGAATGCTCGCCGCCCTCTTTGCTGCCCGCGATGCGGCTGCCGGTAAAGATGCCTTGTGCGTCTCTCACCAACTACCCATCTGGATCTTGCGATCGGCGGTTGAAGGTCGGCACATGCTTCACGACCCCCGCAAGCGCGAATGCACTTTGGCCTCGGTCACCAGTTTTGTTTTGGATGATGAGGGCATGATTCAAGATACTTATTACACCGAACCTGCAAAGCATCTGCTGCCGCGCAAATGAAATTACTTCCTGCGGCGCTCGCCTCATTATTGCTTCTGACTGCCTGCGGTGGCGGCGGTCTCTCTAAGCAAAATGAAAATGCCTTCGTTTCAGGATCTGGCGTTGCTGTCTATGTAAAGGCGGCCGATCGGAAACTGGCACCAGCCATTTCCGGGATGACGCTAACCGGAAAAACAGAAGCGCTAACTTTGAAAAAAGTAACGGTGCTTAATGTCTGGGCATCATGGTGCTCGCCATGTCGAGCTGAAGCTCCACTACTTCAAGATTTTTCCCAGAAATATCCGGATGTGCAATTTGCGGGAATTCTGACTCGCGATAATTTAACAGCGGCAAAATCCTTTGTTGATCGCTTCAAATTAGCCTATCCAACTTTCACTGATGATGCGGTGCTAACAAGCTTCCGTGGCTCATTACTGCCAAATGCCATTCCTACAACCTTGGTTATCGATGCTTCAGGCTACGTTGCTGCCAGAGTTAGCGGCGCAGTAACTGTCGGCCTTTTAACAGATTTAATCACTAAAGTTTTAAAGGATCCACATCATGCATAACTTTCTGGTGAATCAAATTTTCGATGGCAATGTGCTTTCGGCAATTTTTGTCGCGCTAATAGCCGGGTTAATTTCGTTCTTTTCACCCTGCGTCATCCCATTGGTTCCTGGTTACCTTTCATATGCCGCCGGTATGACTGAAGTCCGTACCAAAGGTCGAGTTGCGCTTGGTTCGCTACTTTTCGTTCTGGGATTCTCTGCGCTCTTTATCTCTTATGGCGCGCTCTTCGGAAGTTTAGGTTCCACGATCAGTTCTCACTCACGTTGGATCTCAACAATCCTTGGTTTAATGACCATCGCTATGGGCATCGTTTTTCTCTTTAATCAACGCTTCTACCGCTCCTTCAAACCTACTTGGAAAATTCGCGCCGGCTTAGTTGGCGCACCTGTTCTGGGATTTCTTTTCGGAATCGGTTGGACCCCATGCATTGGCCCAACCCTTGGCGCCGTCCAAGCACTCTCCTTCCAAAGTTCCAGCGCGCTCAGAGGCGCAATTCTTAGCGTTGCATACTGCATTGGCCTTGGCGTCCCCTTCATACTGGTTGGAATTTTCTTTGATCAATCACAGAAATTGCGGCGCTATATTTCGCGTCACGGAAATATCATGACTCGAGTCGGCGGCATCTTTTTGATTTTCATCGGTCTATTGCAAGTAACTGGCGCATGGGATCACGTTATGAATACCGTTCGTGATTTAATCTCTGGCTTCATTCCGGTGGTTTAAATGAGTATCACCCCAGAACTTGGCGCGGTTGGATTTCTTCGTTGGATTTGGCGTCAACTCACCAGCATGCGAATTGCACTAATTCTCCTGTTACTTCTTGGCGTCGCCGCAATTCCTGGTTCGATATTTCCACAGCGTTCTCAAAACCCCATGAAAGTACAAGAGTTCTTTACCAACAATCCGCAATTGGCCCGTTGGTTAGACCGAGTAAAGATCTTCGACGTTTACAGTTCACCATGGTTTAGCGCTATCTATTTATTGCTATTTATCTCTTTGGTTGGCTGCGTTCTTCCCAGAACCCTGGAGCATCTCAAAGCAATTGGCGCCAAGCCACCGTTGACCCCAAAGTTTCTAGATCGAATGGAGTTCCACAACGACCTCGATCAGAACCCTTCCTCGTTGGATGTGGCGGAGAAGTGGTTAAAGAAAAATCATTTCCGAGTTCGGCGCGAAGCGAATTCAATCTCAGCCGAGAAAGGCTATTTGCGCGAAACTGGAAATCTTCTCTTTCATCTCTCTTTACTCTTAATCTTGGTAGCTGTTGGAGTGGGTTCGCTCTACGGTTCAAAGGGCGAGGCAATCCTTAATGTCGGTGAACGTTTTATCAACACTCCAACTTCATATGACAACATCACCTTTGGAAAATTTCAACGTGAAGGATCGCTGATTCCGTTTTCACTCAACATCACAAACTTTGTTGCCACTTACGACCCTGCAACAAATGCGCCGACGGATTATAAATTAACGGTTCAATCAGCCAACCCAATTGGCAGTAAACCAATTACTCGAATTATTAAAGTTAACTCGCCGCTGACTTTCGCCAGCACCAAAATCTATTTGCAAGCCAATGGTTATTCACCAGTTGTAACTGTCAAAGATAAAAGCGGCAAAGTAGTTTTTAGCGGACCCGTCGCTTTCTTGCCACAAGATGGAAATTTAACTTCTGTTGGGGCGATCAAGGTTCCGGATATGAAACCACAAATTGGTTTCGTCGCCACCTTCCTTCCCACAGCGGATCGGTCTGCAGCGAGTGGTGCTTTCTCTTCTTATCCAGAAGTACTCGACCCGCGGTTGTTGCTTTCAGTCTGGGCCGGCAATCTTGGTTTGGATTCGGGTGTCCCGCAGTCGGTATATCGAATCAATACTTCGAAGATGACACGAATCGGCCTGAAGGCGCTCACCTTGAATCAAAGTTATGACTTTGGTGAGGGCTCCATCACATTCGATGGTTGGAAATCTTGGGTCAACCTGCAGATTGTCGATGATCCAGGAAAGATGTACGCCTTGGCTGGTGGTCTGCTCGCGGTCCTTGGCTTGCTAATCTCACTCTTTACTCGACAGCGAAGAATCTGGGTCAAAATCTCAGATCGTGTTGAAGTAGCCGGCTTAGCAAAGAACGGTGTTCCAGGTTTGAAAGAAGAAGTTGAAGCGCTCGTGAAAGTTCTGAAGGGATAATTTTGAGCTCTCGAAGTTATGCGTACTTATCGAATTACGCGATTTATTCCGCAATGGCGGTTTACACGATCGCATTCTTTGCGCACGCAATAGAAGTCGCGTTCTCGGTCCGCAACAATGCCGATAATGATCAAACTAAATTTGATTTCTCGCGAACTGAACGCAGTGGCCGAATTGGTTCGGCAATGATGACGCTGGCCTTTACCCTGCTCTTTGCTGGCGTTATTTTCCGCGGCTTATCGGCACACCGTGTGCCGTGGGGAAATATGTACGAATTTTCTATTACCGGTGCGTTAGCTTTTTCCGGCGCTTATCTCTTCGCGCTAAAAAAATATAAATTGCGTTGGCTTGGGCTTCCAGTTTCTATTGCAGTTCTACTGACTTTGGGAACTGCTGTAACTCTTCTCTATAGACCAAGCGCGCCACTGGTGCCAGCGCTGAAATCTACTTGGCTGGCAATTCATGTTTCAGCAGCCATTGTCTCGGGCGGCGTCTTTCTGTTAGCTAATGCTGTTGCTGCAACGTATTTGATTTTAGATCGGATCGAAGAGAAGGGGCCACGTCCTGCTTGGGCGCTTCGGCTTCCGTCATTAGAAGTTCTAGATCAACTTTCATATCGTTTGGTGGCGTTTGTCTTTCCACTTTGGACCTTTGCTGTTATCGCTGGGGCAATTTGGGCAGAATCTGCATGGGGTCGATATTGGGGTTGGGATCCAAAGGAAACTTGGGCGTTTATCACTTGGGTGGCCTACGCCGCTTATCTTCATGCCCGCGTGACTATCGGCTGGCGTGGCCGAAGAGCTGCTTGGCTCTGCCTCTTTGCCGGATCAACATTCTTATTCAACTATGTCTATGTAAATATTTGGGGAACTGGAAGACATACCTATTCTGGCTTGTAGTGACGCTTAGAGAGTGGTCGCTCGCAGTAGCGACCTGAAATCAATTTTGCCAAAGGGCTAAAGTGAGTGAACAACTCTTTGAAAGAGGCGTCAAATGCCCGACATCCATGGCAAATTTATCGTTCTTACTGTGACAAAAAATGAAACTCGACTCTGGGCAACTGGAATCGAAAAAGGGAAAAAACCTGAAACGATCACAGCCCCAGTTAAAGCAGATCGTCGACACTTTCGTCTAGATCCAAACCTCAAAGGCGGGGGCGAAATCCATGAAGCGGGAATCTATCTAGAAGAAATTTCGCAAGCTATTGCTGGTGCCGGGGAGATCCTGCTAATCGGTCACGGACATGGGAAAGCTAGCGAAACCTTGCACCTCATACAATATTTGGAACGCAAGCACCCGCTGACTGCCGCCAAGGTGGTCGATGCGATTGATACCAACTTAGATGCGATGACAGAACCAGAAATTTTGGCGATGGCACGAAAGTGGTTCGACGCCCACAACTAGCCTTATGGGTTAGAGATTCTTCAAGAAATCCGGATCATCATCTGGCGGCACAATGCGGCCACGACGTGGACCATAACCTGGTGACTTCTTTGGTCGACCCGCAATAAACCAGCCGATTGAACCCAAGGTGGCAAAGAGAATAATGATTACTAGCCAACCCCATTTGGGAATATTGCGAACCGCTTCTTGGGGCGTGCTGGCGCAGTCAAAGAGCGCATAGATAGTGATTGCTAAGGGGATGATGTAGATCAATACGCGCATGGGTTCAGTTTAGCCCGAAGTTGGCAACGGTGAGTTAGTAAAGCAGTGCCACCGCGAGCGTTGTGGATAATAAGAGTTGCAATCGAGCAACCTTGCCCAGCAGTGGGATCAAATCTCGACCAGAAGCCCCGCCAATAATCTTGGCGCTAATCTGGATTGTTAGCGGAATGAGCGCGACGCTGATCAATACCCAGCCTGAAATGGTTACCGCCAGGAGAACCGCGACATGCGCCAAGACAAGCAAGCCAATAAAAAAGTAGCGGGCTTTTAAATCACCAAGGCGAACTGCGAGCGTCAACTTTCCAACTTCAGCATCTTTGGGCAGATCTCTCAAATTATTAATGGCCAGCAATGCGCAGGAGAGCGCACCAACTGGGATGGCAACAAGAAAACTGGACCAAGTTACTTCTTCTGCTTGGGCAAAGTAGCTACCCATCGTCGCGACAAGGCCGAAAAATACGAAGACCGAGATTTCACCAAAACCTTGGTAGCCATAAGGATTCTCCCCGCCGGTGTACTTCCAAGCGGCGAGAATCGAAATCGCGCCAACGCCGATTAACCAGAGTGAAGTTCGGACTGCTAACAGCGAGCCCAATAAAGCTGCGAAGAAAAAGGTTAGGTAGGCCGCTCGCTTAACGCTGGCTGCGGCTGCCATCCCGCTTGCTACCAAGCGAGTTGGTCCGACTCGAACTTCATCGGTGCCACGAACTCCATCGGAATAATCATTTGCATAGTTCACGCCAATTTGAAGCAGCAAACTGACTCCCAATGCGAGTGCGGCATTGAACCAATTAATACCGTGATGCGTTGTTCGAATCAGTGAAGTTCCCACCAATACTGGCGTAATTGCGGCCGGCAAGGTCCGCGGACGAGCGCCAAGGATCCATTTGTTCATTCGTGGCTCCCATCGCTGTCTGGTACGGAAAAAAGTTCTATCAACCGGGCTCGATCCGGTTTGCCGATCCCTTTTACGGGGAGTGGGTCAACCACGTGAAATTCTTTAGGTACTGCGTAGCCGCCGAATTTACTCCGGATCGCCGAATTAATCTCGGCAATCGAGATCTCGCGATCTGAGGCGAGTGCAAGTCGTTGCCCCCATTCCAGATCGGGCAGCGCGAAGGCGACGAACTCTTGATTTGGGGAACATGACCTCGCGACCTTTTCTATGGCGCTTATGGAGATCTTTATCCCGCCAGAAATAATCTGATCGTCGTTGCGACCAAGAACGACGAGCTTGTCATCGACTATTTCGCCAAGGTCGCTTGTAGTAAACCAACCATCTGAAGTGAGTGAATTCCAAAGTTCGGAAGCATTTAAATAGCCCTCGGCCATCGAGCTTCCTTTTAGTTGAATCGTGCCGCTCGCTAAAATTCGAAATTCGGTATTTTCCACCGGCTCACCGTTATAGATACACCCGCCGCACATCTCGGTCATTCCGTAAGTTGTCACAACATTGATTCCGTTTAAAGCCGCAGTTGTAATTAGTTCGCTATTAGTAGCGGCGCCACCGACCAATACCGCTTTGGCACCCTGCAAATGTTGAAGAAGTGGGTGATCGCCATTTAAGGCGCGGTGAAGTTGAGTTGGCACGATCGATACAAATTCAGCTGGCTCAAACGAGCCAGCTTCGCGATTATCGATTGCAGTTCCACCAAGTTCTAGGGCTCGAACTAAAACATTCACCGCCGCGATGTGTTCGATTGGCAGTAATAGCGACCAACGATCGCCCGGCTTCGCGCCGAGGTACTCATTAGCTGACCTTGCTGATGCCAAAAGAGCGCTGCTGGAAATCGCCACCTGCTTGGGGCTGCCCGTGGATCCCGAGGTCGTGATAACCAGTGCGATGCGGGCGGCAACTTTTGAATGGTCGGATAGCCCAAACGCCAGGGCGGGACCTGCCTCATAAAGGCTGGCTTGTAGCGCGCCGGATAGTTGCGATAGGGGCCACTCAGGGCTGACTTGAAGCAGCGGACGGTGTGCCGAAATATCCATGGTCACCGTAGGCTATCTATATCTTTTTATAGGGGGAAATGTGAGCAAGCCATTTAAGCGCGAACCAGGTAGCCGAGTGATTCCAGCATGGCAGACCGGGGCCGGTTCGGAAGCCTTTTCTGACATCACTTATCAGGTGGCCGAGGGTATGGCCAAAGTTACGATTAATCGGCCGGAAGTTCGCAACGCCTTTCGTCCCCAAACCCTCTTTGAATTACAAGAAGCTTTCTCTTTAGCCCGAGACGATGAACGCGTCGGCGTAATCATCTTTACCGGAGCCGGCAGTGAAGCGTTCTGCTCTGGTGGGGATATCAACGTTCGGGGCGACGATGGTTACTTGGGCGCAGACGCGCTGGCTAAAAAGGGAATCGGGCGACTTAATGTTTTGGATTTACAGATTCAAATTCGTCGATTACCTAAACCGGTTGTAGCAATGGTTGCTGGTTGGGCCGTTGGAGGTGGCCATGTTTTGCACGTGGTCTGCGATCTAACAATTGCCGCCGACAATGCGAAGTTTGGTCAGACCGGCCCGATGGTTGGATCTTTCGATGGCGGTTATGGTGCTGGGCTGTTGGCAGCACACATCGGTCAAAAGAAGGCGCGCGAAATTTGGTTTCTCTGCCGTCAATACGACGCCGCGGAAGCGCTCGAAATGGGATTGGTAAATACCGTGGTTCCCGTCGCTGAGTTAGAAGCAGAAACCGTTTCGTGGTGTCGTGAGATGCTACGACATTCCCCGATGGCGCTGCGGCTGTTAAAAGCTGGCCTCAATGCCGCCGATGATGGCTTGGCCGGAATTCAACAACTCGCTGGCGATGCCACATTGCTCTTTTATATGTCTGAAGAAGGCCAAGAAGGTCGCAACGCCTATAAAGAACGACGCGAACCAAATTTCGATCAATTCCCGAAACGTCCGTAGTCTAAAAAACTTCGCTGATGTCTTCTAAATTTGATCTCCCGAAAATCTTCGCAGATTTCACGGTGGTCTCAATTCCAACGCGAACGAATTTTCGGGGTATAAATTTTCGCGAAGCAGCCCTTTTTCAAGGTCCCGAAGGTTGGAGCGAATTCTCACCATTTTTGGAGTACGGTGCAACGGAATCAAAAACTTGGCTAATGGCAGCCCTAGAAGGTGCGTATCGATCATGGCCGGCTGCGGTTCGAACCGAAATTGAAATTAATGCCACTCTTCCAAGAGTTAGTGCCGATCAAGTGGCGCAGCTCCTGAATCGCTTTCCTGGATGCAAAACGGTAAAGATAAAGGTTAATGACTTTGTCACTGATTCAGATTTGATTGAAGCAACACTGGATCACATACCGGATGCCAAGATCCGCTTAGATGTCAATGGTGGATGGACGTTGCAGGAGGCTTTGCTTAATCTCCACGATTACCACCTGCGATTTGGAAAAGTATTCGAATATGTGGAACAACCGTGTTTAGATTTATTAGATCTAAAGAAACTTAAAGCTGAGATCCCAATCAAAATTGCAGTTGATGAGTCGATTCGCAAATATTTGAATTCCGATATGGGGGAACTTCGAGATTGCGCCGATATCGCCATTATTAAATGGGCACCTTCCGGTGGAATAGCTGCTGCTAAGGAACTAATCACACAAATTGGGCTGCCAACTGTTGTCTCAAGTGCATTGGACACTGGAATAGGAATTTCACACAACATTGCCTTGGCCAGCTCGCTAACCGAACTTCCATATGCGTGCGGCTTGGGAACGGTGGCGCTCCTGGTGGATGACATTGTTTCGCCAGCTCTGATTCCGCACGAAGGAAAGTTGCGGCGAGAGCGAGTGGTTCCTGATAGTGCGCTACTTCATAAGTATCGAGCAACCGAAGATCGCCAAATCTGGTGGCAAGATAGAGTCGTAGAAATTTGGAATAGTGGGCTTTCCGACGAAGTTGCAGAGATGGGGTGGAGCTAGTGACCTCATCAACCCATTTAGCTCGGGCCTTTGTCCGCCAGCTGATGGAGCTTGGCGTAACTGATTTCGTACTCTCTCCTGGGTCTCGCAATGCTCCGCTTTCCATCGCCCTCAATCAGGCTGCTGAAGCTGGGCTGATCGAACTCCACGTTCGAATCGATGAACGCGGTGCCGCCTTTTTTGCGTTGGGAATCTCAAAGGCACGTAATATCCACGTTGCGGTTATCTGCACTAGCGGAACTGCTGCGGCCAACTTTCACCCGGCGGCGCTTGAAGCTCATCACAATCGAAATAAACTGATCTTGATCACCGCTGATCGCCCCGCGTCGTTACGTAAGAGTGGGGCAAATCAAACGACAGAACAGTTTGGTCTCTTTCCTAATATTGAATCGCACGACCTCGCCAACGTTATCGATTTGGCGCCGCTACTTAGAGAAGGCCCACTTCATTTAAATATCCAATTTGAAGAACCATTGCTTCCACTTGATCAACTTGATTGGCTTGCTGGATTTTCGTTGCGGGCCGTTGCTGCCGAGCAGCCTAATCAGCCGACCATCGAACTTCCTGAAGCTGGGGTATTAATTGTTGGGCATGATCGTGCTGGTTATAGCGTCGACGAAATATTGCAATTTGCAAACGAGCTGGGTTGGCCCTTGATTGCAGAGGATCCAATCTCATTTCCAACGGCAATCGCCCATGCTGCAATATTTCTGGCCGATGAAAACACCAGAGCGCTGGTCACTCCGGGCACAGTTGTAGTAATTGGCCGCACGACTCTTTCTAGAAGTATTAACACCTACATTCAAAGTGCTGCAGAGACTATTGCTATCGATCCGAGAATGGCAGATGTAGATACTGCCAGGCAAGCAGACCGGGTTCTTTACTCGCTGCCAGCGTTATCAAAGCACGCTCCAGAGCCGACACAGTGGTTGGCGCTTTGGCACGATATTGCGAAACGATGTTCACAAACCATTTCAAAGAACTTGGAATGGTCGGAGCAGAGTGCGATCAGAACTATCGTTTCTGAGCTGCCTGATGGGTGTGCACTCTTCGTGGGCTCTTCTCGCCCGATTCGAGACATCGAAGGCTTCGCGACTCCCAGAAGTGGAATCGACGTTTATGCCAATCGCGGGCTCGCTGGCATAGATGGCAACATTTCAACTGCGATGGGAGTCGCTACTCGATATCAGCGTACTTACGCGATTATGGGAGATTTAACTTTCCTTCATGATGTCTCAGCTCTTGTAAATTTGCCAAACGTTAATCTCACGATCTTTGTTATTGATAATAATGGTGGTGGAATTTTTTCTACGCTTCCTCAAGATGGCGTTCCTGGATTTGAACGAATCTTCGGTACGCCACACAATAACGATGTTGGGCGCATTGCACGGGGATTCGGTTTACCTGCAGAGAAAGTTAAAGGCGCGAGCGATCTAAAGACGATCATTGCTCACCAGAGCAACGGAATTGAAGTTGTAGTAGTTGAAGTTCCGGATCGTGCAAGCAATGCTGCGAAATTAAAGGAAACGAGTCAGATGGTTTCTAGCGCATTGCGCATCGGCAACAATTTAGATTGGCTTTCTGCTAACTCTTGAATTGGATCTGAACCAGCGACAATTCCACATCCGGCGAATAATCTAATCTCCTTCTTATCTGCTGAAATTTCGCCACATCGAAGTGCGATTCCCATTTCACCATCACCGCGCGCATCGATCCACCCCACGGGGCCGGCGTAGCGAGAACGATCCATGCCTTCAATTTCAACGATGAGGGCTTCTGCAGTTTTAGTTGGGGTGCCGCACACGGCAGCCGATGGGTGCAAGTTCGCCATGATCGTGAAGATATCTACTGGAACTGCCGATTCATTTACAACGCCTGTCACATCAGTTGCAAGGTGCATGACATTCGATAGGTGAAGCACGAAAGGTGAATCGGGCACGTTAATAGAAGAGCAGAAAGGGGAGAGTACATCGGCAACTGAGCGAACGGCATACTCATGTTCTTCTAGATCCTTGGATGATTTCGCCAATGAGGCTGCTAACGCGAAGTCCTTCTGTTCGTCGTGGGTTTTACGAATCGTTCCAGCGAGAACTCTGGAAGTTACAAGCGATTTACTCAGGCGCACTAAGAGCTCTGGCGTTGCACCTAATAGGTTTGCTACGAGGAAGATCCAAGTCGATGGGTATTCCGCTTCTAGTCTTTGAATAAGCGCTCGACGTGAAAGTTCGGTGGTGCTCGCGGCATTTATATCGCGCGCTAAAACAACTTTATCTAGATCGCCATTCTTGATTCGAGCAACCGCATCTGCTACCCGATGTTGCCAATCATCATTTGAGATTGAACCATCGCTCCATGAAATAGTTCCAGTGGATTTTTCAGCGATTAGCTGACTAATACCAGGCTGTGGTCGATCTCCAACCCAAGTAATCCAGGACTTGCCATTCTTTTGCCCGACGATTATTTCTGGAATTATTAATTCCGATTTTCCATCTTCTAAGAATGAAAAAGAACCAAATAGAATTGGTCCGGTTCCACTTCCGTGAACATTGTTCTTAATTGAAAATTTTGCTAACTCTTCGCGCCACCAATTACGAGCATCGAGAAATCTATTTTTCCCAGTAACTGTGGTGCTGGCGTAATTACCAAAACCTACTAAGCCGTCGCCGCCACGAATCCAAGAAGTTGATAGTTCGGCATCGCTAATAATTTGTGAAAGTTTCGGCGGCGCACCAAGAATTTCCGTTGTTATTGTGATTGGCATAAGAGAAGGTTTAGTTGTTAATTCTTGGGAACAAATCGCCACACTGTTGGTAACGCAGTGCTGGCAATTGCAATCTTCAAAAGTTCGCCGATCACAAAAGGTGTGAGCCCGTTTTTAAAAGTCCAGCTCCAACTCTGCGCGGTGGCATGGTGCAACCAGGTGAGCCCTAAGGCAAAAATTACTAAATCACCCAAAATCATCGTCGGGATCACTGTGAGAATCTTCTGATCCCATTTTCTACCAGCGAGCGCTCCGGTCAATGCAGTTGCCACGAGCATTCCGGCTAAATAACCGCCTGTTGGTCCAACAAAACGAGTCAGTCCATGTGAACCGCCAGCGAAAATTGGGGCTCCGACAACACCCATCAAGATATAAAAGGAGAAAGTGGCAAATCCGAGGTTAGCGCCGTAGGCAGTTCCCAAAAGCAGAACGGCAAGGGTTTGACCTGTGACCGGAATTGGCGAGCCAGGGACTGGGATTGCGATCTGGGCCATTGCTGCCAAAAAGAAGGTGCCACCCAAAATCAAACCAAGCTGCGTAACCACAGAGGTTCGGGGGACAAGAGCTGAACGCAAAGTGGCAATCTGAGACATCGCGCGCGAATCCTTACTCTAATTCGGCAATCGCCGGTGCTGAAGTTGTGGACAGAGCCTACTCCAGCGAGAATATCCGCGTGAGTAGAGCAGGCCTAAATAAAGATCCGGACGATGTCTCGGCTATGTTCGATGGCGTGGCAAAACGCTACGACCTTTTGAATGATTTATTGAGTCTGGGCCGAACCAAGGCTTGGCGCAAGATCGTTACCGCCACCATCGCCCCAACTGCCGGGATGAAAATCTTGGATATTGCTGCCGGAACCGGCTCCTCTAGCCGGCCATTGGCCGACGCTGGTGCTGAGGTAATCCCACTGGACTTTTCCGAAGGAATGTTGGCTGCTGGGCGCAAACGCCACCCTGATTTGCCCTTCACCCATGGCGATGCCCTCCATTTACCCTTTAATGCCGACCATTTTGACCTGACGACCATCTCATTTGGCCTGCGAAATACCTCTGATACCGCCGCCGCGCTCAAAGATGCCCTTCGAGTGACAAAGCCGGGCGGGCGAATTGTTATTGCTGAATTCTCACAGCCCACGAATCTGATTTTTCGGACCATCTACTTGAAATATCTCATGCGAGCCTTGCCGGCAATCGCGGAAAAGTTGGCCTCTAATCCGGCCGCCTACATCTACCTGGCGGAGTCAATCAGAGCTTGGCCAAATCAAAAAGGGTTAGCCGAGATCATGAGTGAGGCTGGATATGAACGCGTTGGCTGGCAAAACCTCACATTTGGGATTGTCGCAGTTCACACTGGTTATAAGCCTAAGACCGCACCAACCACATAGCGACTAGCCCCTAGACTTCAGAACCGTGAACCCATACGTACCGATTCTGGTCATTGGCGCCATAGGTTTTGGCTTTGCCGCCATCTCCGTTGTAGCTGCCGCGATAACTGGACCAAAGCGCTACAACCGCGCTAAATCTGATGCCTACGAATGTGGCATTGAGCCTTCACCGCAAGCTGCAGGTGGCGGCCGCTTCCCGGTCAAATATTTCTTAACGGCAATGCTTTTTATTGTTTTTGATATTGAAATTGTCTTTCTTTATCCATGGGCGGTTACCTTCGACAAGCTCGGACTCTTTGGCCTAGTCGAAATGATGATTTTTATTCTGACGGTATTCATTGCTTACGCCTACGTCTGGCGCCGTGGCGGATTGGAATGGGATTAACCAAATGGGTCTCGAAGAAAAATTACCTAGCGGATTTGCGCTTACCTCTGTTGAAAAACTTGCCGGTTATATGCGTAAGAATTCGCTTTGGCCAGCCACCTTCGGCTTAGCTTGTTGCGCTATTGAAATGATGGCGGCAGGCGCTGGCCGTTATGACTTGGCACGTTTTGGAATGGAAGTCTTTCGCGCATCGCCAAGGCAAGCCGACTTAATGATTGTGGCAGGTCGCGTTTCAAACAAGATGGCTCCAGTACTTCGTCAAATTTACGATCAAATGCCTGGCCCTAAATGGGTTATTGCAATGGGCGCTTGCGCCTCATCTGGCGGAATGTTCAATAACTACGCCATCGTTCAAGGCGTTGATCACGTAGTACCTGTTGATATTTATCTTCCTGGCTGCCCACCTCGCCCGGAAATGTTGATGGATGCGATCTTGAAACTTCATGACCATATCGGCCACGAAAAATTGGGTGTAAATCGCGCTCAAGTAATTCGCGAAGTAGAAGCAGCTGCGCTCGCTGCAAAACCAACTCACCAACTGAATGGGTTACTACGTTGAGCACTGATAATTCCACTGACAACGAGCAAGGAATGTTTGGCGCCACCGGTTCAGGCGACACCTCAGGTTTCGGCGGACTAGTCAGAGCCCAAGCCACCGCAGGCTCCAGCGAACGCCCATATGGCAGTTACTTCGATGATCTTGCTGATGATCTTGAACGCGCCTACCCAGATTTTGCTGATGCCATCGAACGGGTAGTTGTGGATCGTGGCGAACTCACCCTTTTTATTAAGCGCGCTCGCCTTGAAGAAGTAGCACGGATTCTTCGCGACACACCTTCACTTCGCTTCGAAATGTGTCTCGGTGTTAACGGTGTGCATTACCCGGATGAGGTTGGTCGCGAACTTCATGCGGTCTATCCATTGCTTTCAATCACCAATAACCGCCGGGTTCGACTAGAAGTTGCGATGCCCGATTCGGATCCACATCTGCCATCACTGGTTGAAGTTTGGGCTGGAAACAATTGGCATGAGCGCGAGACGTATGACATGTTCGGAATTATTTTTGATGGTCACCCAGGTTTAACCAGAATTTTAATGCCCGATGATTGGCCCGGACATCCGCAACGCAAGGATTACCCACTTGGTGGAATTCCAATTGAGTACAAGGGCGCAACAGTTCCAGCACCATCAGAGAGAAGGACTTATCGATGAGTACCACCGATTCGTACGCTTCATCTCGCGAGACCACTGAAGGCCGCGTCTACTCTGTTACTGGTGGCGATTGGGATTCACTAGTCACTGAGATTGGCGCCACCAAAGAAGAGCGCGTGGTTGTAAATATGGGACCACAACACCCATCGACTCACGGTGTACTTCGTTTGGTTCTAGAGCTAGAAGGCGAGACTGTTACTGAAGCTCGATCTGGCATTGGTTACTTGCACACAGGTATTGAAAAAAACGCGGAGTATCGAACCTGGACCCAAGGCGTCACTTTTGTCACGCGCATGGATTACCTGGCGCCGCTTTTTAATGAAGCTGCTTATTGCTTAGGTGTTGAAAAGCTTTTGGGTATAACTAATGATGTGCCAGAGCGAGCCAGTGTCATTCGGGTAATGATGATGGAGTTCAACCGGATCTCATCTCACATGGTTGCGCTGGGTACTGGCGCACTTGAACTTGGCGCGTTGTCGCCAATGATTTTTGCTTTCCGTGAGCGCGAAAAAGTTTTAGATATCTTCGAAATGATTTCTGGTTTGCGCATGAACATGGCCTACATCCGACCTGGTGGTGTCGCACAAGATCTTCCGGTTGGCGCTGTCACTCGGATTCGCGAAACGGTAAAAGATTTGCGCGAAAGTTTCAAAGATAACGCCAAGATGTTGATTGGTAACACCATCTGGATGAAGCGCACCCAGGGCATTGGCTACCTAGATCTCGCTGGTTGCACGACCTTGGGAGTAACCGGTCCGGTGCTTCGTTCTGCTGGTCTGCCATGGGACCTTCGCAAAGTTCAACCATATTCGGGTTATGAGAATTACAACTTCGATGTCATCACAACTGATACCTGCGATGTCTACGGTCGATTCTTAATCAAGATGCTCGAACTTGAAGAATCACTGCGAATCATTGAACAAGCTTGCGACAAGCTCGATTCCCTCGAAGGTGCGCCAGTTATGGTGGCCGACAAGAAGATCGCTTGGCCGTCACAACTTTCAGTTGGCTCCGACGGCATGGGTAACTCGCTGGATCACATCCGCGAAATTATGGGAAGCTCGATGGAATCTTTGATCCACCACTTCAAATTAGTTACCGAAGGTTTCCGAGTTCCAGTCGGTCAGGTCTACACCGCAGTCGAATCACCTCGCGGTGAAACCGGCGTTCACTTGATCTCCGATGGTGGCACCAGGCCTTATCGAGTTCACTTTCGCGAACCATCATTTAATAATCTGCAATCCTTATCTGCAATGTGCGAAGGCAGTTTTATCGCCGACGTTGTTGCAGCCGTCGCTTCTATTGACCCTGTGATGGGTGGTGTTGATCGATAATGGCATTCACGACTGAACAACTAACGATTATGGATTCCATAATTGCGCGTTATCCAAAATCTAGATCAGCGATCATGCCTTTGCTGCACTATGTGCAATCAATCGATGGCTATGTCACCTCAACTGGTATTGAAATTATTGCCGAAAAACTGGAACTTGCCACGGCTGAAGTAACCGCAGTCTCAACCTTTTACACGCAATACAAGCCAGAACCGGTTGGCGAGTATCACGTCGGAGTCTGCACCAATACCCTCTGTGCCGTGATGGGTGGCGACGCAATCTTCGCTGCTGTTAAGGAACACCTGGGGATTGAAAATGATGGCGTTACTGCCGATGGCAAAGTTTCATTGGAGCATATCGAGTGCAACGCTGCCTGCGACTATGCGCCAGTTGTTATGGTCAACTGGGAGTTCTACGACAACCAGACTGTTGAGAGTGTAAAGAGTTTGGTTGATGGCGCCCGCAATGGAAATCCACCAGCTCCAACTCGTGGTCCAAAGACACTGCGCACCTGGAAAGAGAATTCCGCTGTTCTTGCTGGATTATCTGATGGTCTTGCAGGTGAGGGTGTTTCTGCTGGTGAGCCATCAAAGCTTGGTCTCAAGATTTCGCGGGGGAATTAATGACAAAACTGACGCCGGTACTTTCTGCTCATTGGGATGAGGCTGACTCTTTCACTATCGGCGCCTACAAACGCCATGGTGGTTACGGCGCTGTTGTAAAAGCCCTCGAGATGGAACCGGATGCGGTTATTCAATTGGTAAAAGATTCTGGTCTTCGCGGCCGCGGTGGCGCTGGCTTTCCAACTGGCATGAAGTGGGGATTTATTCCTCAGGGCGATAATAAAGATCACTACTTAGTTGTTAATGCTGATGAATCCGAACCCGGCACTTGCAAAGATATGCCGCTTTTAATGGCCAACCCCCATGTCTTGATTGAAGGCATCATTATCGCCTCCTATGCAATCCGTGCTGGTTATGCCTTTATCTATATTCGCGGCGAAGTCACCCACGTTGTTCGTCGTTTACAAGCTGCCATCGCCGAGGCTTACGCCGCTGGTCATCTTGGTAAAAATATTCAAGGCAAAGGTTACGACCTCGAGCTCGTTCTTCATGTTGGTGCGGGTGCCTACATTTGCGGTGAAGAGACTGCGCTACTTGATTCACTCGAAGGCTTCCGTGGCCAACCACGACTTCGGCCACCATTCCCCGCTATTGCTGGCCTTTATGCCAAACCAACTGTGGTTAACAACGTCGAATCAATCTCCTCTGTTCCCTCCATTATTAATAATGGTGCCGATTGGTTCTCGGCGATGGGTACTGAAAAGAGCAAGGGCTACACCCTTTATTCACTCTCAGGCCATGTGGCTAACCCGGGACAATTTGAAGCGCCATTGGGAATTACGTTGCGCGAACTTCTAGAACTAGCTGGTGGAATTCGCCCTGGTCATCAACTCAAGTTCTGGACCCCTGGTGGTTCCTCAACTCCAATCTTCACCGCCGAACATTTAGATGTTGCGCTCGACTATGAAGGCGTATCTGCAGCCGGTTCGATGCTCGGTACTAAGGCGCTCCAGGTCTTTGATGAAACGACTTGTATCGTCCGCGCCGTACTTCGTTGGACTGAGTTTTACAAACATGAATCTTGCGGAAAATGCACCCCATGCCGCGAAGGCACATGGTGGTTAGTACAAATCTTGCGCGATCTTGAGGCCGGTATTGGAACTGCCGCTGACCTAGATAAGTTGCTTGATGTTGTCGACAACATTATGGGACGCTCCTTCTGTGCTTTGGCCGATGGTGCTGCTAGCCCAATCATCTCTTCGCTCAAATACTTCCGTGAGGAATATATGCAACATCTAACTACCGGTGGCTGTCCCTTCGATCCCGTTGCCTCAACAGTATTTGCGACAGCAGGTTCCCGATGACGCCAGAAGCTTTAACTGAGGTCGAAATGATCACCGTCGTTATTGACGGCTTTGAAGTGACGGTTCCAAAGGGCACGCTTATTATTCGGGCGGCGGAAAAACTTGGAATTCAGATTCCGCGCTTTTGCGATCATCCACTCCTTGCGCCAGCTGGCGCCTGTCGTCAATGTTTAGTCGAAGTCGAAATCAATGGCCGAGCCTTTCCAAAGCCACAAGCATCGTGCACCATTCCGGTTGAAAACAATATGATCGTAAAGACACAACTGACTTCACCTGTTGCGGAAAAAGCCCAAAAAGGCATCATGGAATTTCTACTTATCAATCACCCTCTTGATTGCCCAGTCTGCGACAAAGGCGGGGAGTGCCCGCTGCAGAATCAGGCGATGAGTACTGGTCGTGGCGAATCGCGATACGAAGGTGTTAAACGAACTTTCGAAAAACCGGTAGCGATTTCTACTCAGGTACTACTTGACCGCGAACGTTGCGTGCTTTGCGCCCGCTGTACTCGCTTCTCTGATCAAATTGCTGGCGATCCATTCATTACTTTGAACGAGCGCGGTGCGCTGCAACAAGTAGGCATCTATGAGAAGGATCCATTCGAGTCCTACTACTCCGGAAATACCGTACAGATCTGCCCAGTCGGCGCTCTGACTGGTGCTTCCTATCGATTCCGTTCCCGGCCTTTCGACCTGGTTTCTACGCCATCAGCATGTGAGCATTGCGCCTCCGGCTGTGCCATGCGAACCGATGTTCGCCGCGGCAAAACCCTTCGCCGCCTTGCTGGTGAAGATGCTGCAGTTAATGAAGAATGGAATTGCGACAAGGGTCGCTGGGCATTCAAATACCTTTCGAGCAAAGAGCGAATCGCTACTCCACTTCTTCGTGGAGCCGATGGCGAACTTCATGAAGCATCATGGCCAGAAGCGCTTGCAGCTGCTGCCACTGCACTCAAAGGTAAGCGCGTTGGCGTACTTGTTGGTGGCCGAGCCACAGTGGAAGATGCGTATGCCTACAGCAAATTTGCCCGCGTAACTTTGGGAACCAATGACATTGATTTCCGTGCCCGAAGCCACAGCGATGAAGAAGCCAGCTTCTTGGCAACGGCCGCCCTTAACGCCAAGACAACTTATTTTGATATCGATAAGGCCGACAAAGTTGTTCTTCTTGGTTTTGAACCAGAAGATGAATCGCCAATTGTTTTCCTTCGAATTTTCAAGCAGGTAAAAAAACGTGCGCTTTCAGTTGTAACGGTCGCCGCCTTTGCAAGTCGGGGCAGTCAAAAATTAAAAGCAACTTTGATTCCCGTTGTTGCAGGTAATGAAGCAGCAGCTATTTCAGCGCTCGAAGGTTTAACTGAAAAGTCGGTTGTTCTTGTTGGTGAGCGACTAAATGAAAGTGCTGGTGCTCTTTCTGCAGTTGTTGAATTGTTGGCAAAAAGCAACGCCAAACTTGGTTGGATTCCGCGTCGCTCCGGCGAACGCGGCGCACTGCAATCTGGTGCAATCGCTAATTTACTTCCTGGTGGTCGACCTGTATCTGACCCTGCTGCCCGAGTAGATGTTGCTGCGGCTTGGGGCGTTGAAAGTTTGCCTACAACTGCCGGAAAATCAACCGCTGAAATTTTGGCTGCCGCTTCCGCAAAGGAACTAGATGCTGTAGTTGTCGCTGGTGTTGACCCGCTAGATATTTCAGCCGAGGCGCTAACACAACTGCTAAATACTTATGTGCTCTCGTTCGAGATTGCCCACAGCGCAGTAACGGCAATCGCTGATGTAGTACTACCGGTTGCTGCAATTACCGAAAAGTCGGGCAGCTTCCTTGATTGGGAAGGTCGACCACGCGCCTTCACTAAAGCAATCGAAGAATCCTTAACTCGTAGCGATCTTCGCATTCTTTCAATGTTGGCTGATGAAATGGGTACTCCTATTAATCTGCCATCAGTTGCCGCAACTGCTCGTGAAATCGCGGCCCTTGGTAATTGGGATGGCGCAAAAGCAACCTTCACGCCGGCCAAGTCCAATAAATCCCTAAAACTTGCCGCCGGTGAAGCAGTTCTCTCCTCATGGCGGTTATTGCTTGACCTTGGAACCTTGCAAGCTGGTGAACCCAATTTGGCTGGTACTGCCAGGCCAGCAACGGCAAATATTTCCCAAAGCCGCGCCGATTCGCTCGGTCTCGCAGAAGGTGAAGCGATCACGGTGAGTACTGCTCGCGGTTCAATTACTTTGCCAGCCCACATCACCGCCATGGCGGATGGTTCGGTATGGCTGGCACGAAATTCAGATGGATCCCAAACAATTTCCACTCTGGGAATTGTTGGCGGCGAAGTTGTATCGGTGGTGAAATCATGACAGCAACCCAGCAACTACTAGGAACCGATCCCGGTTGGATCATCTTGGTAAAGGGGCTTTTGATTTTTGTGATCTGCGTGGTCGCAACCCTTCTCTGTGTATGGGGAGAGCGTCGCATAGTGGCCTTTATGCAGATGCGAGTAGGCCCGAACCGAGTCGGAAAGTTTGGCCTCCTCCAATCTCTTGCTGATGGCGTAAAACTTGCCCTCAAAGAGGATTTAATTCCTAAAACCGCTGACCGGATTGTCTTTGTTATTGCACCGATCATTAGCGCAACAACTTGCTTCATGTCCTTCGCGGTTATTCCACTGACTGGCACCGTGCAATTCTTTGGCCACAAAACCATCTTGCAATTAACTGATATTCCAGTGGGCGTTCTTTATGTTTTGGCCGTTGCCTCAGTAGGTGTCTATGGCATTGTTCTTGCTGGCTGGTCTTCCGGGTCTACTTACCCATTGCTTGGCGGACTTCGCTCTAGCGCTCAGGTAATTTCATATGAAGTTGCTATGGGCCTTTCACTCGTGGCGGTCTTTATCTATGCCGGATCAATGTCCACTTCGGATATTGTCGCCGCTCAGAATCACTGGTGGTTCTCGGTAGTTCTCTTCCCATCCTTTGTTATCTATGCAATATCGATGGTTGGCGAAACCAACCGCGCACCTTTCGATTTAGCTGAAGCCGAAGGCGAACTTGTTGGCGGCTTTCACACCGAATATTCCTCACTGAAATTCGCACTCTTCTTCTTGGCCGAATATGTAAATATTGTTGCCGTCTCTTCACTTGCAACTACTTTATTTATGGGCGGTTACCACGCATTGCCTGGTCTTGGATTCACCGAAACTTGGCTCGGCGGTTGGTTCACGATGTTCTGGTTCTTGGCCAAAGTCGTTGCCTTTTTCTTCCTCTTCGTCTGGCTTCGTGGAACTTTGCCTCGGATGCGCTACGACCAATTCATGCAATTTGGTTGGAAGGTTTTGATTCCGATCAGCCTCGTCTGGATCATGGTCGTCTCCACCCTGCGAGTAATGTCGCAGCGAAATGTTGGCCGAATGGCAACAGCCGGTTTCACCCTCGGTGTAGTAATTCTGATTATTGCTGCGAGCTCTCTCTTAGATTCCAATAACCGACGCAAGGCGCGAGAAGATGAATTAGGCGAGCAATTGGCGCCCTCCTTCCCAGTACCTGAAATCCCAGCGCCACGAGCGGAGCAATTAAATGGCTGAAAATCGACTAGTCCCGACCTCAGGTGAATTTGGCCTCGAACGAGCCGCTGCCGAAAGCAACTTGATTCCTAATGAGCCACCCGCAAGTTTCGCAAAACAACTTTTGGGTTTCTGGGTCACTCTTCGAGCCATGTTCAAGAAGCCAAATACCGTTCAATATCCAGAGGTAAAGGCACCGACCGAAGCACGCTTCCATGGCCGCCATCAACTCAATCGCCATGAAGATGGGCTCGAGAAATGTATTGGTTGCGAACTTTGCGCCTGGGCCTGCCCAGCTGATGCAATTTTAGTTGAAGGCGCAAACAACACTGAAGGCGCGCAATTTTCGCCGGGGGAACGTTATGGCGCGGTCTACCAGATCAACTATCTCCGATGTATTTTTTGCGGCTTATGTATTGAGGCTTGTCCAACTAGAGCGCTAACCATGACCAACGAGTACGAGCTAGCCGATAATGATCGCGGCAAATTAATTTTTGAGAAGGAAGACCTTCTCGCTCCACTGCGTCAAGGAATGTTGATGCCACCACACCCTATGTACCCCGGGTCTGATGACGGTAGCTATTACCGCGGTGAAGTAACTGGTTCTCACCCATCACAGGAGCCAACCCATCATGCTTAATCTCGCATTGCACGTCGGAGCCACTAAGACGCCAGAAGCTGTTCTGTTCTGGTTCTTGGCGCCGCTTGCTGTTATCGCCGCTCTTGGAATGTTGATGGCAAAGAAGGCAGTTCACTCGGCGCTTTTGTTGGCCTGGGTCATGATCACGCTCGCAATTTTCTATATTGCACAAGATGCCCTCTTCTTGGGAATCGTTCAGATCGTCGTCTATACCGGCGCAGTGATGATGCTCTTCCTATTTATTTTGATGTTGGTTGGCGTAGATAGTTCTGATTCCCTAGTGGAGAACATCAAAGGGCAACGCCCAGCTTCAATTGCGGCCGCTATCGGCATGGGTGGCTTAATGGTTACGTTGATTGGTCGGGCATCACTGGGTCGTTCTGCCGTCGGGTTAGTCGCAGCTAATACCAATGGCAATGTCCAAGGACTTGCCGAACAACTCTTTACCAAATATGTCTGGGCCTTTGAAGTTATTTCCGCCTTGCTAATTACTGCGGCCCTGGGTGCGATGGTTTTGGCGCACAGCCAAAAGGTTCGCTCTCGCACCGGCCAACGCGATCTTTCGATCGCGCGTTTTCGTGGCAGCTCGCTAGCCAGCGCCGCCGGGCTTCCAAGTTCTGGCGTCTTTGCTCGTCACAATGCGGTCGATGTTCCAGCACTCCTGCCAGATGGCACTCCAGCCCCCACCTCTATTTCCAGCGTTTTGAAAGCTCGTGGCGACATGATCGAGTCCGCCATCTTTGAGTTACAACCAAAAGAGGAGGAGGAGAACTAAATGGATATCAGTAATTACCTCTATCTATCAGCGCTTCTCTTCACGATCGGTGCCGTGGGCGTTGTAGTTCGCCGGAACGCCATCGTTGTCTTTATGTGCATTGAACTAATGCTAAATGCCGCGAACTTAGCTTTCGTTACCTTCTCACGCATCCATGGAAACCTAGATGGTCAAGTCGCTTCCTTCTTTACGATGGTAGTGGCGGCCTGCGAAGTTGTTGTTGGCCTAGCGATCATCGTCACGATCTATCGCTCCCGTCGATCGGCATCTGTTGATGATGCCAGTTTGTTGAAACGGTAATCATGACAACTAGCTCGAATTTAGTTTATTTAATCGCACTGCCACTCATCAGTTCAGCTTTACTGATACTTCTCGGTCGCAAAGCGGATAAGTGGGGCCACCTACTGGCCACGCTAGTTTCCGCATCCGCTTTCGGAATCGGCGTAATGGAATTCCTGGCGATGCATAGCCGAACCGGCGTTGCTCGCGCAGCCACTCAACATCTCTTTAGTTGGATCTCGGTTGGTACCTTCCAGGTTGATGCTTCGTTATTGTTAGATCAACTCTCAATCTGTTTCGTGCTCTTGATTACCGGCGTGGGAACGTTAATTCATATTTATTCCATTGCCTATATGTCACACGATCGCGATCGCCGTCGTTTCTTCGCCTACCTAAATCTCTTTATCGCCGCCATGTTGTTATTGGTACTTGGCGATTCGTACCTTAATCTTTATGTTGGTTGGGAAGGTGTTGGTTTAGCCTCGTACCTCCTGATTGGTTTCTGGAATCAAAAACCAACTTATGCAACTGCTGCAAAGAAGGCTTTCGTTGCAAACCGAGTTGGTGACGTTGGTCTTTCATTGGCAATCATGATCGCCTTTGCTCAATTTGGGACGGTTACATTTGAAGGCGTAAAAGCTGGTGTGCCACATGCCTCCGGCGCCGCCGTCACCGCTATCGGCTTAATGTTGTTGCTGGCCGCGGCTGGTAAATCAGCCCAGTTCCCATTGCAATCTTGGCTTGGCGATGCCATGGCTGGTCCAACTCCAGTTTCGGCTTTGATTCACGCCGCAACCATGGTTACAGCTGGCGTCTATTTGATTACTCGCTCTAACTACATCTTTGATGCCTCATCGACCGCCCGCCTACTGGTGGTAATCGTTGGCGGCATCACTTTGATCTTTGGTGCCTTGATAGGTACCGCCAAGGATGACATCAAGAAAGCTTTGGCTGCCTCCACGATGTCGCAGATCGGTTACATGATTTTGGCATCCGGGCTTGGTCCAGTTGGTTATGCCATCGCGATCATGCACCTACTCACTCACGGATTCTTCAAAGCTGGCATGTTCTTGGGTGCTGGTTCGGTAATGCACGGCATGGATGATGAAGTAAATATGCGCCGCTTTGGTGGCATCGGAAAGTTAATGCCGATCACCTTTGCTACCTTCGGTTTGGGTTACCTGGCGATCATTGGTGTTCCACCGTTCGCAGGTTTCTACTCAAAAGACAAGATTATTGAAATTGCTTTCAACGCTGGTGGAACCAAGGGCTGGATCCTCGGCGGCGCCACACTTCTTGGTGCCGCGATTACCGCGTTCTATATGACCCGACTGGTTGTAATGACCTTCACCGGCTCGAAGCGTTGGGATGAAAAAGCCCATCCACATGAGAGTCCAATATTGATGTGGCTACCGATGGCGATCTTAGCCATCGGCTCGGTCGCCTCTGGCTTCTTCTTTAACTCTGGAAACTCTTTGGTCAACTGGTTAGCGCCGGTTCTTAACTCTCGTGGCGTTGAAGGCGGAGCCGAGCTCATGAAGCCGATCGTGGTTTCGGGCTTAGCGTTATTAGCCGTCGTAATCGGTGTCGGTATCGCACTAACGAAGTACCGCAGCAACGTTCCCGTTGAAGCGCCCGAAAACGTAACGATCTTTACCAAGCTCGCTCGTAAGGACCTGCTCCAAGATTCCTTTAACGAGGCGGTCTTGATGCGCCCAGGTCAGAAACTAACCGCTGGCTTAGTTAAGACCGATACCAATGTTATTGACGGTTTGGTTCGTCTGGTTGGTGCGACCTTTATCGGCACCGCAACGGCACTTCGCAGGATTCAAAATGGCTATGTTCGAAGCTATGCGTTGATTATGGTTCTAGGCGCACTCGCTCTGATTGCAATGATTTGGGTGGTGACGCTGTGAGTATCGTGACGACACTCGAACTGCTTCCATTATTGGGTGCACTTCTTCTTGCCGTAATTCCAAAACAGAATGCGCTTCTTGCAAAGCGAGTTGCACTGGCTACTTCAGTGGTGGTTCTCGCCGTCGCTGGATTGATGGCATATCGCTTCGATAACTCCAATCCTGCAATGCAGTTCGTCGAAAGCCGTAAATGGATTGCAAGTTTTGGAGTTAATTACGCCGTCGGTATTGATGGCATTGCCCTTGTTCTTATTCTGATGTCTGCCTTCCTTGTACCGGTCGTAATTCTCGCCGGTTGGCACGAATCTGAAAATGGAAAGTGGAGCGCCAAAACTTTTTACATTTTGATTCTGACACTTGAAACCATGATGATCGGCGTCTTTGCTGCCACTGATGTCTTCCTCTTTTATGTGATCTTCGAGGCGATGTTGATTCCGGTTTACTTCCTAATCGGCGGCTATGGTCGCGGTGAGCGCGCTGCAGCAGCCATGAAGTTCTTGCTTTATAGCCTCTTTGGTGGACTTTTAATGTTGGCCGCGATTATCGGAATTTATGTAATTGCCGGCAACCAGATTGGCCACACCTTCGACATTGCCCAACTTTCAACTCTGCATATTGATTCTTGGACCCAAGACTTCCTATTCCTGGGATTCTTTATCGCTTTCGCAATCAAAGCTCCGTTGTGGCCTTTCCATACTTGGTTGCCTACCGCCGCCAAGTCTGCGACTCCAGGAACTTCGATTTTGCTCTTGGGCGTCCTGGATAAAGTCGGAACTTACGGAATGATCCGATTCTGTCTCACGCTCTTTCCACAGGCTTCAAAAACTTTCACGCCAATCATTATTGTCTTGGCGCTGATCTCAATTCTTTACGGCGCCTTCTTGGCGATCGGCCAGCGCGAGATCAATGGCTTAATCGCCTTCACCTCGATCTCTCACTTCGGTTTCATAACGCTTGGAATCTTTGCGATGACCTCCCAAGGACTATCAGGCGCAACGCTTTATATGGTTAACCACGGTTTCTCTACAGGTGCGCTCTTCTTGGCCGCTGGTTGGATGGTTTCCCGTCGCGGCTCTTCAAAAATTGAAGATTTTGGTGGCCTGCAGCGTGTCACCCCAATTCTGGCTTGGACCTTCTTCTTGGCCGGGATGTCAGCCTTAGCCCTGCCCGGTCTTTCTAGCTTCGTTAGCGAATTCTTAGTTCTGGTTGGAACCTTTACGCGCTATCCGGTTGCCGCGATTATCGGAACAACCGGAATTGTTCTTGCAGCGCTTTATGTTCTGATCGTGGTTCAAAAGTCGCTTCATGGCCCAACTACTGAAGGCAATGAATCCCTTAAGGATTTGAACTTGCGCGAGAAGATTGCTGTGGCTCCGGTCATTGCAATCCTGGTTATTTTCGGCTTCTTCCCAAAGCCATTGCTCGATGCCATTAACCCAGCGTCACAACAAGTGATGAGTCATGCCGGGGTTACCGATCCAGCTCCAAAGGCAGGTAAGTAATGCTGACCGCACCCGTACTCAACTATTCACTTCTGGCACCGATTCTGGTTGTCCTCGGTGGCGCTCTGCTTGGCGTTTTAGTAGAAGCTTTCTTAAATAAGGCAATTCGACCTACGGCGCAATTGGCTATCGCACTTGGCACTCTGGTTCTTTCCTTTGCCCAGATTATTCGAGTTCGAGATCTGACTTCACTCACTGCCGCAGTCAATTCGGTGACAATCGATGGCGCTGGCGTCTTTATCCAAGGAACGATTTTAGTTCTAGCATTTATGGCGGTCTTATTGATCGCCGACCAAGATAACTTCGCGGCTCAGGCTTCTGCTGTTCCAGGCTCGGAGGAGGAGCGTTCTGCAATCGCCACGGGCAAGATCCAGACCGAGATCTTCCCGCTCACCCTTTTTGCGGTGGCCGGAATGATGCTCTTCCCATTGGCCAGTGATCTAATCACGCTCTTTGTTGCCCTTGAAGTACTCTCATTGCCACTCTATTTGATGGCTGGATTGTCACGTCGTCGTCGATTACTCTCTCAGGAAGCTGCACTTAAGTACTTTCTATTGGGTGCCTACTCCTCCGCCTTCTTTCTCTTCGGTGCCGCCTTCCTTTATGGCTTCTCTGGCTCACTCTCACTCAACGGAATAGCCGCAGCTATCACAGGTGGCCAAGGTAATGACGTTTTTCTTTTGATCGGTGTCGCCTTCCTTAGTGTGGGCTTGCTCTTCAAAGTTGGTGCCGTCCCATTCCATTCATGGACACCTGATGTATATCAAGGTGCACCAACTCCGATCACCGCCTTTATGGCTGCGTGTACCAAGGTTGCGGCATTCGGCGCAACACTTCGAATTTTCTATGTCGGCCTAAGTGCGGCGCAATGGGAGTGGAAGCCAATCATTACTGCGGTGGCGATTTTGACCATGGCCGTGGGGGCAATTGCCGCTATCGCTCAGCGCGATGTAAAGCGAGCACTGGCGTTCTCCTCCATCGCTCATGCTGGTTTCTTGTTGACTGGCGTACTTGCGTTAAATAAGTCAGGTCTTTCTGCATCGCTCTTCTATCTAGTCGCTTATGGCTTCACCACTATCGGCGCCTTCGGAATTGTTACTTTGGTTCGCGACTCGGCTGGTGAAGTAACCGATCTAAATCGCTGGGTTGGCCTGGGCAAAAAGTCACCATTTATCGCCGGCATGTTTGTTCTCTTCTTATTGAGCTTTGCGGGCATTCCATTGACCAGCGGCTTTATCGGAAAGTTCTCACTATTTAATGCGGCATATGAAACTGGAAATATCACCGTCGTTGTCGTTGGTGTTCTAGCCAGCGCCGTCGCCGCCTTCTTCTATCTCCGAATTGTTGTGATGCTCTTCTTCACCGAGCCAACGAACGATTCTGTGACGGTCGTCATTCCGTCGATCATGACTCGATTTGCCATCACATTCTGCGCCCTGGTCACGATTGTGCTCGGCGTTTATCCATCGCTCTTGCTGAACACCACACAAACCTTCGCGAGTTTCCTTAAGTAATGTCAGCACTAGGAATCACCGGACTTGATCCGGCCTTAGAAGCATCGCTTCTCTCCGACATGGTTCGGGTGGAAGAGTTGCTCCGCTCCCACATCAAGGGCGATTACCCGCTCTTAGTTGAAACCTCCAGGCATTTAGTCGAAGCTGGTGGAAAGCGGCTACGTCCACTCTTGGTTTTACTTGCAGCGCAATTTGGTGATCCAACCCGTTACTCGGCAATCCAAGCAGCCGTAGTTGTTGAGTTAACCCATCTAGCCACCCTCTATCACGACGATGTCATGGAT
>Ga0194061_1000346_pt1 | contig 28177 bp, 16 predicted proteins | sample SepL2221m_MetaG_FD_163423 | JGI IMG/M metagenome (GOLD analysis project Ga0194061, IMG submission 163423) | Anoxic zone freshwater microbial communities from boreal shield lake in IISD Experimental Lakes Area, Ontario, Canada - Sep2016-L224-21m | ecosystem: Environmental > Aquatic > Freshwater >... | reverse complement strand
CAAACTGAAAAAGAAGAAATACGGCGGAAGAAGACATCTTAAATTGAATGGATTGAAGAAAATCGATGGGAAGAAAACTGCATTTTCAAACCGGCTGATTTACCGCACTTTCGGAACGGCGCTGACAGATTGCTAAAGATGCTCCCATGAGCGGACTGATAAAAATGGATACGTCGATGTCGATGGGCATGAAATCGACACTGGAATTGACGGGTTCGGGAAGCGGCGCGAAGTAATTTGGGGAGGATTCAACGGATCGAGCGATCAAAAACGCGACCCAAGAAAATTGGCGAACAGTCCGATTTGGTGATCAAAAATAGTTATAAATGACTGGCGATTTCAGAGGGTGTCCAGTTCAGATCGCGATATTTAAAAATATTTAACTATTTTTTGGAATTATTAAGAATTAGACTTGCATTTGTGTCCAGATCGTCGTAATGCTGTTAGGGTCAATTGTGACATATCATTTGTTGTTAGGCATTTTTGGAGGTCATGCACTTGGCTAAGACTGCAACGAAGGCGAAGACTGAAGTGAAACCGGCTGCGAAACCGGCTGCGAAGGTTGCTGCTAAAGCACCGGCAAAGAAGGCTGCTGCAAAGCCGGCTGCGAAGGCTGCTGTAAAAGCACCCGCGAAGAAGGCTCCGGCCAAGAAGCCCGCCAAGAAGTAAGCACGCGCCCATCGGAAAAGCGCCGCTCGAAATGACTCTAACTCCTCCGAAACGACAGCAATGTCGAAAGTATAGATTTAGTTCGGGGAGTCAGACGGGTGCGGTTAAAGCTGTCACCCAATTTCCGCCAAACCTCGCCAACCGTCGGGTACGGGTGGATCGTGCTCGAAAGCGATCCCGCTCCGAGGTTGGAGGTTATGGCGAGGGCGGCTTCTCCGATCATGTCTCCGGCATGGGGTGCAACAATAGTTGCGCCCAATATGGTGCCGGTTCCCTTTTTTAATACAAGGCGTCCGAAGCCTTCTACGTTGCCGTCCAAGATGGCGCGATCTACGTCGCGCATATCGACGGTAATCACATCAATTAGAATTCCGTCACGCCGGGCTGTTTCGGCGGTCACTCCGACCTGGGCTACTTCCGGGTCGGTATATGTGGCCCATGGTATGACGAGTTTTGAGACTCGGGCGTTTCCAAAAAACAGCGCATTGCGTAACACCAGTCGTGCCATCGCGTCGGCTGCGTGAGTAAATTTGTATTTCGAGCATACGTCTCCCGCCGCGTAAACCCGTGCATTGCTCGTCATTAAAAAATCATCCGTGATCACTCCGTTTACATCACTATCCACTCCAGCTGCATTCAAATTAAGCGCGTCAAGAACGGGCTTGCGTCCGGTCGCAACCAAGATGCGATCGCCTGTGAATTGATGCGTCTGTCCATTTTGTTCAACGCTTACGACGCGTTTTCCGTCTGACGATTTTTTGATCTCGATTACTTTCGTGCTCAGGTGAATCTCGACACCATCTTTGGACATGCTGTTGCGAACGACTTCCGCCGCGTCGGCGTCATCACGTGCAAGCAAGCGGGGAAACGCTTCGAGCAGTATCACGCGAGTTCCGAGGCGTTGGAACGTTTGCGCGAGTTCACAACCAATTGCGCCGCCGCCCAGGACGATTAAGGACTCGGGTTGCACGGTCCAATCAAAGACCGACAGGTTGGTATCGAATCCAGCTTCGGCGAGCCCCGGAATGGTGGGGATGACCGGACCGGAACCCGTGGCGATGAGTGCCCGGGCAAACCGCAGCGTTTCTCCTGCTACGTCAATACTGTCGCTTCCAGAAAAACGGCCTTCTCCCAAGAACACATCGATCCCCAGAGCACTGAAGCGCTTCACGGAATCGTTCGCGCTGATCTGTGTTCGGAGCCGCCGCATCCGCTCCATCACGCGTTGAAAATCGACGGTTGGTTTCGAAGCACTCACGCCGAATGAGCCGTCCAATGTCGCGTCATGCGCGGCGCGACTGCAGGCGATCAGCGCTTTCGATGGAACGCAACCGGTGAAGAGACAATCGCCGCCCATGACCTCGCGTTCGATCAAAGCGACTTTCGCGCCAAGTCCCGCAGCTCCCGCCGCCGCGACCAGTCCGGCTGGCCCGGCACCGATCACGACGAGGTTGTATTTCCCGGAAGGTTTCGGATTGCGGTGCGTTGTTGGGCGGATGTTTTCAAATAGCGCGAGGGTGTGCGGGTCGGATGCGAGCGACGAATTTTGCATGGGTGCCTTTCAAAACAATCAGTGTGACATCAAAACGGTGCGATAAATGAGGTGTTACGATTGTGCTGCGCCCTGCTCTTTCAATGCTTTGCTCGCGAGGCGCGTGACCCAGCCCGTGACGAGAACGGTTGCGACAAAACCGACGATCCTCATGGTGAGTTTCATCCGCGCGATGTCGGGCGACTCGCCCACGCCGCCACTGGCAAGGCTCGTTGAAAGCGATCCAATGTAGACGAGCATCGCAGTTCCGGGCAGCATTCCAATGATCCCGGCGAGTGCGTAGTGAAGTGGATGGACGCGTGTCAGTCCCAGCAAGTAGTTGAGCGCGCAAAATGGAAAGACGGGCGATAGGCGCAACAGTGTGACGATTTTGAAGCCGTTTTGCCCTAGGGCGGAATCGATAGCGGCAAAGCGCGGATGCTCACGCGCCAGCGCTTCGGCGCGCTTGCGCAGAATAGTCCGAGCGAGCAGGAATGCTGCGAACGCCCCGAGATTACTACCGATCACTGCGAAGAGGAGGCCCCGACCCAGTCCGAACAACGCTCCCGCAGCAATTGTGAGTGGCGTCCCCGGGAAGAGGCAGATCGTAAACAACGCGTAGATCGCGATGAATGCGATGGGGCCAATCCAGCCCAGCGCGTCCACGTGGCTTTGCAACTGTTTGACCCAATCAGCGACGGGGAGGAACATAAATCCAATGCTGACGGCGACGAGCAGAAGCAGCGTGATGAGCCAGCGCTTGGATGATGTTGGCGGTGGAGGTGGGACGTCTTCGATTGGATCGGCCATGATGTTTATGGGTGCTCCTGCGTTGAGGGCGGTGGTGATTTGATACGTCCACATGTCGATGCGAAAAACAATGATGCGACGGTCCAGAGAATCTTAAAGCCCGCGCGCAAGACGCCGGAAATCGTGCCGCTGATCTTCGATTCTCCGGCTGGGCGAGCTTGCCACGCGACGGGGATTTCTACGACGTTCATGCCGAGGACAACGGCCTTGATCTGCATCTCGACCGTCCAGCCCCACGTCGTGTCACGCATGTCGATGCGCTTCAGTGCGTCGAGACGGATCGCTCGCGTCGGGCCCAAATCAAAATAGGCGCGGCCCCATAGTGCCCGGATTAGTCCCGTCGCGAGAGCGTTTCCGAAACGCTGTGGAAGACTCATTGATCCCGCAGCCACATCGCGCCGTGCGCCGATGCATAGATCAATGGTGGTGTCTTGCATGGCCCTCGCCAGCTTCGATATGTCGCTGGGCGGAGTGGTCGCATCGGCATCGCAGAATAAGATCACATTCGGCCAGTCGCCCAGCGTGTGCATGGCAGCGAGGCACGCGAAGCCATAGCCTCGACGCTCCTCGCGGACGACTTCGGCTCCAGCGGTTCGGGCGCAGTCGGCGGTGCGGTCTGATGACGCGTTGTCACAGACGACGATGCGCAAATCCGCGAGCGATTCAAGCGCTGCTCGGCAATTGGCAATCGACAGCGCCACGCATTGCTCTTCGTTATGTGCCGGAATGACCACTCCAAGTTTCATCGCGCCGCGCCTCCGGACACGAGGGCTAGCCACCGATAAATGTTGCGTCGGGTCCATATGATCAGTGCTGCGACGAGCGGTAATCCGTATTCGACGCGCAGAAGAGTTGCTGTCCAGCGCTCGGATAAATCATTGGCGTCGAGATAGAAATCGCCGTAGTAAAAAACGCTTACGGACGCGATCAGAAACCACGGCACTAAGCCAAACCGTGCGCAAGCAAGGAAGGGGAGGGCGCTCAGCAAGTACCACGGAAAGGCCATGGGCAGAAGCAGGAACCATGCGATGAAAAGAAGGCTGGCGTTTTGTGATACGAGTTCGACAGGGTCGGAGATCCGTGCATTACGTAACACCCGCAGCGTACACACAACTATCGCAGCGATGAGCAACACGTGTGCGATCAATTTCGCGACGACAGTTCCCAGCGGCCCCGTTCCGCCGGGAATAAATGAACACGAAACCGGTGTATCACCGAATACGGCTGTCGCGCTCCAGTTCAAAATTCCGAAGACGCTTGGGTTCCTCAACCACGTGTTGTTGAATGGCCCCAGGGCGGAGAAGAAATTGCGTTCGCCCATCGCGAGAAACGGAAGATACGTCGCAGCGGTGAAGGCGAATGTTGAGACGAGCATTATGATTGCCGCTCGGACAGAGATGCGCGAGTAGAACCACGCGGCGACGAGTGGCAACGCGATGATCGGAAAGAATTTCGTTGCGATGGCGAGCGCCATTACGACTCCGGACGAGAGCGCCAGCACGTGAGGGGCGATGCGCTCGTGCCGGGACAACTGGTAAAGCAGCGCACCAAAATACAGAACGAGCATGGCATCCACATGCGCGGAACTTCCGATCTCTTTGATCGTCAGCGGGCAGAGCGACAACAGCGCGAGCCGCACTTGCGCACCGGGTTGAGTGCGCAACGCTGCGAACGTCAACAGAATACCGACGGCATACGCAGGTACAAAAATGAGTCGCAGTCCGGTCCATGAGAATCCACCGATTTTGTACGCGGACCAAAAGACAAACTGCGCGGCGGGCGGATAAATGGTTTTGATGTCTGGGTAACCGACGCGTTCAAGATTCCGCTGTGCTGCCGGATCGGAGCGAAACCGTTCGGACAGGGTTTGAAGCGCTGGGGCGGAGTGCGCGGATTTGGATTCGATTTCGGCAGGCGAATAGCAATAGGGGCTGACGCCTTCGGACAGCGTCCCACCGTCATGCAAATAGCGGTAGCCGTCGTGTTCAAGAATAGGATTTGTATTGAGAAAAAAGAATTGCGAAACGAGCCCGGCTACGCAGCAGGCGAACGCGGCGCACGATTGCGTTTTTGTGTTTTGAGTTGAAATGATCCAGACGATTATAGCCCAGATCAGCCACTGAAATCCCAGCGCAGCCATTACTGTCAGGATCGGTCGTTCGCTGTGTCGCTCGCCCCAGATGAACTGGCTTGAGAGGTCTGCGATCCAATACCAACCCGCGACAGTGGCGAGGAGCAGCAATGTGAGTGCGGCCAAGGCACCCGGCGACGTTGTCTGTGTGGGTCCTGAATGCGGGGCGCCTGCGGTCATGGCAGATTCCAATTCGCGCGCCGGTATTTATCCCGGCGCGCGAGGGAAATAGTATGAAGTCTTTAAGAGTGATGGGACGGTTTAGCTGCCTTCTTTTTTCTTCTTCATCGGCGCGGCTGTGGTGGATTCGACCAGCGCGTCGGCGGCTTTGGCAAACTTCGCCTTGTCCTTAGAAAACGCGGCTTTCGCGGCTGCATCTTTGAAGAGGAATAGCTTTTTTTCGTAGAGATCAAATACCGCCGGGTTGCCTTTGACTTTGGCGGTAGCGGTGGAGCTCACCGGGCAGTTGCCTTCAGCGCGTACGGCATACTGTTCCGGTGCGGCGTCGAATTTCGCCTTGCTGGCCGCGTTCGGGAAGTTGTACTGAAACCCCTGGTGCGCCGACCAGAATTTCGCTTCACCGCGGACGGCGGCTCCCGTGTCAACGGCTTCGACCGGGCTCAATCCGCCGAGCACGAGTGTGCCTTCCGGCTTCGCCATGTTCTTGTCCGCCGCGCCAACAAATGCCATCGCGCTCAGCGCCAGCACCATCAAAAATGTCCGCATGTCCGTCTCCTTGTTTGTCTTTCGGCGCTTTCGTGCGCCGCTACTTTTGAATGTCGTTCAAAGCCCAGTTGTACTCCTGGAACACAATGCCGACGTTTGAACTCTTCTTAATCGTCTCTGCAACATCCGGCGCGAAGAACTGTGCCGTATAATCTTTGAGTGCACCGCCACGCGTGAAATCGTCTTCGTACCAATCATAAATCTTCGACAGCTTCAACGTCGTTTTTTCCGCGTCCCATTGCGCCCCGCCGAAATCCCGGTTCATCACGAGCGCCTGGTCCTGCAACTGCACTTCGATTCTTTCTCCAACATAGGCTTCGCCGCGCAACGGCGGACAGCCGATCGACGCGCAGTTGATCGCAAAATGGATGCGCGGTTCTTTGAAGCGCGCTCGCAAAATTCCGTGCTCCAATTCGCTGAGCGAAACCAGTTCGCCGCAGAACGTCCAGCGTTTGTCGTCCCAACGTTTTGCCGCCGGAATATCTTTGATCGACGCGAGGCCCGGATAATGCTCGACGATCAACATCAGCGTAGCGGCATTGTACGCATTTACAAACATCGCGAGCAGTTCGTCGCGGCTGTAGCGTTTTGCGTCGAGCGTTTCGAGCGATTTCACATACGCACGCAACGCGGCTTCATCTTTCTTCAAACCGGCGTAATCGAGGCGCCCTTTGATGACGTATTTTTTAAGCAGAGCGTCAAATGCTGCGTGATCGACACGTTCAGCGGCGACTGACTGAGTCGTGTACTTTTCCGTCGCTGCCACTTTCTTTGGATAGAAAAGCGGCTTGGCAAAACGCAGTGCTGTCAGCACAAAGATGACGCCAACGAGCGCTGCGTAACCAACGATTAATGGTCGATTGTTCTTCATTTACTTTTTCACAGCATTCAAATCCGCGCGATACTGCGGCTGAAGCAACAGTCCCCATTCAGCGTTGTAAGGATGGACGACAGTGACCTGTTTGTATTCATCAAAAAGCGGCCGGCCTTCGTTTGCCCATTTGAAGATCGAACCATCCAGATTGTAGACGTGACGGTACTGATTTAACTGCAACTTTCTCGCATAGTCTGACGAGCGGTAACCGACCGAGCAATAGACGACGATTTCAGCGTCTTTTGAGACTCCGGCCAGCGCGATGGCGGGATCGAGATCGGGATCGATGAGCCGTGCCGTTTTGATGTGGCTGATGTCATATTCTTCCTTGGAGCGGACATCGAGAATGATCATTTTCGTACTTGTGCGTTCAGAGATATCAGCTGCAAGGGAAGCCGTGTCGAGGTGTTCCACAGTCTTGTATTTTATGTAAATTTGCTCTTGAATTATGTGTAGTCGCCCGGTCGGCGTAGCCTTGATAAAAATCACGGCCGCGATCGCGCACAGGCAAAACATGAGTAGGGCTGTACCGAAGAGAAAGCGTTTTCGTGTCATGGTTTAAATCGTTCTATTTTTTTACGCGCTCGCGAAGATCGTATTTTCCACCCGGCGTGATCTCCACAAAATCGGGCTCACCGATTTTGGGCGGTCCATTTTTGTCATAAATATACGCCGATTTATTTCCGATGACTTCGAGCGTGTGGCCGGTCACGACGACAGCAGCGCCTTCATCGATCCCAAATCCGAGCAATTGCGGAAACGTTTTTTTCAAGCTCGTCATGTCGGCAAACCGATTTCGTTTCATAAAGTGCTGGTCGATGGCGACACCTTTTAAGAAGCCGAGTCCGCGCTCGTAACCTTCGGACATCATTTGCACATTTCCGAGCGGATTTCCGCGAACGAGATAATCGCCGATGATGGTGGCGCCTGCTGATGATCCGCCAATCGCTCCGCCGCGTTTGAGCAGATCGTGCATCAGCTTTTCAGCGGGCGTGTCCAGATACGCATCGACGTAGCGCCATTGCCGTCCGCCGCAAAACCAGATGCCTTTGGCTTCTTTAATGATCTTGATCTTCTCGTCGTCGAATGCCTCGGCATATGTCTTAAGATGGAACGTTTTCAGGTTCTTCGCGCCAGCATTTTTGAGCATCTTGCCCTCGCCGGGATTCATCGGCGGATCGTCGCCTTGAGCTGTCGGAATGACCAGAATCAACGCGTCGGGGCCGCCAGCAGCTTGGATGAATCGTGGCAAGACATCTTTCGGAATTCCGCCGCCATCGATCACGAGCGTTCCGCCTTCCAATTCACTGGGTGGGCATTTCTCGGGCGGAAAAGGCGGGCGCAATCGTACTCGGGCTGAGCGGATTAATGCGACGAGATCGGCGTGTGCGCCAGGCGTAAGTGAATCGATACGTGCCGGGCGCGTGGCGTTCGCCGGGATGCAAAACGAAACGGTTTTGTCGCCCACTACAATATTGCGGTGATTGAAAAAGAGTGTAGCGCCTTCATCAAACGCGTAGCCGACGAACTCGGGTTTCGCTGCGAGGCGTTTCAGGAAGTCCGTACGATCCGCGTTCGCGCCGGGATGCAACTCGATGATCGAATTCGGAACGAATGTGGCCACCCAATTCGCTGTGCCCAACAGGGCGCCTTTTCGATTCAACAGTGCTCGCAATTCAGCCTCAACCGGAGTTCCGCTGAAAACGGTCACCTCGTTGGCGTCCTTCGTTCCTGCAATCCAAACTCCTCCTGCGTTTTTTATTTCAGCGAGGAGCACGTCATCGGACGCGGCTTTCACGCTCGCAACGTTTCGAGATCGCACCACGGTTGCGCCATATTTTTTGAGTAAGTCCAAGGCATGTTGAGTCGTCTGATTTTCAGGTACGGTGGTTGCACTGAGAACGATGATCGATGCGTTGGGACCGCCGGATAATTTGATGAAGGCTTCAACAGCATCGCGCGGGACGTCGTCGCCGCTGTGAATTAGAATAAATCCCGGGACGTTCGGCGGTTCTTGAATCGCCTCCGCAGACCATGCGCTGGGAGCTGCCATGACAACGAGAAGGACAAATTGGATAGAAAGATGTCGAATCATTCAAATGACCGCCGGTTTGCGAAGGGAGAACGAATGGGAATCACAGCGTGACTATCGGGTTCATCCGACTTTTGCTTTTTGTTCTTGTTGATGTACATGTTCTTGTCCGCCGCATCCAGGGCGGCAGCCATGTTGGAGCCGGGAGAGCGAATCCCAACTCCTACCGATGCTTTAATAGAGGCTTGTTGTAGCGCGGATTCGACGCGTTCTATGAGCACTTTGGATTGCATGTGTGAACATTCAACAGCGAGAATCGCAAATTCATCTCCGCCCAAACGTGCTGCAATATCGTGCTCGCGCAACACGCTCAAGAGTGTTTGTCCTGTTAAGCGAATCAGTTCATCGCCGGCGGCATGGCCACGCGAATCGTTAATTACTTTCAATCCGTCGAGGTCGATCATGATGATGCAGGCCGAGTGTCCGTACCGAGTACACCGGTTCTCTTCCGCGGATACGATGCCATCCCAGCCCCGGCGATTGTACAGTCCTGATAAGGAGTCGGTTAGCGCGTCTGACTTGATCCGCTGCAACTCCCTCACGTGTTCTTCCGCCTTCAATTCTAGCGTCAAAATCGAGCTTAATAACTGGCTGAGTAATTCAACCATCGGCAGTTCGTCTTGAATCGATTCAGGCATTGACGCGGGATGGATCGCGCAGAGTGTGCCGAATAAATCGTCTTGGCCGTTCATTAAAGGCAGGCCGATATAGGCGCCGATTTGTAATGTTTTTCCAATGGGTGCGTTTGCGTAGGCCGGAATCGTTTTTGAATTCGCAGCGATGTTGGGGCCGTTTCCCAGTATCATTTGTGAACAAAACGAGTCGGCCCAGTTCAAGACGGTTTTTTCTTGGACTCCATAACTTTGATCTTCGGTTTGCAGGATAATCCAATCATCACCGATCATGCGTGTGATCATCCATAGGTCAAAGCCGAGGCGCTGATGCAGAAACTTCAGCACCGCCTTGCTGGCAGTTTCGAAGTTTTCAGTCGGTATCATTGCGGCCATGCTTTCTCCCAGTCGGTATGTCGTGCAGGAAATGCGGACGTGCAGTTTACAAAATTATCGAACGGAAGGAAGCAGCGATTTAACGGGCCATCAAGGTCCATTTCCGGAATGCTAGAGCAACCGTCCGATATAAAAATCTTCGACGTGGAGCGGCGCGCATATGGAATTGATGAAGGAATTGGCGGCTCGCTGCGTCAAGTAGTATGTGAGGCTCGCGTTTTTCAGTGGCGGGATCGCAATTAAAAAAGTGTGGACCATTACTTGCGCTCATTCGATTGTTGTTAAACCCAAATGGGAGGACAGACTCATGGAATTGACTCAGAATCGGATCGGAAGTGCGGCATTGAAATTGAAAGAAGGCGCAGCAGAATTGGGCGCGTCGGTGCTCAGCAAGGGTGGCGACTTCAAAGACGCCGCGATGGAAAAGGGTCGCGCCGTTCTCGATAAGGGCGTTGAATACAAAGACGCTGCGCTCGAAAAGGGCCGCGAGGTTTATCAAAAGGGCGCACAGAAGGCGAAGGAATATCACGCTCAAGGAGCCGAGACGATCAAGGCTCGCCCCTATACGAGTGTGCTCGCCGCGTTCGGAATCGGTGCCGCGCTCGGCGGCTTAGCGATCTATCTCGCCACCAAAAAGCCGCGCGACTAAAAACGTAGGACGGTCTTACCAGGCCGTCCGCACTACGCGATCCATCCAAGAAACGGCTTCTATTATGGGAGCCGTTTTTTTGTTGGCATCACACGTGTGTTACCTAATTTCGGCGCGAAAACGCTCTCGTTCGATGCATGGTGCGCGAATCGTCGTGTCAGTTCTGAAAACTGAAATCCAACGTTTGGGAAATTGTGTGACTCGGTACCGTTCCTTTTCATCGCCGCTCTTTGTGCCTCTGCGGCCCTTTGCGCCTCTGCGTGAAAATGTGATAAGCTCGGATTCGTCCAATTTTTATCGACGGCGGCGTGGAAAGTGTGTACGTTAGAGAAATACCATTTTCGGAGCTCATCAATGAACAGAAGAGATGCAATTAAAGCGAGTGGACTGGGACTGGCAGGGCTGGCGCTTTCAAAGTATCCGGTTCACGCGGCGAACGATGTGAAGCGCGTCGGACTTATCGGAACGGGTTGGTATGGCAAGGCCGATCTGTTGCGGCTCATTCAAGTCTCGCCGGTCGAAGTCGTGTCACTGTGCGACGTCGATAAGAAGATGGTGGCCGACGCCGCTGAACTGGTCTCGACGCGTCAGGCTTCAAAGAAAAAGCCGCGAATCTACAGTGACTACCGCGAGATGCTGAAGGAGAAGGATCTCGACATCGTATTGGTCGGAACGCCTGATCACTGGCACGCGTTGCAGATGATTGCTGCGGTCGAAGCCGGGGCTGACGTGTATTGTCAGAAGCCGATCGGTGTGGATGTGGCTGAATGCCAGGCCATGCTCGCCGCTGCGAGAAAGCATAAGAAGGTCGTGCAAATTGGAACGCAGCGCCGCAGCACACCGCACTTAATTGAAGCGCGAAAATTGATTCAAGAGGGACGGCTCGGCAAGATCGGACTCGTCGAAATCTATTGTTATTACCACATGCGTACGAAAGAAAATCCGCCGGATTCAACGCCGCCTGAGAATCTCGATTACGAGATGTGGACCGGTCCCGCGCCGATGCGTCCGTACAACAAACTCGTCCACCCGCGCACGTGGCGAGCGTTCATGGAATACAGCAACGGAATTCTCGGCGACATGTGTGTTCACATGTTCGACATGACGCGCTGGATGATGAACCTCGGCTGGCCCAAGCGCATCAGCTCGAATGGTGGAATTCTGATCGATAAAAACAGCAAGGCAAACACGACCGACACGCAGGACGCGGTCTTCGATTACGACGACGTGAAAGTGGTCTGGCAACATCGTTCGTGGGGCCCGCCGCCTGATCCGAAATATCCGTGGGGCGCGACGTTCTACGGAGAAAACGGTACATTGAAATGCAGCGTTCATAGCTACGATTTCATCCCGACAAAAGGCGAGCCGATTCACAAGGACGTGACGTACGAATACGAAAAGTATCCGGAAGACAAAACGGAGAAGGACCTCGAACGCCACGTCGCCCCGGCGATTCGCGGGCATATGCAGAACCTGCTTGAATGTGTCGCCTCGCGCGGTCGGCCTGTCGCGGACATTGAAGAGGGAGCGATGTCCACGATCTCGTGCATCTTGGCGAATCTGTCGCTGCAAGTCGGCCGAACGCTGACCTGGGACCCAGTCAAAGGCCAGATTGCGAACGATGATGAGGCGAACAAATTGCTGGCGCGACCGTATCGCGGACCGTGGGTGCATCCGGATGCGGCGAAGTTTTAGAAACAAAAGTTGATTCAAGGAAATTGAATTTTAATCCGGGCCGTGCGTCAGTTTTTTTGTAAGTATGGTGTTATCGATGAGTCGAAAACGAAAAGGAGTTGATATGTTCAATAGTATATTCATGTGTGCGATTTTGGCCTTGGTCGGGAGCGCAATTCATGCGGCGGAGTTGCCTGCGGACGTCGCGGCGGAAGTCGCGAAGTTTAAAGATGCGAACCCGAAGGTGCGTCAACAGGGTTTAACTGCACTTGGCAAAATGGGCGCGAAAGCCAAGCCCGCGATTCCAAATATTATCGAGATGTTGAGTGATAAAACGACGTGGGTGACGACGCGCGCGATGATGGTGTTGAGCGAAGTTGGTCCTGACGAAACGTGCGCGAAGCCGGTGCTGCCGTTCCTGGCGATGGGACCGGACATCCGCATCATGGCGGTTGATATTCTCGTCGTGTTGAAAGAAAAAAGTGTCCCAACAATCATCGAAGCATTGAAAGACGACAAGAGCGCTGAAGGCGCGTGTGAAGCGTTGCTTAAGATTGGGCCGGCGGGGAAAGGCGCGTTGGCTCAATTGCAAGCAACGAGTGCCAGCACGAAATCCACTCCGGTCAAGTCGGCCTGTTCAAAAGCTTTGAAGGCGGTCAATAAGTAAGCCCCAAAGGGGCGGAATAATGTAGCCTAGGGCGTAAGCCCTAGGTTGGTCGAGGGTGTGGAATTCAAGCGCTGAAAGCGCGACATAAAAACGCGACCATGTATGGGTCGCGTTTTTTCATAGGGGTCATTCGCTCAACGTAAACAGACTCAACAATTCTTCGCGGGTCAACGCCTTCACGCCCGCGTTGTCATGCGTCACAATCGAACTCGCCAGCGCTTTTTTCAGCGCCTGACGCCGCAGGATTTTCTCCTCAAGCGTGCCCTTACAAATCAAGCGATACACATTCACCGTGCGCTTCTGGCCGATGCGGTACGCGCGATCTTGCGCTTGTTGATCGTTCGCCGGATTCCAATCGTGATCGTAGAAAATAACCGTATCGGCCCCGGTTAAATTCAATCCGGCTCCACCCGCGCGCGTCGAAATCAGGAACGTTTCGATGCTCGGATCGCCGTTGAATTGTTCGACCAATTTTTGTCGCGACATGCCCGGCGTTTCGCCGTCGATGCGCAAATATTTCATGCCCTTGCCTGTCACATAATGGCCGAGGATGTCCATCATGCTCGTGAGCTGACAGAAGATCAGCGCGCGATGCCCGCCTTCGCGGCATTCTTCGAGCAATTCGCCAAGTGCTTCGAGTTTGCCCGAGCGCGTTTCGTATCCCGGCACCGGATCGGTGACGCGTTGCCGTCCGCTGTTCTTGGGCAGATACATTAAGTCTGGATGGTTGCAGATTTTTCGCAGCGAAATCAACGCAGCCAAAATCGCTGGCGTGGACGCGTCGCCTTTTTCGACGATGTCGCTGACGGCCTTCTTCGCTTCCTCCGAATCGCCGAAGCTTCGGTACAACGCCGTTTGCTCGGCAGTGAGCGGACAGAAAATATCGCTCTCGATCTTTGGCGGCAGATCTTTGGCCACGTCTGTCTTCAAGCGGCGCAGCACGAACGGGAAAATCTTTTGGCGCAAGCGCTCGGCGGCATTCTTGCCGTTCGTGAACTGCTCTTCGGTCTCCGCGCGCCCCGACTGCATCAGCATGATCGGCTCTTCGTATTGCTGCGTGAAGTGCGATTGCCGTCCCAGGAATCCGGGCATCAGGAAATCGAAGAGCGACCACAGTTCGGTCAATCGATTTTGAATCGGTGTGCCGGTCAGCGCGAGACGGTGCCGTGCCGGGATCGTCTTGATCGCCTTCGCCACGCCCGCCGCCGCGTTTTTGATGAAATGCGCTTCATCAACGATCACGTACTGCCATGGAACCTGGCGCAGCAACGAGACGTCATTGCGCACCGTTCCGAGTGTCGCGATGACGATGTCGAAGCCTTTGCGTTCAATCGTTGGATCCGGATCGGGTGCGCCAATCGCGATGTCCGGTGGAGCGATGTCGCCGCGCAATTTATCGCGCTTGGTTGGCGATCCACGGTAAATCATGCAGCGCATTGTCGGGCTGAATTTCTGAAACTCATTCTTCCAATTATCTGCCAAACTGGTTGGCGTGACGATCAGCGACGGCATGAATCCGAACTCTTCTTTCATGCGTGTCAGTTGCGCGATCGTCTGCATCGTTTTGCCTAGACCCATGTCGTCCGCGAGCACGCCGTTTAGGCCGTAACGCGACAGGAACGACAGCCATTCAAAGCCCTTTTGTTGGTACGGGCGCGGAGTCACTTTCAGTGAGGTCGGCAGCGGGATCGACTGGATTTCTTCAAAGCCCATGAGCTGATCGAGGAACTTTTTGTAGCGTTCGTTATGCGTGACGGTCCCGGCGATGGAAAACACATCGGTGAGTCGTTCGCGCACGTCGGGACGGAAACGGTAATAGAATTTCTTCCGCTTTTTGCGTTTGTGATGACCGAAGAGAGGCAGGTCTTCTTCGGGCAGTGCAGCACCGACCTCTTTCAAATTTTGATCGAACGTTGCGAGCGCTTTTTTGTCGACGTGAATCCACGTGCCGTTTTTGTTGAACCACTCGCGCCCTTCGTCGGCAAGCTTGCGCATTTCTTCTTCAGTGAGATGGACGCCGCCGTGATCAAACGTGGCCGTCAGCGCAAACCACGCGTCCTGACCTTCGTCTTCATCGACGTCCAATTTCACACGCACAGTAGCGGCTTCATCTTTAATGTGATGCGCGCCATCGACCGACTCGGAAATGTAACAATTCCATGGCGTGTGTTCGTCGTGCGCGGCTTTGCGAGCCCAGGCGAGCAGTTGCGGAATTTGTTCGTCGGACGCGTCGAATCCTGAAAGCGATTGCGCTCCGGCTTCCTCCAATTTCTTGCGACAGCCCGCGACGAGTTCGCGGTCCACTCGGAAGAACGCGTTACCTTGGCGGATGAATCGTTTGCCCTGGGACGCGGCAGCTAAAATTTCGACCGGCGAAATGGACACCTTCGGTGCGTCTGCATCTCGCGCGTTGCCTTCGAGATTCAACGAGCCGTCGTGCGATACGGTCGACTGCTTGCGGAATGGTACGGCGGGTTCGAAGTAGAAACTGGCGTGAACGCGCTCTGGGTTGCCGTCGTCCGCCGCTTCGAGATTGAGGCTGGGCTTGAGATTCAAACACACGTCAATCGCGTCAACATCGCGCGCCACAGAAGCTCCGAGTTGCTTTAATTTCGGCAGGACGTCGAGCACAAATGTTGGGATGTCGTCGCCACTTAATGTGTGGCGGGCCTGGCACGGATTGCTTCGCGGTAACTCAGGCGTCAATAATTTAGCGAGCGAATTGCCGCTGAAATTTTTAGGCAGGCGGTGACGGATGCCGTCGACTTCATGCCACTCGTTTTCAGCGGACGATTGAGGTGACTTCGATTTCTCAAGATCCAGAGATCCCGGCAATTGACCGGCGATGATGGGAGCCATTGTTTCTGAAACAAGAATGCTCGGAAAGATCACCGGCGTTCCGGTTGACGTGAATAATTCGCGAACGACTTCAAGGTCACCCGCGGCGTTGCTGCTCACACTTATTTTTTCGCGCAGCGGTTCGAAATTAATTCCGAGCGCGATGATGGCCGGATCAATTTGAATTTTGAAACGGTTCGCGTTCGTCCGGGCGCGGCACAACAAATCGAGCGCTTCAATCCCGCCGAATTCGTTGGACGGCAACGCAGACTTTTCGAAGAGTCCGCGCAACAGCGGATCGTCCGGAAGCGTCGGTGGCGGCGTGACGGCGGTTTCAAATGTCCAATACGACGCGTCGCGCGAAATCGGTTGTCCCAGCACACGGCCTGTTTCCGCACACCGGTACGACGTCCGCGCGATAAAACGTAGCGACGCCGCGCCTTGGATTTCAGAGTTCGGTGCCGGAAGAATATGGAGCGATGCCCGCGCGGGATCTTCGAGCACTTCGAGTTTTCCGATGCGTCCTTCTTCTATGACGGTGCAGTTGTCGGATGCCTGGCGGAGCAGCGCGAGCACTCGCGCGAAATCACGCGCGCCCGCGCGATGCGCACCGTCGGCAGTCAGCGGAAGTTGCTTGATGGTGCGAATCAACAGCGCGTCAAGCGGGTCGGCTTTGAGTGTGAGATTATTGTAGCTAAAAACGCCTTCGGCTGTTTGCAGGTTATCGAGAGGCACGCGGCCCTGCGGCAGCACGGCGTCGGCGCGCAATGCCAAACCCGGCCATGGCGAAGCGCCTGTGGCTCGGATTTCAAGATGGAGGGGCTGAGCCCCTTTGGCGGAAGAGGATGAATTCACTTTGCTCGTCAATTTATTTACGCTAGGAGCGTGCATGATGAAAGTTGAATTCGCCCTATTTTTACGAAGCTCAAAAACTGTTATCGAAACGCATGAAACACAAACAGCCCGTTGAATGAGCGTTTGCGTTGGGATGAAGAGCCTCCCGGCGCGAGTCGCTGATTCAACGAGCTGTAATAGAACTATCGACATTAAAATGAACGAAGTCAACGAAAACACTGTCGTTTTTTGAAGTTTGCAACGTCTCACATTTTATCATAGGTTACACGGAGCCGGGCGGGTGCGCCGCCGTTTGATGTGACGAAAACATCCCGTGTCCGGTTATCCATCTGGATAGTTTGACTTCGAGGCCGAATTTGAAAACGCTTCAAATACTGCTCGTGTTGTTCGTGGTGTGTGGATTTGTGATCGTAGGCTCGCAGATCGTCAATCGTCTGCGACGTCCGATCCTTCCGCCGCCCGCACCTATCAATGCTCCCGATGTGGGTAAGAAGACGTCGCGCACACAATCCTCTGATTCGAAAAATGCGCTGCCCGTTCAGAAAGCTCCGCCTGAAATTGTGAAACCGTCGATTCCGCGCGCGCCCACCGGGCAGATTCGTTTCGCGGAAGACGCCACATTTAAGAAGAGCGACTTCTGGCTGGAGCAGACGTTTGAATTGATCGGCGAAAAACCTCTCGACGGAAAACCGTTGCTGCGTTTGTTTGCCGGGCTTGATGACAAAACAATGCGCGGACTTTCATTGACGCTCAATGGTTGGGATGTCGTACTTGAATTGAGCGAAAGTAAAGACGGTCGGAAGCGCGAACTCGCGCGCCAGCCGCTTTCGAAATTCCCTCCGGGGGAATACGACCTCGGCATACTCTGGCGGCGTGGGGAATTGAGCGTGTGGTTCGGCGCGGTCGAAGTCATGAAATGGCGTCCTGATGATGCGGCAGTGGCTGCGACGATATTGAAACTCGATAGCGCCGCGCAAGTGTTGGACGACAGCGTCACGCTTGGAGCGCGACGGGCGATGGCGTTTGATGCGATTCGTTTTGACGACAATTTCATGCGCAGCAAAGCCAACGATATTTGGAAGCCGGTTGCGGGAAAGTGGGAATTGACGGCGATGGCGTTTGCAGAACGCAGCGCCAATCCGTTTTCCTTGCGGGTGTCGTTCAACGACAACAAGCCGTTCGAAGACGAAATCTACGGTGGCGAAAAGCGTGTGCGCCCGGACGATTATGGACTCGGTGTCCAGATTTCAGTCTCCGAAGGAACGCCTCATATTGTCCGACTTACCGGCGGTTCTGCGGCGGCTCACGCAGGGCTGGCTGAAGATGACATCTTCATCGAGGTCAATGGCCGCCCCGTCGATATGGCCAACCCTGGGAATTTGTGGCGGCAGCTTTTTTATGCCAACGGCGATTTGAATTTGAAGATGTACCGCCCCGGCGAAAAAGCGTTCCGCGAGTACACCATTGCGCGCGATGCGTATAAGTGGGGGACATCCGTCGAAGCCGAACCGATCGCGCCGATTCTGCCGCCAGGTTCGCGTTCGGGCGATGAATATTCTTTTGTTGTTGCCGGCGAAAATGGGTGGAGCGATTACGAAGCGGAAGTCGCAGTGAAGCCGTTGGGCGCGGGTGGATTCGGGCTCGCTGTGGCGGCGATGTCAGACAAAGACTGCGTCCTTTTTCGATGGCGCGGATCGCGTCCGCGCGGTGATGCCGGGACGGGCAAGACGAATGTTTTGCAATTGGTTCGCGTGAAAGATGGCGTTGAAACCATCCTCGCTGAAAAGCCCGCGCACTATCGCCCGTACGAATTTTATCGCATGGGCATCAATTGGTCTGGCGACACAGTGTCGTGTCTCATTGATAAAAATGAACTTTTGAAAGCGACGATTCCGGACATCAAGCGCGGCAAGATCGGGCTGTACGCATTGAAAGGGGATCCCGTTTTTTTCGATGATGTTCATGTGGCGGGCGACCGTTCGATTACAGCTGCGTGGCATTTGGCTGAGCGCTCGTTGAACTCGATTTTCGCGCTCGAAGATGACATGGAAATCTGGGCCAATCCGGCGCTCGAATTTGAGCGCGACGTAAAAACGGGCTGGGCGATTCACAATCAACGTTTTCCCGGCGAACAGGCGATTTCGTTAAGCAAACCACGTTTCAATGAATTGCAGATCGCTCTCTATTGCGGAGACAATCCTGAAGCGGCGGGATGCGCGCGCATGACGATCCGCGATGGTGTTGTCGTTTTTGATGCGGGACAAAATAAATCGGACCCCATTAAAGTCGGACCGGGGCCGTTTCAAAACATCAGCTTCAGTGGGAAGTGGCTGGCCTCTGATCTTGTGGAAGTACGCGCTAAAATTGATGGCAAGGACTTGAACGCATCCTTGTTTGTTGCTCAGACGAAGCCAGGTGCGCTCAAATCAGCACGTCTCGAACGTGTTGCGATTAAAGGATTGAAAAATCTTGGCGATCCCAACACGGTGCGTGTCACGTCAACGGGCACGTTGGAGTACTCGTTCGACAATGCTCCGAGCGATTGGAAAGTGGTGAGCGGACGCTGGGGTTTGTTGAATAAATGGATCTGCGATCCGCGCTGGTCGTGGTTCGGGGGGCGGACGAAAACGTGTGCGGCGATTTGGAACAAGCACACGTTCTCCGGCGATGTGAGTGTGGATGCTCACGTCGCTCTATTAATGGTCCGCGACGACGAACCGTTTGAACGTCCCGGCGATCACAATATTACGATCTGCGGCGACGGGATTAATCCGGACTCCGGGTACACGCTGATCTTCGGCGGGGACATCAACAGTTGGACCCGGCTTTATCGCAAAGGCAAGCTTGTGGCCGAGGCGACCAAAGAAGAATTCCGAGTACATAGTGATCGGATTCGGCACCCGAATAAGCAGGATCTGCATCAGCATTGGTTTCATTTGAAACTCGAAAAAATCGGCAACGCAGTGTCGTTTTATCGCGATGAAAAGTTGGCGTTTTCATTCGTCGATCCCGAGCCTCTGAGTGACGGGCGCGTGGGATTCTGGACGATGGACAACAGCTTCCTTTTGTCGCGCGTGCGCATCGCCAGCAACGGCGCTGTTCCCGCGCCATTTGAAGATGGAAATTGCGAGCGGTTTGACGATGGAAAAGCGGTTAATATCGTCGATGGCGAAACGCCGACGTCAGTCACTCGTGATACGCTACCGACTGAAATCGCTGCTGCGTTGACTGCGCGAGACAATGCGTTTCAACCGGTGGATGGTATCGCGCCTGTCCCGACGAATGTCGTTGCAGATAACGTTGACACACCTGGAATGCCGAATGCGTACCGCCTTGTTAATGGCATCGGCGGCGGGCCGTTCGCGCTGCAATTCCGCTCGCGGATGATCAACATCGAAAGCGAAGGCGTCGTTCGTTTTGCGTACCGAATTGATCCCGGCGCTAGTGTTGATTTTTATCTTGTCGATGTTCGTGGCAACGAATTCAATCCACGCCATGTGGGCTGTTACCGCTGGCGCTTGAGCGGTCCGAAAGAAGACGTGGGCGGAACGCTTGCCGATGAATTCGCGCCGTTGGTCGGAGACATTCCGGGTGCAATTGCTGATGGAAAGTGGCACGCGGTTCAAGTTGATTTGCAGCCGTCGTGGCGACAGTTTTGGCGTCGCCGGGGATATGCTCAACCCGCGCGAAATAGTTTGCGACCGATGTTTGGCAATTTGGACAACACCGGCTATCTGCTCGCCGGGATGAATGGTAACCATGCGGGCGCGGCGTATTCGGTGACTGAAATCAAAACAATAGCCGCAGCTAAAGTTGATACGACAGCGCCTAAAATTGGGCGTGTGATCTGGCCATTCGATGCGGACGGCGACGGGCGTTCGATTACGTTGCAAATCGATGAGCAGGGTGGCTCGGGGCTGACCGTTGAGTCCCTGCGCTGCACGTTAAATGGCGTCGCGCTGAATGCCGATCAGACGCTCTATGATGGAACGTCGACGTTCAATTCAGTGACCCAAATGGTGCGCTTTGATGCGTCGCAATTCAAGACCGAAAACGGCAAACCATTCTGTTTGGTTGAGGGTGAAAAGTATGTGCTGAAAGTGGCGTCGAACTTTATGGACCGGGCTGGAAACGTGAACAAGGAAGAGTTTACGTCCGCCTGGACATACCGCGCTGCTGACGCCAAACGTGCGAACAAGCCTGTGACCGCTCCGTTGATTGAGATGGTCCGCACGGACCCGTCGGAACAAACGCGCGGCTCGAGGCCATTGAGTCCCAGCACCGTCTCGGCCATGCAGCCATGGGCGCGCGTACAAGCGTCGCAGGATGCTCCATCGTGGGCTCCAATTGGACAGAAGCACAGCATCGAAGTCATCGCGACGAACGAATTGACGTCGATGGGATTCACGTATCGCGGAGCACAGTACGATCTGAATAATTGGCCGTATTTGGATCTCGATTATAAGGTGCCAATGGAGACGCCATTCAATTTGCATTTACAATCTGAAGGTGGTCAGACGCATTCACTTTTGCTGGTCGATGTCGAGGACGCGCGAGATCATAAATCGATGGAGATCGATAGTCGTTTCGGTCCCCCGGCGGACTTTATTGCGGACGGAACATGGCGGCATTCGACGATCCCGTTGCTTACTCTTTTTTCGAGCGCGAATGCCGGATCGGCGGCTCCGAAAATCGGTGGATTCAGTTTTCATGATCACGGCTGGCGCGGTGGGCGGCGCGGATTGCATTATTGGATTCACCGCATTCAACCCGTACCCGCCGGGCGATTGTCGGACATGTCAGCCACGTGGACGGTCTGGGACGCGACGGGGATCGTTGATGTGGAAGCGAGTGTCGATGGATTGCCGACAGGAGACCCCAGCGGGAAACACGACGTCTCTGGTGTTGGGACGTTGGAAGAATCGCTGGGACGTGTTAAGGCGAATCTAAAGGACGGCTGGAATTACATCCATGTCCGAGCGAAAAATGGCGCGGGCATTTGGAGCGAAACGGCGCATCGAAAGTTCTTCCTCGACACGTCCGCACCGCGCATCATCAAAACAGAGCCTGCGGACGGCGGAACGCTTGCAAGCCAGACGATTCGGATTTATCTGGAAGAGGAGCATGGTGTCAATCTATCGGGACTGAGTGCGTCACTCAATGGGTCGCCGGTTGGGCAAGCGTTGGAGTACGACGAGGCCAAGCATGTACTGAAATTCAACGCGCAAAATGCAGGGAAGCGGATGGCTCCGGGATCGAAAAATAGCGTGGTGATCAATGGGCTCGCGGATCGATTTGGAAACGCGCAATCGAAGCCCTACACATTTAGTTTCACGAGCGCACCGACGAGCAACGCGCCGGGACCTGACATGGCGAATGTGACGTTCCATTCGCCAACTCAGCGCGGATTATTTTACCGGCAATATGACATGGAGATCAGTTTCGGATTGTCGTTCGAAGAGCATATCGGGCATGTCCACGCGATGCGGGATTGCAAGATGGAGTGGCTGAACGATCCGGCGCTGGCAGCGGAAGGCGCGCGGGCGCTGCGCTTCACGTGTCTTCAAGACGACGGCGATCCGCAGATCATGTTGCACAAAAATCCGTGGTTTATTGATCGATTGCCGCTACTGCATTTCGATTACAAAGCCGATCCGGGATTCAAAGTGGATCTGCAAATCGAAGCGTTTGGCGTCTGGTACACGATCCGATTTTTGAGCGCTGGACATGCACCGAACGAAGGCAAATCGATCGGCGCGATTCCTGGAATTGTTGCTGATGGGACGTGGCGACACGCGAGCGTCGATCTGCGCGCGCTGCTGGATCGCGCGGCGATTCGCCTGCCGGACCGGATCGTGAACAAGATTGTGTTCAGTGCGAATGGTGAAGATGGTTGTGTTCGCGGATCTCAGTTGAGCATCGACAATCTCGACATGGTTCCGAACAACGCCGCCGGCTATCGCGGTTTGAACGCAGCATTAAAGTGGTCGGCGCAAAAATCACCGGTTGAACTTGCCGGATATTCATACGTCGTCGATCAAGATCCGACGACCGACCCACCGGAACGGGTTCAGATTCAAGAGGGTGTTGTTGGGTTGAATCCCAAGCGCGGAATTTATTATGCTCATGTCCGGGCGTGTGATCAGGCCGGGAATTGGGGTAAAGAAAAAACGATTCGTCTAGACTTTGGAAGTGGATCGAGTTCGGGTCGGACGCGCGCGTTTGAAGAAGACAATTAGACGTGGAAGTGGCGGCATTCGTGCCGCCACTTCCGTTCGAATCAAAAGTATCGATGCCCTCAAAACTAGGCGTCGCTATCCTTCGATTGATGCTCCTTTGCCGCTGCAATCACCGGGCCGGCGATGGCAGGCGGGACGATGTCGTAGTGTGAAAATTCCATCGAGAAGAATCCCTCGCCGCCGGTGATCGCCTTTAATTCCGACGAGTAATTCTGAATCTCCGCCGCTGGAATTGCAGCCTTCACGACTTGCATGTCGCCGAGTTGATCCATGCCTTTGATGCGCCCGCGGTGGCTGCTCAAGTGGCCGGTGATGTCGCCCATGTATTGCCCTGGGACCATGACGTCGAGATTCACAACCGGCTCGATCAATTGCGGCCGCGCCTTTTCGAATGCTTCCTTGAAGGCTTCGCGTGCCGCGATTTGGAATGCGATGTCTTTGGAATCGACGTCGTGGTATTTGCCATCGTTCAAGCGGACGCGGACATCGACGACCGGAATGCCGTGCCAGACGCCTTCAGCCATCTTCGAGACGACGCCTTTTTCACACGACGGAATGTATTGACGCGGAATGACGCCGCCTGCGATTTCATCGATGAATTCAAATCCGCCGCCCAAATTCGGTTCGATGCGCAACTGGCAGCGTCCGAATTGACCAGCTCCGCCGCTTTGTTTTTTGTGCGTGTGCGCTGCTTCAGCGACGGCGCTGATCGTTGAGCGGTACGGAATTTTCGGCGGCTTGCTCGTGACTTCCAGATGTTGTTTCTTCAGTCTCGACAGCATCAATTCCAAATGAATTTGACCGAGACCGTGAATGACGAGCTCGTGCGTCTGCGAATCGACGTCGACAATAAACGTCGGATCGCTCTCAGCGAACGCGCGCAATTTCAAGCCGACTTTCGCCTCGTCGTTGCGGTTCTTGGCGATGATCGCCAGTGACTGCATCGGACGTGGCATCGGAATCGGCGTGTGCTCCCAACCGGTTTCGTCGGTCGTCAGGGTGTCACCGAAATGAAGCGATTCGTATTTGGCGATGGCAAATATATCGCCACACATGATCGTACTTTTCTCGTGTGTTTCTTTGCCTTGAACGTCGAGAAAATGGGCGAATCGGTCGGCTTTTGGCGCTGACGAACTCTTCGCGTTTTGCCCAGCTTCAAGCCGTCCGGAATAGACGCGCAGGTAACTGAGCTTCCCAACAAACGCGTCGCGCTTGCTCTTGAACACTTGCGCATAAAACGGACCGTCGATCTTTGGCGCAATAATGCGTTCTTCGTAGCCGCCGAGTTTTTCCGGATTTTTGCGGCGAAGATGGATCGGTTCATCGAGCGGATTCGGAGCGTCTTCGACAAGGATCGTGAGCAGTTGTTTCAGGCCAATGTCTTTTTCGGCGGAGACGCACATGACCGGGACGACGCTGCCGTTCAACAGACCCTTTGTGAAGCAATGGCAGATTTCTGCATGTGTGATTTTCTCGTCGTTGAGGTAGCGCTCCATAACGGCTTCATCACACGCGACGCATGATTCGACGAGCTGCGCGTGCATGGCGCGTGCTTTCTCTTCGAGTTCGGGCGGACAATCGTGGATGTCGTCGATGAGATCGACAACGCCGCTGAACTCTTTCGCTGTGCCGATGGGCAGGAAAAGCGGCGCGACGGATTTTCCGAAGACCTCGCGAAGCTGATCGACCACCTTGTCAAAGTTCGCGCGTTCGTTGTCCATTTTGGTGACGATGAACATCTTTGGTTTTTCGAGTTGCGTGGCCATGTCCCACAATTTTCGGGTCATGACTTCGACGCCGTTCATCGCACTGACGGCAATGAGCGCGGTTTCACACGCGGCCATACCTTCCTCGGCTCCAGCTGCAAAATCCGGGAGGCCCGGGCAGTCGAGCAGGTTGATGCGGTGGCCGGCAAACTCGCAGTGAAGGATGCCGGTTTCGAGCGAATGGCTGCGCTCTTTTTCGTCGGGATCGCTGTCGCTGACAGTGTTTCTATCGAGGACGCTGCCTTTCTTGCGGATGGCTCCGGCGGCGCACAGCAGCGCTTCGGCGAGCGTCGTCTTGCCGGTCCCGTTGTGGCCGACGAGTGCCACGTTGCGGATGTGGGTTGTATCGATCATGTTCATCGTGCTCCCTCCTTCTCTGGGGTTAATTGGATTTCAAAGACCAGAATTTTTGGATGGAAAAACGCGTTGAGATCGGAGTGTGTCGTGCGGAGTGGAAACAAAAAAGCGAGACCCATTTGGCGTCTCGCTTGTCTACTATGTCTCGGGTGGCGCGTTCCGCAGTATCGGGAACCACGCCCCGCACAACCGGGGGATGAGTGAACCCTCTCATAACCATGGCATACATCGTTTTGAAAATCTCGCAAATGACTTTTTGATCAGCGCGACACGTTGGTGCATCACCGGACTTGCAGCAGCCTTTCCCCCTCTCCCCTTGAGGGAGAGGGCCGACGAGCCTGCTGTTCGGCTCGCGGGGTGAGGGGTAAACGTTGATTAATCCCAACGCGTTTTATTTAATCCACGCCCACCCCTCACCCGGCGAGCGAGTACGCTCGTCCGTCCTATCCCTCAAGGGAAGAGGGAACTGAGGCGCAAATCCGGTGATGCACCCGCGACACGCTCACCCCGAATTGCAACCAATAGCATCAGATCGCGCCGAATCCCACATTCCGGCTCCCAAACATGCACATGTGCACGGTGTCAACATTAACTCAACCACTACCTATTGTGTTTCCAATTTTTTGTCTCGAAATCTTCGCGCCCTAAATGGGTCGCTAAACCTATGCGTTTCCGTTCCCAAACAATCACATCGTGCGTAGAATTGCCTAAATCTAAAACCAGAATTTTCTTTGAATTCTCATCTGGTCGTTCAGCCGCACGTTGCCTCACTTCTATACAACGAAAATACCCACTCAGTTTTCAACCTCTTTCTTCGAAAATTTGCCACGAAGCGATCACTTTTCTGAATACTCTTTCAAAGCCTTCAGAGACATGTCCTGTATTTCTGCATCGCCATATTCGATCGCTTTATTCCAAGCAGCTTTTGCGTCTTCAATCCGGTCCAAATCCTCGTAAAGTGTGCCCAGATTATAATAAGCCTCACCATAATCCGGTTGCAGTCGAATCGCTTCTTGAATCGCGAGGAGAGCGTTCTGTGATTCACCACAATGTCGCAAGTTTGTACCAAGGTAAAGATGTGCGTTGGCCTTTTGCGGCTTGAGCGCGATGACCTGTTTGTACATTTTTACTGAGTCAGTATGCCGGTTCTGCCACGCATAATTTACCGCCAGGTTGTAAAACGCACGGTCTTCAAACGGGTTCAATTCAATTGCTTTTCGATAGCATGTTTCTGCGTGTTCGAAGCGCTTTAAATGATCCAATGCGATCCCGAGATCGCACAAAACAGCCGTGTCATCCGGAGACATGTCTAACGCTGCTTCAAACACACGTACTGCGTCGTCATACGACTCGATATCATTTAATGCTAGACCCAGATTATAGCGGACGTCGACATTATTTGGGTCAAGTACAATAGCTTTTTCGTAGATATTTATCGCCTTCAAATACTCACGGCGCCACATAAGAATCAATCCAATATTATTAAGAACACTCGCACAATGACTGCAATGAGCACCTTGATGTCGGCAACTTTTAAAGGCCTGTTCATATGAGGCAAGTGCTTCATCTTTGCGACCGAGAGCGTCGAAAATGTCGCCCATTTTAAAGTGCGCTCGCGCATATTCGGGGTCAAGCCGAATGGCTTCTGTATACGCGTTTAGTGCCTCTTCAAACCGGCTCAAATTCGAGTAAGCATAACCCATATTGAAATGGACACGCTTGTCCGTTGAACCGAGGTCGAGAGCATTCTCGAATGACTGAAGTGCATTGGAAAAGAGGCCTGCATCAATATACGTTACGCCGAGATTGTAATTAATGGATGGATCATGGGGTTCCAGTGCAATCGCTTTTTTGAATGCGTGAACAGACTCTTCATACCTGTTCAATTCAAACAAAACGCGACCCATGCAAAAGTAAATATCAACATCCTCGTTCCCTCCAAGCGGGAAATCGTTCAATAGCTCAAGCGCTTCGTCAAAGCGCATCGCATCATACAGGTCATGGTATTGAGCGAGTGAGGCCATGTCGGTAAGCCGCCATTTATTCCGCTTGAAGGCTCGAGAAATTACCTCGGCTTTTCCATCAACCAATTCAAATGATTTTTGATAGCCGGCCAATCACTGGCGATGTAACGAATCATACCACACAATTCAACCGACGGTTCCCAACTCAAGATTTAGATTTCTCTCCAGGCAATTTCTCGATCAACAAAAAGAGTCCGGAGAATACGGTGCAGACGGTGCTGCCTTCATGGCCAATGACCGCGACCCACAGCGGCAGGATGTTGAAGAGCGAGCTGAGGACGAGCAGCGAAATCACGGCGAACGCGAACAAGAGTCCGCGCTTGATGGCCGCGCGGGTGCGGTGTGCGATCCAGAGCGCGCTGACGAGGCTTTGCAGATCGTTTTTCATCAGAACGATGTCGGCGGTGTCGAGCGCGACATCGGTTCCCGCTCCGCCCATGGCGATGCCGATGTCCGCAGCGGCGAGAGCGGGGGCGTCGTTGACGCCGTCACCGATCATCGCAACGGGTCCGAATTCGCGTTCAATGCGCGCGATCTGCGTGACTTTTTCTTCGGGCAACAGGCCCGCGCGAACTTGATCCGCTCCGACCAATTTCGCGACGGCGTCCGCTACACCGGAATGATCGCCGGTGAGAATGACGATGTGTTTAATTCCGAAATCGCGGCATTGTTTCAGCACGCTCGCGGCTTCCGGGCGCGGTTTGTCGGCGACGGCGATCACGCCGAATTCACCTTTGTCATCACCCAACAACAATGCGGTTTGCCCCAGGGCGTAAACTTCAGCAACCTTCTTTAAGGCGGCTTCCGGAACGGTGATCGCGTGGGATTGGAAGAGTACAAGTTTACCGATGCCGGTCCAGTGGCCGTCGATCATCGCGTGGACGCCGAGGCCTGTGTGGCTCTCGAACGAATCCGACGGTGGCACGGTAATTCCACGCGACTTCGCTTCTTGAAGCACGGCCTGCGCGAAGAGGTGTTCGCTGTGCTGTTCGACGGAGGCGGTCAATTCGAGAATACGTTTTTCATCGGTGCCGTTGTGTGACCAAATCGAGACGACGCCGGGACGGCCTTCTGTAATCGTGCCGGTTTTGTCGATGGCTAAAACGGTGATGTCGGCGAGGCGTTCGAGATGCGCGCCAGCTTTAAAGAGCACGCCACATTTCGCTGCGCGCGTGATCCCGGCAAGTGTCGCGGCTGGTGTGGCGATGACGACCGCGCAGGGCGACGCGGCGACGAGCAACACCATCGCGTGGTACAGCGCGTTGCCC
>Ga0194061_1000345_pt1 | contig 28458 bp, 32 predicted proteins | sample SepL2221m_MetaG_FD_163423 | JGI IMG/M metagenome (GOLD analysis project Ga0194061, IMG submission 163423) | Anoxic zone freshwater microbial communities from boreal shield lake in IISD Experimental Lakes Area, Ontario, Canada - Sep2016-L224-21m | ecosystem: Environmental > Aquatic > Freshwater >... | reverse complement strand
TATTATATTATAGCGATTGTTTCATTTTTGCTGGATGTGAGATTTTATTAGTAAATTTGATCAATAGCTTATCAAGTAATAGCCAATTTGAAATACGTTTTGCATATGCTTATAATGAATTGTATCAAGCTGGGGTTGAGAAGTATCTTAAGTATTGTTATTCGCTGGACACACTGTGTGTTCTTGGTAATGATAATTTGTTTTATAGGTTGGATTCGAGTGGAATTAATAAATTAGTTGTTTTCTTTTGCAAGCTGCCATTTATTTTAATTAGAAAAACTGGTATTTACTCGTTTTACAATTTCATAAGGTTATGGTTCTATTTCAGGAAGATCAACCCTGATATTCTTCATATCAATAATGGTGGTTATCCAGGTGCCAGATCCTGCCTTGTGGCGGTATTTAGCGCCAAAATGGCAGGGATAAGAAAGATTGTTTTTAATGTCAACAACATAGCTCAGAATCAGAAAAACGTTCTGGAGCGTGCGGTTGATAAATATATTAATAACAATGTGGACTATTTCGTAACAGCATCGGCTTTGGCACAAAATAAACTTGTAGCCTGTCGTAGATTTTGCGCAGATAAGGTCCTTCAGATTTTCAATGCTGCTCCTCAGGATAAACCAACAAAAGTTAGAAGTGAAATGCTTGATGAATTTAATATTACTGAAGAAAAATTCGTCATAGTTACTGTTGCGCTGCTTACTGGTAGAAAAGGCCAGTTATACCTGTTACAGGCAATTGTTGGGATCCGCGAGATTGCCCCTGCAGTATTTAAAAATATTGTTTTGATCCTTGTTGGCGATGGCGAGGACCGTGTAAAACTTGAGCGCTATATATCAGATAAAAACCTGAGCAAACAGATACTAATCACCGGCTATAGAAACGATTATTGCAATTTTATCAGCGCGGCTGATTTATTCGTACTGCCTTCAATATCTAACGAGGATATGCCGCTTGTTATTCTTACAGCTATGAGTCTTGGGAAGGCAATAATTTCGACAAAGGTTGCGGGGATTACCGAAGAGATTAGGGACGGAGTAGATGGCGTTCTGGTCGAGCCAAAAGATGTGGCCTTATTAGCCAGTTCAATAGTTAATCTTTATAATAGCAAAGAGTTGCGTGAACAATATGGTTTATCGTCAAGGAATAGATATTTGGACTTATTCTCATTGGACATAATTATGAGCCAATACTGTAAGTTATATATGCAATTAGTGTAAATGTCTTAATAAAGAGTATTATCACGTTATATTGATTGGATCGATAATGAGAGCATTAGTACTAGGCGGCAACGGTTTTATCGGATCACACATAGTTGATAAACTCTTGGTCGAAGGGCATGACGTCAGAGTGTTCGATCTGGGTGAAGAAAATTATCGTAAACCTCTTGATAAGGTGGATTATCTATATGGAGATTTCGGTAATAGAGGTCTTCTCACAAATGCTTTGAAAGGTGTGCAGACTGTTTTTCATTTGATTAGTACTACGCTGCCTGAAACATCCAATGAAGATCCGATCTTTGATGTTCATTCAAATGTTGCTGAAACAATATTTTTACTTGAGCAGTGTGTAGCACAGCAAATCAATAAAATAGTATTTATTTCAAGCGGCGGAACAGTCTACGGCATTCCAGGCCACACGCCGGTCTCAGAAGACAATCCAACGAATCCCCTCTGTTCATACGGTATTACAAAATTGATGATAGAGAAATATCTGCACCTCTTTAAGCATCTATATAGTTTGGACTATGTTGTAATCCGCCCCTCAAATCCCTATGGTGACCGGCAAAATCCTTCCGGAATTCAAGGTGCTATTTCAGTGTTTCTTGGTAAAGTTGCTCGTGGTATGCCCATAGAAATTTGGGGTGATGGTGGAGTTGTCAGGGACTATATATTCATTGATGACCTGGTGGAAGGTATTTACAAATCATCTATTACAGACTCCAAGAATAAGGTGTTCAATTTGGGGAGCGGGATTGGTAGCTCAATAAAAGAAATCCTTGGGGCAATCAAAAATGTAACTGATACTGATGTTGATATCATATACATGAACAGTCGCACCTTGGATGTTCCCGAAATCTATTTGGATATTGCCAGAGCAAGGAGTGAACTTTCTTGGAGCCCCAAGACTTCGTTGGAAGAAGGATTAGCAAAGTGTTGGAAATTTGTAAAACAGGTCGCTTAGATGTATAAAATGATGCGTTGTTCATAAACTAACAAAACTATATGTCAATTAATTCAGTGTTCTTCTCAATTATTATCCCCACTTACAACCGTGCTGAAAAACTGCGTCGCGCTCTTGCATCGCTTGAATCCCAGAGCTTCAAAGAATTCGAAGTGATTGTTTGCGACGACGGTTCGACGGATGATACGGCGCGTGTCGTTGAACTTTTTGTGGATAAATTCCTTCTACATTATATCCGCGAAGAAAATTGGGGAGGTCCGGCCCGGCCACGGAATAATGGTATAAAAGTGGCTCGTGGTCAATGGATCTGTTTTCTTGATTCAGATGACTGGTGGTACCCTGAAAAGCTTGCATCAATTATGGACTTCGTTGGTGTATCGGATGTTATTCATCACGATGGAGATGTATATACAGATAAGGGTAAAAAATTTAGGGCAATCAAGGGCAGACAACTAATACCTCCGGCATTTGTCGATTTAATGTCCAATGGAAACGCGCTTATCAATTCAAGTGTGTGTGTTCGACGTTCTGTTTTAGATAATGTCGGATATTTTACTGAACGTAGTGATTTGATTTCTATAGAGGATTATGACCTTTGGCTCAGAATCTCCCGAGTGACTGAGGCCTTCACTCACATACCTGCCAAACTATGTGCTTATTGGAAAGGTAATGACAACATTTCAGCCGATATAAATACTTATATACAGCGATTGTCAATAATTCAGCAATTACATTCATGTTTTCTTGAAGAAATGTTTCGTGGCGAGTCGGGAGTGTGGTTCACTTACTTGCTTGGCAAATGTTACCTTCAATTGGGAAACCCTGCTGCTGCATCGGAGTACTTTCTAACCTCGTCACAATCTTCTCGAATGAGATATGCGGCACTCTCTAAAATTTATTTTTGTATTTGCAGGGCTTACATGCTTACCGGCGCTAATCGATGGAGAGGCAATTGAAAGTATCTGTAGTAATTCCCTGTTTCAATCAGGGGGCTTATGTGGAGGAGGCGGTCAAGTCCGTACTCCTCCAGAGTTTTGATGACTATGAAATCATCATTGTTAATGACGGCTCTACCGATGTTGAAACCAACCGAATTCTGTCAGGTTTTGAAAACCAGAAAATAAGGGTTTTGCACACTGAAAACATGGGTCTGGCATCTGCACGCAACAACGGCATCAGAGAGGCACGAGGTACGTACATACTTCCACTTGATGCTGATGACCGTATCGGTCCTACCTATCTTGAAAAAGCAGTGGATTATTTTGACAGGATGCCTGACGTAGGAATCGTCTATTGCTATGCGGAGTTTTTTGGAGACAGGCAAGGGCAATGGTACATGCCTGAATTTTCTTTGCGTTGGATGTTGTTCAGCAACCTGATATTCTGCTCGGCCTTCTTCAGGAAAGATGATTGGGAGCGGGCGGGCGGTTACAACCCGAATATGAGTCGTGGATTGGAGGACTGGGATTTCTGGCTGGCAATTCTGGAACTTGGTAAAGGAGTTTACTGCATACCTGACGTGTTGTTTTACTACAGAGTCAGGGAAGAATCCATGCTTAGATCAATGAACCGCGACGTACATGTTGAAATGCATCTCCAGATCATGCGGAATCACCCTCAGCTATTTATTGATCATATCCAGCCTCTCCTTGTAATCTACTACCGGCTACTTGACTCGTCTCTTTATGTTACGTTGAAACGGTTAAATTTGTTTTCTTTTATATGGAAAATCCTGAGGCATCGCTCGTGAAAATTGCTTACATTGCTCCCTTCGGAATTCGCCCTAAAGGCACTGTTATCGCGCGGATGGTGCCCCTGGCAGCGGAGTTGGTAAAGCAGGGACACGTTGTCAAGATCGTGGCTCCCCCCTATACAAATCCGGAAGACTCAGGAAAGGTTGAGACCGTCCAGGGGGTAACCATCCAAAACGTAACACTCTGGCCGGGGCACAAAGCCATTGCAGCATTACCTATAGCGATGCAACTGTTCAAAAGCATTCAACAATTTCAGCCTGATATTATCCACCTCTTTAAACCAAAAGGGTACGGTGGTCTTGCGGCTATGATGCATCTCCTCCTCCAGAGGGCTGGTTTCAAACGTCCTCCTCTCATTGTCGATTCCGACGATTGGGAAGGGAACGGCGGCATGAATGATCTCCGTTCATATTCAGGTGCAGAGAAAAAGTTCTACCGGTTCCAGGGGCACTGGCTGTTATCCAATGCAGCAGGGATCACTGTTGCCAGTCGCGAATTGAAAAACCTGATCGCAACTTCGGGAACCGATAGGCGGCGCGTTATGTATCTTCCAAACGGGGTAACAGATGCACCGCAGGCAGAGGCTGCTAACGTGCGAAAACGCTTGGGGATTGCTGATTCAGAGCACGTCGTGGTTTTGTACACGAGATATTTCGAGTTTTCTCAGAAAAGACTACATGCGGTATTTTGTGATATATATCATCAGATTCCGGATGTGCGCTTTCTTATAATAGGCGCAGGGAGGGAAAACGAAGAGGAGCAATTGAAAGAGGCTGCCACAATTGGGGGATTCCTGCCCGCTCTCGTCTTTGCCGGATGGGTAGACCCTTTGCAGCTGCCTTCTTACCTCGCCGTTGGTGACATCGCGTTATATCCGCTTGATAACACTTTGGTAAACAGGTGCAAGTGCCCAGCTAAACTGACTGAACTTCTGCAGGCCGGTGTCCCGGTCGTCGCGGATCGGGTGGGTCAGGCAAATGAGTATATCCGGCATAATGAAACAGGATTTTTGTGCGATCCGGAAAACAGACTCGAAATGGTCCGGCAGGCCGTTACGCTTCTGCGCGATCGAGAAATGCGCTGCAGGATCGGTCAAGCGGGACGGACATATATGCTGGAGCACTATCACTGGAGCGGTCTTGTTAATAATCTCAGCCACTTTTACGAGGAGTCATTGCATTCATGAATAAGTCAACCAGAGATTTTCTGACACTTGCTCTACTGCTGGGAGTGCTGATTATCTTCTTTTCCCGTATCCTGTTTACCGAGCAGATTATCCGGGCACCCGACATTCTCAATGAGTCATACTGGTGGATGAAGGGATATGCAGGACAGAAATTTTCTACACTCTATTCATTTAACCTGACAGCAGGCTGGAATAGCTTGGTAAATAGCGGCCATACTAACGAAGGGGGAATGAACTCCATCAGTTTTCTGTTGCATATGCCTTTAATCCTGCATTTCATTCCACCGCCGGCGTCCGTCGCTTGGTTCATTGTTCTCCATTTCTTTTTCGGTGCAGCAGGCATGTATTGTTATTGCCGTCTCATCGGCACAGGCCGTCCTGCAGCATGTTTTGCAGCTCTGGTTTTTGCGCTCTCGCCTGAAATTGTGTCTCTGATCAATGCCGGACACGTGATGAAGATTGCTACCATTTCCTATGCACCGTGGGCATTTTTCTGCCTTGAGAAGGGATTCCTGAGCCGGCGTCTGTTGTGGTTCATGACAACTGCTTTCGTATTGGCATTCCAGTTTTTCAACACCCATTGGCAGGTTGCCTATTACACCTGCCTGTGCGTTGGCGCATACGGGATCATCCGAACCATTATCATCATAGTCCATGATCACGAGCGTGATGTGGGCTCCGTCTCGCGAATTTTAGGACTTAACCTTGTAGTACTGTTTTTTTTCCTGTCGACCGTTTCCATCTCCCTTCTTCCGCTCGCGAACTGGTCTAAGGCAACCAACCGTGGTGTCCAAAGCGGCGCCAATCAGGGTAAAGGAGGACTTGACCGGGAAGAAGCCATGTCATGGTCAATGCCGCCTGAAGAAATTGCAGCATTTGCCATTCCCGGCCTTTTCGGATTTTCTCGTCAGGAATCTGGCCCAAACCCCGACAATATTCGCTCATATTATTGGGGGCGGATGTTCATTACCCAGACTTTAACATACATGGGACTGCTCCCGTGGTTACTGATCCCGCTCCCGTTTATCTTCAGGCGTGACAAATATACGCTGCTGGCAGCACTCGCCATTGCAGGCGGAGTGCTTTTTTCCATGGGGAAGTTTTCTCCGTTTTACACATTTCTTTTCGATCATTTTCCTGGAATAAACCGGTTTCGTGTACCAAAAATGATGATGTTTATCCCGGTGATTGGGATCGGGATTCTTGCAGCGCGCGGAATTGACCTGTTGCTTGATGAAGATGTAAAAAAAACGGCCGCCTTCAGAAAATACGTTTACTGCCTTATGGCAATACCCATATTGCTCATTCTGCTGCTGGCATTCGAAGTTGGGGGGAAGAACTATTGGATTGCAATGTTCCTCGAAAATCTCCTGCAACCGACGCGCTATGAGCAAGGTGTCTATCTGGTCACACAACGATGGGATAATCTCGTGCATGAAACGGGCATTGCTTCAATTTTTGCGTCACTTTGCGCATTAACAATATTCATCTTTTCAAAGCGCTGGGTATCGGCCAAGGTTGTGGTGTGCCTCCTGTTGGCCATTTATGTGTCAGATGTCGGCCGGGTAAACGCAAAATTCATGTTTCTGGTGCCTGAACCGGAAAAATCACGCGGCAAAAAGACTCCGGTAACTGATTTTTTATCCAAAGGGTCTACCCAGTATCGAACACTTCCAATGGATGGCAGTGACCCGAATCTGTACACATCTAACGGAATACCTGTCATGTACACATCAAATCCGGTGCAGCTGTCAAACTGGCAACAGTTTCTCGAGAGTTTCAATGTCGCAAGCGCAATGCCGGATATCATGAATGTGAAGTATCTGATCATGCCAGCAACAGAATTTCAACAACAGAAAGCGGTGCTGAGCGACAGGTTTGTTCCGGTTTTCACCCCTCCTGACAGCGAATCGATAGTGCTTGAAAATCGCAGAGTACTCCCCAAAAGCTGGCTTGTTCCCTCCGTAATTGTTTCACCAGAACCGGCCCAGAGGTTGTCGATACTCCAAAATCCAATGTTCAACCCTTTGAATCTGGCCATAGTTGAAACTCCTCCCACTGTTTCCATGGCTGACCTGAGTTCCGCCGTTTCGCTGCCGCAGTCTGTTACCGTTTCCTCGTATGAAAATGAACGGATAGCGATTGATGCACAAACACCGGTCAACGCTCTGCTTGTAACGGGAGAGAAATTTTACAAAGGCTGGAAGGCTACCGTCGATGGAAAAAAGACCGAAATAGTACCGGTCAATCATGTTCTGCGGGGGGTATATCTTACGCCGGGGGCTCACAAGATTGCGTTCATCTTCGATCCGCTTCCATATAAAATCGGCAAGTACCTGACATTGTGCTCTTTCGCGCTGTTTGCGGGGATGCTCTTACGAGAGTGGGCACTTCGCCGCAAAAGAGTGAAGGGCGGCGCCCTGAGCGAAGTCGAAGGGTGAAGAGTGAAGAATTTACCTGCGACGAGCTGAAGCTGTTCGGACTGCAACTGTTTCAGCCGCTGCACGGCTACCGCTATTCCCTCGATCCCCTGCTGCTGGCCCGTTTCTGTAGAGTACGGGATTCCGGCGGAAATATCATTGACCTGGGTGCCGGGTGCGGGATTATTTCATTAGTATTGGCCCGAATCAATCCATCGGCTGCGGTGATGGCGGTGGAAAATAATCCTGATCTGGCGCTGTTGATTGACCGGAACATTCATCACAACGGGCTTCCAGAAAGAGTATCATCAGTTGTCGAAGACGTTGTTAACCTGCGTAATGCCCTGCCCGATTCTTCTTTTGACCTCGTCGTCTCAAATCCACCGTTCAGGACGGCAATGAGCGGAAAAATCAGCCCTAAAGCCGGACGGGACACAGCCCGCCATGAATCCACGGCGACATTGACGGATTTTCTGGCGGCTGCCAAGTTTCTGGTCAAGCCGTCAGGGCGAATTTGCTTTATTCAGCTACCGGCTCGACTTCCTGAATTCATGGCGATTGCAGCACATCTGAAATTGTCAATACTGCGTCTGCGAATTATTCATAACAATGCAGCGTCGCCGGCAACCATGTTCATGGCCGAGCTTGCCAAGGGGCGTCGCAGCACCCCTGTTGTGGAACCCCCGCTGTTTGTTCGGGATATTAATGGCGAATACACGGACGAAGTATGGCGATGATCATCTCCAGAACAGCCCCATCCCCATAAATTACGCTCTGTATACACAAAATTGTTGCATTTTCTCTTTGTGCTGTTTACTATCAGCGCGCTTTATTATAGCAGTAATATCGCACACTCACCGTTCCTGATCTACGCATCATAATCATACCCAAAGGAGGTCCGAATGCAGTCCCTCTCTCGCTCAAGCTGGCGCGGCCCTCCCTGACACATCATGTTTTTCCTTTCAGCTCACAGCATGAAACCCTTACACTAACCGACTGATAGAGTCGCACATCTTAATAAAAGGAAGGAACGCTATGCAATTCATCTCGTCATCCATCGGCAGAAAGATCCTGATGGCGATCACCGGCCAGTCTATGGTGCTGTTCGCTGTCATTCATCTGCTCGGTAACAGTTCCATCTTCGGATGGCTGAACGGCGGTATCAACGCCTACGCCGAACACCTTCACAGCATGCCGCTGCCGATCATCATCGGTTTCCGACTGGCCATGCTGGCCATGGTCTGCATCCACATCTGGTTCGGCATCACCCTGACCCTTGAAAACCGGGGCGGTCGTCCGCAGCAGTATGCTGTCAAATCCGTCCAGAAAGCCACCTTTGCCAGTGAAAACATGATCTGGACCGGCTGCCTTCTGGGTCTGTTCCTGGTCTACCACCTGCTGCACTTTACCTTACAGGTGACCAGTCCCGAAACAGCTGCGCTCAAGAACCTGGTGCCGCTGCACAACCAGCTGGTGCCCAATGTGCTCGGTATGGTCGTGGCAGGATTCAAGAACATCTTCGTCTCCTTCATCTACACCGGCGCCATGGTCGCACTTTTTCTGCACCTTACCCACGGCATCCAGAGTTTTTTCCAGACCATGGGTTGGAGCTGTGACAAAAGCCAGCCGCTGCTGGTCAAGGCCGGCTCACTGGTCGCACTGGTGCTGTTCCTGGGGTACGTTGCCATTCCGCTCTCAATTTTTGCCGGCATACTGAAAGGTTAAGGGGGTTACTGTGATATTAGATGGAAAATGTCCAACCGGACCAATTGAAAAAACCTGGGACAAGCACCGTTTCGATCTGAAACTGGTCAATCCCGCCAACAAACGCAAATATAACGTGATCGTGGTGGGTACCGGTCTTGCCGGTGGCGCTGCCGCTGCTTCTCTCGGCGAACTTGGCTACAACGTACAGGCTTTCTGCTATCAGGACAGCCCGCGCCGCGCCCACTCGATCGCCGCCCAGGGAGGCATCAATGCCGCCAAGAACTACCCCAACGACGGCGACTCGATCTACCGACTGTTCTACGACACCATCAAGGGGGGCGACTTCCGCGCCCGTGAGGCTGACGTCTGGCGTCTGGCCCAGGTTTCCAACAACATCATCGACCAGTGCGTTGCTCAGGGTGTGCCCTTCGCCCGCGACTACGCCGGCTACCTGGACAACCGCTCCTTCGGTGGCGCCCAGGTGTCCCGTACCTTCTTTGCCCGTGGTCAGACCGGTCAGCAGCTGCTGCTGGGCGCCTACTCGGCACTTTCGCGCCAGATCAAAGCCGGTACGGTCAAGATGTACAACCGCCGTGAGATGCTTGATCTGGTGGTCGTTGACGGCGTCGCCCGCGGCATCGTCGTGCGCAACCTGATCACCGGCGAACTGGAGAGCTATGCTGCCGATGCGGTCTGCCTGGCAACCGGCGGTTACGTCAACGTTTTCTACCTCTCCACCAACGCTATGGGCTGTTCGGTAACGGCCAACTGGAAAGCGCACAAAAAAGGCGCCTACTTCGCCAACCCCTGCTACACCCAGATCCACCCGACCTGTATCCCGCAGGCCGGTGACTATCAGTCCAAACTGACCCTCATGTCAGAATCGCTCAGAAATGACGGCCGCGTATGGGTTCCCAAGAAAAAAGAGGATTGCGGCAAGCACCCCAACGACATCCCCGAACAGGACCGCGACTACTACCTGGAGCGCAAGTACCCCTCCTTCGGCAACCTGGCCCCACGTGACATTGCTTCCCGCGCCGCAAAAGAGCAGTGCGACGATGGTCGTGGTGTCGGCCCCGGTGGACGCGGAGTCTACCTTGATTTTGCCGACTCCATCAAACGCTTGAGCGAAGATACCATTCGCGAACGTTACGGCAACCTCTTTGAAATGTATGAGAAAATTACCGACGAAAACGGTTACAAACGCCCGATGCGTATGTATCCGGCACCTCATTACGCTATGGGTGGCCTGTGGGTTGACTACAACCTGATGAGCAATATCCCCGGCCTGTTCGTGCTGGGAGAAGCCAACTTCTCGGTGCACGGTGCCAACCGTCTGGGCGCCTCGGCTCTGATGCAGGGGTTGGCCGACGGCTACTTCGTTATCCCTTACACCATCGGCGGCTATCTGGCCACGGTCAAACCGGGCCAGGTGAAAACCGATCACGCCGAATTCAAAAAAGCTACCGATGATGTAACAGCGGAGCAGAACAAACTGCTCTCCATCAACGGCGACAAAACTGTCTTCGAGTTCATGCGCGAGCTGGGCGGCCTGATGTGGGATAACTGCGGTATGGCCCGCTCCAAGGAATCTCTCGAGACCAACCTCAAGAAAATACCTGCCCTGCGTGAAGAGTTCTGGAAGAACGTCAAAGTTACCGGCAGCGGCGCGGAACTGAACCAGCAGCTGGAGAATGCCGGCCGCACCGCCGACTTCATTGAGTTTGCCGAACTGCTCTGTCGTGACGCCTACCATCGCAACGAGTCATGCGGCGGCCATTTCCGCACGGAATACCAGACCGATGACGGTGAAGCCATGCGCAATGATGCCGATTACTGCTATGTCGGTGCCTGGGAATTCAAGGGGCTTGGCAAGGAACCGGAGCTGCACAAGGAACCGCTGAAATTCGATAACGTACATCTCGCCGTAAGGAGCTACAAATAATGAGCGATCACAAGACCATGACTCTGACACTGATCGTGTGGCGCCAAAAGAATGCCAACGATCCCGGAAAATTCGAAACCTACACCGCCAAGGGGATTACCGAGCACCACTCGTTTCTGGAGATGCTCGACTGTGTAAATGAAGACCTGATCCACGCCGGCAAGGAACCGATCGTCTTCGATCACGACTGTCGCGAAGGCATCTGCGGCATGTGTTCGCAGGTTATCAACGGCGCTGCGCACGGTGGGCAAGATCGCACAACCGTCTGCCAGCTGCATATGCGGAAATTCAAGGACGGCGACACCATTCACATTGAGCCGTGGAGAGCCCGCGCTTTCCCGATCATCAAGGACCTGATTGCTGATCGCAGCGCCCTTGACACTGTAGTTCAGGCTGGTGCGTACGTCTCCTGCCACACCGGCGGGATACCGGACGGCAATGCCATCCTGATCCCCAAACCTGCCGCCGACGAAGCCATGGACGCTGCCGAATGCATCGGTTGCGGGGCCTGCGTAGCCGGCTGCCCCAACGGCGCTGCCATGCTGTTCACCGGTGCCAAGGTTTCCCAATACGCCCTGCTTCCCCAGGGTCAGTCCGAAGCCGCCGCTCGTGTCAAAAGCCTGGTTGAAGCCATGTCTGAATGCGGATTCGGTAACTGCACCAACCACTATGAGTGCCAGGTGTCCTGCCCGAAAGGGATTAACGTCAAGTTCATCGCCCGAATGAACCGCGAGTTTCTTAAAGCTCAGTTTGCGTAAGTCATTTCACCCTGAATGAATCACATCGGGGCGGCCATCTGGCTGCCCCTTTTTTTAGCGGAGGCACTTCTGGACTTGAATCTGGTTCATATCGTGTGCAGCCTTTCAGCAGATGACACCATCTCCGCTACCGCAGAGCTTTATAGAACCGTACGCTCCTTTCCGTCTATTTTCAGAGAATCTTTCTGCCCTCACTCCGAACATCCGTGTCAGAAATGTACACCCGGTAATACTTGCCCTTTCCGAAGCGTGTTCTGTCAGGAACTATCGTCCGATCCCCAGATTGTTCGACGTCACCAGAAGCCTCCCCTCCCCTTCGCATTTACAATCAGCAATAGCTGTATACTTACGTCAACACTGGAATTGCATGCCGTTCTGATAGGAAACGCCGTAAATCATGCCGACCTGCTCTGTTCGTCCTTGAATAACATGCTGCAATCAGGCTACAATCCGGAACCCGTCAGATCGTTTCAGGTTGCAGACATATCTTGCTGTGATCATTCGGGAATCCGGCGCACGTTGACATTCGGGGAAATACCTGCCGGGGATATCGCGTTACTTTCATGCCGGGAAATCCTGGATGGCACCTCATCGAGCGAATGCATCACGATTCATTTCGAATCGCCCCTGCGGCTCCTGTTGCGGGGCTCGATTGCCAGATCATTTGATTTCAGCCTGTTTTTCCGTTCGCAGCTTCGAAGAGGCTCCTCGCTGTACGCCTACTATGGCGATGGTGAACTGGAAATCGATTACAGGCTCCTGTCGGATGCGGCTGAAAAAGTATCCGTTCTTGAAAGCAACGTCTGTTACTCTCTGCCACGGTGGTCAAGTCGTCGTGATATGGCAGGCCTGTTGGGAAGCGCCAGTTTCTGCGGCCTTGCCGATGGAATGTCGCAACTGCTGACACTTGGCTCCTGCTTTAACGCCGGCAAAGGTTCATCGTTTGGATTCGGCAGCTACCGGATTGAATCTGGCAATTGAAATTGACGAGGGCTCATTTATTAAATTGTGTTCAATTCGGCTCACATGATATATAGACACCCTGTACGTGATTTCCAGAGTGGGATGGAGTATGCACGTAAACCTGACCGTCATAGACGGCCCGCAAAAAGGGAAGAAGTTCGAGTTTCGCGAGCCTGATAATTTCCTGCTTGGGCGTGACAATGCCGGTAGTAATGCCCACTTCCGACTGAATAACGTTGACAATCAAGTCTCCCGCAATCACTTCCTTCTCGAAGTAAACCCTCCTGATTGTTACATCCGCGACGCCGGCAGCTTGAACGGCACCTTCATTGTGCGCCCTGGCAACAAACGCGTCTTTTTCATGGCTGGCCGTAATGACAGTAAAAACGAGTACGAGTCCCGTGGCGAAAAGCTGAAGGACAAACTTGCTTACATATATGCCGGCAAAGTCAGAGAATATGCATTGGTTGCAATTCCGGAACTGTCTGCCCATAAAGCTCAGGAACTTGCCGATCTGTTTGCCGGCAAGGTGCTGGCTGAGAAGTTGACGCGAGCAGTCGGTCTCCTCGAAAAAGTGATCGATCAGACGGACCGTCGGGTTTTCAAAGGAGAGACGGTACCTGCATCTGAGAAAGTAGTCTCCTTCTTCGAAGATCACACCGATATCATCGTCAAGAAACGACGTGAGACGGAGTACGAACACAAGATCTTTCTTACCGGCGGTGTCTCCACCTTGATCCTTGACTGCCTGATAGTGCGCGGCAATCCGGCTGACACCGACAAGTACGGGACAATGCTCGAACGCCAGAAAGATCTGTATGGTCGCATGCCACGTCAGGTATCTGCCGATGGCGGCTTTGCCTCGAAGGACAATCTTGCCTTTGCCAAGCAGAACCAGGTCAAAGATGCGGCCTTTGCCAAAAAGCGTGGGTTATCGGTACTCGACATGGCCAAGAGCGCGTGGGTCTACAAGGCACTACGCAACTTTCGGGCAGGCATCGAGGCCGGGATTTCTGTTCTCAAGCGTGCCTTCGGCCTTGACCGCTGCACCTGGAAAGGCTGGGAAGGATTCGGCAGATACGTCTGGAGTTCCGTCGTTTCCTATAACCTCCTGGTGCTGGCCAGAACGAAACTGGCCTGAAGTACCAAAACAGAGTAATCAGCCCGGCCAAGGGAGTACTGCGCCGTGAATTGAGAAAGAACGGATCAAAAAGCTGAAAAATACTGAGTCTCATCAATCAGCTGGGGGAAATTCTCACGCGGACAAACCCTCGTCGCGTCAAAACGAGGGTTTCCGGATGGACACTAATTACATTGCATTACCTCGACATTTTGGCTACTGTGCATGAAAAGCACTTGAAAGGGTACTGATATGAATGCTATTGCTGCAAACGATCTGAAACGTCACGGTATCTCGGCAGTCGAACATTTGCTGGCCAACGGACCGGTTCACATCATCAAGCGCAATCAACCGGTCTGCGTGGTACTGGCTGAAGATGAATACGAGAAGTTGACCAAAGCTGCTCAGACTAACTCATCGGTTCATTCACACTCTATCATGGAATGGTTTGCGCTCCCTGCGTCAGGCACAGCAACGAAAGAGGAAATTGACCAACGCCTGAATGATGAACGGAATTCATGGGATACGGCATGACTCTCTTCCTTGACGCGAATATCATCATCTACCGGGTCGAAGCGGTAGAGCCTTTCAATCAGCAGGTGGTAGCGTTGCTTCGGCTTTTGCTGAGCAAGTATCCGCATGCCGGTTTTGCCGTCTCCCGTCTAAGCATGATGGAATGTCTGGTAAAACCGTTGCGTGAAAGGAACAGCGCTGATATTAGCCAATATCGCGCTTTTTTTGTATCAGCTGGGTTGCAGATTGTCGAAGTAAGTGCCCAGGTTATCGAAATTGCAACCATGCTGCGGGCGCGTCACAGTCTGCGAACACCGGATGCCATTCAGGCCGCCTCGGCTCTGTCGATCTCGGGGTCGGTGACGTTTCTCACAGGGGACAGGCAGTTCAGGAAAATGCCGGGATTGAACGTGCATTTTGTTCCTTGATGAATCATTTGGTTTTCTTGGGCAAATATTGGCAGCGTTTCTCTTTTCCACTTTCCCCGTATAGACTCCCCCTTGACAAAGGGGAAGTGAGGGGGATTTGCTTTTAACGTAATGACACCCGATTCTGATTGAGATGCGGTTGCCAGGGATTGATGGGAAGGTGGCACGGGTGGTGAATGGGGCGATTGTGAGGGAATGAATCAATTTGTAAAGGAGTATTTAATGGGTTATATTTTCGAGTGGGATGCACGAAAAGCAGCCTCAAACACGAAAAAAAATGGCGTCTCATTTGATGAAGCTACAACCGTTTTTGGTGATCCGCTTTCGCTACTTATGGACGACCCCAAACATTCTGAAGATGAAAAACGTTTTCTGGTTTTGGGATTTTAATTACAACATCGGCTGCTTGTTGTAGTTTTTGCAGAACGTCCGCCACGCACCCGTGTCATATCTGCCCGTCTTGCTACTCGACATGAAAGGAATCGTTATGAAGAAAAATAGACCCGTAAGTGCCAGAGTTAATAATAGTGATACGTTACAGCCCGAATATGATTTTTCAAAAGCAGTTCGGGGTGTTACGGCACAACGCTATGCCGAGGGAACCAATGTGGTAGTTATCCCACCTGATATTCTGGATGTTTTTCCGAATGCAGCTTCCGTTGCCGAAACTTTGCGGGCACTTGCTCCTGTTATCAGGCATCAACGACAGCTTTACGTAAAGACTTTGTAAGGTGCTTGCATTTGGCCAGACAATAGTCGTTCAGAGTATTTATTAACACGGTTGCCGGGGATTGTTGGTAAGGTGGCAAAGGCAGTGAATGGGGCGATTGTGAAGGGTGCGGGGAAGATTCGGCGCAGAAGTGCTATGGAGTTATTGCACCATGTCCAAGTAATATCCGCTCCGATTTTATTTGAAATTATTGATTGAATAATATCAATAATGTAACCAAAAGTGAAAAAATTATGCGCCCAGAGCATTTCTGAATGACGACATTGTATGAACGAGTCCAAATGCTGCTCCCGATGGCCCCTTCAATGCCTAGAGTAGCCGCCGTACAGAGTTATGCAAATAATTTAGAGAGGAGAGAGCTAAATGCCTACAATTTCAATGTTCTACGGAATAGTCATTTATATGTTTTTCTACGACAACAAAAAACACAAACTACCTCATATTCATGCCTCTTATGGTGACGATGACGCTATTTTCTCCATAGAAGATGGCGAAATCCTTGAGGGGAAACTGCCCAGAAACAAGCGAAAACTGGTTGAGGCTTGGATTGAAATACACCGGGATGACCTTGTGACTGATTGGCGTCTTGCCGTCAGCGGACAAAACCCAATACCGATTAAACCATTGGAGTAATTATGAAAAAAATAATAAGCGTTTCTCCTCTTGAAGGGAAAAAAGTAGCGGTCGTTTTTTCAGACGGCATCTCCGGCATTTTTGATGTTGCCCCTTATATCCGAAGCGATTTTTTTAAGCGCCTTGAGGATGATGCCTATTTCAAACAGGTACGCCTCTTTTTTACTGGAATCGGCTGGCCGGATGGTCAGGATTTTGGCCCTGATACCATAGAAGCTGATTTGCAAAGGGTTTAATAAAATGTTGCTTGATGTTATAGCTGTAAAAACACAACCAGATTACCAACTGGAATTGAAATTTGAAACCGGCGAATTGAGACGCTTTGACATGCGTCCGCTCCTTGAGATGAAACCTTGGAATCGTATTACCAGTAAGCAGCTTTTTGAACATGCCAAGGTAGAATACGGAACCGTGGTTTGGCCTGGAGAAATTGATATTGCCCCTGAAACTCTCTATGACGATTCGACGCCTTTGTATGTCAACGAAGATTCTCCGAAATATGAGCCGAAGCAGTCTTAACCATCCGCTCTTTCATTCCGGCAAAGTACAAAGATTTGAACGGAGAAGCATAAATGCAAAACCAACCCGTAACCGAAGAACTCCTCCAGGAGATGACCGAAAAAATAGTCCGCGAAATCAATCCCCGCAAAGTGGTGCTATTCGGCTCCCACGCACGCGGAACGGCTCGTCCGGACTCTGACCTGGATTTTCTTATTATCGAGGATGGACCCTTCAATGCTCAGCGCAGCCGACGTGCCGAGATGGCGCGGCTTTGGAGGCTGCTGGGCGACTATTTTATCGCCAAGGATTTTCTGGTTTACTCCCCGGAAGAAGTATCAAAATGGCAAGGGGTGCAAACCCATGTAGTCCATCATGCCTTGAAAGAAGGGAGGGTGCTTTATGAGTGCCCCTGAAACCGCAATTACCATGCAAAGCATGGCAGGAAAAGACTTGGCTGCTTTGCGTGGCATGATGGACGTAACGCTTTTTGCCGATGAAATATTCGGTTTTCATGCCCAACAGGCGGTTGAAAAATCCCTGAAAGCCTGGATTACCCTTGCTGGCGGCATATTCGGTTTTACTCACGACCTTGAAATGTTGCTGATGCAGTTGAAGCAACTTGGTGTTGATGCGGATCGCTTTTCAGACTTGATTGAACTTTCCGCGTTTGCCGTACAATTTAGATACGCAGAACTCGATCTGGACGACGTACCATTTGACAGGTTCGACACTATCTGCAAAATTTCAGAGTTATTCAACCACGTTCAAACACTTCTTGAAACAGCCAATTCCGCTCAATGACCTCCGCCCACGCCACCCATCCCGGCCAAGTACAACAGAATAACGAGGACAGTATTCGCACTGATGACAGCTTGGGCATTTACCTGCTGGCTGATGGCATGGGTGGCCATAATTCTGGTGAAGTAGCAAGCACTCTTGCTGTTGATGTTGTCTACATGGGCCTTAAGCAAAGCATTGCAACTACTCCTGACGATGGCTTGTTTGATCTCATGGCAAACACCATGCAATCTGCACATTGGGAGATTAACCAAAAAGCGCGGACGAGCCTATCCTATATGGGCATGGGGACAACGCTGGTAGTTGCGGTTGTGCGGGAGGATACGTCGTATATTGCTCATGCTGGGGATAGTCGTGCATACCATTTTCAGACTCAACCCCATCCCTACCCTAGCCCTCCCTCCTTCGGCTCCGCTCTGGTCAGGCTTGAAAAGGAGGGGACTTATTTGCAGCGACTCACCAACGATCACACCATGGGAGATCAACTGCTGGCAAACGGAGTTCCACGGGAACAGATACCGGAGAGACAATTTCATACTCTCACCCAATCGATCGGCTGCGGTGATGCACCGATACCTGATTTCAACACCGTAGAACTTAGTCAGGGCGACATGCTGCTGCTCTGTTCAGATGGGCTGACTGACATGCTGACGGATACTGGAACCAATTCTGAATCATCTATGCAAGCGCATCAAACAGCAGGACGACATTACACTGGAGATGGCCCAGGAAGTAAAAGAAATGCTGGCGGAGAAGGGCTATAAACCAGAATTCGGGGCAAGGGAACTACGACGGGTTGTGGAGCGTGAGTTAGAAATGAAATTGGCGGAGAAACTGTTGCAGCACAATAGAAATGACATAAACGAATTGAAAGCGTTTATTGAACAACAATCTATAGTTATTTATTGACATTGAAGTCGTACCGTTACATTTCATATCGCTTTTACAAAACCATTCTCAGCTATCCCATTCCATGAACAAGAAACGGGAGGCACCATGATCACAACGCTGCTCAACGGCAACAAACGCTTTGTCTCCGAGGTATTCGACCGCGAACGGGATTATTTCGAGGAGCTCGCCAAACAGCAGCGCCCGACGGTGCTCTGGATCGGCTGTTCCGACTCCCGCGTTCCGGTTAACACCATCACTCAGACCAAACCGGGTGAAATATTCGTTCACCGCAATGTCGGTAATATTGTGGCGACCAACGACTGGAACCTGTCAGCAGTACTTGAGTTTTCGATCAATCATCTGAAAATCCCGGACATTGTCGTCTGCGGCCACTACGGCTGCGGCGGAATTGCCGCCCTCGACGAGGACAATGAGGACGACAGGTACATCCCAATCTGGCTCAACAACGCCTACAAGGCCAGAGAACGGGTGGACGACAAACTAAAGGGGTTGCATTTCGAAATCCCTGTTGAACAACGGATGACGCTGATTGTAGAGGAAAATGTCCGTCTCCAGCTGGAACATCTTCAGGAATACCCTTTTGTCCGCACTGCCATGAACAGCACGCGACTGGCGCTGCATGGCTGGGTTTACGACATGTCAACGGGTGAAATCAAGGTCGTTCAGCTCAACAACATCGTCTGCCGGGACTGATCAGACTCCATGAAGCGGCGGGCAATGCTTGACGGACGTCCCTTAATAATATAACGTTTCAAAAATATTACGTTTTCAGGATGAGTACCGTGCATGTTACGACATTCACCGTCGACGTTGAGGACTGGTTTCATGTCTGCGGAGTCGGCGCACCGCCAATGGTTGACCGGAACCGGTGGCGCGTGGCAGAGACAACCGGCAGGCTGCTTGATCTTTTCGCCGAACTTGGTATCAGGGGAACATTTTTCATGCTGGGTTCCGTTGCAGCCGCTGAACCGGGCCTCGCTCCGCGGATCGTTGATGAGGGGCATGAAATAGCCTCCCACGGCTATTCACACCGGCCGGTATACGAACTGTCGCCAGATGAGTTTCACGAAGAACTGACTCGCACCGCTGACATCATCGTCTCCCAGACCGGCGTAAAACCGGTCGGCTTCCGGGCTCCGCAGTGGTCGCTGGGTAAACGCACTCCCTGGGCATTCGACATTCTGGCTCGCGAAGGATACCGCTATGATTCCAGCTGTACCCCACTCCCCCTGATCGGGGAACCAAAGGGATCCAAAATACCGTACGTCATTGAGGCTGATAGCGGAAAACTTTGGGAAATTCCACCGCTGGTGACTCCCGGTCGCCTGACGAACCTTCCGTGCGGCGGCGGATGGGGCCTGCGGATGTTTCCGCTGAAAACCGTTCTTCGTGGTATCAAAGCAGCGCACGATAGCGGTAATCCGGCTGTTTTTTTCCTGCACCCGCGGGAAGTTGATCCCGGCGGCCCGCGTCTGAAGCTGCCGTTACTGAAGAGCTTTGCTGCGTACGGCCCGAGGAAAGATAGCACTTCCCGGCTAAAATGCGTGGCGGAAACGGGTGTCAGCATCCCGCTCCGTGAATTGGTGGATTCGTGGCCGTCTGCGTCCTGATCCCGGCCTACAACGCCGCTGCGACACTCGGAAACGTGCTCGACGAAACCTGCCGCCAGGGTTTTCCCGTTGTGGTGGTTGACGACGGCTCCTGTGATGGGACGGCACAGGTTGCAGAGGCACACGGCGTCACCCTGTTGCGCCATCAGCAGAACAGAGGCAAGGGAGCTGCACTGAAAACCGGATTTGCATGGGCCTGCCAACAGGGTTATGAAGGCATCGTGACCCTTGACGCCGACGGACAGCACGACCCCACGTCAATTCGTCTGCTGCTCTCATCTGCACTTGACGGACGATTCGGGATTCTGATAGCATCACGATTCACCCAATTTGATGAAATGGCCGGTCTGCGCAAATTCTGGAACCGTTTCGGCGTCTGGTGCATGCGAGCCCGCACCGGCTTTGAAATAAGTGACAGTCAGTCCGGATTCAGATATTACGCCGCTTCGCTGGTCTCTGTTGTGCCGCTTGTGAAGGACGGTTATGATCTTGAAATGGAACTCCTGATGAAAGCCTGGAAACACGGGTATACCGTTGGTTCTCTGCCGATACCGGCACGGGTGGCGGATGGGCGATCCACGAGTCATTACCGGCCTGTGCGGGATACATGGGACATCTGCATGACCTTTTTACGTTATATGTGACGGAGAAGTTATGATTCAATCTTTGAAAAGTTATACGAAGGAAAAAGTGCTCGGCTATCTTCTTTCAATGGCGACGAGTTCATCCGATGATACCCTGATCAAGATGACCCATCTGATGGAGCTGATCCCGAAAAAGGACTATTACCGGGAACGCATCCGCTGGATCCGGAGTCTGGTTCGCGACAAGCATCCCAGCATCGAATTTCCGCGCCGCATCCTGCGTGATCTCCACCCCAACCAGCGGGACAAGTGGATCAGCAATCTGGCGATCAATCACCTGCTGAACGGCACTAACAAACGAAAAGAGTGGGCCGATGCCAACGGTTTTTATCCGCCGTCGACCGTCGTCATCAGTCCGACCATGAAATGCGACCTGAACTGCTACGGCTGTTATGCAGGTGATTATGGCAAATCCCTCGAACTGACGCTGGACGAAATCGACTCCGTGCTGATGCAGATGAAGGAGATGGGGGTCTACTTCGCCGTCATTTCCGGCGGTGAGCCGTTTTACATGAAGGGGATCTTTGAGATATTTAAAAAACACAGCGACATGGCATTCCTGGTGTTCACCCACGGCGGCCTGATTGACGAGCGAATGGTCGAACAACTGACCGAGGTCGGTAATGTCATGCCATCCTTCTCCCTTGAGGGGTATCGCCAGGAGACTGACGACCGGAGGGGCGCAGGGCACTTCGACAAGGTCATGCGGGCGATGGATCTTCTCAAGGAGGGGGGACTCTCATTCTGCGGCTCATTCACCCACTCCAGTAAAAACTCGGACGTCATAACCAACCCTGAATACATTGATATGCTGCTGGCCAAAGGGGTGTTTGCCCTCTGGCTCTTTTCATATGTGCCGGTCGGTCGAAAGCCCGAAGTTGAGCTGATGCCGACTCCGGAGCAACGTGACCATCTGCGTCGAAGCGTAGCCGGTTTCCGCGACAGCAAGCCGATGCTGTTCATCGACTTCTGGAACGACGGGCCGATGGTATCTGGATGCCTCGCCGGAGGGAGAAAGTATTTTCACGTCAATGCCAACGGCGACATTGAACCGTGTGTATTCTGCCACTATGCAGTCGACAACATACGCCGGACAACCATCCGCGAGGCCCTCGCATCGCCGTTGTTCCGCAAGATCCGCCAGAAACAGGGGGAACATGACAATCTGCTGCGCCCCTGCATGTTGATTGACCACCCTGACGTAGGACGTGAACTGTTTGCGTCAGAGGGGGCGTACCCCACTCACGAAGGTGCCGAAGAAATATTTACCGGTCTTGCCGATCAGATGGACTCCTATTCTCACGAATATGCGGTAATAGCCGATGAGGCATGGGAGGAAGATTTCAAAGAGCATCCTGTCCGCCTGAAACGGGTTCGTTGACGTGGGACGATTATCGGGAGGTCCACACGGCTGGAGCACGGGTCTATAACGGATTTAACCTGCTGTTGATCAGGCTTTTTGTCACGCTGGTGCCACGCCGACTGGTTCCACCGGTGGCATTTGTCGCCGGAATCATTTCGTACGTGATGGCAACCCGGCAACGCGAGGGGATGCGGGAGAACCTGCGGATCATTGCAGGACGGGACAAGGTCGAACTCCTGCTGCTGCGATCTTTCTACCAATACTGCCGCAACTGGACCGACGTCATGCTGATGACCCGCTTATTCGGTCATCGCCTGCAGGCCCTGATCGGTCGGCGCAGCTCCCACAAGCCGCTCGACGATGCCCTGGCGGCCGGCAACGGCGCAATTCTGGTCTCGCCCCATCTGGGAAACTGGGAACTGGGCGGATTGGGGCTGGCTGATCTGGGATACAAGGTTAACGTGCTCACCTTTCGTGAACCTGACAAACGGGTAAACGACCTGCGTGAGCGGGTACGCAGCGAGCGAGGTATCGGCATTATCTACGTGGACCGCCACGACACCTCACCACTGGCGATAATCGAGGCGATCAACGCCCTGCGACGCAACGAGGTGCTTTGTCTGCTGGGTGAACGTGACGGATCATCAAATACTATCGAACTTGATTTTTTTGGCAGATCCACCACCTTTCCAACCGGGGCCGCCTATCTGGCTCTGGCCAGCGGGGCGCCGATAATACCGGTCTTTGTGCCACTTGAAGGTAACAAATACGCGACCCTGATGGACGAACCGATCCATGTCAGGGGAAAGCACGGGGAACACGTTCAGGCAATCCGCAGCGGCATGGAAAGCGTTGCCTCGGTTTTCGAGCGCTACATTCGTCAGTATCCTGACCAGTGGTACAATTTTTTCGACTTCTGGGATACCGGCAGCAGAACCTGACAGTATCTCAGCATATTAAATTCATGAGCACCCGCAAAGAGAGGTCTGAATGTCCGAAGAATTAATTCCCAAAGTGAAGCAGATGATCATCGACAGCCTGCGAATCGACGGCATGTCGCCGGACGATATCGAAACTGATGCACCCCTGTTCGGAGAAGGCCTGGGACTTGATTCCATTGATGCGCTCCAGCTGGTGGTAGCAATGGAAAAGGAATTCGGCGTGGTTGTTCCCGATGCAGCCACCGGAACAACAGTTTTTGCTTCTGTGCGCAGCATGGCGGCCTACATCGCGGAAAACCGGAAATGATACATTCCCGTGTATTCCGGTTCAGGCGGCACACTCTGCCGTGTAAGAGTCCGGCACCTGCCACATTGTGATAACCATACTTAACCTATCCCGTCGTCTGAACGGCATCTGTGATCACATCTGTGCCACGCTGACAGAGCAACTCGAACTCGGGAGAACCGCATCTCACACCATCAATACGCGAGAACTCGATATCGGATTCTGCAACAACTGCAGGGCCTGCATGGCTACGCCGGGCAACGATATCGGCGTGTGTCATTTGAACGACGACATGAGCCTCCTGGTCGCTTCAATTCTTGAATCCGACTGCGTCGTGGTCGTGTCTCCCGTCAACTGTTACGACCTCCCCTCCATTGCCAGGATAATTCTGGAAAGAATGAGCATCTTCTGCCACTGGGGGGATGACATGTACTCACCAGCTGTACGAGACACCGGCAGGGACATCCGGGGCATTCTGATAACCACCAGTGCCCTCCCAGGCATCATGGTGCCGCTTCTCACAAGGGTCAGAATAACATTCAAGCTGTTTGCAAAGCCCTTGAGGCTCAAGCCGATCAGATATTATCACCTCGGCTTCAAGGGGAGAAAAGTTGACAATGTGTATAATCAGAAGGACATCGGGACTGTTCGTAAAATTGCCGGCAGACTCATTTCGGGATAGCTGTTATTCTGATGCGGTCTGTCCTATGGATGTGAGATGAAAATTCTGTTCATATCGCCAGGTTGGGAGAAAGGTCGCCTGTGGGGAGAACTGGCCTTCAAGTTCCCTACCCTCTCGCTGGCATCGCTAGCTGCAGTCACGCCCCCCGACTGGGATGTCGAACTGCTGGACGACAATTTTGAAGCGGTCAATTATGGCAGCAATGCCGACGTTATCGCTCTGACAGCCATGACCCCCCAGGCGCCCCGCGCCTACGAGATTGCCGATGAATTCAGAAGACGGGGAAAAACCGTCGTGATGGGAGGATTCCACGCCAGCAACCTGCCCGATGAAGCCCTCACGCACGTTGACGCGGTCGTAGTCGGGGAAGGGGAACTGGTCTGGCCTCAACTGCTGGCTGATTACCGGCAGGAGAAACTTCAGCGCGTCTACCAGACCGCTTCACAGCTGTCAATGGAAGACATTCCTGTTGCAAGGCGGGAACTCTTCGCCGGCAAACGGTATCTGCTGACCAACACCATTCAGACGACCCGCGGCTGCCCGTTTGATTGCGAGTTCTGCTCCGTAACCGCTTTTTACGGCCGTAAATACCGCAAACGGCCGGTCAGCGGTATTTTGCAGGAGCTTGAACAACTCCGCAAAGCCAACTCCTTTCTCTTTTTCGTTGACGACAATCTGGTTGCCGACCGTACCTACGCCCTGGAGCTGTTCGACGGCATGAAACACCTCGATTTCAAGTGGCTTTCTCATTCGCCGATCGATTTTGCCGGTGACCGGCAGTTGATGAAGGCGGCCGGTGAAGCCGGTTGTGTCGGGATGTTTGTCGGATTCGAGTCGCTCAATCAGGATGCTCTGGCTGCCATGGGCAAGGTTACCAACCGCTCCAAATCCTACCTGGATGATGCCCGGGCGTTCCGCGATAACGGTATCGGCATCCTGGGTTCCTTTGTATTGGGCAATGACGGCGATACACCGGCGATCTTTGAACAGCTGCTCAGTTTCTGCGAAGAGGCCCGACTGGAAGCAGCCATTTTTCCGATACTGACCCCCTATCCCGGCACCGCAGTACGCCGCAGACTGGAGGCAGAGGGGCGCATCATCTCCAACGACTGGCGCGACTACGATATGGAACATGTCAACTTCAAGCCGGTCGGCATGACGATAGACGAACTCCGGAGAGGCTACGAATGGCTCAACCGCTCGTTCTATTCTTTTCCCTCCATGTATCGCCGCATCTTCAAGCTGCACCGCTCCGTGCAGGTTTTCGCTCCGATGAATTTCGGCTTCAGGGCGGCGCTGCGCCGCAAAACTCCGGTAACGTGAACTACTATCCTGCCAGACTCTGATTCCATGTCCTCCCGTCCCCGCCTTTTACTTGTCTATCCCGCCTCCCACAAACTGGGATGGGTAGGCCGGTTTCAGCTCCCCCCGTTGTCACTGAAGCAAGTCGCTGCGGTCACTCCACCCGAATGGGATGTTCAGCTGATCGACGAAGTGCAGGAGGAGCTGAACTTTGACGGCGACTACGATCTGGTGGGGATTACCGCCATGACTCATCAGGCGGTGCGGGCATATCAGATTGCCGACAGCTTCAGAAGTCGCGGCACCCCGGTGGTTCTGGGGGGCATTCACCCCACAGTCCTGCCGGAAGAAGCGGGCCGGCACGCCGATTCAGTCGTGATCGGCGAAGCCGAACCGGTCTGGGAAGCACTGCTGAATGATCTGGTAGCTGGCCAGCTGAAGCCAACCTACCGTTCAGTTCCGACGGGAGACCTGCTGCACATTCCCTGGTCACGCCGTGATATTCTGCACAACAAAAAGTACCTTACAACCCAGACACTGCAAGCCAGTCGCGGCTGCCCCTACGACTGCCCGTTTTGCACGGTAACCCCCTATTTCGGTCGCTCGTTCCGCTATCGCGAGCCGGCAGACATTCTGGCCGAACTCCGCTCTTTTGAAGGCCGCCTGACCATCTTTCTCGATGACAACATTCTGGGAGATCCTTTACGAGCCAAACCGATTCTGGCCGGTATGGCAGGCATGGGGCTGCGCTGGGGTGGTCAGGCAAATCTCCGTTTTGCCGAAGACCCGGAATTAGTCCGTCTGCTGGCCGATTCCGGCTGCATCGGTATCTTTGTCGGTCTTGAATCTGCCGAGGGAGAATATTCCGGACACGCCAAAACCGCCGGGAAAACGTCTCAGGCCGATCTGATCAAACGTATTCGCGACACCGGCATCGTCGTTGAGGCCTCCGTTATCTTCGGATTTGACGATCACGACCTGAGCATCTTTGAACGGACGGTGCGCTACCTTGAAAATTGCGCCGCCAGCCTGCCGACATTTCATATTCTGACACCGTATCCGGGGACCGCATTCTTCAATCAATTTATGAAAGAAGGGCGGATGCTGCATACCGACTGGCAGCGCTATGACCATGGCCAGGTTGTCTACCGGCCACAGCGGATGACCCCTGAGCAGCTCTATGACGGCTGGACCCAGGCCCGACGGGAGGCCTACCGCTGGTCGGGCATTGCAGAACGTGTCATGCAGAGTCCAGGGAAAATGACCAACCTGCTGTACAATATCCTCAGACGGGGAGGAATTTACGGCAGGGAAGACAGCCCGAAACTACCGGTGGCGAATCCCCTGAAGGCAGGCACGATATGATCTGCTGGATGTTTCCCGGGCAGCCCCTGCGCCGCGACTACCAGTTTCCGGCCAGCACCGGCAGTGATGACATTCGAGCGCTCTGCCTTGAAACCACCGGCTTTGATCCTGTTGACTGGAACGATACTGGCAGCTTAGCGAGCGAACACGTCCGCCTCCAGCTGTACGGCACCGCCGCCTCAATTTCCCGCAGTCGGTACTTGTGGAGTGAAAACCAGCGGCCGGACATCGTACTGGAGCACAGTCTCGGGATTTACGCTGCATTGGCGGCCTGCGGTTCCATCCGTGACCGTGACGCTCTTGAGATAACTGCCCGGGTGGGAACTGCACTGGCGGGCATGTCACGGGACAGCAGTTATGCGCTTGGCTGTATCGTGGGGCTTGACAGGGAACCGTTGGAGGAGGCCGTGACTAACCACGGTGTGTACGTTGCCAACTATAACACCCGGAGCCATCACCTGCTGGCCGGTGAATATCAAAGGATTGTTTCCGTCATGGAGGAGTGTACCGCCGCCGGGGCCTTCTCCGTGTCGCTGTTCGACTGCGACGCCCCGCTCCACACACCGCTGCTGGAAGAAGCCGCCGGAACGTTGCAAGGGGTTTTTTCCGACTACCACTATAATGAACCGACCGTACCGCTGCTGAATCATATCGATCAGCAACGCCTGAGCGCCTCGCGGATCGCTGATTTTCTGCTGGAGGAACTGCTCAATCCGGTCTGGTGGCTCAGCAGTTATTCTGCCGCCCGTGCGCTTGGCGCTTCAAAATTTGTGGAAGTCGGCAGCGGCGACGCACTCAAAAAATTTAACCGCTGGATAGACAGTCAAGGGGGCGGCATGACTCCTGAAGTTATTCAGCAAGGCCGCCGTTTCAATCCTCGCCCGCCCACGTAGGACGGGCGCTCACGCCCGACGAACACCCACGTATGTTCGCATTCGTGGTTTCAATCCTCGCCCGCCCACGTAGGACGGGCGCTCAATCCCGAACCATCTCTCCACCGGTGATTCCGATGTTTCAATCCTCGCCCGCCCACGTAGGACGGGCGCTCATAATAATCATGATTTATTAGTGTGCTCTCCGAGGTTTCAATCCTCGCCCGCCCACGTAGGACGGGCGCTCATTTATTACCTCGCTCTCTTGTTATTGTTATCGAGGTTTCAATCCTCGCCAGCCCACGTAGGACGGGCGCTCTTTTGCACGTTAATCTCGCCGATGTTATCGGCTGTTTCAATCCTCGCCCGCCCACGTAGGACGGGCGCTCCCGCCCCAGCCCATCACCCGGCGTGCCTCGATGATGTTTCAATCCTCGCCCGCCCACGTAGGACGGGCGCTCAAACAAATCACCCTTTGCATATGAGCTTTTCGAAATGTTTCAATCCTCGCCCGCCCACGTAGGACGGGCGCTCGGTTTTTTACCATTCGTAAACAATATTACAATTTGTTTCAATCCTCGCCCGCCCACGTAGGACGGGCGCTCCGCCTGGGGAGTCGGTAACGAATCATGGGGTATTGTTTCAATCCTCGCCCGCCCACGTAGGACGGGCGCTCCATGCCGCCATGATATCCGCCTTCGATTCGATAGATGTTTCAATCCTCGCCCGCCCACGTAGGACGGGCGCTCAAGCAACAACCCGCACCGTAACATTTTCCCGTGATGTTTCAATCCTCGCCCGCCCACGTAGGACGGGCGCTCCATGCCGCCATGATATC
>Ga0194061_1000344_pt1 | contig 28474 bp, 25 predicted proteins | sample SepL2221m_MetaG_FD_163423 | JGI IMG/M metagenome (GOLD analysis project Ga0194061, IMG submission 163423) | Anoxic zone freshwater microbial communities from boreal shield lake in IISD Experimental Lakes Area, Ontario, Canada - Sep2016-L224-21m | ecosystem: Environmental > Aquatic > Freshwater >... | reverse complement strand
GAAGTTCAGCGCGTAGAAGGGGTTGATGGCCAGCAAAATGCTGGGCCGGTCCGCAATGTGCACCGCACCCAACACGGCAATGCAGGCAAACCACACCAGCGTAATGGGGCCAAAAAACTTGCCAATACCCGTGGTGCCCCTCTTTTGCACCATGAATAGGCACAGCAGAATGACCAGGGTGATGGGAATGATGAACCGATGCAGGGCGGGAGATATGACCTCCATGCCTTCGACTGCCGACAACACCGAAATCGCGGGGGTGATGACCCCGTCGCCATAGAACAGGCAAGTGCCGAAAATGCCGACCAGCAACAGGATGCGGCGCAGTTCCGGGCGGTCCTTTACGGACACCGACGCCAGGGCCAGCATGGCCACCAACCCCCCCTCTCCGTGGTTGTCCGCACGCAGCACCAGCGACACATACTTGAGGGACACGATAACGGTCAGTGTCCAGAAAAAGATCGACAAAATTCCGTAGACGTTGTCGGGCGTAAAAGGGACATGGCCAGAGCCAAAGACTTCCTTGACCGCGTAGAGGACACTGGTTCCGATATCGCCGTACACCACGCCGATGGCGCCCAGAGTTAGCGCCGGTAGAGTCGATTTGGATGCTGACACAAGTTCACCCGGCTTCTGTTTGGCGCGGGTTCCATTTCATTTGGGATCGCTATTTTGCGCCTCCAGCCATGGCATGCAAGTACCGCAGAGACCATTTCCAATGAATTGATAAACATGTTGCAATGCAACAACTCGCAATGCACCGACAGGAAGTTGTAAGAATTTGCCGCCGGCGGCGCCCGGTTGTGGTCAGCACGGGAACCCGTCCGTCAGTCGTAGCGCTCTGCGTCCGGATCGGTGGCTTCGAGCTCGTAACTAGACGCCAACATGGCCAAGCGGCCTATGACTCCGTACATGTAAAACCGGTTGGGTGCACTGGCGCCAGGTTTTATTCCGGGTTGAGGTAAGTGCGTACTCTCGGCAAATGCCAATGGAACAAAGCTGGAGCCCGGGGCGCTGAGATTCTCGTCCACCTTGCGCTCGGCGTGCACGCGGTAAAAACCGCCCACCACGTAACGGTCCATCATGTAGACCACGGGCTCGGCCACCGCGTCATTGACGCGTTCGCTGGTCAACACGCCCTCCTGGAGGATGACATCGTAGACGCTGGAGGCGGCTTTTGCCGCCCCGGCCCGACCCGGCACTTGTTGACGCAGGGCTTCAAGCTCTTTGGAGTCACGTACCGTGAGCACACCCATGCGGGCATCGCCGTTGTCGGCCTTGACCACTACAAACGGCTTTTCCTTGATCCCGTATTCCTTGTGCTTTTTGCGGATCTTGCCCAGCAGGGTATCGACCCGCACGGCCAGGTCCTGCACACCCACATCGGTCGAAAAATCGACCAGGGCGCATTTATCAAACAGCGGATTGATCAGCCAGTGGTCCACGCCAATGAGCTTTCCAAAGCGCTTGGAGACTTCCTCAAAACACTTGGAATGCGTGCTCTTGCGCCGCGTAGTCCAACCTGCCTGCAAGGGCGGCAGCAAGTACTGCTCGTGCAGATCCTCGAGAATTCCGGGAACGCCGGCTCGCAAATCGTTATTGAGCAAAATGGTGCAGGGGTCAAAATTTTTGACGCCAATGCGACCCTTGGTGCGCACCACCGGCTCCAGCGTGATGCTTTCACCATCGGGCAGGTCTATGGTGGTGATTTTCTTGATGTCAGGGCTGATGGAGCCAATGCGCACATTCAAGCCTGCCATATGGAACACCCGGCGCAATTGGGCCAAGTTGCTCAAGTAGGAGGTGCTGGGGACCTGGTTCTCGGGGACGATCAGCAGGTTGCGCGCCTCGGGACAGATTTTCTCAATGGCCGCCATGGCAGCCTGCACCGCCAGTGGCAACATGGACGGCGTCAGAATGTTCCAGCTGTCAGGGAACAGGTTGGTGTCCACGGGCGCGAGCTTGAAACCAGCATTGCGAACATCCACCGAACTGTAGAACGGCGGCGTGTGCTCCATCCACTCGAGTCGGAACCAGCGCTCGATGGCTGGCATGGAGTCCAGAATGCGCTGTTCCAGTTCGTTGATGGGGCCAGTGAGGGCAGTAACGAGATGGGGAACCATGCGGCCCTCTTGAAGGAAATGAAAAGATCAGCTGATTCTAGAAGGTGGGGCCCGAAACACCCGTTGCAAGACCGGCCTGCAAGTTTGACGCCATCAGGTGTCTCAGAGTCGCACCTCACCGTCACCCAGCACCACGTACTTAAGCGAGGTCAAACCTTCAATACCGACCGGGCCACGCGCATGAAACTTGTCGGTACTGATGCCGATTTCCGCCCCGAGGCCGTACTCAAAGCCATCAGCAAAGCGGGTGCTGGTGTTGACCATGACGCTGGCCGAGTCCACTTCGCGCAAAAACCGTTGGGCGTGCATGTGGTCCCGCGTAAGGATGGCGTCGGTGTGGTGGCTCGAGTAGCGGTTGATGTGCGCAATAGCCTCGTCGAGGCCCTCCACCACCTTGACGCTGATGATGGGGCCCAAATACTCCTCATACCAGTCGCTCTCCTGCGCCAGCACCAGCTTGGCAGACGTTGACTGAAGAATTTGCAGCGCAATGGCATCGCAGCGCATTTCTACTCCCTTGGCCGCCAACACGGCGCCGATACGGGGCAAGAACACATCGGCCATGCCACGGGCGACCAGCAGACTCTCGGCCGCATTGCAAGGGCTGTATTTGCTGGTTTTGGCGTTGTCAGCCACCTTGACCGCCATGTCGATATCGCAGGGGTCGTCCACGTAGACATGGCAGTTGCCATCCAGGTGCTTGATAACCGGCACCTTGGCGCCGGCGCTGATGCGTTCGATCAGGCCCTTGCCGCCACGCGGAATAATGACATCCACAAACTGCGGCATGGCGATCAACTGGTCCAGTACAGCGCGGTCGGTGGTTTGCACCAATTGCACCGCATCCAGGGGCAAACCGCTCTCGACCAGCGCCTGTTGCACCAGTTTGGCCAACGCCTTATTCGACTCAATTGCCTCCGAGCCGCCGCGCAAAATGCAGGCGTTTCCGCTCTTGATCGACAGGCTGGCGGCTTCAATGGTGACGTTGGGGCGGCTCTCGAAAATCATGCCGAACACGCCTATCGGCACCCGCATCTGGCCCACGCGGATACCGCTGGGCTGCTGCTTCATGCCAATGATTTCGCCAATCACGTCAGCCATAGCCGCCAGTTGCTCACAACCCTGGGCGCAGGTCTCCAGCACTTGGGGTGTCAACTTGAGCCGGTCCACCATCGGTGCGGCCAGCCCTGCCGCAATGGCGCGGTCCAGGTCTTTGGCGTTGTCGACCTGCAGCCCATCCACATTGGCGCGCAGCAACCCGGCCAACAGGCGCAATGCTCTGTTTTTAGTAGCTGCTGACGCAGCAGCCATGAGGGCAGAGGCCACTTTTGCCTGCGATCCCAAGGTTTGGGTGTATTCGGTGATGTTGAGCGCGTTCATAGCGCGATTTTGGCAGAACTCGTTGCCCGCGCCGACACAGCGCCCGTTCTCAGCGCTGGCGAGCGGCCGCAGCCCCGCCTGCCGGCGCCACTGCACACAGTGCGCACAACTGCAATGCCAGCCGGTGTAGCGCCTGCCAGCCTGAGGCGGGCCAGTCGGGTTGCTTCAGTCCTTTGACGATGCCGTCCACCACATGGGCCGATTGCAGCAACTGCGACAGCGCGGCGTCGGTCAACCTCGGCAGCACGCGTTCAAACAGGCGCTCCTTGGGGCCCCAGACGCGCTGCTCCCGCAGTGCCATGGGCAGCGGTCGGCCCTGGCTCATGGCGTCCTTGACGCGTTTCAGGGCGCGGATGTCTTCACTCAACGTGTAGTGCACCAGCACTTCGGCTTCGCCCTCCGCTTGCAAGCCATCGAGCATGCGCTGCACGCGCAGCGCCTGGCCGCCCAGCACGGCTTCGCTGAGCTTGAAGACGTCATAGCGCGCCACATTCATCACCGCACTCTCGACCTGGTCGAACGACAGCACTCCACCACCTGCATCATCAACGGGGAACAGCAGGCCCAGCTTCTGTATTTCCTGGTGCGCCGCCAGCAGGTTGCCCTCGACCCGATCTGCAAAAAACTGCAGCGTGCGCTGACCCTCTTCACCCGCAACCACGCGCTGGCTCTGTACGGCCAGACGCTGGGCAATCCACTGCGGCAAGGCCGCGCGCTCCACCGGTTCGACCTGCAAGGTCACGCCAGCGCCCTCCAGTGCGGCAAACCAGGCGCTCGATTTGGTCATCTTGTCCATACGCGGCAGCAAGACGATGGTCAGCGTCGCATCGTTGCCCTGCGACATATCGGCCAGTTGTTGCAAGGCGGCGCTGCCGTCCTTGCCCGGCTTGCCAGAGGGGATGCGGATTTCGACAATCTGCTTGTCGGCAAACAGGCTCAACGATCCCCCGCAGGCCAGCACTTCGCTCCAGTCAAAGTGGGCACCGGCCACGGTGTGCGAGGTGCGCTCGGTATAGCCCTGCGCCTTCGCTGCGGTACGTATGGCGTCCAACGCTTCCTGCTGTAGCAGCGGTTCGTCACCGTGCAGGGTGTACAGGCTTTTGAGCCCGCGCTCTAGGTGGTTACCAAGTTGGGCCGCGCCAATTTGCATTCAGGCTCCATCCAGTGTCTTGATGGCAGCCAGTCGTCGAAGCAATTGCTGGAGGAGGTCGCTCTGCATGTCGCGGAACAAAAGCACCTCTTCAGCTTCTTTGGCCAGCACGGCTGACTCGTTGAAGCTGATGTCACGCTGTTGCGAAATCTCGGTGGGTGCAATCAGGTCACGGCCATCCGGCGTGCGCATACGGAACTGGATGCGGATTTTCAACTGGAACTCTCGCACCTGGCCTGAAGCGTTGACGCCGACGACATTCTTCTCACGCACCTCCTGCATGATGTCCACAATCACCTGGGGTGGAGTCGTACCCGGTGCGGGAGCCAGTGGTACCACGGCCTTGCCAAAGTAGCGGATCAAATCCGCCGCGACCAGTCCATTTTTCTCCGGCGTAACGGCGAGCGTCTGGAAGGCAAAGGTTGGGGCAACGCGCAACTTGAAGCCGCAGCCCGCCAGGAGTCCGGCGCTCAACGCTGCGGCGAGGGCGGCACGGCGGTCCATGGTCATATCACCACATTCACCAGGCGTCCGGGGACCACGATGACGCGTTTGATAGGCGCGCCCGCTGCGAACTGCACAAAAGTATCGCTGGCCAGTGTCAACGCTTCGATCTCGTCCTTTGATGCGCCCGATGGCACCATCACCGACCCTCGCAACTTGCCGTTAACCTGCAACATGAGCTCAATCTCGTCCTGCACCAGCGCCGCGGGGTCCACTACTGGCCAGGCCGCGTCGAGCAAGTCGCCCGCTGCGCCGGCATAGCCCAGTTCGCTCCACAGTGCATGCGCTATGTGGGGCGTAGCCGGGTAAAGCGAACGCAGGAGAATAGAGAAACCCTCGACCATGGCCGCCAGCGCACCATCGGAATCCAGTGCCTTGAAATCCTCCAGCGCATTGATCATTTTCATGGCGCCCGAGACCACCGTGTTGTACTGCATGCGCTGGTAGTCGTAGTCCACCTGCTTAAGCACATGGTGAATTTCGCGCCGCAAAACCTTGGCTTCCTTCGAAAGGTTCAAGCCATTTATGCCTCCAGCCCCCTTAATATCTGCGTGAGCAGCTACCAAATTCATAGCGAACAGTTTGAATCCAAAGTTCCAAACGCGGCGCAAGAAGCGATAGCTGCCTTCAACGGCCGCATCGTTCCACTCCAGCGTGGCCTCCGGAGGAGCAGTGAACATGGTGTACAGGCGGGCGGTGTCGGCACCGTACTTTCCAATCAACTCTTGCGGGTCAACACCGTTGTTCTTGGACTTGGACATGGTGCCCACGCCCTCATAGTCGATGGGTGTACCCACTTGCAAATCACCAACCGCCTTGACCAGCTTGGCACCGACGATTTTTCCCGCATCGTCAAACACGTGCTCCACATCCTGCGGCCAGAAATACTCTTTGCCACCCTTATCACCTTTGCGGGAGTAGATGTGGTTGAGCACCATGCCCTGCGTGAGCAGTTTGGTAAAGGGCTCGTCGACAGTGACCAGCCCCATGTCGCGCATGACCTTGGTCCAGAAGCGCGCATACAGCAGGTGCAGGATAGCGTGCTCAATGCCGCCGATGTACTGGTCCATACCGCTGCCACCGGAGGCCTGAGTCTGGTCCCGCATCCAGTAAGCAGTACCAGCGCCCACCATGGCATCACTGCTCTTGGGGTCACAGTAGCGCATGTAGTACCAGGAACTGTCCACGAAAGTGTCCATGGTGTCAGTCTCGCGCCGTGCCGCTTTGCCGCACACCGGGCACACCACACCGGCATGGAAACCTTCGTGTTTGTGCAAGGGATTGCCGGAGCCGTCGGGCACACAGTCTTGCGGCAGCACGACGGGCAGGTCCTTTTCAGGTACCGGCACGGCACCGTGCTCAGCGCAGTGAATAATGGGAATGGGGGTGCCCCAGTAGCGCTGGCGGCTCACACCCCAGTCACGCAGGCGCCAGGTGGTTTTTTTCTCACCCAGGCCTTTGTGCTGCAAAGCAACCGCCACGGCATCCACCGCATCGGCACAGGACAGGCCACTGAAAACGTCGGAGTTGACCGTAACACCGCGCTGCTTGTCGGCATACCAGTCCTGCCACTGATCGTGCTCGTAGCTCAGGCCGTCAACATGCACCACATCATCAATGTGCAGGCCATATTTTTTAGCAAACGCAAAGTCGCGCTCGTCGTGGGCTGGCACACCCATCACTGCACCGTCGCCATAGCCCATCAGCACGTAATTGCCAACCCAGACATCGACCGGATCACCAGTGAGGGGGTGGATGACCTGCAGGCCGGTGGGCATGCCCAGCTTTTCCTTGACCGCCAGTTCGGCCTCGGTGGTGCCGCCCGCCTTGCACTCGTCAATGAAGACGGCCAACTTCGGGTTGCTGCCCGCGGCGTGCACGGCAAGCGGGTGCTCGGGTGCTACAGCGCAAAAGGTGACGCCCATAATGGTATCGGCACGGGTGGTAAACACATACATGCGTCCGCCATCAATCAACTCTCCGTCTCCGCCTTTAATGCCGTGGGTGAACGCAAAGCGTACGCCGCTGGACTTGCCGATCCAGTTTTCCTGCATCAGCTTGACCCGCTCAGGCCAGCCCGGCAGACCGGTTTGAACCTGGTCCAGCAACTCTTGCGCGTAGTCAGTGATCTTGAGGTAGTAGCCTGGGATCTCGCGTTTTTCGACAATTGCCCCGGTACGCCAGCCCTTGCCGTCAATGACCTGTTCGTTGGCCAGCACGGTCTGGTCCACCGGGTCCCAGTTGACAACCTGCGTTTTGCGGTAGGCAATGCCTTTTTCCAACATTTTCAGGAACAGCCACTGGTTCCACTTGTAATAACTGGGGTCGCAGGTGGCAACCTCACGGCTCCAATCAATCGCCAGGCCCATGGCCTGCATCTGGCCCTTCATGTAGGCAATGTTCTCAAAAGTCCACTTGGCGGGTGGCACGCCGTTCTTCAACGCGGCGTTTTCAGCTGGCAGGCCGAACGCGTCCCAACCCATGGGCATGAGCACGTTGTGACCGTTCATGCGCAGGTAACGCGCGAGCATGTCGTTGATGGTGTAGTTGCGAACATGGCCCATGTGCAGCTTGCCGCTGGGGTAGGGCAGCATGGAACATGCGTAGAACTTTTTCTTGAGATGGCCTTGCGCGTCACGCGCGTTCTCGGTCACACGGTAGGCGTTCTGGCCGTTCCACAGCGGCTGCGCCCAGTGGTCTTGCGCCGCTTTTTCGATGTCGAGGTGTTGGTATTTGTCTTGCATGGGTGAGGGTACGGCCAAAAACGCCGTCTTATGAAATGCCTGGGAGGGATTTTAGGCGTTTCGCCTTGTGGCGGCCCGGCGGTCTAAACCTATTTGGCTGCGCGCACCTGCTCGGCAACGAACCCGATGCGGTGCAGTCCGGCCTGATGGGTGATGCCCATGACCTCCACCACCCGACCATAGGGGACGGTGGCATCGGCGCGCAAGCGCACTTCAGTATCGGGATGGTGCCCGGCGGATTGACGCAACGCTGCGGCCAAAGCCGCTGCATCCAGCAGTTGGTCGTTGACGAAGGTTTGTCCAGCGCGGTCGATAGTCAGCGTGAGGAACCGGGGGGCTTGCAGTGTTGCGGCACCCGGTGTATTGGGTAAATCCACCTTCACCGCACTCACCAGCAGAGGGGCCGTGATGATGAAGATGACGACCAGCACAAGCATCACATCCACCAGCGGAGTCATGTTGATCTCGCTCATGGGTTGTGGCCCAGGAGTGCGTTCAAGACGACCAAATGTCATTGGGTAACCAGCAGTTCGCGCAGGTCGCGGGCGAAGCCTTCCAGGTCGGCTTCGATGCGGCCGACGTAGCGGCCCAGCACGTTGTAACCCAGCACCGCAGGAATGGCCACGGCCAAACCGGCAGCGGTCATGATCAGCGACTCACCCACCGGACCCGCAATTTTGTCGATGCTGATTTGACCGGCGCCAGAAATGCCCATCAACGCATGGTAAATGCCCCACACCGTACCCAGCAAACCAACAAATGGGGCCGTAGCACCCACGGTGGCAAGCAGTACCTGCCCTGCCTGCAACTTGAGCAGCACGGCATGCAAGGCGTCACGCAACAAGCGGGTTAGTTGCTGGGAACGGTCACCCGCACCGGCCAGCGTTCCTGACGTGGCGACTTGCGTTGACTCAACCAGGGGACTGACCAGGCCTTCGCGGTCGAAGTGACGCAGGTTACGCAAGCCGTCGTCCAGAGTTGGCGCCTGCCAGAAAGCGCCGATGCTGCGCGCCACATCGCGATGGGCACGCACCAACAACCAGGCTTTCCACAGGATGACGATCCAGCTGCCGATTGACATTGCCAACAGGACCAGCGCAACGCCGGCACCCACCGCGTCACTTTGGCGCAGCAGGTACCAGCCGTTCATCGCAATCCCAGCACGTCAAACATGTCAAACAAACCCGTTTTTTGCCCGGCCAGGAAGCGCACAGCACGCAGACTGCCCTGGGCGTAGGTGGCCCGACTTGACGACTTGTGACTGATTTCGATTCGCTCGCCAATGCCGGCAAACAGTACAGTGTGGTCACCCACGATATCGCCACCTCGAATGGTGGCAAAACCGATGGACGATGGGTCACGCTCACCGGTCACGCCCTCACGGGCATAGACGGCGCAATCTTTCAGGTCACGCCCCAGGGCGTCGGCTATAACCTCGCCCATTTTTAATGCAGTCCCAGACGGCGCGTCCACCTTGTGCCGGTGGTGCGCCTCAACGATCTCAATGTCGTAGCCGGTGGACAACGCCTTGGCGGCCATCTCCAGCAGTTTGAGCGTGACGTTGACACCGACACTCATATTGGGCGCCATCACAATGGCCATATTCTTGGCCAGCTCAGCAATTTCGGCCTTTTGCTCATCGGTGAACCCAGTTGTTCCGACGACAGCAGCAACGCCCAGTTCTCGACAAAGCTTAAGGTGCTGCAAAGTGCCTTCAGGGCGGGTGAAATCAATCAGGGCAGCGCTGCCCTGCAAACCCACCCGAAGGTCCGATGTAATAGCAATGCCGGTGGGCTTGCCCAGTAAAGCACCTGCATCCTGGCCAATAGCGGGATTGCCAGCCATGTCCAATGCGCCCGACAACGTGCAGTCATCCGCCACACGGATGGCATCAATCAACATCTGGCCCATGCGCCCCGATGCCCCGGCTACGGCAATTTTGTAAGTCATATCGCGGGTCTTTCTTGCAGCAAGTCTCAGGGACGCGCTTTCTCGAGGGGAGGGTAATCCATTGGCACAGCCAAACTGGTCGCAGCAGGAGCAGAAGCTTTGGTGGGCAAAGGATACTTCTGCAGTGCCTCGGGCGACGCCTCCATCACAGGCTTGGTACCCGTGAGAGATTGGACCTGGAGAGTAGCCACAAATTCTGCTTCACTGGGCAAATCATCTGCTTCGGTGCGCTCCAGGACGTCGTTCTTGAAGAACAAAGTCACTTTGCGGGCTTGCGGCGGTACGCCCTGGCGTTTCAAGGTGAACACGTAATCCCAACGGTCGGAATGGAACACGCTGGCAAGCAGCGCTGTACCCAGTATGTCCCGGACCTGAGGCTTTTGCATACCCGGCTTCACCATGGAAAACTGTTCACGGGTCACCACATTGCCCTGCACAATGTCACTCTTGTAGGGTGAAACGATGCCGGCGATGCGGCTACTGGCTCCGTCCAGGCTGCTACAGCCGCCAAGCCCCAGCATCGCAAGGGCTAGCAGGGTCAATCGAAGGCGGTTGCAATGGTGGTCAGACATGGGTGTTTACGCAAGCTATGATCGTAAGATTGTAGCGGTTGAGTACCGCGAGCCCTCTTCAGCAATACCGGCAGAAAGATGCCCATGACCAATATCAACGAACTGAAAAGCACCGGGCTCAAGGCCACGATTCCCCGCTTGAAGATACTGGAAGTGTTTCAGCGCAGCACCCAGCGCCACCTGACTGCGGAAGATGTTTTTCGGGTGTTGCTACAGGAGCGTTCGGACGTCGGACTGGCAACGGTCTACCGGGTGCTGATGCAATTTGAGCAGGCCAGCATTTTGAGTCGGAGTCATTTTGAAAGTGGCAAGGCCGTTTACGAGCTCAACGAAGGCCAGCACCACGACCACTTGGTATGCTTGGACTGCGGGAAAGTAGAAGAGTTTTATGATGCGGAAATTGAAAAACGCCAGAATGCCGTGGCCAAGGCCAAGGGTTTTGCCATCTCCGACCACGCATTGAGTTTGTACGCAACCTGCACCAAAGACAGCTGCCCCAACCGGGCCAATGCGCAACAGGAGTGCTCGGGGCTCTCTCAGTAAGGGGCTTCAGCTCCCTTGCTCCATCGCCTTTCGGTGCCTTTCGACAAACTCCTGGTACGTGTCGATGCCTCGCAGTTGCAGAATTGTGTTGCGAACCGCCGCCTCAACCAGCACCGCAATATTGCGACCCGCCACCACCTGAATGACCACCTTGCGAACTGGAATGCCCAATATGTCCTGGGTCAATGGTTCATACGGTATGCGCTCGTACTCCCGCTCCAGCGTCTCACGCCGCACCAGATGTACGATAAGTTTGAGGCGCATCTTGCGACGCACCGCGGTCTCACCAAAGATACCCCGAATATCCAGCAGCCCGATGCCGCGCACTTCGAGCAGGTTTTGAAGCAGTTCCGGGCAACGCCCTTCAATCGTTGTTTGGTTGATGCGAAACAGGTCCACGGCATCGTCTGCCACCAGACCGTTGCCGCGCGAAATCAGTTCAAGGCCCAACTCGCTCTTGCCCAATCCCGACTCACCGGTGATGAGCACGCCCAGACCCAGAATGTCCATGAAGACACCGTGCATGGAAGACCGGTCAGCAAAGTGCTTGGACAGGTAAGCCCGAAGCACGTCAATCACAAATGAAGACGGCTCCTGTGTGGCGAACATGGGAATTTGCGCCCGCTCACACATTGACAACAAGGCCTGTGGTGCCACTTGAGCATCCGCCAGCACCAGCACTGGTGGTTCCAGGGTAACGATACGGGCTATTCGACGGGCGCAATCATCCCCCGTGGCATTTGTGATGTAGGCGATTTCACGCTCGCCCAATATTTGCACGCGGTAGGGGTGGATATAGTTGAGATAGCCAACCAGGTCAGCGCCCGAACGGGCGGCTCGAACCGCTACTTCATCAAAGCGCCTCTCTGATGCCCCCAAGCCTGCCACCCACTCCCAATGCAAGCGGGAGCGAAACTCCTCGAACAATACGTCAGCACTGACAACGGTTGGTTTCACGGCAACGGGGTGGTTGTAGCCCGAATCAGGCCAATTGAGCAGATTGAGTCAACTTCCATCCCGCGATCATGGCATGCAACTGCCCGGAATCGGTGCTGGCAACCAGTTTTTCACGCAAATCCGCATCACTGAGCAACTCAGCGATCTCTGACAAAATTTCCAGATGCTTTTGAGTTGCGGCTTCAGGAACCAGCAAGAAGATCAGCAACCCAACGACCTGGTCGTCGGGTGCGTCGAATCCGATGGGATGGGCCAACTGAAACACCGCCGCCATAGGAGCTTTCAGGCCCTTGATTCGCCCATGCGGAATGGCCACGCCGTGACCCAAACCCGTGGACCCCAATCGCTCACGCGAGAACAAACTATCGGTCACCAAGGCACGACTGAGACCGTGTAGATTCTCAAACAGCAACCCCGCTTCTTCGAAGGCCCGCTTTTTGCTGGTAACTTCTACTTGCGCCAACACTTGCGCTGGCGTCAGGATACTGGCTAATCGGTTCATAGTGTGGAGCGATTATGCACAAAAAAACCGCCCGAATACGGGCGGCTCTCTGTAGGCAATGCCGGTGTTGGGCTACATCAGTCGCTTGGGCGCATCATGGTGATGGTCCTGTAGCCGATCCTTATGACGGACCACCTGACGGTCCAGCTTGTCAACCAACTCATCAACCGCGGCGTACAAATCTTCGTGGGAACTCTCGGCAAACATATCGCTGCCTTTGACATGGATGTTGCACTCGGCGCGCTGCCGTCGCTCTTTTTCCTTCTGCTTCTCTACGGTAAGGAGCACCTTGACATCAACAACCTGGTCAAAATGCCGCATGATTCGATCTAGCTTGGTCGTGACATAACTACGCAGGGCCGGGGTAACTTCAAGATGGTGACCGCTGATCGTCAAATTCATAAATAGCCTCCAATTGCTCTCGGGTTAAAAATCTCGCGATCAAAGATGGCAAGAACAGAAACCAAAAATTACCAAGATTTTTTTGGTTGCCGTGAAATTACTATGCGCCCGAACCTACAGAATTGCAATGCCTTTTTGCTACCGCACTGCAACATAGTGTTGCCAGACCGTCAGGCAAGGTGGCGCATGCAGGGCCGCACTCCGGTGCGATAATTTCAGGAAAGCCACTTTTGGAAAAGGTTCTTTCAACTACGACCCAAGCTGGTGGTCTTGCTGATATTTTGGGGTCAAATTTCAATTACTTGTATGCTTTCGCAATGAAAATTTGAATTCTGACCCGATTGAATTGCCATGCTCAATATTTTCACGCTTGCCAACGGACGCCTCTTCCAGGAAGAGATAGAGTCGCTGGAGGAGCTCTCGCAATTCCAACCGATCTGGGTCGACCTCGAATCGCCGACGGTTGAGGAAAAACGTTGGGTCAAGCAGCACTACGGCCTGTCTATTCCTGAAGACGCCATGGACGAGGACATCGAAGAGTCGGCGCGCTTCTACGAAGAAGACAACGGGGAACTGCACATCCGCAGCGACTTTTTGGTAGCTGATGATGACGAACCCCGCACTGTTCGAGTGGCCTTCATCTTGAACCAGGTCAACGACGAGCTCAAGAGCAAAGGTGTGCTGTTTTCGATCCACGACGAAGATGTGCCAGTTTTCCGGCTTTTACGCATGCGTGCGCGCCGTGCACCCGGACTGATCGAAGACGCCAAAGAGGTTTTACTCAAACTATTCGATGCCGATGCAGAATATTCCGCCGACACGCTAGAAGGCATTTACGATGAGCTGGAGAAGGTCAGCACCAAGGTCTTGTCAGGTGATGTAACGGATGCGCTGGCAAGTGAAGTGCTGGGCGCTATTGCCCGCCACGAAGATATGAATGGGCGAATCCGACGCAACGTCATGGATACCCGACGCGCCGTGAGCTTTATGATGCGAAGCAAGATGCTTAACGGTGAACAGTTTGAAGAAGCTCGCCAGATTTTGCGCGACATTGACTCCCTGGACTCCCACACGGCCTTCCTATTCGACAAGATCAATTTCTTGATGGACGCCACGGTCGGTTTTATCAATATCAATCAGAATAAGATCATCAAGATTTTCTCGGTGGCCAGCGTTGCGCTACTGCCGCCCACATTGATTGCGAGTATCTACGGGATGAACTTTCAGCATATGCCCGAGCTAGCCCAGACCTGGGGATACCCCTATGCGTTGGGGCTGATGTTGGCAAGTGCCCTGGTACCCATGTGGTATTTCCGCCGGCGTGGCTGGCTGAAGTGACACCCCAGAAGGAAACAGGCTGAATATGAACGTCGATGGGCAGCCTTATCGGACAATCTGGTTAAAGCCAGGCGATGATCACATCGTCCAGGTTATCAACCAGGTGAAGCTCCCCCATATTTTTGAGATCAATGACCTCGCCAGCGTTGAAGACGTTTGCAGGGCGATTCGAGACATGACCGTGCGGGGTGCCGGCCTCATCGGTGCGAGTGCTGCCTACGGCATGTATTTGGCTAGTCTGGAAGCGCCGGGGCCCGGTTTCCAGGGTGCTTTGCGACGTGCTGGCAACGCACTCAAGGCCACTCGCCCAACAGCTGCCAATCTGGCCTGGGCAGTTGACAGAATGCTTGACGCCATAGGGGCCGTTGTCTCACACAGCGAACGTTGCATCATGGCACGACAAGAAGCGATTGCCATCGCTGACGAGGACGCTGACCACTGCCGACGGATTGGCATCCATGCAATGCCTATTGTTTCCGCCATCGGCGCCCGCAAGCAGGGGCAAGTTGTCAACATCCTGACCCACTGCAATGCGGGATGGTTGGCATTTGTTGATATGGGCTCCGCCACCGCCCCTATCTACGCTGCGCACGACGCCGGAATTCCTGTGCATGTGTGGGTCGACGAGACCCGCCCGCGCAACCAGGGCGCCAACCTGACCGCCTGGGAGTTAAGCCAGCACGGCGTGCCGCACACGCTGATTGCAGACAACGCTGGTGGCCATCTGATGCAGCACGGGCTGGTTGACATGGTGATCACGGGCGCTGACCGAGTGACCCGCAACGGCGATGTGGCCAACAAGATCGGCACCTACCTTAAGGCCCTGGCTGCCCATGACAACCGCGTCCCGATGTACGTCGCGCTGCCGTCATCCACATTCGATTTTGCGTTGCGCGACGGGGTCACGAACATCCCGATCGAGGAGCGCGATGGTGCCGAGGTCCGCTACATAACGGGCCAAACCGAGAATGGGGACATAGCGTCGGTGCGTATCTGTCCGCAGACAACGCCCGCGCGCAATTGGGGTTTTGATGTAACGCCAGCTCGACTCATCACGCAATTGATCTGCGAGCGCGGACTTTGCGACGCCACCGAGAACGGTATCTTGTCGCTTTTTCCAGAGCAACGCTGAGCGGATTCCCAAATGGAAGACGGCTACATCAAGTACAGCAGTGACCGACGCAATGGCACCGTCCCTGAAACTGCGCAACTTGAGTCCCTGAATCAAGCCAGAACCAGCCTTTTTGATCTCGGGCTGATTGGCGTCTATCCGGACGGGGTTGGCTACGGCAACCTGAGTATTCGCGCTAGCGGTGACGAGTTCATCATCACGGCCAGTGCCACTGGTGGCTCTCGCATACTGATCAGCAGCCAGTATTGTCTGGTTGAGAATTTTTCTGCGGACCGCAACCACGTGCAATCGATGGGCCAGTTGCCCGCCTCATCAGAAGCGATGACCCACGGCGCCATCTACTTGGCCAACCCGGCGGTGCAATGCGTGGTGCACGTCCATAACCGACAACTGTTTGACTACTGGATAGCCAACAATCGCTTGGCAACGCCTGCAAATATCCCTTACGGCACACCGGCGATGGCCCATGAAGTATCCAAAATGGTCCTGGCACAGCCCAAGCTTCCCGTGCTCTTTGCGATGGCCGGGCACGACGAGGGCATCGTCGCCTATGGTGCAGACGTCGCCACTACGCACAGACTCATGCTCACGGAATTGGAAAGGTCCCAGATCTCATGACAAAAATTGGAATCATCGGTGGCAGTGGCCTGGACAACCCGGATATTTTGGCAAACGCAGTCGACCAGACCGTAACCACGCGTTGGGGTGCACCCTCCACCCCGCTCAAACTGGGAACAATCGCCGGTGTCGACGTTGTCCTGCTCGGCCGCCATGGCAGGGAACACACCATTACGCCGACCCACGTCAACTACCGGGCCAACGTACAGGCCTTGAAAGACTCTGGCTGCACGCACATTCTGGCCACCACGGCGGTTGGCTCGCTGCGTGAAGACATCGGTCGGGGCGATTTGGTCATTCTTGACCAGTTCATCGACTTCACCAAACAGCGAGCCATGAGTTTTCATGAAACGTTTGCGCCGCATCAGCCGGTGCACACACCGATGGCAGACCCGTTTGACTCCAACCTGCGCGATATTCTGATCCGCCTGTGCGAGCAGCACCGCATTGCCTTCCACCCAAGTGGAACCGTGATCACTATTGAGGGGCCGCGCTTCTCGACGCGTGCTGAATCCCGCATGTTCAGAGCCTGGGGGGCAGACGTTATCAACATGTCGGTCGCCACCGAAGCCGCCTTAGCAAATGAGGCTGGTATACCTTATGCGGCGATGGCCATGAGCACGGACTACGACTGCTGGAAGACTGACGAAGAACCCGTCAGTTGGGATGCAATTTTGAGCGTATTCAACAGCAATGCCAAGGCCGTCACCCGACTACTGATGGAGGCCATCCCACTGGTCGCCCAAGGCAAGCTCTAACCGACGACAGCCCGTAACAACGGCTACTTGTCACGCAGCTCGCGGCGCAGAATCTTGCCTACAGGGGTTTTCGGCAATTCAGCCCGAAACTCGATCACTTTGGGCTGTTTGTAACCTGTGAGGTTTTCCTTGCAATAAGCGCGCACATCCGCGTCACTCAAGTTCGGATCTTTCTTGACGATGACCAGCTTAACCGCCTCACCCGACTTGGCATCGGCAACGCCAACGCAGGCGCACTCCATAACACCGGGCATCTGGGCGACCACATCTTCCAGTTCAGTGGGAAAGACGTTAAAGCCACTGACCAAAATCATGTCTTTCTTCCGGTCCACAATCTTGAAGAATCCACGCTCATCTACCACGCCCACATCGCCTGTCTTGAAGTAACCGTCAGGCGTCATTACCTTGGCAGTTTCATCTGGGCGCTGCCAGTAACCCGCCATCACCTGTGGGCCTTTGATGGCAATTTCTCCCGACTGACCCGCAGCCACTTCATTGCCATCGTCATCCAGCAACTTCATGTAGGTATTGGGCAACGGAATGCCAATCGTGCCGGTGTACTCGGTCGCGGTAACCACGTTGCAACTCGCCGAGGGCGATGTCTCACTCAAACCATAGCCTTCGCAAATTGGGCAACCGGTCTTCTCAAACCACAACTTGGCCACACCACTCTGTACGGCGGTTCCGCCTCCGACAGACACTTTGAGGTGACTCCAGTCGACGGTGTTGAAATCGGGGTGATTGGCCAAGCCATTGAACAGTGTATTCACCGCCGGAAATGAGTGGATGACGTGCTTGCTGAGTTCCTTGAGCACGCCGGGAATATCGCGCGGATTGGGAATCAGGATCAGCTTGCCGCCCATGCGCAGGGACAGCATCATACCCACAGTGAACGCAAAAATATGGTACAGAGGCAATGCGCAAACCCCTGTCGGTTGTTCGTTCGCCGGAATTTTGTCCATCACCGGACCATTCCAGACTTCCGATTGCAATACATTGGCGACCACGTTGCGATGCAACAGCACGGCACCCTTCGATACGCCCGTGGTGCCTCCTGTGTACTGCAGTACGGCAACATCATCGGCCTTAATTTCCGGCTTGCTGAATGGTGCCTTGGTTCCGGAAGCGATGGCAGCATTGAATCGCACCGCTTCGGGCAAGCTGTAGGCGGGCACCATTTTCTTGACATTGCGCACGACATAGTTAACCAAGGCACCCTTGAGAAACCCCAATTGATCACCCATGGAGCAAAGCACCACATGCTTGACCGGGGTGGCCGAAATGCACTTTTCCAGCGTGGTGGCAAAGTTCTCAATAATGACGATGGCCTTGGCGCCCGAGTCCTTCAATTGGTGCTGCAACTCACGCGGCGTGTACAGCGGATTGATATTCACGACGACATAGCCCGCACGTAAGATTCCGGCCACAACCACCGGGTATTGCGGCACATTGGGCATCATGATGGCGACCCGGTCACCTTTGCCCAAGCCCAGGCTTTGCAAATAACCTGCAAACGCCTGACTCAAACTGTCGGTCTGGGCATAGGTTACATCCTTGCCCATGAAGTTGTAGGCCACTCGATTGGCGTACTTCTTGAAGCTTTCCTCCATCAGCGCAACCAGGGACACGTAAGCCGTAACATCGATATCGGCGGCTACGCCTTTGGGGTAACTATCGAGCCAAATACGGTCTGTCATGCTTGCCTAATCCAACGTTAATGTAGCCGCCTATTCTGCCTTTGAACGTCCAAGGAAAGCACACCAGACTTGCTTGGTGTTTTCCCTAGTCAAAAAGGGCGTCAAGCTTTTAGCGCGGTCAGCACTTCGTCCAGCATCTTCTTGGCATCACCAAACAGCATACGGTTGTTGTCTTTGTAGAACAGCGGGTTGTCAACGCCCGCATAGCCCGATGCCATGCTGCGCTTCATGACAATGGAAGTCTTCGCTTTCCAAACCTCCAGCACGGGCATGCCTGCAATCGGACTATTCGGATCGTCCTGCGCACCAGGGTTGACGATGTCATTCGCACCAATCACCATGACCAAGTCAGTTTTCGGAAAATCGTCGTTGAGTTCGTCCATTTCGAAAACGATGTCATACGGCACCTTGGCTTCGGCCAACAGCACGTTCATGTGTCCGGGCATACGTCCCGCCACCGGGTGAATGCCAAAACGGACGTTGACACCTTTTGCGCGAAGTAGCTTGGTGATCTCATAAACTGTATGCTGCGCCTGTGCCACTGCCATGCCGTAGCCAGGAACAATGATCACGCTCTTGGCCTCACGCATCAACTCGGCGGTTTCCAATGCCAGGATCGGAAAGACCTCTCCAGCCGGTTGAGCTGGGCCGCCAGCAGGTGCGGGGGCAGCACTGGCAGTACCGAAACCACCGGCAATCACGCTGATGAAGCTGCGCGCCATGGCCTTGCACATGATGTATGACAGAATGGCGCCACTGGAACCCACCAAGGCCCCGGTCACGATCAGCAGGTCATTGGAAAGCATGAACCCGGTAGCCGCAGCTGCCCAGCCAGAGTAGCTGTTGAGCATGGACACCACCACCGGCATGTCGGCGCCGCCGATGGCCATCACCATGTGGATACCAAACAACAGGGCGATCACGGTCATCACCATCAGCGGCATCATGCCGTCGTCAATGGTGTGGGCGTTCATGAATGCTCGGCCAAACCAGATCACGACCAGCAGACCCGCCAAATTCAACCAGTGGCGTCCCGGCAGCAATAGGGGGTTGCCGCCGATGCGGCCCGACAACTTGCCAAACGCAATGATCGAGCCTGAGAACGTCACGGCCCCGATCAGGATACCGATATAGATCTCCATTTCATGGATGGACTTGGCCGCTCCGACGAAGCCTTTGGAAGCCTCTGGATCAATAAAGGTGGAGAAACCCACCAGCATGGCCGCCAGGCCCACCATGCTGTGCATCAATGCCACCAGCTCGGGCATTTGTGTCATCTGCACGGTACGCGCCGCGTACAAACCTATGCTGCCACCAATCAGCATGGCACCAATAATCCAGGGGATACCCGCGCCCGTGACCTGAGGTCCGAGCACAGTGGCCAGCACAGCAATGGTCATACCAATCATGCCGTAGAGGTTGCCGCGCAGGGCGGTTTGCTGGTTGGACAGGCCACCCAGGCTCAGAATGAAAAGAATCGTCGCTCCGATATAGGAGACGGTTGCCAGTTCTGTAGAAAACATGAATTGCCCCTCTTCTTATTTGCGAAACATGGCAAGCATGCGCTGGGTGACGGCAAAGCCGCCAAACATATTGATAGCGGTTAGCACAATACCGGCACCGGCCACCCAGGTGATCAAACTATCAGGTCGACTCGCAGCGCCGACAATCGGTGAAATCTGGACCAGCGCACCAATCGCAATGATGCTGCTGATCGCGTTGGTTACGCTCATCAAGGGCGTGTGCAACGCTGGTTTAACGTTCCAGACCACCATGTACCCCACAAAGCAGGCCAGCACAAAGACCGTGAAGTGACCCAAAAATGCCGGTGGCGCACTCGCCCCTATAAGCCAGAACAATGCCGCTGCAACGCCAAAAAAGATGGCCAGTTTGCTGCCCGCCATGGGCTCGCTGTCACCGCCACCATGGCCATGACCGCCCTTTTTCGCTGCAGGCGCTGTGGCAGCCTTTGCAGGCGCGGTTGCGGCTGCAGGTAGTTTCGGTGCCGGTGCTGGCCAAGTGATGGTGCCGTCCTTGGTGACGGTCAGGCCGCGGATGGCATCATCTTCCATGTTGACGTTGATGATGCCGTCCTTGGTTTTGCAAAGTTCCTCAGAAAGTCGAAACAGGTTGGTAGAGTACAGCGTCGAAGATTGCTTCGCAAGGCGCGAGGCCAAGTCGGTGTAGCCGACGATGGTCACGCCGTGCCTGACCACGGCCTCCCCCGGAACGGTCAGTTCGCAGTTGCCACCCTGCTCGGCCGCCATATCAACTATGACGCTGCCCGGCTTCATGCTCTTCACCATCTCCGCCGTAATGAGCTTAGGTGCAGGCTTGCCCGGGATCAGCGCAGTGGTAATGATGATGTCCGATTCCTTGGCCTGCTTAGCGTACATCTCGCGCTGGGCTTGCTGAAAACCTTCGCTCATGACCTTGGCGTAGCCGCCTCCGCCGCCTCCGCCGCCTTCTTCCTCATAATCAACCTTCACGAATTCGCCGCCCAATGACGTGACCTGATCGGCCACCTCGGCACGGGTGTCGTTGGCTCGCACAATGGCACCAAGGCCTGCAGCGGTGCCGATGGCAGCCAAACCGGCCACACCGGCGCCGGCGATGAATACCTTGGCCGGAGGGACCTTGCCCGCGGCAGTGATCTGGCCGTTGAAAAAGCGCCCGAAAGCGTTAGCAGCTTCAATGACAGCGCGGTAGCCCGTAACACCAGCCATGGAGGTTAATGCGTCCATCTTCTGGGCCCGACTCAGCATACGTGGCAGCGCGTCAATAGCCAGTACGGTCGCTTTTTTGGCGGTGAGCTGCTGCATCAAGTCGGGGTTTTGAGCCGGCCAGATAAAGCTGACCAGCGTTCCGCCTTCGCGCAGCAGGCCAACTTCGTCGGCGCTTGGGCCGCGCACCTTGAACACGATATCTGAAGCAGCCCACAACGCGGCGGCCCCCTCGATGACTTCCGCGCCAACAGCACGGTATGAATCGTCACTGAAGTTGGCCGAATCACCAGCGCCAGACTCTATAGCCACCTTGAAGCCCAACTTGATGAGCTTTTCCACCACCTCTGGGACCGTCGCCACACGTTTCTCCAGGGGGAAAATCTCTCGCGGAACGCCAATGCGCTGCGCCGTTCCTGCCGATACACCAGTTTCCATGAAGCGACTCCTCAGCTTAGTTATTTCAAGAGACCACACTCAGCGCACCACCAGACATGCCAGCGCTGCGTAAGCCACCGGAAAGCTTAACTGAAAATACCCCGGTTCTGATAGGGGGCAAGCATGATGTTTGTCAAACAGCATCAATATAGACGCTGGACATCCAAAATCCCATCAACTTGGGTGGGTGTCGCGGCGCATCCGTAAAATCACGCTATGAGCAAACAACGTGTGGTGGTAGGCCTGAGTGGAGGCGTCGATTCGGCGGTGACAGCACATCTGTTGAAACAACAAGGGCACGAGGTCATCGGGATTTTTATGAAAAACTGGGAGGATGATGACCGCCCGGCAGGGGTTGCCAAAGACGGCCCCGGTTACTGCACGTCAAACATCGATTTTGTAGACGCAGCTGCGGTTGCCGATGTGCTGGATATCGAGATTGAGCATGTTAATTTCGCCGCCGAATACAAAGACCGCGTGTTTGCCGAGTTTTTGGCCGAATACCAGGCCGGACGCACCCCAAACCCGGACATCCTGTGCAACGCGGAGATCAAGTTCAAGGCATTTCTGGACCATGCCATGCGCCTTGGTGCCGAAAAGATCGCAACCGGTCACTATGCACGCGTGCGCCGAAATCCCACTACGGAATTGCACGAACTACTTAAAGGAATTGATCCCTCCAAGGACCAAAGCTACTTTTTGCACAGACTCAACCAGGCCCAACTCTCCAAGACCCTGTTTCCGATCGGGGAGCTACACAAGACCCAGGTACGCCAAATTGCTCAGGACATTGGGCTTCCTAACGCGAAGAAGAAAGACTCCACGGGCATTTGTTTCATTGGAGAACGACCGTTCCGGGACTTTCTGAACCGCTACATTGCCAAGGAAGCAGGCCCCATCCGCGACGCGCGGGGACGCATGATTGGGGAGCACGTTGGCTTGAGCTTCTATACGCTGGGCCAACGTCAGGGCCTTGGCATTGGCGGCATCAAGGCCAAAGGCGCTCAAAAGGGCGGCGGAGAGCACGCCCCTTGGTTCGTCGCGCGTAAAGATATGCAAACCAACACACTATGGGTTGTGCAGGGCCATGAGCACCCTTGGCTGCAATCTACTTTTCTAAGCGCGCAAAGCGCCAGTTGGGTTGCTGGCGCTGTGCCAAAAGAGCCATCTCAGTCAGCCAAGACCCGTTACCGCCAAAGTGACGCCGTATGTCAGCTAATGAGCGCCAACCTGCAACACTTTTCCCTACAGTTCGAACAACCCCAGTGGGCCGCTACGCCTGGACAGTCAGCGGTGCTGTATCACGGCGAGATCTGCCTGGGCGGCGGAGTCATTGCAACAATTCAGGCCGGCGAATAATGAAACCGCCCCACCCCTTTAGGCCGTTCCTCGTACAAAACACCGGGTGCTAACATATAAATTTAGGAGATGCACATCAGTCAACTCCGTTTCCAAACCGTTTTCCCCAGAGCACAGAAACCATGTTCTACGTTTATCGCGATGCTAACGGTGCAATTCAATCGGTTTCCCGGGAAGTGTTGGCCGGCAGCGAATTGTTGAACGAGAACGACCCTGAAATTCAACTTTTTTTCAAAACGACCGACGAACCATCTTTCGATGCGGCTGACGCCGACTTCGTCCGGGTTTTGGAAGATCTGATAGACACTCTCATCCTCAAAAACGTGATTCACCACACCGACCTGCCTGTAGCGGCACAAAAGAAATTGTTGGTCCGAAAAGGGCTTCGCACCCGCATTCACGGTGCATTGAATTTATTGGGAAACGATGACCGAATCCTTTGACCGGCACATCTGACCGATTGATTGCCTGATGACCATGCCAACCCCAATGCCTGCCGACCAAGCAGCGAACAACTCAAGCGCGCGGCGAATTGGCGAGCACAGCGTTCGTTTTGATCCTTTACTTGACAGCGTCATTGCCATTGCCAATATTTTTGGCATTACCACCACCCTTGAAGCTCTATCAGCCGGCCTGCCGCTTGAAGGCAATCGCATCACACCCGACCTGTTACCACGTGCAGCAGCAAGGGCAGGCCTGACAGCCAAACTGGCACGCCGCTCAATGGACAATTTGCGCCCCGGCCTCTTGCCAGTTATTCTGCTGCTCAAAGAAAACCAGGCCTGTCTGTTATTGGAATGGCTTCAGTCAGGGGAAGCGCGGGTCCGGTTTCCGGAGAACGGCGAATCATCCGATGTGTTGACGCGTGAAGAACTGGATAGCCTGTATGCGGGGATCGTCTGCTTTGTCCGTCCGGTCTTCAAATTTGATCCCCGCTCGCCAGATACGGGTGAACTGAAGTCGCAGCATTGGTTTTGGAGCGTTGTGTTTCAAAACTGGCGCTTGTACCGCGACAGCTTGCTTGCAGCACTGCTGATCAATATTTTCGCTCTAGCGATGCCGATGTTTTCGATGACGGTTTATGACCGGGTCGTACCGAACCGGGCGGAAGAGACACTGTGGGTATTGGCCATCGGCGTATTTCTGATGATGGTGTTCGACACGCTTCTACGAATACTGCGTGCCTACATACTGGATACGGCCGGAAAACGCATTGATGTCACGCTCTCCGCGCGGATCATGGAACGCGTTCTTGGGTTGGGCATGGCGGACCGGCCGGCCTCGGTTGGTTCGTTTGCGGCCAACTTGCGGGCCTTCGAATCGGTCCGTGAGTTTGTTGCCTCTGCCACCATAACAACCTTGGTGGACATTCCCTTTGTATTTGTGTTCTTGTTTGTCATCGCCTGGATTTCTCCCTGGCTGATCGTTCCGCCCCTGTTTTGTATTGGCATCCTGATCGTTGCCTCACTGGTCGTCCAACAGAAGATGCAGGAACTCGTTGAAGTTACGCAAAGGGCAACTTCACAGCGCAATGCGACGCTGGTTGAAAGCCTTGTCGGCATTGAAACCGTCAAGTTCATGGTGGCGGAAAGCAGCTTCCAGCGCAAATGGGAGCAGTCGACCGTTTTTCTGGCACAAAACGGTACCAAGTTGAAGCTGCTGTCTTCCAGCATCATGAGCATGGTGCAGTTTCTGCAGCAGTTTGTGTCAGTCGTGATGGTGATCGTGGGTGTCTATCTGCTCGTGGACAACCAGCTCAGCATGGGTGGCATCATTGCCGCATCGATGCTGGCGGGTCGGGCCCTTGCGCCCTTTGGACAGGTGGCCGGACTACTGATGCAGTACCACAATGCCAAGAGCGGCCTGTCGTCTATTGAGAGACACATGCAGACCCGACCCGAGCGGCCCGATGACTCGGCTTTTCTTCATAGAAACGGATTTCAGGGAACTATTGAGTTCAAGAACGTCAGCTTCTCTTACCCCGGACACCAACAAGCCGTATTGCGCAATGTGTCATTCAAGATACAGGCTGGAGAAAAGGTGGCCTTTATTGGTCGTGTAGGTTCCGGCAAATCCACGATCCAGCGGTTGGTTCTGGGCCTGTACCAACCGACTGAGGGAGCCATCTTGATAGACGGCATTGATCTACGCCAGATTGACCCGGCCGAGTTGCGCCGTGCAGCGGGTTTTGTGTCACAGGACGTCAGCCTGTTCTTTGGAACATTAAAAGAAAACATTACGCTAGGAGCGCCGTTTGCTGACGACCAGGATGTGATCAACGCGGCCGAGGTCGCAGGTGTGACCGAGTTCGCGAATCGGCACCCCCGGGGCTTCGATATGCTCATCGGTGAACGCGGCGAATCGCTTTCGGGCGGGCAGCGGCAGGCTGTTGGCATCGCGCGCGCGGTGTTGAATGACTCACCCATCTTACTGTTGGACGAACCCAGCAGCGCCATGGACCATCAGAGTGAAGATTTGTTAAAAGCGCGGCTGCAGCGATTCGCCAAAAGCAAAACGGTCATATTGGTTACGCATCGAACTTCATTGCTGGAATTGATAGACCGGTTAATCGTCATTGACAACGGCAAGGTCATGGCCGATGGTCCGAAAGCACAGGTCATTGAAGCCCTGCAAAGCGGCCGAGTGGGCAGGGCTGCTTGATGGAACAAGAAATGAAATCCGCCGGATGGCTGGTGACACATTGGGCCCGTTTTTACAGGCGCTGCTCCGGCTCATTGGACAGTGCCATGCAAGCGATGGCTGGAAAACACGACGAACTGGATGCTGATTTCGATGCCAAGGCCGACTGGGCCATCGCGGAGCAGACTCCGCGAGGCGCCCGTGTTTTGGTTTGGATGAGCGTCGCAGCGGTGCTGGTTTTGTTGTTGTGGGCCAATTTCGCAGTATTGGACGAAGTAACGCGCGGTGAAGGCAAAGTCATTCCCTCTCGACAAGTACAAGTTCTGCAAAGCCTGGACGGAGGGATCGTTTCTGAAATACTGGTCAAAGAGGGGCAAATCGTCAAGATTGGGGACCTGATGCTAAAAGTAGACCCGACCCGCATGGTGTCATCGCTGCGTGAAAACCGGTCCCAGTATCTCTCCCTGCTGGCAAAGGCCACGCGATTGAAGGCGCTTGCTGAAGGATCCCGATTTCAACCCCCTGATGAGGTGGTTGCTGAAGCACTAGACGTCGTGGCGCAGGAACGCGCACTCTATGAGTCGCGCCGATCGGAGTTGGATGCAACCATAGGTGTCGCGCGGCAACAGGCTTCACAGCGGGCTCAAGAGTTGATTTCTGTCAGGGCCAAGCGTGAACAAGCCTCCCAAAGTTACAGCCTCACAGCCAGAGAACTGGAAATGACACGTCCGCTGGCAAAGTCCGGTGCCATTTCGGATGTTGAGCTACTAAGGCTTGAGCGTGATGTTGCACGATACCGGGGCGAGCGTGACAGTGCGAACTCGGACATTCCCAGACTGGAGTCAGCCGTTGCAGAAAGCGCACGCAAAATCCAGGAGATCGAATTGACCTTCAGAAACATTGCCCGCTCGGAACTCAGCGAAACCAACGCAAAACTGAGCGGATTGCTGGAAGGCAGCTCCGCACTGGAAGACAGAGTCAAGCAAACTGAAATCCGCTCCCCGGTGAATGGAACCATCAAACAGCTCAAAGTCAATACCGTGGGAGGAGTTGTTCAGCCTGGCAGGGATCTGGTTGAAGTCGTGCCGTCAGATGACGCGCTATTGCTGGAGGCGCGCGTGCTACCCCGTGACATCGCCTTTCTGCACCCAGGTCAAAAAGCGCTGGTCAAATTCACCGCCTACGATTTTGCGACGTATGGCGGACTCGATGCCACCCTGGAACACATCAGCGCTGATACAGTGGTGGACGAAAAAGGCAATGCGTTTTTCTTGGTCCGTGTTCGCACACTGTCCAGCAGCATCGGCCTACAGAAGTTCCCGATTATTCCGGGCATGGTGGCTGAAGTCGATATCCTTACCGGAAAGAAGTCAGTACTCGCTTACTTGATGAAGCCCATTTTACGTGCAAAGGCAAAGGCGATGACTGAACGATGAAGCCCGCCCGCAGCACGCTATTTGTCACCCATGACAGCGGTTTATTGGCTCACTGGCAGAGGGCATTGGGCAAATCAAAACCCGTTGCGATCGATAAGATAAACGAATTTTTCCAGCATGAGCCGATATTGCCCTGTGTGGTTTGGCTGGACCTGTCGATCCCAATGCGACCCAAATGGGACTCGGATGCATGGAGCTCGATGCTGCGAAGTGACCATATTCGCGTCGTCGCGGCAAGTTCAAACCCCAATGACGATGAAGCAATACAAGCGCTGGATGCTGGATGTGTCGCGTACTGCCACGCCTTTTCGGACGCATTAACACTCAAACAAGTCAAAGAGGTGGTTGAAGCAGGACAAGTTTGGATAGGCAAGAGCCTCATGCAGCGCCTTTTACACGGCGTCAATCGACTGGTGCCTAAATCACCAACCCCGGACGCAGCTTGGCGCGACGGCCTGACCCCTCGTGAAATTGAAATTGCCATTCTTGCAGCCAATGGAGCGTCTAATCAGGCTATCGCTGCTCAATGCGCAATTTCCGAGCGAACCGTAAAAGCCCATTTGAGCGCAGTGTTTGGCAAGCTCATCATCACCGACCGGCTCCAACTCGCCCTGAGAGTCCACGGAATTCAATAGGCCAGGACGTGACGACCTGTCCCCACGGACAATAGCCAAAGGCGACGTGGGTATCTACAGTACGGCAATCTGTTATTGCTGTTTCTGAAAGACTACCCATGGCTACCACTCAAATCTCCGCTCAGGCTCGTGGCATCGTTGTTATTTTGCAAGGCAAAGCCTGGATAGTCGATGCCAATGGAAATCGTCACCCCTTGAATGTTGGTGACGAGGTACAGGAAGGCCAGCAAGTCATCACTGAGGAAGGTGCGAGGATGGAACTGGCTCTCCCAAATGGGCAGCCATTGACCATTGCGTCCGGGCGCGAGGTGCTAATTGATGCAAGCCTACTAGGCTCTGTGCCCAGCGACAAGACTGAAGCTGCGCTGTTGAGCTTGAATGGTGGATCGGCAGAAGTTGCCAAGATCATTGCATCTGGCGGAGATCTTTCAGCGCAACTTGAATCGACGGCTTTGGGCCTTACCGGCGGGGATGGAAGTGATGCACATAGCTTTGTGCGCCTACTTCGTATTCAGGAAGTCGTTGCCCCGTTGTCGATTGACCGGGCGGATCAGCCAGCTACTACTCCAACAGACCTCACACTGGTGACTGTTCAGAGTGCCATGCCAACTGACCCGACACTGCCGGAAACCACACCTGCACCTGCACCAACTCCGATACCTGCACCAACTCCTACACCTGTACCAACTCCTACACCTGTACCGACTCCTACACCTGTACCAACTCCTACACCTGTACCAACTCCTACACCTGTACCAACTCCTACACCTGTACCAACTCCTACACCTGTACCAACTCCTACACCTGTACCAACTCCTACACCTGTACCAACTCCAGCGCCCTCCATCAAGACCGTCGAGGCCGGTGCCGTCG
>Ga0194061_1000341_pt1 | contig 28501 bp, 26 predicted proteins | sample SepL2221m_MetaG_FD_163423 | JGI IMG/M metagenome (GOLD analysis project Ga0194061, IMG submission 163423) | Anoxic zone freshwater microbial communities from boreal shield lake in IISD Experimental Lakes Area, Ontario, Canada - Sep2016-L224-21m | ecosystem: Environmental > Aquatic > Freshwater >... | reverse complement strand
CGCCGCAGGTCATTCGCAGCTACGAGCCCGGCACGGCCAACGCATTTCCGGCGCTGCCCGAATTGACCAAAGAGCAGGGCGATGTCATTCAAGTGGAAGACCTGTATGACGCACGCGATGAAATCAAAGCCGCAGTCCTCAAGACCCTGCCACATACCGACTTGGGTAGGAACGGCCCCCGCAAGGGTCAGCGTTGGATCACCCGTACCGAAAACATGGTCGAAAACGCATTGCGCCGCGATGGCACCGTGTTGAAACACCTGGTGCGTCCTTTCAATGAACTGACCTGCATCGCCGTAACTTCCACCCCATTGGCGGTGGAGTTCGTGTCCGCTCGTGGACGTGGCAAAGTGCTTGCAGACAACGGAGAGTCCATCACCGCGATGCACGTCTCCGTGCAGAGGGCCGCCTTTGCCGCGCATCCGATTTCCTTGATGCTGTTCCCCGACAAGTTCGATGAGCAGTTGACGCGCCAGATATACAAGCCACGGGTGTTCAAATTTGCCGCAGACCTGGCGGAGTTGTATGGTCGATGGGTGATGTCGGGGAGGTCGTTTGATGTGTCGCACCATGAAGCCATTAACTCGGCGTTGCGGGAACATGCCACCGACGCGAACATCATTGGGAAGGTTCCTTTGTTGCGTTTGATGGAGCAAGACGCGCTGGCGGGGCCCTTTGTTTCAGGGGCGATTGACCTTCACAATACAGAAGTGGAAGCCGCCAAGGCAGTGTTGGACAAATTGGTCGAAGGGGAAGTCCAGACCTATAGCATTGACGGACTGGTTTAGGCATGTAGGTCCTCGCAGCCCCACCTGATCTCCCATCCGACCGCATACCGTTTTTGACGGGTGCGGTCTTTTTTTTTGGACTATTTATAGCAATAAGCCATAGTTGACTTGCAATTCTAAATTTTTAGGAATACTCTGATTTGTACATACCTCACCCCCTGGAGCAAATCATATGAACCGAAGAGAGACAGACCGCCTAAACCCATTGGCCGCAACGGAAGGCGCACCGCAAAGCTTTCGCCTGACCCCCACCCTGACCGTGGCTCTGATAGACGCCATTCATGCATCACGCGAAGCCAGCATCGAAGTTGAACTGACCGACCCGCAGGGTGCCGTGCTGGTGTTGTCCATCGATCAGGGGTGTGATGCCCATTTGAGTGATGCCACCCAGTACGCCATCGACTTCGAAGAAGAAATCGACCGCGAGCCCATGGAGTAGTCCCACACCATGGCCAACAAACCGCCCCTCTATTCCCGATTGTTTCCTCGCTACCCCAAGGTCACGCATTGCCACATGCCCGTGTTCGACACCGTTCGCATGGGGGCCTTGCATGCCAGACGACGGGCATTGCAGGAGGGCATCCAAGCCATTGATGCGGAACTGGCCCGGCTGGTGGAGTTGGAGCAGCTCAAAGCCTTTGCCCATTACCAGCAGGTACTCACGCAAGCGGCACAGACCGAGCAGAACCGCGAGCACCGCCAGGAGGGTTTGGCATTGATGCCGGACCCCGATTCTTTGCAATGGGGAGTCAAAGCATGAACCAAGCCGAGATGCTCTATGGTCACCAGCTGAGTCCCGCGTTACGCCGGGAAGCACTGGCGGCGTTCGTGCATCGCTACACGGCAGAACACGTTCCATCGTGGTCGCGCACGCCCGCACCCAACGGCAGACATTACGCACCGCAGTACAGCAGCGACACCGAGTGGCTCGATAAAACCCGCTTCCCCATTACCCGCAGCCGCCAAGGCATTCGCCTGAAATCAGGCACCAGCATCTATTGCGAAAGCAACGACCCATCATGGCCCTATGGGCAATGGCTGGACCGTCCCTTCAACCGTCAGACACCACCACAAGGTAACAACGGCAATGACAGCAATAACGACCACGGACCCGATGGCACGGTGCCACCGAGTAGTCCACAACACCCCGCACCAATGCCGGTCACAACCGACGTTGGCACGGGCACCACCCGGCAACTTAACCCCATCCCTAAGGAGAACACCATGGATAAATTAGAACTCATTGAACACGCCCAACGCTTTGCACCGGAGGGCACAACCGCACGCGTTTACAACGTCAAAACGGACGAAGACAAACCAACCGATTACAAGGGTGTCATTGTCTCGATTCACGAAGGTCAAGCCCTGCAAAAACTTAACGAACGAGGCTCCTTCGTCGTGCACCAGGCCGATGGCTTGAACGTTGGTGACTTCGTGCAGATCACCTATGACGCCGGACTTCGCAGCATTGCCCCTTACGCTCCAAGTGCGGCACTGGCCGCTGACGCGCACGCTGCAACGCCTGAGGGCAATCCGAAGCCTGCCAATGCTGCAAAGGCGGTTAAACCCAAAGCCACCAGGACACCCAAAGCCAAAGCGGCCAAGTCTGCCAAGACAACATCCGACGCGGTCGCCACACCAGATTCCACCTCCGCCGATGCAACGCCAGTCATTGACGCCGCCGCAGAACCCGCCGAGGAAGTCAAGCCCGTCAAGACCATGGAAGGCATTACCAATGACTTGTACCGGCAGGCCGCAGAACGCATCGTCGCCGCCATTGATGCGGGAACTTCCATCTGGCAGAAGCCATGGAAAGGGGCAGCCAATGGAAGCCGTCCTCACAATGCCCAGTCAGGCCTCAACTACTCGGGAATGAACCGTGTGTTGTTGACGTTTGACATGGTGGACAAAGAAACGGCAGATGCCCGTTACATGACCTACAAGCAAATTCAGGCGATGGCCCGTGAAATGGCCAAGACCGGTACCGCAGAGAAGGACCTGCCCCACGTGATGAAAGGTGCCAAGGGTCTGCCCATTTACAAGTTGGGTTTCATTGAGAAAAAGATGCCGGTGCTGGATAGTGCAGGCAAGCCCAAGCTGGATGCCGATGGCAAGGGCGTGACCCGTATCGTCAAAGGCAAGGGATTTTTGGCTAGCTATACGGTTTTTGATGCGGCGACGAGTATCGCAAACATGCCACCCTTGCCAGAAATTGAGGAAACACCCCAGTGGGAAAAGCACGCAGCCATCGAAGAATTGATCGACAAGATGGGCGTGCCGGTCAAATGCGAAGCACAAAACCGTGCGTATTACAGTCCATCAGCGGACACCATCACGATGCCCGAGCGTAGCCAGTTCGTGGACACCCTCGATGAAAATGGAGTCGTTTTGGAGGATGCGCGAGGGAAGTACTATGCGGTTTTGCTACATGAAGCAAGCCATAGCACAGGACATTCGAGCCGGATCGGCCGGGACTTGAGCAGCGATTCCTTAGCCCGTGCGAAGGAAGAGCTGACTGCGGAGACAAGTTCGTCGTTCCTTACGCACACCTTGCTCGGAATCGGAGCCAATTCCGAGTCCATCAAGCGAACGGCAGCCTATCTGGAATCCTGGAAGGCCTTGATTCTCGATGACCCCAAAGCACTCTTCGCCGCGTTCTCCGCCGCCGAGAAAGCCGCCGATTGGGTTATGCAAAAGCACCCCATGCAATTGGAAGCAGCAGCCAAGCTGGCCAGTGAGACTCCCGGCATGGCCCACACCATGGACGGTGTCAGTCCGCCTGTCATCGCTCCTATTCAAACCGTGGAGTCAGTCCGAGGCGATCCGATGGACCCCTGGGCGGCCCCCGGTGCAGGTAAAGGTCAAGACCCTCACACCCATGGACATTCCGGTTTTGGAATGTCGCTGTGAGCAAGGGCCGCACGATGAGTACCTTCATTCATTCTCAATCGCCCAGGCAGTTGCATGCCGCTTTGGCTTCTGCACTGAATCAGCCGGACGCGGTTCGGTCCGAGCTGATCCATGACTTCCATGCCGCCATGCTGGCCACCGATGGCTTGTTGTCGTCCGAAGGCAAGGAGGTCACACAACGCGATGCACTGGCCTTGTCAGCCAGCCACCGCATGTTGCTGCTGCGAGCCAAAGTGGACGTGGGCACACTCGCGTTTGGTGACTACGGTCGCAACGTCACGTCCCTCATCAAACTGGGTCTGGCCGAGGAGGGCCATGACTTCCAGGGGGCGCCGGTGGCGTTCTTGACCCGTTCAGGTCAATTGCATTCTTTGGCGTTGCAAGCCTATGCCGCCGACCTGGAACATGGCATGCCGTTTTCCAGGCATATCCCTTCCAAGGCTCCGAGTGCGCGAGCCCATGAACAAAGAGAGTTGTGGGGTGACCCTGCCCATGCGTATCAAGGGGATGTCGTGACTCCCGATGGGGTCCAACGCGCATGGTCAAACCGCCATGTGGCCTTGCTGTTGGAGCACGGCAATGTCAGCCACAACAAATACTTGCCACTGAATCAGTCCCCTGATAACGCCAAAAATGTCCAGACCGTGGATATTCAACGGGTATGGCCAAAGGACTTGGAGGGGCGTTCACGCAAAGCCATCGTGCCGGTGGCCATATCTGGAACCATGACGGCAGAAGCCCGCTCACTGGTGGACGACAGGAGCGTGTGGTTCTGCAATGGGCAGACCGCGAACGCCAACCTAGTTGACGCAGTAATTCGCTTGCAGCCCGGTGCAAAATTCAGCTATGACCCGCACCAGGCAAGGCAGGGTGCCATTGCGATTTCCACGGAGGAAGGCAAGGTTGTCGGAATCCTGATGGGCACGACCACCGGCCAGTTCAATACCACCATGCCACCCGGCGTGTCGGACGCCTTCAATGACTATTGGAGCGGACTCGGCATCTCCGGTCGTATGGCAGCCACCGAACGTGCCATCGAAGAGAGTTTGCGGGCCTTGCGCGGCCACCAGGTCAGTTACCTTTGGCAGGAAACCAGCCACAGCCTGATCTTGCGCGGCCAGTGGGTGGAGCCCGCTATTGGAAGTACCAATCTCGGCAGTACCTATCTGGATTTGCACTGGGACAGCGTGGACTACAAGCACCTGGCAGAAGCTGCCCGCCACCAGCATGTGCTGATGGTGGGCCATTCCAGCCTCGCCAGTGGCCATCCTGCCAGCATCACGGACAAACTCGATGCCCACGACTTGGCTGAGCGTTGGCGTGAAGAAGCCTTCATGGCGGACATAGCAGCGAACGCCACACCAAATGGAGACGGCTTGCGCGTGGTGGATGCATTCGGGTTCGCCACCACATTGGATACCCTGGCCAGCGTTGAAAAATACCGGCGTGAACGCGGCTTGCCGGAATGGTTTGCCAATAGCGAATTGCACGAGCTGGCCTACCGCCACACCAGCCGGGGTTCACATGCATTCTCCACGGCGAGCGAAATCCACCGACCACCCGTTCAACTCGGACAGCGTGTGCGGTGGACCTGTAACCCGCCCGAAGTGGGTGTTGTTGAAGGGCAAGTCACCCAGTGCGAGAAAGGGCAGACCGGTGCATGGCGATTGACTCTTCGGCATGGCAAGAGCCCCACCGATGGACAACCGCTCAATACCCGCGTGTGGAGCAACCTCGGCACCATTAAAGATGCGGGCTGGACCCTGACTCAAAACGAGCATGGTCGCACCTATCTGGTGGAGCCGACAGGGCAGCAATGGGATGTTCGATCAGCGGTTGAATTAGGCGAGTTGACAGAATCCATTGCGCGGCGTGACCCGGCCATGTTCTCGTACATGCAGGGCTTGGAGCGGCAATGGTGGCAGACGCGCTCCATGGCGGATTACTCGGAGTCACTGGACCAGGTCCTGCAAAGCCAATATGGCATTGGCGTGGACGATTGCGAAGAAGATGCCATTCGATTAGAGCAGGAACGCAATCTGGGCAATGCACCGGCCTTGCTGGCCACGGTCATTGCCGACAAGCTGAATCTGGCACCCATGGAGGCGTTGATGGGGCCGATAGTGACGCTGCCAACGGTTTCACCCGATAGGGTTCAGCCTGGGTTCTCTGAGGTGTACGGCAGAGGGAATGGGTGGATGGGAGAGGATGCGCCGGGAATGCGTTGAATATGCAAAATGCCTACTATTGCAATTGACAAATGTCGTATTGCTGTATACAATATAGGCATAAACAAGGAGCAAATAATGAGCGCAATCACCACTGTGGAGGCCGAGGCAATTCAAACCCAAGTTGGCAGTTTGGCAGCAAATCCGAAAGTCGCTACCGTCCAGGACCGTGGGGAAGAGGATGAGTACTACTGGAAGTGGCTTGAGAATACGGAGTATTACTGGCAGCCTGGCTTTTAAGAGTCAGTGAACTTGCTTCCAGTTACGAGGATCTTGTCCATGGGCAACCCTTTCGCAGCCGATGGATGCCCAATTCACGATGCGCTCAGCATCCCAACCCATAGGCGTTGCAGAGATCTTGGATTTCACCAAGGTATTTGTGGATTTTTGAAACTACACTTGCATCATGAAAAGTAAAGATCCAAAGCCCGTCAAGGTGAAGGCTGACAAGCCCAAGGATAGGCATCCTCTGGTGGAGCGTCCTCGTGTGTTCAAGGCAAGCGACCAGGCCCTTGAAGCCTTGCGAAAGCAGGTTCGAGCGAATTTGACCAAGGCACCGATTCAGGGTGCGTTGGACACGGTGGATCCCATAGCCCCGTCCAATTGGAAAATTCAGGCGACTACCCGGATGCCAGGGGATACCCACAGGACGACCACATTCAAGTTGGACAAACGGCTAGCCAAAGTGTTGGACTTGGTCTCGCGCGGGCAGAACATCGCAGCGCTGGTCTCATTTCTGATCACGAGGGGACTGACCGAGGTTTTGCGGGAGATGGAGGCATCGAACAAGCAGACCGTGTTTCACACAGCCTATGAAACCAGCGACCGCAATGCCTTTTGTGGGGTCACCGACAAGACTTTGTTGGCCATGGTGCGGTGGGTTGAGGAGGATATGGCGAGGGGTGAGGGTGGGGGTGCCGTGCAATGAGCTTGCCTGCGCTGCGGAGCCAATACCCTGACTCTGGCACCACTGAATATTTCGCCATACAAACGTATGGCTTTTTGTATGGCTTAATGTTAAAGTGACTCTATGACAGCGGTCAAATTTGAGTGGGACGACAACAAGGATGCAGAGAATCAAGCCAAACATCAGGTGTCATTTCATGACGCGCAAGCGGCGTTTGCGGATCCCCACCGTGTCATCGCCAAGGATGTGGCACACAGTGAGACCGAAGAACGGTTTTACTGTATCGGCAAGGCCGGAGACGGCATCTTGACGGTGCGTTTCACTTACCGGCGCAAAGTCATTCGAATCATTGGGGCAGGGTATTGGCGCAAAGGAAAGGCAATTTATGAAAAAGAAGATCGTTTACACGGATGAGCCCATGGGCGACGTTGAAGTCGTCACCGATTTCCTGCCGTCGCCAGCCGAGCTGGCTTTTAAGGAAGACGGAGTTAAAGTCACGCTGGCCCTAAGCAAGAGCAGCGTTGAGTTTTTCAAGTCCGAGGCGTCCAAGCACCAAACCCAGTATCAACGCATGATTCGTCGATTGTTGGACTCGTACGTTGAAGCACAGGGCACGGTCGCGAGTCACGCCAAAACCACAGGACGCAAACGCGCAGCAATTTAACTGTAACGGACGGCCTTTTTTGCGATAACCACAGCCATAGTGCCAACTATGCAATCCACTCAGTCAAAAATCCTATCGTTATCACCAGGCCAATCCGACACTGGTTTGAAGACGCTTTCGGACAAAGATGGTGACAGAGTGCGGGAAGTGCCGGTGATTTCGAAAGAGCGGATAGCTCTTTTCTCTGGCATTGAAACCTCGGCACAATTCACAGACGAACCCCTTTACGTTGCATTTGCAGGGACCAGCCGCTAGTTTTTAAGTGCCCTTCAAAAGAGCCTACTACTTAAACGCCTCAGCGGCGGTTTTCATGGCCCGAATTTCATTGATGAACTTCTTACAGTTTGCCAGTCCCAAGACTTTCGTAAGAGCGGAAATGCCACGATGCCGTAACGTGCCGGAAGACTGTGCAAGTAGCGCGACCAAATCCTCGACCTGAACGTCGTAATAACGGCTGTTGAGCACCTCAATGTTCTTGTGACCTGATAGCCGGCTCAATTCCATGGCGTTGTTGACCCTGCGCGACAAATTCTTCGTCGAAATCTTGCGCATCGTGTGGAAGGTCAGCCCCTTGATTGGCGGCTCTGCATGCTTGCACGCATTACTAAATGAGGTGGTCACTGAATTTGTGGTGGCCTGAAACACCAACCCGGACTTGGTGGGACTTGCGTCGTATAGCGGTTGCAATATCGCCTGCATGTCGGAGGTCAGAGGCACCCGGCGACCCAAGTAATCGGTGACCTTTTTCGTTTTGTCGTTTTTCTCTTTGGGCAAGCTCAGGATGTTGTTGTCCCAGTCTATGTGCTCCCACATCAGGCCACCCGACTGGGCACCGGTCTTTTTGTCCTTGCCGGTTTGAACCAGTTCACCGCGTCGGAATGCCATGGCAAGGGAAAGCTCCACGATGGGGATGAGCCATGGTGACCGCTTTTCTAGCGACGCCATCAATCGCTCCTGTTCGTTCCCAACCCAGGAGCGCTGAATTGCGTTATTCGGTTTGGGGAGCTTGATTCCGGCGGCGGGATTTTCTACTGGATAGTTCCATTCATTCGCCGCATGCTTGTACAGGGAAGTCAGAATTGTGAAGTAATTTCGAACTGAGGAACCCGCGTACTTTTCGTTGAGGAGGTTGTCGCGCAGCTTCTGAAAGTCCCGTTTATTGAGTTCTCGAAACAGCTTGTTTGCCCCAACTTTTTCGACAATGTGTGGGACCCGGTAGCCAATTTCCTTGAACGACGCTTTTCCGGCGTAGTGTTCCTTGTGGAATTTTTCCAGTGCCTCCTTGAAGGTAATGGTCTCGAAGCTGACCTCAAACCCGCCTTGTTGCTGTCGAATTTTGACGAGTAGGGCTTCTTGTTGTGTGGCCCACTTTTGTGCCTGTTCGTACGTGTCGTGGGTCTCAGACCGTTTAACAACGTTACCGTGTTTGTCTTTGAACTTGATCTGGACCTCAAAGGCTGTTTCAAGCTGCTTCAATGCGCCTTTCGGAAATTTTGCGGGATCGGTGTAGCCGAGTTCCCCCAGGTGCGCCAAGCCTTGGGATTTCAGCCGAAACTTGATTGGTTCCTTTCCAGGTAGTTTGACCTGCCATGGGGAGCGGTTTGTCGGGGTTGCCATAGTCTGGGCTCTCATTTCCTGAAAGTGTCTACGTTAGAATCGCGGGTTGCCCCAAACGGTTCGGGAATGTTTAGATTTTCGCGCAGTTTGGGAAATAGTTTGGGAAACCCGAAAAAATCGACTGAAATTTTCGATTTTCCATTGGAGAAATAACCCGGGGCGGGATCAGGAAATTATTGTTTAGGTCCTGACGGTGGCAACACTGTGGGGGTTCGAGTCCCCCCCCGCGCACCACGTATTTGATTATTGTTGGACAGTCTGAAGTCGCTTGGCGTCGTTCCCTGTCCGCATCCATTTAGTTTAGGAGACTGATCATGGCCGTTACTGTTGAAACTCTGGACAAGCTGGAGCGAAAGATTACCCTGACTCTGCCTGTCGGTGTGATTCAGTCCGAAGTAGACTCGCGTCTGCGCAAGCTGGCACGCACCGTCAAGATGGACGGTTTCCGTCCCGGTAAGGTGCCAATGAACGTCGTGGCCCAACGCTATGGCTATTCAGTCCACTATGAAGTGATGAACGACAAGGTTGGTCAGGCGTTTGCTACCGCTGCCAATGAGGCCGAGTTGCGCGTTGCCGGCCAACCACGCATTACCGAAAGTGAAAGCTCCCCCGATGGTCAGATGGCGTTTGATGCGGTTTTCGAGGTGTATCCTGAAGTCAAGATTGCTGATTTGTCTACCGCCGAGGTGGAAAAAGTCAGTGCAGAAGTGACCGAAGCCGCCATCGACAAGACCGTCGAGATTTTGCGCAAGCAGCGACGCACGTTTGCTTTGCGTGCGAAAGATGCCCCTGCACAGGACACCGACCGCGTGGTGGTCGACTTTGAAGGCAAGATTGACGGCGAGCCCTTCGCGGGCGGCAAGGCGGAAGACTACCAGTTCATCGTGGGCGATGGACAGATGCTCAAGGAATTTGAAGAAGCTGTGCGTGGTATGAAATTGGGCGAAAGCAAGACCTTTCAGTTGGCTTTTCCTGCCGACTACCACGGTCAAGACGTTGCTGGCAAGACTGCAGACTTTATGGTTACAGTTAAAAAGATTGAAGCAGCTCATCTCCCCGAGGTGGATGGTGCCTTGGCCAAGTCGTTGGGTATTGCTGATGCATCCGTTGAAGGATTACGCGCCGACATTCGCAAAAATCTGGAGCGTGAAGTGAAGCACCGCCTGCTGGCACGCAATAAGCAAGGTGCCATGGACGCGCTGTTGTCTAAGGCAGAACTTGACTTGCCAAAGTCCAGCGTTCAGGCTGAACTGGATCGCATGATTGCCAGCGCCCGTGCTGACCTGAAGCAACGCGGCATCAAGGACGCAGACAGCGCACCGATCCCTGACGACATCTTCCGCCCTCAGGCCGAGCGTCGTGTGCGTCTGGGTCTGGTGGTGGGTGAGTTGGTTCGTGCCAATACCTTGCATGCTAAGCCTGAGCAAATCAAGGCACACATTGACGAATTGGCTGCCAGCTATGAGAAGCCAGCCGACGTTGTACGTTGGTACTATGGTGACAACCGCCGCATGGCCGAAGTTGAAGGCATCGTGATTGAAAACAACGTGACAGAATTTGTGCTGTCGAACACGAATGTTGTTGAGAAAGCGATCACTTTTGACGAATTGATGGCGCAAAACTGAGCTTTGCATCGCTTAAATAGCGTTTGAATTCTCTGGGTATGGGGCTTGGGCAGGGCTTGCAGTTCTGCAGGCAAGCCCCATTTGCATTCAGGGTTGGGATTTTTCGGTACAGTCACCACAGTTCTTTGGAGATGCTATGAATGTGAAATTCGGATTGTCAGGCGGCATGGAAACGCAAGGTCTGGGCATGGTTCCCATGGTTATCGAGCAGTCGGGTCGGGGAGAGCGCTCGTACGACATTTATTCTCGTCTGCTGAAAGAGCGTGTTATTTTTTTGGTCGGTCCAGTGAATGACCAGACTGCAAACCTCGTCGTGGCGCAGTTGCTGTTTCTCGAAAGTGAAAATCCTGACAAGGACATTTCTTTCTACATCAATTCCCCAGGCGGGTCAGTGAGCGCAGGAATGGCCATTTTTGACACCATGAATTTCATCAAGCCCGATGTCTCAACACTGTGCATCGGCATGGCAGCGAGCATGGGCGCATTTTTGTTGGCTGCTGGAGCAAAAGGCAAGCGGTTTTCTTTGCCGAATTCCAAGGTCATGATTCATCAACCGTCGGGTGGCAGCCAGGGACAGGCGACTGAAATTGAAATTCAGGCGAGAGAGATTTTGAAGACCCGTGAGCAGTTGAACAAGATTCTTGCTGAACGCACCGGTCAACCGTTGGAGCGCATTGCACGCGACACCGAGCGCGACTATTACATGTCGGCAGACGAGTCAAAAGAGTACGGGTTGATAGATCAGGTGATATCCAAGCGCGCCTGATCGACCTTAGCACTTCCACTGGCGGTGTTTTGCGGCAACGCAAGTGCCGTTTATATTTGAGTATCATTCGGACATTAACCGAAAAGGCAAGCGTCACATGGCCGAGAAAAAAGGCTCTTCCAGCGAAAAAACACTGTATTGCTCTTTTTGCGGCAAGAGTCAGCACGAGGTCAAGAAACTGATAGCAGGACCTTCTGTTTTTGTGTGCGATGAGTGTATTGAACTGTGCAATGAAATCATTCGTGATGAATTGCCAGCTACAACAGAAGGCAAGGACGCCAAGGGTGATCTGCCCACTCCCTCAGAAATCAAAGCCAATCTGGATAACTACGTCATTGGACAAGAACCCGCCAAGCGAATTCTTGCTGTGGCTGTGTACAACCACTACAAGCGACTTCGTCATAAAGAAAAGGCCAAGAAGGACGAAGTGGAGTTGGCCAAAAGTAACATTTTGTTGATTGGACCAACGGGCTCAGGCAAAACCCTGTTGGCGCAAACACTGGCGCGTATGCTGGATGTGCCTTTCGTGATGGCGGATGCAACGACTTTGACAGAAGCGGGCTATGTTGGAGAAGACGTTGAGAACATCGTCTTGAAGCTACTACAAAGCTGCAATTACGAAGTGGAGCGCGCGCAACGCGGCATTGTTTACATCGACGAGATCGACAAGATTTCCAGAAAATCTGACAATCCTTCCATCACGCGCGACGTGTCGGGTGAAGGTGTTCAGCAGGCTTTGCTCAAGCTTATTGAAGGCACGATGGCCAGTGTGCCGCCCCAGGGTGGTCGCAAGCACCCGAACCAGGACTTTGTTCAGATTGATACCACCAACATACTGTTCATCTGTGGTGGTGCCTTTTCGGGCTTGGAGAAAGTCATTGAGAACCGTACCCAATCGTCTGGAATAGGCTTCGGGGCAACGGTCAAGAGCAAGCAGCAGCGCAGTCTGACGGATGTATTCAAGGAAGTGGAGCCCGAAGATTTGATCAAGTTCGGTTTGATTCCTGAACTAGTTGGTCGTATGCCCGTGGTTGCTGCCTTGGCCGAGTTGACTGAGGACGCGTTGGTGCAAATTTTGACGGAGCCCAAGAATGCGCTGGTCAAACAGTACACAAAATTGTTGGCCATGGAGGGTGCCGAGCTGGAAATCAGACCTTCTGCTCTGAAAGCTATTGCTAAAAAAGCGCTAGCCCGGAAAACGGGTGCACGTGGATTGCGGTCGATCCTGGAACAGTCCTTGATCGACACCATGTACGAACTACCCAACGCATCCAATGTCGAAAAAGTCGTCGTGGATGAATCTACGATTGATGAGAACAAGCCACCGCTTCTGGTCTATCGCGAGATTGCCAAGAAAGCTTGAAGTGACTTTTTATAAAAATCCGATATGACGGGTTTTTGTACGGGTTAAGTCGGATATTTGAACGAACACTGCTTTGATAATGGCAGTTCGCTTGAATTTCAGGTTTAACGGTCCATATTCACCAGGTAACCAAGAGGATCTCCCCCATGTCTGGCCATTCCCCATTGCCTGCTACCCCCATAGACCTGCCGCTGCTGCCGCTGCGCGACGTGGTTGTTTTTCCCCACATGGTCATTCCTTTGTTTGTGGGGCGTCCGAGGAGCATTAAGGCGCTCGAAGCCGCGATGGAAACGGATCGGCGAATTATGTTGGTGGCTCAAAAGACAGCCGCCAAAGACGATCCGCTGGTATCCGATATGTTTGATGTCGGGTGCGTTTCGACTATTTTGCAGATGCTCAAACTGCCGGACGGTACCGTGAAGGTATTGGTGGAAGGCCACCAGCGTGCATCGGTTAATAAGATCGAAGAGGGGGAATTGTATTTTTCCGCCAATGTAACGCCAATTGAAGTGGTCGTCGAAGTGCCTGAAAAGGGTCGTGCAAAAGGCAGCGAAGTTGAAGCTCTGCGTCGTGCAGTAATGCAGCAGTTTGATCAGTACGTCAAATTGAACAAAAAAATCCCGCCAGAAATTCTGACATCCATTTCAAGCATTGATGACGCGGGACGTTTGGCAGATACCATCGCCGCGCACTTACCGCTCAAACTCGATAGCAAACAGGCTGTATTGGGCTTGTCGAGTGTCAAGGCGCGCCTTGAGAATCTGTTCGAACAGATTGAACGTGAAGTTGACATCCTGAATGTGGATAAAAAGATTCGAGGGCGCGTTAAACGTCAAATGGAAAAGAATCAACGCGATTTCTATTTGAATGAGCAGGTCAAGGCTATTCAGAAAGAATTGGGTGAGGGCGAAGAAGGCGCCGACATCGACGAAATCGAGAAGAAGATCAAGGCGGCCAAGATGCCCAAGGATGCGCTCAAAAAGGCTGAAGGCGAATTGAAGAAGCTTAAGCTGATGTCGCCGATGTCGGCTGAAGCCACGGTGGTTCGCAATTACATCGATGTGTTGGTGGGCCTGCCATGGGCCGCTAAAACCAAGATCAAGCACAACCTCGCTAATGCTGAGGCGGTCCTCAATGAGGATCACTACGGCCTCGACAAGGTAAAAGACCGCATTCTGGAATACCTCGCGGTTCAACAACGTGTGGACAAGCTGAAGGCACCCATTCTGTGTCTGGTGGGACCTCCTGGTGTGGGTAAAACATCATTGGGGCAGTCCATCGCCAAGGCAACCGGGCGCAAGTATGTCCGGATGGCTCTGGGTGGCATGCGTGACGAGGCGGAAATTCGTGGCCATCGTCGTACCTACATCGGAGCCATGCCTGGCAAGGTTTTGCAGAGTTTGTCGAAAGTCGGCACGCGCAATCCGTTGTTCTTGCTGGACGAGATTGACAAGCTGGGCACGGATTTTCGGGGTGATCCCAGCAGCGCTCTGCTGGAAGTGTTGGACCCGGAGCAAAATCATAAGTTCGGAGACCACTATGTGGAAGTGGATTACGACTTGAGTGATGTGATGTTTGTGGCCACGTCCAACTCCATGAACATCCCTTCGGCCTTGCTGGATCGAATGGAAGTCATTCGTTTATCAGGCTATACCGAAGACGAGAAGACCAATATCGCGATTACTTATTTGCTTCCCAAGCAGATGAAGAGCAACGGTGTTAAAGATGCCGAGTTGTCGATTGCGGAAGATGCGGTGCGGGATATTGTTCGCTACTACACACGGGAAGCGGGAGTCCGTTCGCTTGAACGCGAACTTTCCAAGATATGTCGCAAGGTTGTTAAAGGTTTACTGTTGAAGAAACTCAAACCTCAGGTCATTGTTACAGCGGACAACCTGAACGACTATCTGGGTGTTCGCAAGTACACCTACGGTCGTGCTGAACAGCAGAACCAAGTCGGGCAGGTAGTGGGCCTGGCTTGGACGGAAGTGGGCGGCGACTTGCTAACCATCGAAGCCGCGCTAACGCCCGGAAAGGGTGTTATTACTCGCACAGGTTCGCTTGGTGACGTTATGAAGGAGTCGGTTGAGGCGGCTCGTACGGTGGTGCGCAGTCGTGCTCGGCGATTGGGCATCAAAGACGAGATTTTTGAGAAAAAAGATATTCACATCCATGTGCCGGATGGAGCCACTCCCAAGGATGGCCCTAGCGCTGGTGCAGCCATGACGACGGCATTTGTGTCGGCCTTAACCGGAATTCCTGTGCGCGGTGATGTTGCCATGACTGGTGAAATTACATTGCGCGGTGAGGTGACCGAGATTGGTGGCCTGAAAGAGAAATTACTGGCCGCATTGCGCGGTGGAATAAAAACGGTGCTGATTCCCGAGGCCAATGCAAAGGACTTGCAGGACATACCTGCCAATGTCAAGAATGGTTTGGAAATCATTCCTGTGCGTTGGATTGACAAGGTGCTAGAACTGGCACTGGAAACAAAACCGGTTCCTTTGCCGGACGACGAAGCTGTTCCTGCAGCTGAAGTTGTTTCGACAGCCGTCCCGTCGTCTGATTTGCAGGGTACGGTTAAGCATTGATTTAGACTTCACAAATATATATTTGCTGCTTTAAAAAGTTCTGGATTTGAAAAAATCCAGGGTATAATTTATGGCTTGAAACGCGGGAATAGCTCAGTTGGTAGAGCGCAACCTTGCCAAGGTTGAGGTCGAGAGTTCGAGACTCTTTTCCCGCTCCATATTCCAAGGAAAGGGGAAGCAATCAGCTTCCCTTTTTTCTTAGTGGGTTCGGAGCCTGATTGGGCCTGATGTTTGGATGAGTTTGGCGCGGTAGCAAAGCGGTTATGCCCCGGATTGCAAATCCGGTTAGTCCAGTTCGACTCTGGACCGCGCCTCCAGTTTTTTTTGGGCGTTAAGGCCTCGTCAACATGCGCTGACGGGGCTTTTTTGTTTCACAATAGGACAGTGCCCGAGTGGTGAAATAGGTAGACACATCGGACTTAAAATCCGCCGCTTCGTGAATAACGGGCGTACCGGTTCGATTCCGGTCTCGGGCACCATCGATTATTTCAGACAGCGCCGCTCCATTTGGTAGCTACACTTCACCTATGCCACGCTACAACGCACCTTTTGAGATTCATGTCCATGGACAAGTGGCATTGCGCAAAGACGTGCGCTTTGAGCACCTACAGGACGCGCTCAAACCCCTTTGGAAGTATGCGGGAGCGCGGTCGCTTTCGGATGGAGCTAGTAGTGCCTATGAAGATGAGCCCGGAATCAAGCTCGATGCTCAGGAGCATCTACTCCAGATGTGCTGGACCGTCGCAGGTGATCATGATTTTCGACAAACTCTTGATGAACTATGCATGAATTTAAATGAGATCGCCGATTCTGGTGCGGCGATTGAAGTTACGTTTTACGACGCAGACTTTGATGAAGAGGATGGGCCAACGGGTAGTGAGTCACGAGATGACTTTGTGATGTTGTTTGTTGGACCGAACCCGGCTGCGATCATGCAAGTGCAGCGAGACCTATTGGTGCAAGATGTGATCGCCCTGATGGAGCGACACTTTGATGGTGTAGAGTTGAGTGGAGTTGTAGGCGAGGTTGACAAGTTGTTCGCGCAAAGATTCGATGCATTGGTCAGTTCGTTGGCACTTGGAAAACCACCTAGTGGGTCTGGAGGCAATCATGGTGGGGGGCACGGAGGTGGGGGGCGCAAACCGCGCCACTTGCATTGAGGATATTGCTTTGTCTGAGTGCTAATGCTTCATGTTCTGTCAGAATGCGCTGATGTTTGGCAGCAGCAGAATTTTCCAGGTTCTGCATGGCCAGTAAAGTTTAAATGCTAAAGAAAATTACTGTTGAGCAGCTTTCTGTTGGTATGCACCTTAAGGAGTTTTGTGGCTCCTGGATGGAGCATCCATTCTGGCGAACTGGTTTTGTTCTGGTTGATCCAAAAGATATTGAAACTATTCTTGCCAGTAGTATCAAAGAAGTCTGGGTTGATGTCAGTAAGGGGCTAGATGTACCTCTTGGACAAAACGCCATATCCGAGGCCGAGTCCGAGGCACAAGTAGAAGAGCAACTGAAGCAAGCAGTTGAAGAAAAGCGGGAGTTAGCCCCAGTTTCCATGGGCGTGGAAATCGAGCGAGCGACAAAGATTTGCTTCCAATCCAAGCAAGCAGTGATTTCCATGTTCCAGGAAGCCCGTATGGGCAAGGCGGTTGATACTGGTGGTGCACGGCAATTGGTGGAAGAGATTTCAGATTCAGTAGCCCGCAATCCTGGTGCGTTGATCAGCCTTGCTCGCTTGAAAACAGTTGATGACTACACCTATATGCATTCGGTTGCCGTGTGTGCCATGATGGTTGGACTTGCCAAACAGCTAGGCTTGGAAGAGCATCAGATTCGACTGGCTGGAATGGCCGGCTTGATGCACGATTTGGGCAAGGCTTTGATGCCAATGGAGGTTTTGAACAAGCCGGGAAAATTAACGGACGCAGAGTTCAGTATTATCAAAACGCATCCGGTCGAGGGGCACCGCATGCTTCTGACAGGTCGTGATGTGGATCCGATGGTTTTGGACGTCTGCTTGCACCATCATGAAAAGACAGATGGCTCCGGCTATCCCAAAGGTTTGAAATCCGATGAGATCAGCTTGTTTGCCAAGATGGGGGCTGTTTGTGACGTCTATGATGCCATCACTTCAAACCGTCCTTACAAATCGGGTTGGGATCCTGCAGAGTCCTTGCGCAAGATGGCTGAGTGGGCCAATGGACATTTTGACCCAAAGGTATTTCAAGCCTTTGTAAAGAGCTTGGGCATTTATCCAATTGGCTCGTTGGTTAAGTTAACCTCGGGGCGATTGGGTGTCGTTGTAGAGCAGACCGGAAAGTCACTCACAACCCCATCCGTAAAGGTTTTTTTCTCGACAAAGTCCAATTTACGGATTGTTCCCGAAGTGATCGATTTATCTCAACCCGGAGCTACTGAGAAAATTGTTAGCCGTGAAGATCCTGCCAAATGGAGGTTTTCGGATCTAAACGAGTTGTGGTCCGGGTTAAATAAGGCTCCGTGGTGACAAAAAAAACGGCGCAATTGGCGCCGTTTTTTAGATTGACCCACTTATACCGATTTCGATTTCGGGTTGTATTTTCCCAATTCGGCCTTGGCAATCGCATTGCGGTGAACTTCATCCGGGCCATCTGCAAAACGAAGAGTTCGTGCGTTGGTGTAGCTGTAGGCCAACGGAAAATCATCGCACATACCGGCGCCGCCGTGCACCTGGATGGCCCAGTCGATCACTTCACAGGCCATGCTGGGCGCTACGACTTTGATCATGGCGATTTCATTTTTTGCAAATTTGTTGCCGGCGATATCCATCATCCATGCCGCCTTCAGTGTCAGCAAGCGAGCCATGTCGATTTTGCAGCGCGCTTCGGCGATTCGCTCCTGCGTCACCGTTTGTGCGGCAATGGGCTTGCCAAATGCAACGCGCAGCGAAGCACGCTTACACATCAACTCAAGGGCCCGCTCTGCCAGCCCAATCAGTCGCATGCAGTGGTGAATCCGTCCGGGGCCGAGGCGTCCCTGGGCAATCTCAAATCCTCGGCCTTCGCCAAGCAGGATGTTGGTGACCGGGACACGTACATTTTCAAACAGTACTTCCATGTGGCCGTGGGGCGCATCATCGTAACCAAACACATTTAGGGGGCGAACCACCTTTAGGCCTGGCGTATTGGCGGGTACCAGCACCATGCTTTGTTGTGAATGGCGAGCCGCCTCGGGGTCAGTTTTTCCCATGGTAATGTAGATGGAGCAGCGTGGGTCACCAGCGCCGGAGGTCCACCATTTGCGGCCATTGATCACATAGTCTGCGCCCTGACGTTCGATCCGCGTTTCGATATTGGTTGCATCACTCGACGCGACCTGGGGTTCAGTCATTGCAAAGGCAGATCGAATCTTGCCTTCAAGCAGTGGTTTGAGCCAACGTGCCTTGTTCTCTTCTGAGCCGTACCGCGCAATGGTTTCCATATTGCCAGTGTCGGGCGCTGAGCAGTTGAATACTTCGCTCGACCACATAACACGGCCCATGATTTCGGCCAGGGGGGCGTATTCCTGGTTTGTCAGCCCAGCACCTTCATAACCGGATGCCTGCGCACTGTCGACTGGTAGAAACAGATTCCACAGGCCCGCCGCTTGTGCTTTGGGCTTGAGGTTTTCAATGGTCTGCAACGGCGTCCAACGCTTTCCGGCTGCCGTGTTGGCGGCGATTTCCGCGTGGTATGCGCCTTCTGATGGATAAATGTGGTCATCCATGAACCGCTGCAAGCGGGTTTGGAGGTCTTTCGTTTTAGGGGAATAGTCAAAATCCATGGGATCTCCTGTTGGGTTGCTTAAAAAGAGGGAAATTCAAGTGGCGCAGGCAAATTTCCATGCCATTTGCGCCAGGGGCCTGGCGCCCGCAGCCGAGCTGACAGCCTGCGCACTGGATGCTGTTCCTGCTTCCACCCGCTTGGCAATGCCTTGAAGAATGGCTGCAATTCGGAACATGTTGTATGCCATATAAAAATTCCAGTCGGTCTTGAGTTGTTCGGGCGTTGCTAGACCGGTGCGCTCGCAGTACAGTCTGATGTAATCCTCTTCGCTGGGGATCCCCAATTCGGGTAAATCCAGGCCTGCTATGCCGCGGAAGGCTCCGGGTGGTATGTGCCATGCCATACAGTGGTAGCTGAAGTCGGCCAGTGGGTGGCCGAGCGTGGAGAGCTCCCAGTCCAGCACGGCAATGACACGGGCTTGTTCCGAATCAAACATGAGGTTGTCCAGGCGGTAGTCACCGTGAACGACGCTGACCATTTTCTCATCGCGTGCCATGGACGGGATGTTCTTCGGCAACCACTCCATCAGGCGGTCCATTTCAGTAATCGGCTGGGTGGTCGATGCCACATATTGCTTGCTCCAGCGGCCGATTTGCCGTTCAAAGTAATTGCCGGGCTTGCCATAGCTTTCCAGCCCCTGCGCCTTGAAGTCAACCTTGTGCAATGCCGAAATGACACGGTTCATTTCGTCATAAATGGCGTGCCGTTCCGCTTTGTCCATGCCTGGCAAGGACTGGTCCCACAGGACGCGACCTTGCATGAATTCCATTACATAGAACGCCCGTCCGATGACCGATTCGTCCTCGCACAGGCAATACATATGAGGAACAGGTACACCAGTATCCTGCAACCCGCGCATGACAGTGAATTCGCGTTCGACGGCATGGGCCGATGGCAGTAACTTGGCCACTGGCCCGGGCTTGGCTCGCATGACAAAACTTTTGCTGGGGGTGATCAGTTTGTAGGTTGGATTGGATTGACCACCTTTGAATATTTCTACTGTGAGTGGGCCAGCGAACCCGTGTAGGTTTTCCATGAGCCAAGTGCTCAGTGCGTCCAGATCAACGGTGTGCTGTCCGGAGACAGGGCGAGTGCCCAGGAAATGGTCAAATTCGGTCATGGAATATAGGGTGTGCGTTGTTGGCGACTAATTGTCAGAATCGATGATGTGCATTAGTGCATTGCGGTCGCGTATCACCAGGCCGCCTTGCTCGATCCGAATGGCACCTTCACGCTCCATTGATTTCAGCTCTTGATTGACGCGCTGGCGAGAAGCCCCCAGCAGTTGCGCTAGTTCCTCTTGCGCAAGTTGGAGCCCAATGCGCACCTCCGAGGCATCGCTGAGTGACGGCACTCCATAGCTTCGTACTAGATGCAATAGCTGTTTGGCCAGACGTGCGCGTAGGGGCAATGTGTTGAGGTCCTCCACCAACCCATAGAGCTGGCGAATTCGCCGGGAGTGAAGGCGCAGCAAAGCTTCGTATAGTTCCGCATGCAGCGCTAATATTTTTTTGAAATCTGCCTTCGCCACGCACAGAATGGTAGTTTCGCCATGCGCATAGGCGTCGTGAGTTCGTCGATCTCCATCGAAAATGGATACGTCTCCGAACCAGATACCTGGCTCCACATAGGTCAGGGTGATCTGCTTTCCGGAGATGGATGTTGAACTCACCCGCACTGCGCCCTTAGCGCATGCAATCCAGTCCTCTGGAGGTTCGCCTCGAGCAGCGATCAAGTCGCCGTCTTTGTGGCGTTTGACGTACGCGCATCGAAGAATATCGTGTTTGAGCGAGGGCGACAGCGATGAAAACCAGCGACCTGCATTGATTGCTGAGCGTTCGTCGATGGTAAGGATGGGTTCGTCCATAGCTTGTCTTTTGGGTGACTGCATGTGTCGGTGTTGATGGCACTATTGTCACCCGTGAGCGGTTTTTTAGGCGAAATCCTTGTCGCCTGCGTGTCTGCCACATTCGATTCTCCGATGCAAAGGAAGGGCACACTGCGTCAGTTTCGGTGGGCTGTGAATGCCTATGCGAAAATCTGCGGTATTCATGAACCAGCGTAAAAAAATTCGATTTGCAATCTTGGGAGTAGCGCTGTTGTGCGCTGCTACCAGCGGCTCTGCCATGACTTTGGGGCGCGCACGGGGTGCAGTGCTGTTGGGGCAGCCTCTCAAGCTCTCGGTGCCAGTTCAGCTGGATTCGGGCGAGGGCCCCTCAGTCTTGTGTTTTGAGGCGGATGTTTTTTATGGCGATACCCGCCAGGACGCCAATCGCGTTGCTGTAAGCAGTGACTATTTACCGCAATCTCGTTCAGCCATTGTGTCCGTGATTTCACATGACAGTGTGAATGAGCCAGTGGTGTCGGTTTACTTGCGCGCTGGATGTGAGTACAAAGCTACGCGACGGTTTGTGTTGCTGCCTGATTTGGCGTCTGAAGTAGTGATGCCAGTGAATCGGATGAACGAGGTCCAGCAGCCCGTAACGCCTTCGATTCCCCAGCAACGGCAGTCCACGATTGTTGACCGTCCGCTCAAGTCCACGCCAGTAAAGACGCCAGTTTTGACCGAACCCGACGGTGGGCGAAAGACGGTCACTTCAAAACCGTCTGTGCCCAGGGCAACTCCCGTTCTCCGACCTCATTTGAAACTGTTACCTCTCGATTTGGCACAAGAGCGAGATCCAACTTTAAAGTTGAGCAGTGAATTGATTTTGGGAGAATCTGAAAATTTGCAAAAACGTGCAGAGGCCGCAGCAATGTGGCGCTCACTCAATGCGACTCCTGAGGATATTCTGAACTCCGAGGCTCGTCGCCAATCGATGGAAGTTAATCTCAAAGAGCTGCAAATTGCGAGTGCAAGTAATAGTCAGGCTTTGAAGGAGCTTGGGGGGCGATTAGAGGCAGCAGAATCGCAGCGATACGCCAATCCCCTCGTCTATGGCCTGATTGGAATGCTGTTCCTTTGCAGCATTGGTTTGGGCTATATCCTCTTCAGGCGACGTAACGGCAGATTGGAGACGGCTTCGTGGTGGAGAACTGAAGAAGCTTCGAACAGACCTCACCTGTCGCCTGTTGATCGCAGCGAAGCGGTTGTTCTGCCTCCCGATAACTGCAATGTAGCGTCCGCAGTGCCGGATGTGGTCGCCATGCCGATTGCTGGCAACACCGGTGCGTTGACTGGCGTTGATATTGATTTACATCTGGATGTGCCCAGTTCTACGTTAAAAGGCGTGGTAGCAGGTGGAGGTGAAGTGGGTAGTAGAGCTCAGACGCCTCAACTGGATTCATCGTCGCGACCCTCGGGGCACGTCGATTTTTCGCACAGCATGTCACCCGGTTTGCGCGCCGTCAACACGCAGGAAATGATCGATGTTCGCCAGCAAGCGGAATTCTTTATGACCCTGGGTCAGCATGATGAGGCTTTGGGCTTGCTGAAGGATTGCGTGGACGGCAGGGCTGAATCTAATCCTCTTGTCTATCTGGATCTGCTCAGAATCTTGCACACGTTGGGTCGCAAAGCAGAGTTTGATCAATACCGCAATGAATTCAACGCGCTTTTCTCAGGAAATGTTCCGACCTATGCCTCCTTCAACCTGGGAGGGGAGGCCCTGGAGGCATACCCGGATATTTGTCGCGCCATTGAAGCGTTTTGGCCATCGGAGCAGGCTATCGCGTACATCGAAGAATGCCTGGTTCGGGATATCAGTGGTGGGGCGAAACGAGGAATAGACTTGGAGGCATTTCGCGATTTGCTCATGCTGCATGGCTTAGCAACGCGGCTTGTTTCAGACTCAGAGTCCACGCTGATGCCATTTATTGCCTCTAAAGTGGGACCGGTGGAAGCGGTGGCTGACTTAAGTGAGCGCGGTGTGGATTTTGAACTACAGCAGGTTACACAACCAGTGTTTGTGGATGGTATCGATATTGGAAACCTCTCTGTGGATCTGGATTTATCTGAACCACCTGGAAATCTGATCGATTTTGACGCGGCGGATTTCGCGCTACCGGATCGAAGTTTGCCGCGTAAATCTTAATACCTGATCATCGTCGGACTTGCAGCGCTCCCGGGTTGACGATGTTGGTAGGTGTGCCTTTGATGAAGTTGGTTACGTTGTCGAAAGCGGCCCCAAAGATTTTTTCGTAGTTGTTTTGCTCTACATAGCCAATGTGCGGCGTACAAATGCAATTCTCCAGTCGCAGCAGCGCGTGACCCTGCAAGATAGGCTCATTTTCGAACACATCGACTGCTGCCATGCCGGGACGCCCCCTGTTCAGGGCGCTAATCAATGTATTGGTTTCAATGATCTCGGCCCGGGATGTGTTGACTAGCAGCGAAGTGGGCTTCATACGGGACAAATCGGTTTGATCAATCGCATTTTTGGTGGTGTCACTCAGTCGAAGGTGAATGGACAATACATCGCTGTTTTCAAAAAATGACTCGCGATTGGGTGCACAGGTATAGCCATCCTCTTTGGCTTTTTCCATAGAGCCATCGCTTCCCCAGATGACTACCTGCATGCCAAATGCACGGCCATACCCAGCGACCAATCTACCGATCTTGCCGTAACCCCAAATCCCCAGTACTTTGCCATTTAGCTCGCTGCCAATACCAAAGTTTGGTGGCATGGAGCCAGCTTTAAGGCCTGATTGTTGCCATGCCCCGTGCTTTAAATTGCCAATATATTGTGGCAATCTGCGCATGGCAGACAGTATGAGAGCCCAAGTCAACTCTGCCGGCGCCACACCAGATCCAGTGCCTTCGGCGACTGCAATTCCCCTCTCGGTACAAGCTTGCACATCCAGATGAAGCCCTATGCGCCCGGTCTGGGAGATGAGTTTGAGTTTAGGGAGTTTTTCGATCAACTGCCTGTTGATGTGGGTTCGCTCGCGAATCAAAATGATTACATCCGCATCTTTGAGTCGAACTGAAAGTTGCCCAATGCCCTTCACCGTATTGGTGTACACCTTGGCTTGGTATTGTTCCAATTTGGCAGCGCACTCCAGTTTGCGTACAGCATCCTGATAGTCATCCAGAATCACGATATTCATGGATGCCATTGTGCCTTGTTACAGCACCCGTTTAACCCAACACCCCGTTGCCGACGGTGTTCAATTCACACATCCAGCGCTATGCCTCAACTAAGAAATCGCGGCTTCTCCGGCCGCCAATCGATCCAGTTCTGCGCAAACGTCGGCCATTCGTCCCGATATGACAATTCTCCCGATGCTGGATCGGCTTTGTCCAGATTCCACCACTCGGATCACGCGTAGCGGCTTGAGCGTGGTTGTAGCCCCCGTCATCAATGGACGGTTTGCTAGCGATTTTGGATCGATTTGGAGGCGGATTTTTGTGGGTGGCGTTACCCATTGCTGGGTTGCCGGCCTTCTGTCAGTGCACCAGCGCACCAGAGACTGAAGGGACCCGAAAATTCCAGATTGGGCAAATAAAGCAATGTTCATAACAGCAAATTTCCAATAGGGTTACATGAGCATGGTGTTACGAATCAAACCAACCGCGAGACCTTCTATTTCGAAGGCTTCGCCCGGTTCTACGATGATCGTTTGATAGTCAGGGTTCTCCGGGTGCAACTCGATGACGTTCTTATTGCGCCGAAATCGCTTGACGGTTACTTCATCGCCCAGTCGAGCGACGATGATCTGACCATTCTTTGCGTCTTTGGTGGATTGGACAGCCAGCAAATCGCCGTCCATGATCCCGGCATCGCGCATGGACATGCCGCGCACTTTCAGCAGGTAGTCAGGCTGGCGTTGAAATAGGCTGTTTTCAACATAGTAGGTCTTGTCCACATGTTCCTGGGCGAGAATGGGTGAACCCGCTGCCACACGGCCTATCAAAGGTAGAGCCAATTGGGCCAACCCCGGTAGCGGCAAAGAGAACTGTTTGAAGCGGGATTCATTGATAGACCGCAAAGCATCGCTCTTGAGCCGGATGCCGCGAGACGTGCCACTGACTAACTCGATGACTCCCTTTCGGGCAAGGGCTTGCAGGTGTTCTTCAGCTGCGTTGGCAGACTTGAAACCTAACTCATTGGCGATTTCTGCGCGCGTGGGAGGGGCGCCGGTGCGAGCAATGGCGCTTTGAATCAGATCCAGAATCTGTTGTTGCCTTGCGGTAAGTTTGGGACTTTCAAGCATGCTAACTCCTTGGTTCTGGGCCGGAGGCTGTTGGTCTATACACACTGTTTCGGCATCCAGTAGCTGTATTTTTAACCAGTTTTATTTTGTTTGCAAGCAGAAAGGGCAAATATGTTGAAAAAGTTGGTTTTTTTGGGCATGGGCGGCACGATTGCGGGTTCGTCAGATAGCTCCACTGACAATGTTGGGTACAAGGCGGGGCAGGTGTGTGTGACCGATTTGCTGGAGGTCATTGCCGGCCTTCAGTCGGTTCTTGGCGATCACCAACTCGTGTCCGAACAGGTTGCGCAGTTGGACAGTAAGGACTTGGGTCACGGTCACTGGAAGGCGCTCGCCCTGCGAGTAGTTCACTTCCTGACCGCAGCCGATGTAAGTGCGTTGGTCATCACACACGGCACCGACACTTTGGAGGAGACAGCGTTTTTTTTGTCCCGTGTCTTGCCATTCGAACTGCTGGCGTCCAAGTCCGTAGTGTTGACTTGTGCCATGCGCCCGGCGAGTTCCTCAGCGCCTGATGGCCCACAGAACGTGCTGGATGCGGTGGCCACGGCACTCAGTCCCGCTGCAAGGGGCGTTCTGGTTGTGTGTGCCGGTGTGGTGCACTCGGCCCGCGACGTGCAAAAGGTTCATCCCTACCGCGTGAGTGCTTTTGACTCAGGCGATTCAGGTCCATTGGGTTTTGTGGAGGAGAGGGTTGTGCGCTGGGTGCATCCATGCGGTGATGCAAGTGCGGCTGCAAAGGCATTTCCGTTAGAAAAACTCGCCCTTGGCACGTGGCCTTGGGTGGAAATCGTTTTGAGCCACGCAGGGGTGACGGGGGCTGTTGTGCGTGCGCTTTGCAGCTACTCTAAGGGTGCAGCGCCTTTGCTGGGAGGCATCGTGGTAGCTGGCACCGGAAACGGTACCATTCACCACGATCTGGAAGCGGCGTTGCGTGAAGCCCAGAAGCAAGGGGTGCGAGTTGTTCGGTCAACCCGCTGCGCTCAGGGCTGCGTAGTGCCAGGTTCAGCGGTGTTTGAATTTGCGCATTCCATGGGCTTGTCGCCTGTCAAGGCGCGGATTGCTCTGATGTTGGACTTAATGCAACAAGGCAAATCAACGCCCTGATCAGTTAGCCAGTGCCTCAAAAACGCGCGTCTTAATGACTTCCACATCACCCATGCCGCTAACGGCGCGGTATTTTGGGGCGCTGGCCGCATCTTTGGCCGCCCAGTTGGAGTAGTAATCAACCAGTGGCCGGGTTTGTGCGCTGTAAACATCCAGGCGCTTCTTGACGGTTTCTTCCTTGTCGTCTTCACGCTGGATCAATGGTTCACCAGAAACATCATCGATGCCCGCCACTTTAGGTGGGTTGAACTTCACATGGTAGGTGCGTCCCGAAGCGGGGTGCGAGCGGCGTCCGCTCATGCGCTCGATGATGGCTTCAAACGGCACATCGATTTCCACCACATAGTCCAGTGCAACACCGGCAGCCTTCATGGCGTCGGCTTGTGGAATAGTGCGCGGGAACCCGTCGAACAGGAAGCCATTGACACAGTCAGGCTGGGTCAGGCGTTCTTTTACCAAGTCGATGATGAGGTCATCGCTAACCAGTCCACCTGAGGCCATGACGGCTTTGGCTTCCAGACCCAATGGGCTACAGGCCTTGACAGCTGCGCGCAACATGTCACCCGTAGAAATTTGTGGAATACCGTATTTTTGGCAAATGAAAGTGGCTTGTGTGCCTTTGCCCGCGCCTGGTGCGCCCAACAAAATGAGTCTCATGGATACCCTCAGATAGAACTAAAACTCGAAGCGCAGGAAATGTTGGCCTTGAATGCCCCGCAGTCGCGCGCGATTGCCCCAGAGAATAGCATGTACCGCCCTCCGACTAGCTTACAGGCGCGTGGGCTTGGGCCAAAAACAGGGCACGGACGCGTTCCAGATCATCGGGGGTGTCAACACCCGGCCCTGGTGCATGCACTGCGACGTGAACGGCTATCCGATAACCATGCCACAGTGCGCGCAGCTGTTCCAGCGACTCGGTCACTTCAATCGGGGCCTGCGTCAGCTGCGGAAACAGACGTAAAAACCCCACTCGGTAGGCGTAGATCCCGATATGACGCAGCGGCGCTGGTTGGGGCAGGGCTTGGATGCCGTTGGCGAAGCCGTCACGCCACCACGGAATAGGGGCACGGCTGAAATAAAGCGCCAGGCCCTTGGCATCCAACACCACTTTGACCACGTTGGGGTTGGCAAAGTCGGTAGCGATTTCAATGGCGTGGGCGGCTGTGCCCATGACAGCCTGCGGTTGTGCTACAAGGGCTGACGCTACGGCCTGCACCAGAGCTGGATCAATCAGCGGTTCGTCGCCCTGGACATTGACCACGATGTCGTCATTGGCCAAGCCCAGTAACTGGCTGGCCTCAGCAAGGCGATCACTGCCAGACGCGTGGTCTTCACGGGTCAGAACCGCTTCAATGCCGTGGGCGTGGCATGCTGCGATGATGTACGGGCTGTCTCCGGCGACAACGATTCTTACCTCGGGCAATACGCCTGAGCGCACGCGTTGGGCGACCCGCACCACCATAGGTGCGCCACCAATGTCAGCCAGAGGCTTGTTCGGCAATCGACTCGACGCTAGCCGTGCCGGTATGAGCACCGTGTAGCGCATGTGCGCCCCTTAAAGACCGAGTTCTTCGTCGGTCAGCGTGCGGGCTTCGTTTTCCAGCAGAACCGGAATGCCGTCGCGCACCGGGTAGGCCAGTCGCGCACTGCGTGAGATCAGCTCCTGCTTTTCTTTGTCAAATTCCAGGGGGCCCTTGGTCACCGGGCAAACGATTAGTTCAAGTAGTCTTGTGTCCATGGGTAGATGATAGCTTTGTGGCAATCAGGCCGGCGATGCGTGCATCGAACGTTGCAATAAAAGCCGGCTGGGGCACAAACACCAGCGGGATTGCCAGTGCATCGGGTGCTACGGCCCACAGCTTTACAGCATCTTTCTCAGTACAAATGATGCTGTAGCCCTTGTAGGTAATGCGTGAGAAGCTATCAAAATCATAGTGATCTGCCAATGCAATGGTTTTTTCCAAAGGCAACTGGCATGC
>Ga0194061_1000340_pt1 | contig 28508 bp, 22 predicted proteins | sample SepL2221m_MetaG_FD_163423 | JGI IMG/M metagenome (GOLD analysis project Ga0194061, IMG submission 163423) | Anoxic zone freshwater microbial communities from boreal shield lake in IISD Experimental Lakes Area, Ontario, Canada - Sep2016-L224-21m | ecosystem: Environmental > Aquatic > Freshwater >... | reverse complement strand
CGTAATGCCAATGTAGTTGCTGGTGAGGCTGGAGGTATTACACAACATATCGGAGCCTATGAAGTAACGCTTCCCAACGGGAAAGCCATTACTTTCTTGGATACTCCGGGTCACGAAGCCTTTACGGCCATGCGTGCCCGTGGTGCTAAAGTAACCGATATCGCCATCATTGTAGTAGCTGCCGACGACGCAGTAATGCCTCAAACTAAAGAGGCCATCAGCCATGCTCAGGCAGCTGGTGTACCAATGATTTTTGCGGTCAACAAGATTGATAAAGACGGATCAAATCCGCAGAAAATATACGAACAGCTTTCTCAAATGAATATCCTGGTAGAAGCTTGGGGTGGTAAATTCCAAAACCAGGAGCTTTCTGCTAAACAAGGATTGAACGTTGATTTACTGCTTGAAAAAGTATTATTAGAATCTGAAATTTTAGACCTGAAAGCTAATCCAGAAAGAGAAGCTACCGGTTCTATCATTGAAGCCTCATTGGATAAGGGTCGCGGTTATGTGGCTACTATTCTGGTACAAAATGGTACACTGCGACAGGGTGATTTGATCGTTTCTGGTCAGCACTACGGTCGTGTTAAAGCGATGTTTAACGAACGTAACCAACGGATCGATATCGCGCCTCCATCAACTCCTGTTGTGATCTTAGGATTAAATGGTGCACCTCAGGCTGGTGAAAAATTCAAAGTATTTGAAGACGAAGCTGATGCAAAAGAAGTGGCTACCAAGCGTGCTCAGATTATGCGTGAGCAAGGATTAAGAGCTAGAAAACACATTACACTTGATGAGATTGGCCGTCGTTTAGCATTGGGTAACTTTAAAGAATTAAACATTATCATCAAAGGTGATGTGGACGGTTCTGTTGAGGCATTGAGTGATTCATTGCAGAAATTATCTACCGAAGAAATTGCGGTAAGAGTAGTACATAAAGCAGTGGGTCAGATCTCTGAATCAGACGTATTGTTAGCAACAGCTTCAGACGCGATCGTCATTGGATTTAATGTGCGTCCTTCTATGCAGGCTAATAAATTAGCTGATACTGAAGGTGTAGAAATTAAATTGTACTCTATTATCTACCAAGCAATCGACGAAGTGAAGAGTGCGATGGAAGGTATGTTGGAACCTAAATACCAGGAGAAAATTACCGCTAACGTGGAAGTTCGCGAAGTGTACAAATTCGATAAAGCTACCGTTGCAGGATGTTTCGTGCTGGAAGGTAAGATCGCTCGTAACAGTAAGATCCGTATCATTCGGGATGGTATTGTGGAGTATCCAAGAGGGGAAGGTCAGGCAGCCGAATTGGGCAGCTTGAAACGCTTCAAGGATGATGTAAAAGATGTAGCTTCTAATACGGAGTGCGGATTAACCATCAAGAACTTCTCAGATTTACGTGTAGGTGATATAGTGGAGGCTTTCGAAGAAGAAGAAGTAAAACGTACTTTATAAGTTTGTTAAAAGCAGTTACAAATCAGGCCGTTCGCGGCCTGATTTGCTATTTTTGAATGATATTGCAATCTATGAAGCAGGTATTAATCGTTATTTTAATGGTAAGTGGATTTCTGAGTGTCAAAGCACAGACAAAAAGAATTGTGGCCGACAAGATCATTGCCCAGGTAGGAGATAAAATTATCCTTAATTCAGATGTAACCAATGCACTCTCTGATATAAAAAGACAGGCCCAGGGGCAGGATAATGTGGTGATTCCAACTGAATGTCAAATTCTGGAAGGACAGCTCATACAAAAAGCATTAATTCTTCAGGCTCAAAAGGATTCATTAACAGTGAGTGAAGATGAGATTGAAAATGAAATGGAGAATAAAATCCGCAAATACATTGCTTCTTATGGATCAAAAGAAGTGTTAGAAGAGATCGCAGGTAAAACGGTCTACCAGATGAAAGAAGATTTTAAAGACGCGATGAAGGAACAAAGGCTCGCAGATCAAATGCGCAGCAAGATCGTGGATAATATTAAAATGACGCCCACTGAAGTAAAAGCCTTCTACAGTAAAACGCCAAAAGACAGTTTGCCATTCTATGAAAGTGAAATGGAAATTAGTCAGCTTGTAATCCAGCCAAAAGCGAATAAGGATGTGGAAGAATATGTTTCAAAGCAATTATACGATTACAAAAAACAAGTAGAATCTGGCGCTAAAAAATTTGAACAGTTAGTAAAATTCTATTCCGAAGATCCGGGAAAAGCTGAAAATGGAGGTCAATACAATTTGAATCGTAACGATAAAAATATGTGGGACCCTGCTTTCTTATCTGGTGCTTTTCGTTTAAAAGAAGGACAAATTTCAGGTATTATTAAGTCAAAATTTGGTTTACATATCATTCAAATGATTAGTCGTGCTGGTGATGATGCGGTAGTACGTCATATTCTTAGAATCCCTCCAGTAGCGGATGAAGAAATCAAGGAAGCAAAAACAAAACTGGATTCAATTAGAACAAAATTGATTGATGGAAGCTTAAATTTTGGAGCTGCTGTAAGCAAATACAGTGATGATGATGGAAGTAAATTCAGTGCTGGTGCAGTTACAAGTAGAGATGGAAGTTCCTTTATCACGCTAGATCAGGTTGATAAGGATATGGTTATTGCATTAAAGGGCATGAAACCTGGAACATATTCAACTCCACAGGTATTTACTGATGAAAGAGGTAGTAAAAAAGTTCGAATTATCTTTTTGAAAAATAGAACAGAACCTCATCGTGAGAATTTAAAAGAAGATTATAACCGAATCGCTTCTAGGGCTATGGACGGAAAGAAAAGTGAAATCCTAGAAAAATGGTTTAAAGAACATATTCCTACTTATTATATATCAATTGACAAACAATATTCAAGCTGTAAAAGTTTGGAAGATTGGTTAAAAGTAGCAATTGAGGATAAGAACTAATTAATTCAATAAAAAGCCCTATCATAAAAACGATAGGGCTTTTTTATGCCTATCAATTACTAGCTTCCTTGTTTTCTAACATATTTAGTTAGTATCACAATGGTTTGTCCTTCAATTTTGCCTTCAATCTGTTCTTTATTTTCTTCTACTAATCGGATGTTTTTAACAATGGTTCCCATTTTAGCATTTAAAGAAGTTCCTTTCACATCCAGTGATTTAGTAAGTACGATCGTATCTCCAAGTTGTAAGATGGTGCCATTTGAATCGCGATGCAACTCAACACTGTCATCGTTTTCATGATCTCCAGTTGCTTTTGCCCATGCTAAATTTTCTTCATCCAAATACAACATTTCAAGCTGATCAGAAGCCCAGCTTTCTGCTTTTAATCGATTCAGTATGCGCCAGGCAACAACCTGTACCCCGGAAATTTCACTCCACATAGAAGTGGTTAAACAGTTCCAATGTGCTTGATCCAGTTCGGCTTTTTTATCAATTTGATTTTGACAAACCAAACAAACTGCGATACAATTAGCTTCACTTGTTTTATCCTGAGGAGGCACTTCGTATACTTTAACTAACTGATCTGACCCACAAAGCTCGCATTTATGCTCACTTCTGTTGAGTATCGTTTCTTCAAATTTCATATTTCTGATTGAGGGCGCAAGGTAAATAAAGTAATCGTGAAAATAAAACCCATTGGAATTCGTTAACTTTAATAGGATCTTTTTTTTAACCTACATTTTAAGATATGTTTTTGTTTGTCAGCATAAAATCCTCATTCTTATTTGGAGGAAATATCTATTTACTCAATATTATTCAACAAGTCTTGAGTAAGTTGGTCAATGTAAATACATTATCATTTGCCATCAAGATTATGCTAGCTATGATCATTATTTTAATTATAGCTATTTATGCCATGTTGCACGATAAAAAGAAAAAGTATTTCAAATTACTCCTCATCAGAACTAAACTAGAACCGCTTATTTCACAACTGATCATTGATGAAACACCTGCAACTGAAGAACAATTAGAAGAATTACGGCAAATTACAGATACAAGTCTGGCTAGGCAGTATATGGTTGAAGAACTGATGAAAAGTAAACAAAACCATTCTGGAGAAGTTTCTGAAAGAATCGTTACCATCTACCTTGGACTGGATTTGAAAAAATATTCTCTGGAAAAGATCCATCCAAAAAATAATTGGCATATCATCGCAAGGGGTATTCAGGAATTATATATGATGGAACAACTGGATACTTACGAGGAAATTTATAAATATACAAACGCCTCAAATGAATACATCCGGAATGAAGCACAAATTGGGTTGATTCATTTAACAGGTTTTAAGGGTTTAGATTTTCTTGAAATGGTTTTATACCCAATTACCAACTGGCAACAGTTGAAATTATTGGATCAATTAAAAAGATTCCCAAAAAAAGAAGACTTCAGTTCAAGTGTGCCTAAATGGATAGGATCTGGAAACAATTCTGTAGTAGTTTTTGCATTAAAACTCTGCTATGAATACCAATTAATTCAATTAGTGGATGAAATCACAAAATGCCTTCAACATGAATCTGCTAATGTAAAAACCCAAGCAATTGAAACTTTAGTACGTTTAGAAAATGACCAAACACCTAAAATACTTTTGCAGTATTTCAATCAGGCCTCCCGGTCAGACCAGTTACTTATATTAGATGCAATTAGCAAAATGGCCACTGAAGAAGATGCTGCAGCATTAATTAAAATATTAGACTATCCTGATAATTTGATCAAACTGAAAGCATCTATTGCTTTATCAAAATGTTCAAATTCAGGCCTCCAATTAATCAGAGAAAAAAGTCTATCAAATCCTGAGCCTTTTCAACGTATTGTAAACCATATTCTTTCTACAACATGATCTGGAAAATATTTTTCGACATTTTATATTATACACTTACTTACGGAATTTTTCTGTACAGTTTGTTTTTGTCAATTTCTTTTATTTTTCTTGGACTTTATTCCATTGGAGAAACGAAAGATTATCTACACAAAAATAAATTCACAGACTATCGGTTATTGGCAAGTTCAGAACATGTTCCTTCTGTAAGTATTCTTGCGCCTGCATATAATGAAGGAAAAACAATCGTAGAAAATGTAAAGTCCCTTCTTGCTATATTTTATACCAACTTAGAAATTATTGTTATCAATGATGGTAGTAAAGACGATAGCCTTGAAAGACTTATTAAAGAATACGATCTTGAATTATCCGATATTTTTGTAGATCCTATTTTGCCGAACAAAGAAATAAGAGGTATTTATAAGAGTCGTAAAAAAATATATAAAAAGCTCATTGTTATAGATAAAGAAAATGGTGGAAAAGCAGATGCACTGAATGCTGGTATCAATATTTCATCAAAAGACTATTTTATTTGTATCGATGTAGATTGTATTTTGGAACAAGATGCGCTTCTTAAAATGGTTAAACCTTTTATGGAGCAAACCAACAAACGAGTAATTGCTACCGGTGGAGTGATTCGGGTAGCCAATTCTTGTGAGGTAGAACAGGGTAAGATTACGAAAGTTCGACTAGCTAAAGATTACTTACCCAGAATGCAAATTCTGGAGTACATACGTGCCTTTATTTTAGGCAGAATGGCATGGAGCAGATTGAATGGGTTATTGATTATATCGGGTGCATTTGGTGCATTTGATAAAGAAATCGCAATTGCTGCTGGAGGATACAATTCTGAAACTGTTGGAGAGGACATGGAATTAGTAGTTCGTATGCGCAGGTATATGGAAGAACAAAAGTTGGACTACGTAATCCGATACATTCCAGATCCCTTGTGCTGGACGGAAGTACCGAATAACTATGCCATCCTGGAACGTCAAAGAAACAGATGGTTTAGAGGAACATTTCAAACACTCAAATTACATAGGGTTATGTTTTTTAATCCTAAATATCGAGTCTTGGGAATGGTAAGCTATCCCTATTGGTTTGTCTTTGAATTATGTGCTCCTATTATTGAATTTTTTGGTTTTTTTGCCTTTATCTGTTTTGCAGTTACTGGCTATATTGAATGGAGTTTTTTCTTTGTGTTTTTCTTTTTTATTATTTGTTTCGCGTATCTCTATTCTTTATTCGCCATTTTAATGGAAGTGTATTCTTTTAATCAATATAAAAGGCGGGTTGATATATTTCGATTATTGTTAACTGCACTTAGTGAGCCATTTTATTTTCATCCTTTTATTGTATGGAGTGGTATCAGGGGTCTTTTAAAACTGATCATAAAGGAAAATAACTGGGGTGAAATGACAAGGCAGGGCTTTAGTAAAAGAACTAAAAAAACGCAAAGAGGGTCTTCATTGGCTCTTTCAAGAGTAACCTCCACTTCAACATTAAAACGGCCGCTCAAAAAAAGAGAAGTAGACAATTCCGAGTGGATATTTGCAGCTAAAATATTGCCCATCTTTAATAGTATCATTTCATTCTTTTCATCAGCCATTAGATCTTTTCTGCCTTTGGCATTGGTTTTTGGAATACTCATTTTAGTTGCGCGTGCTTTTGAATTTATTGCAGATTATTTTAAACATGGCGCAATTGCATCCTTCCCAACCGTATTATTAATTTCTGTTTCGAAAGATTTCCTTTATTGGATAATAGCCATTGCAGTTTTATTTCCTGTGTATTTAATTGTTTATTTTATACATAAAAAAACTGCGGAAATTGTATTTATTTTTTTATCGATTGTATTATTATTAATACAGGTTTCTCTATCAGACTATTTCCTTACTACCCTGGTACCATTGGGTTCTGATTTATGGGGTTATAGTGTAGCAGATATAAAACAAACAGTAGGAGCTGCAGGAGGTGTTCCAACTATTTTAATTTTCGCCATCATTATATTAATTCTTGTAACCATTTATTTATTTGTATGGCTTCCTAAAAAAATGAAATTAAACGAGACTACCATTTTCGTTTTTATTTTTATTCTAGGTGCCGTTTTCATTACTCCTATTTCTAAGTCAATTACTAGATTAATGCCGGGTCAGGAATATGCAAACAATCTTACTCTTAACAAAACCTATTATTTTATAAATGCAAGTCTAAATCATTTTCTTCCTGCTGCCACTGACACGGATATTTATGCCGATAATTATCTGGGCGGATTTCAAAATGGCGCAAATGCAGGTGATCAGAAATTAGAGACTTTCACTTATGTAGATGAGAAAGCTTTTCCATTCTTACACAGCATTGATAGCACCAAAGATGTTTTGTCTCCTTTCTTTAATATATCTGCCAAAACACCAAATATTGTAATTATTCTAGTAGAAGGTCTTGGTAGGGCTTTTACAAATAAGGGGGCATACTTGGGAAATTTCACACCAAATGTAGACTCCATCGCTAATAAGAGTTTGTACTGGGAAAATTTCCTTAGCGAGGGTGGCAGAACATTTGCCGCACTTCCATCTATACTATCTTCTATAACTTTTGCAAAGAATGGATTCAATGAATTAGGGGATAATATGCCTAAACACTTTTCTTTATTGAACCTGCTTCAACAAAACGGATACCGTACTTCATTCTATTATGGAGGTGATGCACATTTCGATAATATGAATATTTTCCTTAATAAAAATGGCATTTCCGCAATTAGAGATGGTTCTACCTTTCCTGCAGGTGTTGCTAAAATGCCTCCATCTTCAAGTGGATTTAGTTGGGGCTATGGAGATAAACAATTATTTGATCATTATTTAAATACTAATACAGATTCCTCTAAACCCAGTATGAGTCTGATCCTAACTGTATCAACTCATAGTCCGTTTAAAATTAATGATCAGGAAAAGTATCTTCAAAAATTTGAGGAAAGAATGAATGAACTTCATTTCAATGAAACATTAAAGAAAGAATATCGCAACTATAGTTATCAATATGCCAGTATTCTCTATACCGATGAAAAGATTGGAGAATTCATTAAATCATATCAGAAAAGACCAGATTATAATAATACTGTTTTCTTAATCACAGGCGACCATCGCATGCCTGAAATCCCAATGAGTACTAAAATTGATAGATACCATGTTCCATTATTAATATACTCACCTTTATTAAAACGTACTGCTAAGTTCTCTTCCATATCTACGCATTTTGATATAACACCTAGTTTATTAGCCTGGTTGAAACACAGCTACCATATGCAGGTTCCTGATAAGGCAAGTTGGATGGGCGGTGGACTTGATACTAGCAGAGTCTTCAGAAATACACATGCTTACCCGCTCATGCAAACCAAAACTGAGATTAATGATTATATTCAGGGCAACTGGCTAATTAATTCAAATATACTTTATCGAATCAGTGATAAAATGGATTTGACACCCGAAGATGATGTAGCAAAAGCAAATGAATTAAAGGCAAATTTTGAGCGATACAAATATAAAAACAACCAATTCATCAATAATTTAAAAATACTACCTGATAGCTTACTATTACGTTATTTACCTAAACGACTTTGATTGATATCTTGATGATATTCATTTAATATGGTAGTAACAATGGGTTGATATATTTCCCAGAAAGTAGCTTTACGATCCATTGGGTCTCTTCTATTGTACATGAATTTCCTGAAATAAGGAACGAATTTTAAATACGCAGTGTTTAATTCGATTGGATTATCAGAAAAATCTGCAGAGAAATAAAAGAATTTATAGTCGGCATTCTTATGAAGGGAAATGGCAGGAAAGCTTGCCGGAATCCCATTCTTCGCTAATAGTTGAGTGCCATGATTATTGGTATTGATCACAAAATTGGCAATAGTGTGATTAATATTATTATTAGATTCTATGATATCAAACCAAAATGTATAATAGAAACTTTCTGGCAGCTTATATTTTTTTTGTCCTTCTTCATTTGCTTGTATTTCCGGAAACTCTTCTACGAGATCATTGTCTTTTTCTAAAATAACAATACGATCATCGGAGTGCACAAAAACGATTCCTCCTTTTGTAAAGGGCCATTTTCCTTGATTCTGTGCTTTGTAATTTCTAACAACCCACTTAGGCAATTCTTTATTTATGGTGGTATCAAATGAATCAAAATACCTTCCAATCCAACCCGTCCATCCTATTCCAAATAATTCTTGAAATTTTGAACTTACTAATTTAGGAGTAGGTGAGCCAAGGCAGTTGAACTCACTAAGAATAAGCTTGTGCTTGTTTTTCATCATTCCCAGAAATTCTATATCCTGCTCCGACATCCCTCCATAAATAATTCCAGAACGTTCTTTTTCATCTCCCTTTGCATACCACTCGTTTCTATAAATACCATATGTATCTGTAAAGTAAGCTAGGTCAGCATCATCACTTAACCTATCCAATTGTTGCGTAGAAAACCGCTCTAATCCTTTTAATTCGAAATTTTTATTTTCCTCTGGAAAGAATCCAAAATAATCCTGAGAATGATTGTATAGATCTTTTTTGGTTTTACTATATTTTTCTTGTAGGAGTACCCAATTTAAGGAAACATGTTCTTGACCTACTTTGGTTAAAACTGTTTTGTCCACCACAGCTAATACCATTTTTTTCTTTGGAAAAAAGTTCCAGATAAGAAACAACCATAGAGGCATTAAAAAAAGCAATAACAATATAGTTCCAAGAACGTTTATGTTTTTATGGTAATTGTCTGTAGCAGGCATGTATTAAATATTTGATGATATGCTGAACTGAAATTAATTATTTCTGTTCAATAAGCGTTTAACCCTGATTACAAGTTCATTCAGACTGAATGGTTTGGTAATATAATCATCGGCACCCAAGTCAAAAGCATTTAATATCACTTCTTCTTGTTCCATCGCTGATAAAATAATAATAGGAGTTTTCCATTTTAACTGCTGGCGAACCATACTAATTACTTCTAAGCCTGAAGCATAGGGCATCATCACATCGGTTATAATCATATCCGGACGTAATCTTATAATTTCTTTCATTGTTTCACGTCCATCAGGAGTTGTAAAAACCTCATAACCCTCTTTAATAAGTTTCAACTCAATGGTTTTCAATAACATTACATTATCTTCTGCAACAAGTATTTTCATGGCCCAATTGTCTGTTTAAGTTTGAAAATATTTACAAACTGTCTTTAATCCTTTTTATCTCTTGAAATAGCTGCGTATCTAAAAGCAGCAGCTTTTCTTTTATCAGTCCTAATAATTCTTGTAATTTGTCAAAATTCAATTCGGTACTAACAGCCGTCTCTAATTGATATATTAAAGATACTAATAAATCTGCTTTTAGCATACCTAGTGAACCTTTCAGTTTATGAGACTTATAAATAAGGCTTGGGAAGTCCCTTTCAGCTAATAATTTATCTAAATCAAGTAGGTATTTTGGGGACTCCTCTAAATAATATTCAAGTACTCGAATAGTACTTTTCTTGCTCCCCATCTCATCTAAAAGTGTAGTATCGAATAAAATTTCTTCCATTATATGGGCTTTTTTCAGAGATATAACTTGCCATAACAAGGTACTCCTTTACTCCTATATAAATTAAATATGCTGATCCGCTAATAGCCGACTATACCATTTCCCTGAACTTTTAATGATCCTTTTCTGAGTGGCAAAATCTACATGTATCAACCCAAACCTTGGATGAAAACCCTCTGCCCATTCGAAATTGTCCATTAAAGTCCAAACAAAATAGCCCTTCACATTTACCCCTTCTTTTTGGGCTTGTAGCACTTGTGCAATATGATCCTGCAGATATAATAGTCGCTCTTTGTCATCAACCTCATTGTTTACCACTTCGTCTGCAAAAGCTGCTCCATTTTCTGTAACTAATATTTCTTTGATAGAAGAATAACTATTCAACCTTATTAAGGCTTTATAAATACTGGGTGGATATACTTCCCAATTCATTAGCGTATGTACCACCTTTCTTTTATTGGCTTTCACTATTTTAGCTTGCACAAAGGGCATTAGCGGAGCATAACTCACCTTCTCCCTTGTATAATTTTGCAACCCTATAAAGTCCATCTGAAATGCCAGCTTCTGTTCATCACCTGCTAACATAAATCGCTCCATTTTTTGGAGAATTTTTAAATCTTTAGCCGGATATCCTAGTCCTAATAAGGGTTCCAAAAAAAGTCTGTTGAGTAATGCGTCAACTTTTACTGCAGCCTTTTCATCTTTTTCATGATGCTCCCTAAGCGGATCGATATGTGAATATGAAAAAGTAGTACCTATTTTATAATCAGACTGATGAGAACGCAAAATCCTGCCACCTTCAGCCTGGCATATAGCAGCATGATGTGCCGCAGCAAGAAAACTACTAAGTCCTATTTTCCCTGGAGCATGAACACCCAGAAAATAGCCTGCACCTGTAAATACCATGGGTTCATTCAAGACCATCCAATGTTTTACCCTATCACCAAAATATTTGACACAACAGTATACATAATCATTAAACCAATTAAGTACTTCTCTATTTGTCCAGCCCCCTTTCTTATGCAAGGCTTCTGGCAGATCCCAATGGTAGATAGTAACCCAGGGTTCAATACCTAATTCCAAACATAAGTCGATCACTCTATTATAAAATGCAATCCCTTTAAAGTTAATTTCACCAACTCCATTTGGCATAATACGACTCCATGAAATAGAGAATCTGTAGTTTGGAATGTTTAATTGCTTTATTAGTTCAATATCGCTGGGGTATTGATTATAAAAATCACAAGCGATATTGCCATTATGTCCATTTGTAATATTTTTTTTCTTTTTTGAAAAACTATCCCAAATAGACATTCCTTTACCATCCTCTTCATGAGCACCTTCAATTTGGTATGCTGCAGTAGAAACACCCCATTTAAAATCTTCGCCAAAATCTTCTTTTGAAAAATGCATAGCTTAATCAGCAAGTTGATTGAGAATTTTACCAAATGTTTTGGCTTTCAATTTTTTAAAGGTTGGGATACCATCCCCTAACTGAACATACTTAGTGGAAGAATTGGACGCATGCAGTTTAATAATATTATTGATAATTTTTTCGGTAGTATCCGGATAATTAACTGTGATTTTCTGTTCCGTATCCAGCCAACTTTGAATAGTAGCAATATGTTTACTTTTCAAGCTTTTAATAACTGGAATTCCCATTTTTTTAAGTGCGGCGGCATTGCATTGCTGCTCATACTGCCCTTTCATAGGGATTACTAACAATTTCTTTTTAAGATAAAGCGCTTCAGCTGGTGTTTCAAAGCCTGCCCCAGAAAGGATTCCGGTACAATTGATAAAGCTTTCGATGAACGCTTCGTTATTAATGGGTTTAATAAGTATATTTTTAATGCGATAAGTTTTTTTACTATGCTTACTAAATACTTCCCATTCTATTTTATTACATACACTCAAAATTTTGATAATTTTTTCATCACTATAAGCAGGTAAATAAACAGTATAATGGGGCAAAACTTGTGGCTTGGCATCACGAATCTGTTGTCGAATTACAGGTGTGTAAATTTGTTCGTCGTATTGTTCAAAATGAAAACCATATGATGCAGTTACTGGTGCATAGTTGCGTAAAACTGCAGAACCAACTAAATCGGTATTCTTCGGTTTTGGGGATTTGTTATTAATGACGGCCGATTGGTGACTCATCCCAATACAAGGCTTGTGTTTTTTCTTGCATGCCCATGAACTAACCGGCTCAAAATCGCTGATCACTAAATCATAATCTTCAACTGGCAAGCTATTGATCTCTTTAAACAACTGCTTTAAGTTGGCTTTCTGATATGTTTCTAACAAATCAATGCCCCCTTTTTTGCCGAAAATAAAACTCAACCCTTTAAACCTATATTTAATAGGGTATGGCAATTCAACATCAGCCTGAATACCACTAACTAAAATATCGAGGTCGCCTTTCTTTTGTAAAATTGGAATAATATCTCTAGCCCTACTTAAATGTCCATTTCCAGTTCCTTGAATCGCATATAAGATTTTCATGGCTGCTTCATTAAATTAAATTCTTCCAAAAGGTTATCGAAGATCTGATGGTCATTTAAATCATCCTCTTCTTTAACATTCAAATCTACCATCTCTGAAGGATCAAATTTGTAGATTTTCCATTCGCCATTATTATATTCAAGGGAAGTAAGGTTTTCTATCCAATCACCACTATTCAAGTACATGATGGCACCTTCTTCATTCTTTATTTCACGCATTTCCGGGTGATGAATATGCCCACAAACTACATACTGATAATGATTGCTAATTCCAATATCTGCTGCTGTATTTTCAAAACTATTAATGAATTTAACTGCCGACTTAACACTATTCTTGATCTTTTTTGATAAAGAGAGCTTACCCTTATTAAATACCTTTTCTGAGATGAAGTTTACAAAACTATTGATGAGAATTAAAGTATCGTAACCAATGGCTCCCAATTTTGCCAACCATTTGCTGTGTTGCATAGTAACATCAAAAACATCACCATGGAAAAACCAGGCTTTGTCTTCATTCTCAAGTTCCAGAACAACCTTATTTACAATTTTAAGACTCCCCAATTTCCAACCGGCAAATTTGCGCAACATTTCATCGTGATTGCCTGGAATATAATAGATTTTCATACCCTTGCTCATCCATCCCATTAAATGCTTCACAACTTTCATATGACTCTTAGGCCAGTATCTTTTGCTGAACTGCCAGATATCAATAATGTCGCCGTTTAATATTACTATTTTTGGCTTTACAGATTTAAGATAGTGCAGAAGTTCTTTAGCGTGACAGCCATAAGTTCCCAAGTGAATATCGGAAAGAACAAGAATATCTATTTTACGTTTCGATGCCTTATCCATTAATGGATTTTATGAAATTTAAGAGCTGGATAAAATGAACTCAGGAATGGTAATAGGATTCTTACAGATAACTCAAGAAAAAAGAATTTTACGTTTTTCATGTTGCACGAGTTTAATTATATACAAAATAAGCGCAGAGGTATAACCAAATCATTAAGTAATTGTTACCAGAATGTTACCGATTCTATCATCCACGCGTTTTTTTTACAATACAACTTGTACTTTTAATCATGAAATACAAATTCCTACAATGCCTATTAGCATTCATGATTGTGCTACCCACTTTTTCACAAAAGTATATTTCAGTAAAAGGTAAAGATATCATTGGAGTTGACGGGAAACCTTTTTTAATAAAGGGTACTAATCTTGGCAATTGGTTAGTGCCAGAAGGTTATATGTTTAAGTTCCAGGTTGCTTCATCGCCCAGACTAATCAATGAACTATTTTCAGAATTATTCGGTCCATCTGAAACCAAAAAATTCTGGAAGCAATACCTTGCTAGCTATATTACCAAAGGAGATATTCAGTATCTACATTCTCTTGGTATGAATTCGATCCGTGTACCATTTAATTATCGACTATTTACCGACGAATATTATCTGGGTGGATATGGCATCCAAAGAGGTTTCGCATTAATGGATTCTGTCGTTAAATGGTGTGCTGCTGAAAACATGACAGTGATTCTAGATATGCATGCAGCCCCTGGTGGACAAACTGGAGATAATATTGACGATAGTTATGCTTATCCTTTTTTGTTTGAAAGTAAAGAAGATCAGGAATTACTTTGCACTATATGGACAAAAATTGCAGCCCATTACAAGAACAATCCTACCATCATGGGATACGATTTGTTGAATGAGCCCATTGCACACTTTTTTGATACTACTCATTTAAATCCTTTTTTAGAGTCGCTATTTAAAAAAGTTACAGCAGCTGTAAGAAAAGTAGATAAAAACCACCTCATCTTTTTAGAAGGTGCACAGTGGGCTTCTAATTTTTCAACTTTCGGAAAACCTTTCGACAATAAACTAGTATATCAATTTCATAAATATTGGACACCAACCACCATCGAGGTAATCCAATCTTATATTGATTTTAGAAACAAATATAATGTACCCATTTATTGTGGAGAGACAGGTGAAAATGATGATGAATGGGTTGCTAATTTCAGGAAATTATTAGAGCAAAATAATATCGGATGGCATTTCTGGCCCTATAAGAAAATGAATAATACAAGGGGTATTGTTAGCTTTCCTCAGCCAGAAAATTATGAGCTAATTAGTAAATATTCTGATACAGCCAGAACCAATTTTGATGAAGTAAGAAAAAACAAACCTGCACAATTGGATGCTGCTAAAAAAGCCTGGTATCAATTTCTTGAAAATTGCAAATCTGAAAATATCATTCCCAACAAAGGTTATATTAAAGCTCTAGGTTTAAAAGCATATTAATTATTTCATTTTAATTCTAAAAATAGTAAGAGAATAGGGAGAAAGATTCAATTGGATCTTTTTCCCTATTATATCTATTTCAGATTCTTGTGGTGCAATATTTTGTGGATTTTCAAAAGAGTTAACACTATATAGATCATCACTTTTTAAAACAATCATTTTCCCTTTTGCGGCCACTGAATTTATTCCTACTATTGAAATAGAATGGTTCTGTTGTTTTACAGTGGCATTTACTATTTTAATCACTAACTCATTTTCTACTTGATCAATTGCCGCTGTTGCATACAAACTATCTTGCCCAGTCACAGCCTCATTATTTAATGTAATAGGAACCACTTTAGTTCCTTTGTTGGTAGAAAAGAGTTTCTGTACATAATAATCTGGGGTGCCATATGATTGAAGATTGTTTACCCAAATCAAATCTGGTGTCCATTGCCAACCATCTACATGGGCAAATAAAGGTGCATAGGAAGCCATAGAAACCACATCTGCATTACGCTCTAATCCTGTCATAAATGCGGCTTCGGATAATGCAGTTAACCAGGTATTTTTATTATTGATGCTAACAGTATGATCACTTTGTGCAGCATATTCCCCACCAAAAACCTTTGAACCATTTTTTGGATAGTTATCATATCTTTTTGCATTTGCCAAAAACCATTCTGGTCTTCTGTAATAATGTTCATCAATAATATCGGCATTCATTTTTCTTAAAGTCGAATTCAAATAATTAAATCTTTCTCCGTCGGCATCTGTTCCAGAACTATATACCAATTTAATATCCGGATATTTCGCCTTAATGGCTTTTGTAAATATTTGCAACCTTTCTACATATTGCGGGCCCCAATTTTCGTTCCCAATTCCAAGCATTTTTAAATGAAACGATGCAGGATGTCCTAGTGATGCACGAATTTTACCCCAATAAGTTGTACTATCTGCATTGGCAAATTCTATTAGATCAATCGCATCTTTTACATAAGGATCTAATCCTTCCAATGGCACTAACTCGGAAGAGTTGAATTGACAAGCCATTCCGCAATTCAATATTGGCAAAGGTTCTGCACCAATATCTTCAGCTAGTTGAAAATACTCGAAGAAGCCTAAACCAAAAGTTTGAAAATAATCTAATGTTGGACGATTGGCAATTTCTGTATTCCACCGATTAATAATCAACTGACGCTCTTCTATGGGTCCAATAGTTTTTTTCCATTGATAGCGCTGAGAAAGGTCGTACCCTTCAACTATACAACCCCCAGGAAAACGAATAAACCCAGGTTTCATATCAGCTAATAACTGAATCATATCAGCACGCATGCCTCCAGGTCTGTTTTTCCAGGTATCTTTTGGAAATAAAGAGATCATATCCAGATCTATAGTTCCATCTCCCTCGAACCATATATTCAAATGCGATTTTAAATCAGTTTCAGCAGCATTAAAACTTGTGGTGAATTTTTTCCACTCATTTCCAGCATCAGAAGTTTGAATAATCGTTTGTGCAATTGACTGTCCCTTACTACTTACTAATTCAACATGTATTTTTATATCAGAAGATTTTTGTCGATACAAAAATGAAAAATCATAGCCGATTCCTTTTTTGATTCCCATTCCTCTAAAACCTTCATTGGTTAATCCTATATCGTGTTTTGCATGACTAAGTGTAACATGCATATATCTTGGATTTGCAGTATTTGCCTCTTGTCTATTCAATACCTGGAAATCACCTTCTGTTTTCGTAAGTCCCAAAACCCTCCAACCCATCATTGGTTTCTTAAATTCAAAAGAGCGGTTCTTTACTAATTCTGCATAGATGCCTCCATCAGCACCAAGATTAATGTCTTCAAAAAAAACGCCCCACATGGTAGGCTGAATGGTTGCTTTAAGTTCATTTGCTCTTACAATAAATGTCTTTTGCGCTTTAAGTGTGGGTGTACATAAAATTAAAAAGAGGCAGCAAACAAAAAGTTTAATAGAATTCATAGCAACAATATGGAAGTTAATAGATTCATACAATTTATAAAAAATGAGGCAAAGAAAGGTTAGTTATTTTAAACAGGATCGGGCATGATGGATAGATTCTCATTTTATTAATTATTTGGAGAATTTTATGGCTATTAATTAAAATAAATGATGATTTTGTCATAATTTTACTCCGCCTAAAAGGGAGCATTTCAATACTCTTTTTCATTGAATAACTTCCTTTCAGAGTCGAATTCATAACCCCAAAATTTGGTTTATGGAACTTTCTAAATTTGCTTCTCCACTCAGAGCAAGCAAGGAACAATTAGAAGCCGATTACGCACTTATAAAAAGTTCTGAATGGATTAGCAGTTTTATTAATACAATGCCAGAGGTTGTTGCCATTTTAAATGAAGAACGCCAGATTATTTTTGCTAACGACGAATTATTAAAACTACTTGATGTAACAGATTCAAAATTGCTGTTAGGTTCGAGACCCGGTGAAGTATTGAAATGTATTAATGCTACTTTGATGGATGCAGGTTGTGGCACATGTGAAAATTGTCGTTACTGTGGCGCTGTTCTTTCTATACTCGAAAGTCAGGCTAAATCAAAGAAAGTAACTAAAGATTGCAGAATTACTACAGAAGAAAATGGGATTCATGAATTTCTTGATTTAAAAGTAACTACAGCTCCATTTAGTTTTCAAGGAAATTATTATTCTATACTAACCATTGAAGATATCAGTGATAAACACAGGCGAGCCATGTTGGAGCGTTTATTTTTCCATGATATATTGAATATTGTAGGAAGTTTAAAGGGTATTAGTGATTTATTGATTCGAACACAGAATGATGAAGAGACCAGTGGTAAATACATTGGTATCGTAAATAAATTAAGCAAAGAATTGCTCGAAGAAATTCTTTCGCAACGTGTAATGATAAATGCAGAGGAAGGAGAATTGGTTCCCGAAAATGTAGAAGTTACAATTTTAGATATTTTAAATGAACCAGCCTCTTATATATCGCATCATCAGGTTGCAGCAAATAAGAAAATTATTATTTCAGATGATGCCTACTCAGGATATATTCAGATTGACCCAATGTTATTAAAAAGAGTGATCATTAACATGCTGAAAAATGCATTAGAAGCTACTCAAAAAGGAGGGCAGGTGAAATTGAATTGTAGAAAGGAGAATAATTTTTTATTATTCACTGTACATAATCCAGGCTTTATGCCTAAAAATATTCAGGCTCAGGTATTTCAACGGTCTTTCACCACTAAAGGAAAGGGAAGGGGCTTAGGAACTTATTCTATTAAATTACTTACGGAACGTTACCTTAAAGGAACTGTTGGATTTTCTACCTCAGAAGAAGAGGGAACTGAGTTTTATGTAAAAATTCCCAGTCCCTTCATGTAGTTATAATCTTTGATCTCAAATACAAAACTGCTGAAGCTGTTTTCATTTTTTCAACATTGCTACAAGCTTGTTCATTGATTAGCTAAATAACCTCCATCCACAATAATTGTTTCTCCAGTGATATAAGAAGATTTATTCATGGCTAAAAAAGCTACAGCATTTGCTATTTCATCAGGTTGTGCAATTTTTTTCAAAGGAGTATTCTTAATTACAAAGTTTTCAAGTTCTTCGTTCTTCAAAAGTTGATTGATACGATCTGTTCCGGTAAACCAGGGAGCAACACCATTTACTCTGATATGATAGGGCGCCCATTCAACGGCTAAACTTTTGGTTAACTGGATGAGTGATGCCTTACAGATAGCGTACATACTACCAGTTCCTACATCTTCAAAACCTGCCACCGAACTAATATTCACCACACAGGCGTTTTGAGACGCTTTTAATTTATAGAATAGCAATTGTGTAAAACGAATATTAGAAATAATGTTTAGATTAAAAACATGATTAATTTCCTCTGCAGAAAAATCATTGAATTTTTTTGGCAAATTACCACCTAGGTTATTGATTAGAATATCAATCTTTTCTTCGTGAATCTTTTGCAATAAAGAAGGAAAGCTATCAAAATCAGTTAAGTCCCCAACAATACCTTTCACTTGATACCCTTTTGCATTCCACTCGAATAAACAATTTATTAATTGATCACCATTTCGTGCAATCACAATAAGAGTGGCGCCAAGAGAAAGAAATTCATTTGCAATAGCAAGTCCAATCCCTTTAGTTCCGCCGGTAATAACAGCCACCTTATTTTTTAAATCCCAATTCACTATTTCCAATTTGAAATGATATAATCTGCAATCTTTAATGCTACGTCTTTTTTAGAAGCTGTATTAAAATGAATAATATTTTCATTTGACTCAATAAAGCTCACCTTATTAAAATCATTATTAAAAACATTATTATCACTATTCAGCATATTCAAAACAATTAAATCTGCATGCTTGTTTTTTAATTTGCTAACTGCATTTTTCTCGCCATTATTTGTCTCCAACGCGAACCCAATAATTTTTTGACCCTTGCGTTTCATGTCGCCCATTGTGCCTAGAATATCTTTAGTTTTCGACAACGATAAATTCAAATTTTCGTCCTGCTTTTTGATTTTCTCGTTTTCAGGATGCGCAATAGTATAATCTGCCACAGCGGCTGAAAAAATTCCAACCTCAAATTTTTCGTGTTCTTGTTTACAGATTTCAAACATCTCTTTTGCAGTTTGCACTGCAATGATTTGAATTCCCTTATATTTTGTTTCAATAGATACTGGGCCTGAAACCACCTTAACATTTGCCCCTAATAAATACAATACTTCCGCAATAGCAAAACCCATTTTGCCAGATGAACGGTTTGTGATAAATCTCACAGGATCAATAGGTTCTTCAGTTGGGCCCGCAGTGATCAATATATTTTTACCAGCTAATTCATTACTTCTGAAATAATCTTCTTCCAGAATAGTGACTAATTCTTCAGGTTCAGGCAATCTACCTTTGCCAATTAATCCGCTTGCTAAAAGCCCTTCTCTTGGTTCAATAACATCATTGCCATAGGATGCTAATGTTTTAATATTATTTTGTGTGCTTGGGTGCAACCACATTTCTTCATCCATTGCTGGAACAATCACTGTTTTACAGGTAGCACTTAGATAGGTTGCCATTAAAAAGTTATCGCATAAACCAGTTGCCATTTTTGAAATCGTATTGCAACTTGCTGGAGCTATTAAAAACAAATCAGCCCATCTTCCAAGAATTACATGATTTTCCCAAATATCATTTTCAACAAAATCTTGATACACTTTATGATTTGAAAATGTAGAAAGAACCATGGGAGATACAAAGTCCTTTGCAGCAGCAGTAATGACCACTCTTACATCTGCTCCTTTTTTAACTAAAAGGCGAATCAAGGTAATAGTTTTGTAAGCGGATATGCTTCCTGTGATGCCTATAAGGATTTTTTTTCCTGAAATCATGAATCAAAAATACCCTTTTAGCCAAATAGTTTTATAAAAACAGATAGTTTTACAAAAAAATTTGAAAGTTATTTATACAAATGAGGCTTTAGCTCTTAGTTTGAGTAATATAAAGGGTGATTTGGGGTTTGTGCCAACAATGGGAGCATTGCATATTGGACATATAAGTTTGATTGAAAGATCTGTATCTGAAAATAAGTTTACAATATGTAGCATTTTTATTAATCAAAAGCAGTTTAATAATAAGGAAGATTTTGAAAAATATCCAAAATCAATCGACACCGATTTAGCTAAATTAGAACAAGCAAAATGTGACATCGTTTTTATACCTACAAATGAGCAGATTTATCCAACTAATTTTAAAGCTTCTTATTATGAGCTCGGCAATATTGAAAATGTATTGGAAGGTTTTTATAGACCTGGGCATTTTCAGGGTGTATGTATAGTAGTAAATAGGCTCTTGGATCTAATAAAGCCTAACAAAATGTATTTAGGTCGAAAAGATTTTCAGCAATGCATCGTAATTCAAAAAATGTTAGTATTACAAAAATTAGATTCTAAAATTGAACTTTGCATAGTAAGCACAAAAAGAGACCAGAGTGGATTAGCATTAAGCAGTAGGAATTTAAGATTAAGTGAAGAAGCAAAAAGGAAATCTTTAATCCTAATATCCTGTCTCGAAAATGCAAAAGCATCTTTGCTGGCTGACAAGAATGCTGATATTATAAAAATTCAAAAAGATTCGATCAAAGAAATCAAGAAGGCAGGTTTTGAATCGGTGGATTATTTTGATTTTATAAATGAAAATTTTGAAGTGTTAAAAAATAATACCGAATCAAAAAGAATAATTGCCATTCTAACTGCCGCTACAATTGATGCAGTTAGATTAATAGATAATATTGAAATATAAGTGCATGAATACACAAAATAAAAAAACAATCAGATCAATTTTAAAATTAAAGCAGGATGGTATACCTATTTCCATGCTAACTGCTTATGATTATACTTTTGCTTCCATTATTGATGCGGCTGGTGTTGATATCATATTAGTGGGTGATAGTGTATCCAATGTTTTTTCAGGCAATGAAACAACAATACCTGTTACCCTACATGAAATGATCTATCATGCTAAAGCAGTTATGAAAGCTGTTCAAAATTCATTGGTAGTAGTAGATATGCCCTTTGGTTCGTATCAAATAAGTATAGAAAAAGCTTTAGAAAACGCAATTGAACTTTTCAAAACAACGGGTGTTCAGGCTTTAAAATTAGAAGGCGGAAAAGAAATTGCTCCTACTATAAAAAAAATTATTGAAGCAGGTATTCCTGTAATGGGTCATTTAGGATTAACTCCTCAAAGTATTCATCAGCTTGGATCATACGATGTACAAGCCAAAACAGAAGAATCCCAAAAGTTGTTATTAGAAGATGCAAAAGAGTTAGAATCAGTGGGTTGTTTTTCAATTGTTCTTGAAAAAGTACCAGCTTCAATTTCTAGAAAAATCGCAGTAGAATTAAATATCCCTGTTCTTGGCATTGGCGCAGGTAATGGATGTGATGGTCAGGTTTTAGTGATGCATGATATGTTAGGATTGAATCCTAATTTCAACCCTAAATTTGTTCGAAAATATGCTGATTTACATATCATTGTTTCTGATGCTGTAAAAAAGTATACTGAGGATATAAGATCAAAAGACTTCCCGAATGAAAAGGAATCTTATTAAGAAGTCATAAATCAATACAAGGTGATTCATCCCAGTGCATCATGGCGTTTATGAATTTTATCTTTTTAAAGTCTTTAAGTTGTTGCACAAGAATATCCTGTTCTATTATTTGCCGATCACGCAGAAGTAATGCTCGTTTTGTTCCCATCAACATGGGGGATTTTGGCGTTATCCACTTGTAACCATCAAAGAGGGCAATATTTGTATAACTCGCATCTTTAATTAATCCATTTCCAGTAAAGATCACATCGTCTGTTTTTGCTGCTGCAACAGTATTGTTGATCCAATTCCTATCCGTATACTTAAGTTCGTATGTATTTGTTCCAATTTCAACCAAGGTAAAAGTCTCAATTTTTCTAATAGAATATGGCTCAAAGTAAATCGAATAATTTCCATTTAAATCGTAACTGAGTTTACATTTATAAACGCCACTATTTGTTAACTGCTTTGCCTCAGGGATTTCATTAAATTTAATTTCATGCAGGTTTAATTTGCATATTTTCCCTTTAGACAGGTAAGTCCGTTCCACCCTTTGTTGGTGAAAAAATAAATTTTCGGCTTGCGCATCCTCATATCGTATTGTTTCAAAAAATGGGTACATATACTTTGTCAATCATTTCATTGTATTCATCATTAAGATCACTCATAAAGGTAATGCCACCGCCGCTTCTGTAATTGTAATTTTGCTCAATGAATCTAATCAACACACAACTGTCCAGATTCTTTCCGTCAAAATAACCGGCAACTCCAGTATAATAGCCTCTCTTAATCCCTTCTACTTTTTTAATAATCTCAACTGTCTTCTGTTTAGGGGCACCTGATACTGAACCAGCGGGCAAGAGTTTAAAGAGTATATCCCCGATTTGTTCATGGTAGTTATTGGGTAATCTTCCGGAAATTTCTGAACTGATCTGACCAATAGTTCCATTTTGTGTTTTTATTTCTTCATAAAATCTGAATCTGGCAACTTCCACTTTTTCTGCAACAAGACTCAGATCATTTCGAATTAAATCAACAATAGTAGCATGCTCAGCAATTTCTTTTTGATCATTTAAAAGTATATTTTTTGCATTATGGAGAGTAGCATCAATAGTGCCTTTCATGGGATATGAAAAAATACATCCGTTTTTGATGGTGATGAATGTTTCTGGAGAGAAACACACAAATTCATTTTCAAGCCAGCAACTATATTTTGAATTCGCACTATAAAATATATCACCGAGGCTATAATTTATTTCTATTGGCGTAGACGTGGTAAGGTTTACGAGGAAACTATTACCATACAGTAAATTGGATTTTACTTCGTCGAATTTTAACTGATATTCTCCGATACTAATCGGGTATTTCTTAAAAGTGATATTAGAATTTTTAGAGCTAAGTTGCTCTTCTTTGTAATTTTTAACCCCTTGAAAGTTAATTTTAAAAGGAGATTCCTGATCATCCAGTTTCCAACATAAAGGTTTATTAGATTCGAAGTCGACCAAAAAAATAAAAGGGACTCTTTGCCTTCCCCATTCATTTAAAATTTCATTCATTTTGTTATGTTCTTTTCAGAAAATGATAGGAAAATACAGTTTGATAAACCAGTTCTATTAACGCTTGAAAAATAAAGTTAACAAGTATTTCATATGTAAACGATTCAAGGTTTTTCCCAGAACTGTTAAATGATGCAGATAATTGGTTTAAAAATATCAAGGGCATGAAAAACGTCATAAATCTCAATTACATTTGATGCATGGAAAAACTAAAAAACCCTGACCCTTTACATGGTAAAACACTTGAAATGATTGTGACTTTTCTGGTACATCATTATGGATTTGAGGAATTAGGTAAGTTGATTAGCATTAATTGTTTTTTGGATAACCCAAGTATTCAATCTAGTCTAAAATTTCTACGCAAAACACCCTGGGCTAGAACCAAAGTAGAACAACTCTATATTGATTGCTACAATAATATTACGAAGGTCTAGTATGCATTTGAAGAGCTGAAACGATAAGAATGAGATAGATTATCGGTAACAAATAATATGATTACATTATGAAAAAATTATTAGCACTAAAATTCTTTCTACTATTATTATGTTTAGTCTTCGGGATTAATATATATGCTCAAAAGGGTAAACCGAAAACACAAAAATTGTCTGTCATTTTTGATACAGATGCGAATAACGAATTAGATGACCAACAGGCAATGGCTTATCTTTTTTTCAATAGTAAAGTATTTGATACAAAAGCTGTAACTGTAAATGCCACTGAAAACGGCGGAAACATACAAGAGCAATTTGAGGAGGCAGAGCGAGTTATGAAACTTTGTAAAGTTGCAGATAAAATACCGCTATTAAAGGGTGCTAATGGCTCATTTACAGAAATTGAAAAAGACTTAATCAATCCCGAATTTGACGGATTTAAAGGGGTCAATTTTATTATTACTGAAGCAAAGAAGCACAAGAAAGATAAATTAATTGTGATCGCTGTTGGGAAACTTACTAATATAGCTTTAGCCTTAAAAAAAGATCCATCCATTGCTACACATATTCGTTTAGTGTGGTTAGGCGGAAATTATCCTGATCCAGGCGAGTATAATTTAATGAATGATATACCATCTATGAATTATGTTTTAGGGACAAATATTGACTTCGAAATGGTTACTGTACGCTATGGGAAGTCTACTGGTACAGATGCAGTTAGCATTACCAAAAATCAAGCTTTAGAAAATATGAAAGAGGCTGGACCAAAAATTGCTTCCCCTATTCAGGGAAGACATGGTGGCAATTTTTATAGGTTTGGAGACTACTCTATGGATCTTTTTGAACATGTAGAATATTATGGAAATCCACCTTCAAGAGCTTTATTTGATATGGCTGCAGTAGCAGTAGTTAAAAACGCAAATTGGGCTAAATCTTCTACAATAAATTGCCCCATAATGATAGATAAAAAATGGGTTGAGCAACCTAACAATGTTCGAAAAATTACTATTTGGGAAAATTTTGATAAAGAAAAAATCATTCAAGACTTCTTCCAATCAATGATCCACTATTAAAGAATTCAATAAAGTGCCTTTTAATGAGACAAAATAAATTAAACAGATTTTTATTAGTTACTACTATAATTTCACTTCCCTTTTTTTTATTCGCTCAAAAAAAGCAAATAAAAAAAACAAAAAATACACCAACTACAATTTCGGTTCCTCCTATCTCCAATATTCAGGCGCCAATGAAATTATGGTATGAAAGTCCAGCCAATTATTTTGAAGAAACATTAGTATTAGGAAATGGCACTCAGGGCGCCACGGTATTTGGTGGGATTTCAACTGATAAAATTTACTTGAATGATCTAACGCTATGGTCGGGAGAACCAGTGAATGCCAATATGAATCCTAATGCTTACAAGTACTTACCCGATGTCCGTAAGGCATTACTGGATAAAAACTACAAAAAAGCGGAACAATTGATAAAGAAGTTACAGGGAAAATTTTCAGAATCCTATGCTCCGTTGGGTACTATGTTGATTAAAATGAATGATGATCCTTATATCAATGATTATTATCGCGAGCTTGACCTGGATCATGCTATAGCGAAAGTGAAAACAACTTCAAACAGTAATGTGATAGAAAGAGAATACCTGGTGTCTAATCCCGACAAGATTTTTGCCATACATATTACAAGTAAAACTCCGGGAGCTTTGGGCTTTACAATTGGATTTGAATCATTATTGAAATTTCAAAGATCAACCGCCAACAATATTATTACTATACAAGGAGCAGCGCCTGTGAAAGCCGATCCTAGTTATGTTCAAAAAACAAAAAATGCGGTTTCTTTTGATCCCAAAAAAGGAACCAGATTTTCTGCAGATATCAAAATTCAGAGTACTACTGGAAAAATAACAAAGACAGATTCTACCATCAGTTTATCAGAGGGAACAGAAGCAACCATTTATGTGTCGATGGCCACAAGTTTCAATGGATTTGATAAAGACCCTGCCACAAAAGGTGCAGACAATGTAGCAATTGCTGCAACAGAAATTAATAAAGCATATCAAACAGGATGGACTGAGATTAAAAAAAATCATATCAAAGATTTTCAAACATTTTTCAATCGCGTACAATTAAAGCTTGCCAATAAGGATACAGTTAATCTTCCAACAGATAAACGTTTAAAGCGATATGCAACCGGTGCAACAGACCCGTATTTAGAAACTTTATATTTTCAATACGGGCGTTATTTATTGATCAGTAGTTCCAGAACAACTGCAGTTCCTGCAAATTTGCAGGGTTTATGGAATCCATATATTCAACCGCCATGGTCCAGTAACTATACCATGAACATTAATGCAGAGGAAAATTATTGGTTGGCTGAGAATACCAATCTCTCTGAAATGCACCAACCTTTTTTACAATTCATTGGCAATCTTGCTAAAACGGGAAGCATTACAGCTAAAACATTTTACAATATGCCCGGTTGGGCTGTGCATCATAATTCAGATATCTGGGCCATGTCTAATCCAGTTGGAAATTTTGGAAATGGAGATCCTAGTTGGGCTAACTGGGCCATGGGCGGAACCTGGGCATCTGCACATTTATGGGAACATTATTTATTTACACAGGACAAATCGTTTTTAGAACAGAAAGCCTATCCTCTTATGCGCGGGGCAGCAGAATTTTGTTTGGCTTGGCTGGTAAAAGATAGCAGTGGTCAATATATCACTTCGCCTTCCACTTCGCCTGAAAACACATACAAAACGCCTACTGGTTTTGTTGGAGCAACCATGTATGGTGGCACAGCAGATCTGGCCATGATCAGAGAATTATTTTTAGATATAGTAGCAGCACAACAAATATTAAAGAACGATAATGATTTTGCTGCTAGAGTTAATGCTGCTTTGAATAATTTACATCCTTATCAAGTTGGCAAAAAGGGAAACCTGCAAGAGTGGTATTACGATTGGGAAGATTCAGATCCGAAACATCGGCATCAGAGTCATTTGTATGGTTTATATCCAGGTACACATATAACCATTGAGAAGACCCCATTAATTGCTGCAGCAGCCAGGAGAACCCTTGAAATTAAGGGCGATGAAACAACAGGCTGGTCGAAGGGATGGCGCATTAATTTATGGGCTCGCTTAAAAGATGGGGATCATGCCTATAAAATGTACCGTGAATTATTAAAGTATGTGGCTCCGGACGAGATCAGAGAAAATTATTCAAATGGGGGTGGTACTTATCCAAACCTGTTTGATGCGCATCCACCCTTTCAGATCGATGGGAATTTTGGCGGAGCAGCAGCGGTTGCCGAAATGTTGGTACAGTCAAATGCAGAGTACATTGAACTATTGCCTGCCCTTCCAAAAGCATGGCCAGCTGGTGAAGTAAGAGGTTTAAAAGCTAGAGGTAATTATGAAATTGATATAAGTTGGAATGAGGGGAAAGTGAAAACAGTAAAGATTAAATCAGCAACTCTGTCATCCGCGAAAGTGATGGTGAATGGGAAAATGGAATTGATTAAGACAAGTAAATAACTTTAAAATTGATTAATCAATAAGGTATCAATGAACTTTTCTCAAACCTAATACAACAAAATTTCAACTAGCTAAATCGCAACCAATCGAATATCTTTGACAAATAACAAAACGCTAGTGAAATTTCAAATAAACCCAAAGCGCCAATTTCAGTTATAATAAATTATTTGACGGTTACTCTATTATTATGATCAAAATATTAAATTTTAAAAACAAGCATTTTTTAGCTTTATTCGGAAATTTTGTTATCGCAGTTTTTAGCTTATTAAACATGTCACTTTTGTACCGTTCAATGTCAAAATCTGAGATTGGAACCTGGTTTTTATTCTTAAGTATTCAAAGTGTTATAGAATCTTTTCGGGCTGGATTCCTAGGCACCGCAACTATTAAGTTTTATGCTGGTGCAAAAAATGACAGAAAGGAAACAGTATTAGGATCAATTTGGTTTATAGCTGTAAGCATTTCGATTATATTTATTGTAGCAAATGGAATATTTTGGCTTTTTACAAAGAATATAGAATATCCACAAATGCTGATTATCGTTAAATGGGTGGGATTAACTTTTTTAAGTTCATTACCGTTTACAGTAACAATTTGGATATTAATGGCTGATGAAGATTATGAAAATATTCTTAAAATAAGGTTAGTTAATAATGTTTCAATGTTTCTAATCATTTCAGTGTTAGTATGGTTGCAAAAAATGAATATAG
>Ga0194061_1000339_pt1 | contig 28685 bp, 24 predicted proteins | sample SepL2221m_MetaG_FD_163423 | JGI IMG/M metagenome (GOLD analysis project Ga0194061, IMG submission 163423) | Anoxic zone freshwater microbial communities from boreal shield lake in IISD Experimental Lakes Area, Ontario, Canada - Sep2016-L224-21m | ecosystem: Environmental > Aquatic > Freshwater >... | reverse complement strand
ACTTAGGGCCATTGCCTTGAGGGAGAGGGCCGACGAAGGTACTCCTTCGCGGGGTGAGGGGTAAACGTTGATCAATCGATGCGCATGGATTAATCTGCGTTTACCCCTCACCCCGCGAGACGGAACGGCTGTCTCGTCGGCCCTCTCCCTCAAGGGGAGAGGGGAAAAACAATCGCAAGTCCGGTGATGCACCCGCCTGAAAAGAACTGCACGAGTTCGCGCACCATACAAGGCCAGTAGAGCCGTGTTCTATTTCAATGATAAAAGCGACCCGCCTTAAAATTCTCACCCCTCTTTTTTTGTGTCTTTCTACGCTTTCATGTTTGTGTTAGAAATCAGTCTATCCAAAAGCTGTTTTCTTGCCGGAGTGACTGACGTGACTGAATTGATTCATTCGCTCGTAAAAGTCTTGGTGGTCTGCGTGATCATTGTTGCATGCTTCTGGTTCTTCAAAAACAGGACGCGCGCCAGCATCGAGCAAGGCGACAAGAGCATGAGCGTCACGAGTTTTCCAGAAGGCTCCTACACGGTCAACACAGCCATCACCTCGCTCTCCGCGCTCAAGACCGGCGATTACGTCGCCTACCGCATCCCCACCGACGCCTCCAATCTCCACATCGCCCGCGTGATCGGGATCGAAGGCAATCGCGTGGAAGTCACGCCCAAAGAAGTCCGCGTAAACGGCGCACCCTACGATCTCCGTTTTCCGACAACCACCTGGACCATCCCCGAAACCAAAGTCCCGCGCGGCTGCGCATTCCTGCTCACCGATGACCCCACCGCCGGCGTCGATTCCAAACAACTCGGCCCCATTCCCTTCGCGGCGATTGCGGGCACAATCCAACCTGCTCGTTGATTTCCGGAGGTTCTATGCGAATTGGAAAATACGACGTGTCTACGCCGACCGTCGTTTATAGCGGTGTCCTGCTGGCGCTCCTGATCATCGCCCCGATCATTCTGATGTCACGCCTCAGCGCGATCCGCGAATCATGGCACCGCAACACCATCATGGATGCCCAGGTGCTGGGCGGCGCGTACTGTGAGCCTGGCATCATCGCGTGCAAACAAATGATCGCGTCCGAACCCAACAAAATCGCCCCGCGCCTGCATCTCGGCTGCCTCCTTGCCGTCACCGGACAGTACGCAGAAGCTGGCGACGAATTCACGCGCGTTCAAGATTGGAAGGCTGCGACGGACGACGAGAAATCGCTCGCCATGACCGGAGCCGCCTGCGCGAAATGCCGCGACGGTGCCGCTGGCGGCAAACCCAAAAACCTCCCTGAAGCCGAACGCCTGTTAAAAAAAGCGCTCGAATTTAAAGAAACGCCAGACGCCCTCGCCGCCATGGCGCTCGTCAAAAGCTGGACCTCCGGCCCCGGCGGCACCGACGTCCAAACGTACATCCAAAAAGCCTTGGCCGCCACCCCCGCCCCGGCCCCGGCGCTCCTTCAAGAACTCTACAGATTGAACGGCGTCAATTTGTCCAGCCGCCACAAACTCATCGAAGCCGGCAATGCGTTCGGCAGTGTCAAAGTGTTGGACCCCACCAATAAATTGGTCGAAGAAATGGGCCGCTTGACCGCGCTCGCCTCAATCACCGAACCCGGAATCAGCCCCGCCGAACGCCGCGCATCAATCCAAAAAATCGTCGTCGACATCGAAAAATTCGGCTCGCTTAAAATCGAAGCACTCCTCGCCATCGGTCATGCCTGGCACGCCTTCAAAAACGATCCGGATTACCTGGGCCCCAAAGGTCCGTTCGAAAAAGCGTGTGAGACGTTCAAGTCAATCCAGGAGGGCTATCCCAGAGACTTGCGCGCTTACCGCAATCACGCGGGCTGTCTCGAAGAGCGCATCGCTATTTTATCATCTGAATTGACCGCCATCGTCACTGGTTTGAATGGCGAATCACCAAGGCGCAATCCGTGGTATGTGGCCAAAGAATTCACCCCCGCACTGGGCGGCGAAAACGCCCCGTACAGTGTCATCCTGCCCCAGCCCGAACAAGAACGCTTGCGCCAAATCAATGATCTCCTGCGCTCGCAGGATTTGATCTGGGAACGTGCACTAGAAGTGGCCGACGCCACTCCGGAAGAAAAAGCAAACGCACAACTCCGTTACGTCTCCTGTTTGCGCCGCCGCTACTACCTGTCGCCGTGGCTCAAAAACATCAAGCGCGACGAGAGCTGGAAACCCATTCCCGACATGCCCGATGAGATCACGCTCAACTTGGCTCTAAAAGTCAGCTCGGAAGCAGCCCGCATCGACACGACAGGCAGAGGCAGCTATCTTCTTGCGCTCATGGCCATCGAAAAAGGCGAACTGACTGTCGCCCGAAACGCGCTCATCGAATCCGCCAAACGGGGCTTCAAATCGCCCGAACAAGCAACGCTTCTCGAACAGTTGACTCGACCCGTCAAAATGACCAACGCTGGTCCTGCAGTGGCCGAACGCCAATTCGGAGCCATCACATTGCTCCGTGCCGCTTTTGATTCCCCACTCGGAACCGCCTCATTGAACAACCTGAAAGTCACCATCAATGGCAAAGATGTCCTGGCGACAACATTGGGTTCGCAAGTGCTCTACGTTCCGAACGATACTGAAATGTCTGGCGGCGGCCACGTCGTCAAATTCACCGCGCCTGAACCCCTCGGCGCGTCGCTTACATTCCCGACCTTCACGTATCTCTTCGACAAAGCCCCGCCCACATGCACCTTCGAACCGAACGGCGGCACTGTCAAAGGCGATGTCGTCTTCTTCATCAAAATCGAAGACCCTTCCGGCGTCGATTGGCAGTCACTCAGCGCCGGGATCAATTCGACTACGTCCGGGACTGGAGTCTCCATTACCTCGCAGCTCATCCGCGACGGCCGCTACGCCCATTCATTGCTTTCCATCAAAATCAAAATCGGTGACATCGTCCTGCGCAGTCCCGTTCTTCTGACCGGAGTCTCTACGCTACCTTCCGGTGACTACAAATTGTGGCTGGACGTCAAAGATTTGGCAGGCAATAAAATCAAGCAAGAGAAGCTGTTCTCAGTGAAATAATCTAGTGGTTCGGAGGTTCTTTTCGTGAATTGCAACGCCTGCGGACATGTGGTGAAACTGCGCGCTGAATTCTGCCCCAATTGCGGACAGCGCATCGCCATCAGCATGGACGACATCATCGCGACGTCACACGACGATCTCGCGTCCCGCCAGACTGAATCCTTGAACAGCAAGCTGCGGACCGGTATCGCCGTGATGCTCGTGGCTCTGTCTGTCATCATCGGAATCATCCTGCTCTACGATCGCAAAATCCAATTCGACGGCTCCGCGCTGCCTTCACTCCCCGCCAACGCATCGATGGCTTCCGGTGGCTCAAACATGCTGATCGAAAAGCCATTCGTCGATCCCCGCCCGCTACCTCCGCTTCCACTCCAATCGCTGCGTGTGCTCGGGCACCGAAGGGGTACCCTGCGCCAACAAGTTCGAGAAGCCAATGGCGGCGGTGCGCGCGCCTATGACACGGCCATCAATAACGGTCTCCTCGCCATGTCCCGCTACCAAATGACTGACGGCGGCTGGCCCGTCAGTCTCTTCCCAGCAAACAATCCACTCAACAACACCGCTGAATTCGCGTGGGGCCGCGTGGGCGTTTCAAGCCTCGTGCTGCTCGCCTATTTCGGCGACGGCCACATTTGGCTGCGCGATGGTGTCACCATTCAAAGCCCACACTCCGAAAACACACGTCGGGGAGTCCGCTACCTCGTCAGCCTTCAAGATACTGAAACCGGTCGCTTCGGAGGAGCTGACAAACATTTCATGTACAATCACGCCATGGCCACACTCGCGATCTGCGAAGCCGCCGCGCTCACAGGCAACAGCGACCTCAACGCCTGCGCGACAAAAGGCGTGGAGTACATCATCAAAACCCAAACCGAACGCGGAGGCTGGGACTACTACGGTCACGTCACATCCGACATCGACGACATCTCCGTCAGTGCGTGGCAGGTCCAGGCGCTCGCCGCAGCGCGGGAAGCCGGCATCGCCGTTCCAAACGCGACTTTTGAAAAGGCTCTGCAATTCTTCACCAAGCTGACCAAAGGCGAACGCGGCATTTACAATTTCCAAAACGACGACGGCCAGTTCGTCCCTGCGCGTTCCGGCATGGTGCTCACCATCCGCCAACTCCTGGGCGACAGCCCCTCAAATCCCGACATCCGAACGCTGGCATCCAAGCTCGTCTCAGCAGTACCCGTCATCAAATCCACGTGGGGCCGAGGCTGGAACCCCAATAATAAAGACGCCATCGAACGCTCGAAATTCGACCCGTACATGATGTACTTCTGTACCTACGGCATGTTCTTCGTCGGCGGCACTGAATGGAACGAATGGAATGCCAAAGGCTGCAAAGCGATTTTGGACATGCAGGACACCGACGGCTCGTGGCGCTCCAACGACACCTATTCGATGCAGGGCGGCACGCTCTATTCAACCGCGCTCAGCGTCCTCGCACTCCAAGCGCATCACCGCATCCTGCATTCCGTCGTCATCAAAAACGTGCCGGGATCAAAGGCAGAATAGTCCCGCGTCGAGTCATGCCGGGACGCCAGCAACCGTCTTTTTTGGAGCCTCATGCGTTACCTGTTCAGGCTGCTTTTCTATCCCACATTGCTCTGGAACATCGTCCTCAGTCGCATCATCAAATCGCGCCGTTGGTGGGACTGGATTGACAACTCCGTGCTCCTCGGTGCCCTTCCGTTTCCCAGCGACGTTTCGAAACTCAAAGCGCTCGGCATCGGTGCCGTCGTTAACACCTGCGACGAATACGCCGGGTCCGTCACGCAGTACGCCGCTGCCGGAATCGAACAGTGCTACATCCCCACCGTCGATTTCACGCCCCCCGCGCTGGCCGATCTTGAAACAAGCGTGCGCTTCATCCACGCGCAGATCGCCGCCGGAAAAAAAGTCTACGTCCACTGCAAAGCCGGACGCGGTCGCAGCGCGACGGTCGTGGCCTGTTACCTGCTCACGCGAGGCCACACGCCCGAATCCGCCCAGCGTCTCATGCTCGAAAAACGCCCCCACGTCAACGCGTTAATCTACAAGCGCCCCGTCGTCCTCCAATTCGCCGCACTAGAAAAATCGACATTTCGGAAATAATTTTAACTATTCACGATACTAATCCTTGTCTTCGCACATATCGAAAGGTGCGAAGGTTGAATGTTCAATGTGGCGTTCCATTGCGAGGAGGACGAAGTCATGTCAGTAAAGACGATGCTGTATTGCGGACTGGGATTGGTGGCGGCGTTGGCGTTTGTCGCACCGGCTGGCGCGGCTGAAGGCGGCCCTGGCGGTCCCGGCGGTAAGGGTGGCAAAGATGGCAAGCACGGCGGGCCGATTGAATTCATTTTGAAGCATGCGACCGAATTGAGCATCACCGCCGATCAGACGACGAAGCTCCAGGCATTGGCCGATGAAATGAAAAAGAATCACCCGAAACCGGAAGGCGGAAAGCCACCGGAGGGCGGAAAGCCTCCAGCGGGCGGTGAAAAGGGTGGCGAAAAAGGTGGCCCGAAGGGTCCCCCGCCGGAATTGGAAAAGATCAAAGAAATCCTGACGCCCGACCAGATGGAAAAGCTCAAGGAACTCCACGATAAGGGCGGCGACCACCCCAAGCCCCCGAAGCCTCCGAAATAAGCCGACCATAAATTCTAACTAAAAAACGCCAAGGGCCGCTTTAACCTCGTTGATGCGGCCCTTGGTCTTTAACCCAAAACTCGAAACCCGAAACAATTTCGTTATCGATTCCCAAAGCTTCTGAATTTCTTCAACAGCCGGTTGAATTCCTTGAAGTCGCGCGGCGGCGGTGCTTCGATCAAAATCTTCTCACCCGTACGCGGATGCGTGAAGCCCAACTTCCACGCATGCAGCGGCAACCGGTTCAACACCACTTCATCGCCACGCTCGCTCTGTCCCAACGACGGATCGAAATCCCGCATCCGGTACGGTGACTTTTTTCCATAAAACGGGTCGTACGCCAGCGGATGTCCCAGCGCGCCGAGATGCACACGGATCTGATGCGTCCGTCCTGTCCTGGGCTCCGCGCGAATCAACGAATACCCGCGATAGCGTTCAATCGCGATGAACTGCGTCTCCGCCTGCTTACCTTCGTCGCTGTCTTCTTCCAGCGCGATGCCCTTTTTCTGTCCCAACTTCGGCGCAGCGTGGTGCGCCTCAGAACGCTGCTTGCGCATCAATGAATAAAATGGTGAGTACCCGCGCTTCTCCTCGCGCTCGTCCCGGTCGTCGTATTTTTTCTCAGCGACGCCGCGCACATACTTGATCGGGCGCGTCGAAACAATCTCGTCCCAGGACACGGCACCCGCCACAATCGCGAGATATTCTTTGTGAACGGTGCGCTCACGAAAATCACGCGTCAACGCTTCATACGTCGTCTGGTTTTTCGCGATCAGCAAACAGCCGCTGGTTTCCATGTCGAGCCGATGGACAAAATAAAATCCCGGCTGCATCGCCGCCGCCGCTCCGGCCACTGCGGGCGCCGCGTCGTCGTCTTCATCATCCGCGCGCTTCGCGTGCCGCACCGGCCCGCCCTGAGTCTTCGCTGGCGCAGCGTCTGCGCGCGCCACTTTGCGCGGAGGATACGCGCGCACCAGCACGTCTTCCAGCGTGTCGCGTCGCGAGAATCCGTCCTGCCCACGGTACACCGGAATCTCCGCCGGCTTGCTGATCACCAGCACATCATTGTCTTCATACAACCGCACCAAATGGCGTCCATGCGGCGTGGTCAGGCGCGGTGCTTTCGCTTGCTCAATCAAATTTTCAGACGGCCGCGACGCCGGGTCCGGATACTCAAACGTGTCGCCAGTCTTCACGCGCTCGGAGCCCGATGCGATGATCCCGTTGAGCCGCACCAGCCCTTCACGAAACAAGGTCTTCGCCGCGCGGCGGTTCAACTTGCCGAGCAAGGCGCACAGCGCGCGATCCGCACGAAATCCCGCGTGCGATTGCAACGTTTGCGTTTTGACGGTCGTGTATGACGTGTTGTTTTTCAATGAATCGTCCAAAAAAATGTAGCGCTTGATTGACCGGGTGCCGGGTGCCAAGGAGCAGTACTCTGCTCCTTGCCTTTGCGTTCAAATACGTAATTGTATCTGAGTCCTGTCGAGCGTCGAACAGCACGGAGCAGGGTACTGCTCCGCGGCACCCATTTGAATACTGTCTACTCCGCCGGTTCAGGTCGTCGCTTCGAACACAATTTATCCAGCAGCCCGTTCACAAACGCACCCGCTTCGTCAGACGAAAATTGCTTCGCCAATTCCACCGCTTCGTTGAGGATGACTTTGTTCGGCGTCTCCGGACAAATCGTCAATTCCGCCAGCCCCAAACGCAGCACGTTCCGATCCACGGCCGCCATGCGCTTGATGTTCCAATTCGTCGCGATTTCTGCGATCTCTGCATCCAACTCCGCGCTGTGTTTCAACACGCTTTCGACCAGACTTTCGGCAAACACCACGCTCTGCCGTTCCGGCGGAATGTCCTGCGCTTTGATGTACATGTCAAAAGGCTGGACATCTTTGCCTTCCAAAACGTCGTGCATGTAAAGGTACTGGAGCGCCAACTCGCGCCCGGCTGTCTTAGGATGACTCATTGCAAATAATTCCTCGGTGCTGCGTCGAAAAAAATGCTCGCGAACTACGATGTTATTGGGCACCCAATTTCGTGAACAGGTCAGCCATTTCAATCGCGCTCGCCGCAGCTTCCCAGCCTTTGTTGCCGCCCTTGGCTCCCGCGCGTTCCAGGGCCTGTTCAAGATTGTCGCACGTCAACAATCCAAACGCGACCGGCACACCCGAGTTCAATCCCGCGTGCGTAATCCCCCGGCTCGCTTCGCCCGCGACGTAATCAAAATGCGGTGTCCCGCCTCGAATCACAGCGCCCAGCGCAATCACAGCCGCGTTCTGCTTCGACGCGCACAGCGCCTGCACAGCCGCCGCCAATTCATACGCGCCCGGCACTTTGACCACAGTGATATCCGCGTCCGCCGCGCCGTGCCGCACCAGACAATCAATCGCGCCGTCCAAAAGACGATCCGTGATCAAACTGTTGGTCCGCGCAACCGCAATTCCAAACCGCGTGTTTTTGGGAATCGACAACTGTCCTTCAATGACTTTCGGCATGTGCTCCTCGCTTTGTTTTCGTTTGACTCAAGCCGCATTTTAGCAGAAACACAGGCCAGAGGCAAAGAAGATCGGTGGGGAGTTTGGCGATCAGTAGTTTCGTTCAAGAGCCGCGCACGCAAGTAAGCGGCAAGATCCCAGGCTATCCATTCTACCCAAGCCGATTACTGACGTGCGCGGCTCTTGAACGAACAGAAACGCAACTCACGCGGGTCGCGCTGCCACCGTCTTCGCAAACTCCTCGATGAAATCCTTGCCGGGCGCTTCGTACGGCCGGAACTTTTCCATCGCACCGTTCGACGCCGAATAGAAGAGCGCGTTGTACATGCCCAACCGGTTCGCGGCGGGATTGTCGATCAACTCCGACGAATCCGACGCGCTCATCTGGAACAGCACACGCATTTCGAATTCGCGCAGCGTCTTGCGGCTCAGGCTGCGGTTAAGGTTGCTCAGCGTGTCGCACCAGACCAGTGAATGCACACCCGCGTTCGGACCTTCAAGCAGCATGTCCGTAAACGCTTTCGACGCCGACGGCCCTGCATCGTCCGACGACGACGAGAAGCTGAACTCGTCCTCCTGTCGCAGCGCCCTGAATTTTTCCAGTCCCAACACGAGCACAAAAATCCGCTGCTCCGGCCCACCGGATTGCTCCTGCCGCGTCTTCATCACCGCTGCAATTTCTTGAAGCACCAGCGGTGTCCGGCGGGAGTCGCAGATTTCAATATCCTGGGGCAACGCTTTGATGAGTTGGTCGAGCCGTTCGCGAGCGGGCGAATCCGCGCGCGCGCCGTCGAGGATTTTAATCGTAATCGATCCCGGCGCATGACTCGCCGCGAGGCTCAATACCGTCGAACAGCACATCGCAATTTCAGTGTCGCCACGATGGCCGAGAATCAGCAGATTGCTGCCCGCCTGTTTTCCAAACACAACTTCCGTCGGTCCCTTGATCGCGTTCGGTTCGCCCAGCCAAATGCGCGGAGCACTGCCCACGGCTTGCGCGGCCTTCGTTGACACGTCGCGCAGCACACGGTTGTTGCGGATGTCCGAAAGGCTGTTGCCTTCGAAAACGACCAGCGGTTCGACCGCTTCCATTCCGCCCTCGACCGCTTTTTTCTGCAACACGCGCAACGCCGCATCTTGCGCGTCCTTTGGCAGCCACACCGCTTGGAATGGATTGTTGCCTTCGATCATCCCAGCCATATCGTTGTAAATCGCGTCGCCCGGACGCGTCAGCAACGACGCCGCCGCGTTGTCGTCGCTCAACACAAGATACGAATCCGCCTCGGTGCATTGCAGCGCAATACGGACCACGACTTGTCCCAGCGTGCTCTTCGACAACGTGTACGTTCCGCCGAGCGTCTGTGATCCGAGGATGACGTGAATGCCGAACGCGCGGCCTTGGCGGACGATACGGTCCAGCAACAGCGCCGCGTCCTGCGCAACACTGTCGTCGTCCGTGAAAAATTCCTGGAATTCGTCGATCATTAAAAGGGTGCGCGGCATGATTTCGTTCGGACATGCTTTGCGGAAACTCGGGAAATCCTGAACGCGCGCTTTGCGGAACAGTTCGCCTCGGTTCGTCAATTCACGGTCAATGCGCTGCAACACGCTGAGCGCAAATTCGCGGTCGCTTTCAATCGCGACGACGCGCGCATGGCGCAATTCATGGACGCCGTAGGTTTTGAATTCAACACCCTTCTTGAAGTCGATGAGATAAAATTCCAATTCGCGCGGACTGTACCACGCCGCCGCGTTCGTGATGACGACGTGAAACAGATTCGATTTTCCGGATCCCGTTTTGCCTGCGATGAGCGCGTGTTGAGCCGTGCCGATGCCGAGTTCGAGATGTTGCAAGCGATCCGCGCCGGATTTCCCAAGCGGCACTCGCACACTGCGTTCGGTACTGCCAAACCAGTACTGATCGGGCTTCGGCAGAACGACGTCAAACGGCACTTGCACACGAGCCGCTTCCCGGCACTGCTTGCCAATCGAGTTGACGAGCGCATCGATTTGCACGCTCATAGGCAGGCTGTCGGATTCAAATCGCGCGAAGTTGAAGACGTCTTCTTCGAGCACAAAATTCGGCCCACGTTCGGCCAGGATCACACCATTTTTCTTGAGCTGCGGAAGGTCCATGTTGGGCGGAAGTTTTTGTAAGCTGTTGTGCAAAATCACCGTGTACACGCCGCATCGAACACCGCTTTTAATGATGCTCGCCAACCGCTCCAACGCCATTTCGCTGAACCCCGTCGGGAAATCGCCGACGACCACGAAGCGGTATGGCTCCGCCATTTGCCCCGCTTCAATGTTGTAGTCATCAATCGACGCGTAGCGGTTGCGCAGAAATTTTTGAATCACTTTTTCCATGTGCTCGGTCAATTCGGTCAGCTTGCGTTCGATGTGTGCGCCATCGCTCCAAATACGTCCGTTGACCAGCGTTTCATCGTAGTCCGCCAGATGCATCAGCCCGGCAAAATTCTGCCCCAGCCCGATGGGATCGATGATCGTCAGTTTCGCTTTCGCCGGCGGGAATGAGCGAAGCAGATTCAAGATTGAATTCGATACAATCTTCATCGCATCGTCGCGACGCGCCGCGCTTGTCCGAATAAACAGCGAGCCGCACAGTGGGAACGACAGCACGACCGGCAGTGTGGAAGGAAGCGTCGCTGGGATCGAAAAGGGTCCGTCGCTGTCCGCGTCCGGTGAGAGCATCGCCGCGTTCAAACCAATGGTGCCGATGGGAACTTCTTTGCTGAAACCATCAGGCAATCGACAGACATAATCAGGCTGGGTCCAATCCGGATGGCTCGCCTCAAGCCCGCGTTTCAAGTCCACGATGAACTTCAACGCGCCATCGATTTCCGTCTTCCATTCAGTCCCAAGTTGCGAGAGCGTCTGCGATTTTTGTGATTCGGCTGCGCCCTTTTCCGCGAGATATTTTTCGCGCCGAGTGCCCAGCGCCAAGGCGTGCTGATCCTGAAGCGTCTTGGCCACGAGCGTCGATTTCTCCTGAATCGCCGCCCGTGTTTTGTCGCGCCGAACCTGCACACGCGCGATGAGATTGTCGCGGCGTTCCTGCAAAAACAACATCGCGTCGCGCAGCGGGCGACTGTCTTCGTTCATCTGCTGCTGCGTTTTTTCTTCAGTCTCATTCGTCGTCTCAAGCCGCTCGCATCCCAGGTTCGCAATGCCCGCCATGTATCGGTCGTTCTCGCCCAACTTGAGAACTTCCAGCGTGTCGCTCGCTGAATTCACATTCTCCAGCACACCCAAGGCGATCGTCGTGATGCGTTCTTTTCGATTCGAGAAGACCGCATAAATCACCACGCACAACACGAGGAAAACACCGAGGACTCCGAAGGCCAGCGGGTTTTTCAAATCGAAATGAAAGACCACGCCCCACAGCGCAAAGCTCAGCGCGAGCGCAATGGCGTAACAGGTCATCGCCGAAATCGGGCCGGCCATCGACTGCCGCGCCGTTTCGATTTCGGTGTGCAATTCAGTCAGCAACGCATCAAACGAATCGAGCGTCATCGCCGTTTCCGTGGCCGGAATGGCGCGCGCGCGGTGTGTGTCCAACCGCACACCATTTTTGCGCGCGAGTTTGACGAGGTCCTCTTTATGCGCCGTCGTTAAATGTCCCATCGATTCCAGACGTGCCGCGTTCTGAGCGCTGTCCGCTTCGAACTCCGCGCGCTTGGCTTCGTGCAATTTGATCGTGCGGTCCAGCGCCATCTTGCGCCGCTCGGCCCACGCGTTTTTTCGATCAGCGATCTGGCGCTCCAGTTTCGCTTTCATGTTCGCGGCGGCTTTCCGCGCGCGCATACCGTGCGCTCGCCAGCGCGTCTCGATCTGGTCCAGTTTTCGCTCCGACTCGATCCTGTTTGACTCGACAGCGGCGGTGTGCTCTCGCTCGGCTTGTTCACTGAATTTCTTGAAGTCGTCGTCCGCCTTTTTGACGAACGCGTCATGCGTGCTTAACAGGCCGCGCCGCGTCTGCAAGATGCCTGCGAGCCGCTTTTTTAAATCGCCACATGTCGAGAGTAATCGGTCCATTCGAGTCCTTTGAAAGCGAACGTTTCTGAGGCGGGCAAGCGGAACACCTGCGGTACGGGAATTTCTAAACGTCCTGATACAACATGTCGTCACGTCTTGAATTGTTATCACGCCGATCGTGAATGGATGAACACTATTCACATTCACGCATGACATGCCGCAGAATTTGATCGATGTTGCTCATGCTGTGTCCGGCGTTGGCGACGGCGACGCGCAGCACTTCGAGATGCTGCTTGTCGAATTCCTCGCGCGCTTTGTCGTTCCACGCCGTACCGGCATGAGACCACTGACCTTCAATGTCCTTCATCGCTTTTTTCAGCATCGATTGGCTGTCGCTCAAACTGTACGCCATAAAAATCTGGCCTCGCAATAATATAGGGTGATACTGTTTCAGACGGTTCCAGAATCCGGTGCCGACAGCCGGAAATACTCTTCCAACTTTTCAGTGAGCAGATCGAGTTGCGCGAGGCCCCGGGGAAATTCGTTGTCGAGTGTGGACGCCAGATTGTTGACCGGTCCGATCTGGTTTTCAATCTCGCGGTCGAGCATCGACATCCATTTCTTCACGGCCCGAAGTTTCAGCTCCGCGTGCTCTTTTCGCGCCTCTGCTTTGCGCAGCACTTTGCGTTCTTCGATGCAGCTGTTCTTGCCGTAAATGTTCTCGTTATTTTTTTCCATCGAGAGCTTCGTTCGAGCGTCGAGCCGCGCTTCTTCGCTCTTGCGCAATTCGGACGTCCAATACGGCAGTTGCTCCATTTGAAGCCACTGCGCCACCTTCCGCGCATCGCCCCGGATGCCGGTGATCGCGTTCTGGCAGGTCTCATTGAATTTGACGAAATGACGCCGGAATTCCTTGATGACCTCCGGCGAATCAATTCGAGCGCTGTTATGCCACATGGATGCAATTCCCGGGAAACGGATTACTCGAGGTACTCTTGAATCTTCTGAGCCTTGCGCAGCAGAAACGGAATGTGCTGATCCGACGCGTCGACAAACTTGCCCAGTGCGCCGATCATCTTCTCAAACTGGTCTGCGAATTTCGCTTGTTCCTGATCCTGCCACGTTTCGCCCAGCTTGCCGAAGCGCCGCTGGATCGTCATGATCTGCGACTGCATTTCGGTGTTGAAGCGTTTGAGATCGAAGGCAAAGCGGCGGAGTTCTTCGGGATCGACGACGGCTTTGGACATGATTCATGCTCCGATCAATGGCGGCAGCGGAAGACTACCGCTGTAAGTGAGTCGAACGAACGACCCGGATTATTGCGGCCCGCTCGATTTTTTTCCAGCGGCAAAAAAAGACGCGCGAGTCCCGCGCGTCATTGCAGACAACTTGACCCGCTAACCATCCAACACTACTTTCTGGTTGTGGTCACGCTCGCATCCCAACACCAGCGACCGTCAGCCAATTGCAGAAACATCAGCTCCTTGCCGTCTGGAGAGATGAATGAATGCCATTTGACATTCGTAATCTTAATCGTTCCATGATCTGACGTTTTGTTCAACTGCGTTTTTCGAATCGCGTCCAGCAAAACGACCCGACTGGCAGTCCGTTCAGGTGTCTTGTTCGCTTTGACACACGCCTCGATTGTCTTGTACTTCTGCATGTTGGTAAAAATCCGATCCGGCGTGTAGAGCCACGCATACCAATAGGCAAGGTCGTCGCTTTCAATCGCCTTGGCGAGCGATTCGAGCGCGTGTTCGGGCGTATCCTGCGGGTACTTTTTGGGGTCCAGCGCGATTTCCGTTTGCAACGGCCCGTCAGGAATCTTTGCGACCTGAGGGCTCGGTACACCGGTCGTTCCCGGCACTGTGACAGCTGAGCCCGCCGGTGTGTTCATGGCCGGCGCGTAAGGCGAAGATTCTTTCGAGGGCGCTCCCTTGCCAGCGGCAGGCGCACTGTCGCCGCATCCTGACACGACAATCGACAACGCAAGCACAGACACGGTAGAAAACGCGAGTGATGAACGCAGCAACATGACTCAAGACTCCCAAGAAGAATGGATGATGGATCGATGACGGATTTGAATGTGAACAGTGGAATTTAGCAAACGACTTTCCCGAATTGAATCAGAAAAAGAACGCACGTGAGTGGGTGAGTTGCGCTTCTTGTTAGTTGGGTTCAGGAATGCGCGGCGGTTCGGGAGGTGGCCCGACCGGGCTGAGCGTAATGTCCCAATCCAGATCGGACAGCAGCAATCGCCACAAACCAAAGATCGGGCGGTCGGCCAGTTTCTGCGCCAGATCGCGCGACGTCATCAATTTTCCGACGCCGTTCTGAACCTTCGTGTGCTCGAAAATACGCTTCGCCACCGGTTCGCAATCCGGAGCTTCGAAGATCAACGTTCCCTGCGAAGGCAATGCAATCGAGTACGAACCGTCAGGCCCGGATTCAACGCGTTGAGTCGGCATCCCCGTGGCCAGCGCTGTGACCACGCCCCGTACCGGCGTCAGGCCTCGGCGCATCGTTCCGTGCACACGCGACACACACACGTCTGGCGTCAGCGCCGCACTATTGCGGAAGAAAATCGGGCTGGTCCACGCTCGACGGTATTTCAACGCGGAGTTATGACCGTAGCGTTCCGTGACGCGGACAATGTACCACGCATTCGCCGTTTCCGTCATCGGCCAACGGAAATCTTGAATCTCGGATTCGCCTTCCGCCGCAGTCTGTGTGTACACCACTTTTCCGTTGCGGATGATCTCGACTTTATCGATCTGCGCACCCGGAGCCATCGTCGAAAATGCGCGGATTTGGAAATGCAACTGCCGTCCGTCTGTCGGCAGAACAGACCCCGGTCCCATGTCGCGTTCGTACACTTTGCAGAACGCAGCCGGGCCGTAGCTGACCATCGTTCGGCCTTCGGAAATGGCCAGCATCGCGTTCTCGCGCGTGGGCTTGCCTTCGATTTGCAGGAACGTCTGACCGAACGGAATGCGTCCGCCTTCAAGGCTTCCGCCACCCGCACCAATGACTCGTACCGGCGCACCTTCATTCAGTAAATTGAACCAAACCGCTTCCATCTCGTCGCTGCCATCGAACGCCAATACATCGTATGCACCGGTCACCGTATCAAACGGGAATTCCGCGCCCGAGTACAGTCGCGCCTGCGAGCCGGTTGTTCCGCTGAAATAATCTTTCTCTTTCAAGCGCCGGTACAAAGGTAGAATCTCCGCATCAATCGACGCCGATCGCATACCCGTCAAACTCTTGAAGACGGCTAACCCTCCACGCGCTCGGATGGCTTCAAATCCTTCGCGAAGCGGCAATTCCGGCAGTGCGCTCGTGGCTCTCATACCGTCCCAGCTCGTCACGCCCAAACCAGCGCCGACACCGTGAAACAAATTCTTCGGCCCCGGAAAAACAGGGATCAGCAGCACGTCCGGATTCGGCGCGTCAAGCGCCGCGCGCACTTGATTCATCGCGTTCTCATCACCCAGCGGCAGCGACACGCCGACGATGCGAACACCTTCGGCTCGAGCACCCAGAATCAAATCGTTAATCGTCGGCGGAGCTCCGAACCACACAGTATTCTCGCCCGTCTGCTTGCGAATTCCAATGTCCAAATCCGCCATCACCCAACCGCGAGCCGCGAAGTCCAATTGAGGCGCGCGCTGCATCGGAATTTCAACCGGCAACACTTTTCCAGCGATAGCTTCGACACCTTTAACGAACGTCGGGAAGAAGCGGCCGCCGTGGTTGATTTCCACGCGCACCAGCCCCGACACGACGTTAATTCCCGGTGTCACACCCCGGCACCAAAAACCCGTAAACAAAGGCGCACGCGCAGCGGCTTCCGTCGCATCAATCATGCACACGCGCGAAGGCAACGGCTGTTTCGTTTTAGCATCAAACACCTTGACCGAGATGGCGCCCAGCGGGCGTTTCGCGTCCATCGCATTCCACACTTTGCGTTCATGGTCGCCACGAATCACCGATCCGTCATTCGGATTCACAATCGGCGTCAACCGTTTGTTCGCTTCGGCCAACAATTCAGCGTAATGCTTTTGCTTCTCGGCGATTTCCTGGAGCAATTGAGCCGTCCGCAATTCAGGGTCAATACTCTTGCCGTTTGCCGTCGCGGCGGCTGCGGCGGGTTGCTTGCCACGTGCTCCCGTTATGGGATCCAATGCTGAAGCCGCTTTCGGATCCTGCGCAACATCCTTCGCCGACCATTTGACGTCTGTTGGCGGTGCGCTGTTTCCAATGAGTCGTTCTCCGGATGGCAACGTCACCGAATTCCGGGATGCTTCCAGCGCCGAATTAATGCGATCAATCGGCTGCTGAGTCACAGACGCCGCATCAGGCAACGCACTATTTTCGGTTGCATCAACTCGAACTAACGCCGCCGGTTTCGGATCGTCACGGTCCAAGCCACTGCCGCTTTCAATGCGCGGCATTTCATCGCGAACAGACTTAGCAGCCAACGGGCGGATGACTGATGAGGGATCGAATATTTCGACGCGCTTCGCAGTGGCCGGAAGCACTTTTTCGGACGCATCAGTCGCGTCAATAAATCGCCCCGCTTCAGGATCAGCAGGATTAAGTTTTGGACCTGATGCCGCGCTTTTCTGCGGCATAGCCGTCACCCCGACAACGGGTACTGTGTCGAGAGACATCGTACGCTCGTGAGCCGTCTCCGCCATAGGCAAACGAGGCTCGCCGGGAACATCCACTGCGTTGCTTTTTCTCGGCGCAGCAATGATGCTAGGCGGCGCTTTCACAACGCTCGGAACAACCGCTCGCGCGACCGATTTCAACTTGGGCGGCGCATTGGTTTCAATTGCTTTTTCGGCGTCCTCTGCATCCGATGGCAGTCGCGCGGTGTCAGGTTCCGCACCATTCCGAGCTGCCGGGGAGGGCCGTGTTACGACGCTGATTTCTTCATCCGGAAAGCGCCAGTCAGAGCCTTTTCCAGCCGTCGTTTCGCCGCGTCCCACGAGGGTCGGAAGCACATTCAATTTCCCAGCCGCTTCTGCTTCGCGCCACTTTTTAACAATGTCATAAACCGGATCAGCGGGCAAAGGCGGATAGATTTTTCGAGGCGTAATCGGAGGCTGCGGAACGAGTGGAACGTCGATGTCTGTCTTGGACGGAGCAGCCGTCGTGTTAATCGCGCGCGGTTCCTGCGGCTCGTCCAACGCCACCGCGTTTGCACACGACAACACCCATCCGCCGCAACACAACCACGCGGCAAAGAGGATACCCGTCACGATGCGCTTACAGTCGTTCACGCGCTTGGTTTCCGCCCTTTGAAATGGAACTCGATAGTCCTGAAGATATAGCAGATTTTGCACAGTTTACAATATCGATGTTTTCTATTTTAGTAAAATTTTCATTCGACCGATAATCAGCTCCCAACTCGCACATAGGACGGGCTTTCAGCCCGTCCTACTCAATTGCCACCCACCTCATTCAACTAAAATCAATCATCTCGAAGGTTTTCTACTTCAAGCGTCTCCTATATAAGGAGGCACGCAAACCCGTCGTGCCTAAAGTTGTTATTTCAAAAAGATTATTCGAGACACATGCTCTCGATTGATTCCCGATTAAATAATCGTCTATTTCGTTTAGCATAAGGATAATATTGACATAACTTTTGTCGATATTAGTATAGTGATAGAGCGCTTTTCACACGCGTTACATCGAATTTCGGACCATTAGTTTCTTCGAACAGCGTTAAAGCTTATCGCAATTAAAGACGCTAATAAAAGCGGAACGCACCACGAGCGGGACCTGAAATTTCGAGACAGATACTATGACGACTCAAAACGAAAAGAAGCGGGGGGGACGCAAAACCATGCGCAGCGCACCAGCAGTGAAGACGCCTCGTAAGTCAGTTGCCAACAAGGTCACTTCAATCTCATCAGCCATTCACTCCGCCGCCCGTCGCCCCGACATCCACCCGTTGGACCGCGCCATTAATGAGTTGCGCGGCGAATTGGCGAAGAAGCCCGACGACCCGACCGTGTTGAGCCGCTTGGGCGCATTGTATTACCGCCGTGGCGACCTGCCGGAAGCCGAACGTTTCTTGCGCAAAGCCATCGCGGTCAATCCACGCCGCCCCAACTACCACAATAATCTCGGCAACGTGCTCTGTGACATGGGCAAGATGAAGGACGGGATCGTTGAATACGAATCCGCCATCGCGATTGAAAAGGCCGATAACCCGGAGAAAGTTCCGTCGCTCGAAGCCTCCACGAATCTCGAACTCGCGAAAACCGAATACCGCTTGATCCACGAACGCATCGAGTACCTGGAGCGCGCGCTCGAATTGGACGTCGGAGCCGCTGAAGAATTGAACGCCCTCGGCTGCGGCTATTTGTTGCGCGGCGACCGGGTCAAAGCAATCGCGCATTTCCGCCGTGCAGCCGAAGCCGATCCGCGTTCGTTGCAAGCGGGCTTGAACATCGCCTTCGCTCACACACTCGACTTGCACGCCGAGAACATCAACGACGCCGTCGCCGAAACCGCTGAATACATCGCGCGTTTCCAAGGCACCGGCCGCCTCTATATTCATTGGGCCGAATTGCTCGAAAGCTGCGGCCTGCTCGACGAAGCTGAAGAGCGCTACACGCAGGCGATCAAACACGATCCGCGCTGCATCGAAGCCTACGATTTGCTCGGACGCTTGCGCCTCGGCCAGGGCACGCTCGGCAGTCAGGATGATGCGTGGCGAGCCGCTCAAACTGCGATCAAGAACCTTGAAAACGGTGCAGCAAAAACAAGCATGAAACTGCCCGACGCGCCTACCGCCGCCCAATCGCTCTACGACACCGGACTCGCCGCCGTGGCCCGTGCGCGATTCTTCCGCAAACCGTTGGCTGAATGGAAAGCCGTCGACGCTGTGCTCCGCGCCGCCGCTCAAGAAGGCCAGCTTCCGATGAACGCAACCAACCTCGCGATCCTGAACGTCGCCGCGAAAGCGTCGCTCCTCCGAGCGCAATTGCTCGAAAACGACGGCAAGCGCGACGAAGCGATGGTCGTTCTCGACAACATTCCGTTGACCGATGAGATGACCGCGAAAGTCTGGTTCGAACGCGGCGCACTCGCGTTGCGCTCAGGCGAAATCGACAAAGCGCTGAAGTCGTTCGACAAAGCCACGCTGGCCAATCCGCGCGATGCCGTCGCGTACCATTCGCTGCGCTTCGCATTGGATGGTTATCGCCGCTATTGGACCGAGAAAATCCGCTTTGAAACGTCCGCGAAAAACAATCCGAACGATGCCATCGCGCACTTCAATTACGCCACCGCTTTGTACTCGGTGTTGAAAGACAGCGAAGCCTTGACGTACTTCGAAAAAGCGCTCAGCCTCGACGAACACCTCGCCGACGCAGCGTGCGGTATGGGCAAAGTTTTCCAACGCCAAGGCCACGGAAAAGAAGCCGAAGCCGCGTTTGTGAAAGCGCTCAAAATCGAGCCCACCAACGCCGAAGCCAAGCGTCTGCTCGACAGTTTGCGAGTGCAAAAGATGGGCGCGAAGTAAGAACGCTTTGTTCGACGCCTTGGACAAATGGGTGTAAACGCAAAGGCGCTAACACTACAACGAAAGATATGCTTTTTACCCCGAAGGGGTCCAAGCCATTAGCCGGTGGTTGAGCGCAAAGCGCGATACCACCGGATACGAATTCCAGATGAACCCGCATCCCAGAGGGATGACAGCGGCGAGAGTAAAACCTGCTGTCATCCCTACGGGATGGGGGTGTATTCGTGACGGTTCCGGTGGTATCGGCCTCTGGCCTCAACCACCGGCTAATGGCTTCTATCCCTTCGGGATAAATACACATTGAAATTCACGTTTCGTTGTAGTGTTAGCGCCTTTGCGTCTTCGTGCCTTTGCGTTTTAAAACCCATGAATCAGGCGCGTCAGGTGTCATACACCCAATTAAAACGCGCCCAGAACTACTTCCCCGTCACCTTAATTCCCCGCGCCGTAAGTTGCCCTTGTCGCGCGTAATCCGTTGCCTCAGCCAAAATCCGAGCGGATTCCTGCGGGGCGTGGAAGCCCATCGAATTCTCAGCCGCAACGAAATCTAATCGCCATTGCGCCTTACGATGGAATTGCAGCGCGTCTTTCAACTGCTCGTCCGTCGCGCCGTTTTTCCGCGCGTCGTTGATCGCGTCCATCATGTCCATTAACGCTTTCGCAGCGCGCTGCGTCAAATCCTGTGTGCGATTCTGGATCGTCTCAACGCGTGCTTTGATCTCCTCTTCAGGATAATGATGACACTGCTGGCATGACCGCGCGATGTTCAGCATGGGGCTGCGCACATGATGGTCGCTGACCTTCATCGCGCCCTCGCGCTTGAACGGCATGTGACAATCCGCGCACGACACTCCGCTCCGCGCGTGAATGCCCTGGCTCCACATTTCAAACTCCGGATGCTGAGCCTTCAAAATCGGCGCGCCCGTTTCGCCGTGCTTGTAATCCGTGAAGCCTTCCTTGTCGTAATACGCTTCGATCTCTTCGACCTTCGTCCCATTCGCCCACGGGAACGTCACGAGTTTGCCTTCGCCTTTGAAGTAGTATTCGACGTGGCACTGCGCACACGCAAAGCTGCGCATCTCCTGCCGCGTCGCGTCGCGATTGACGTCGTAATCCGTGATGCCCTGCTTCGCTTTCAATGCTTTGATACCGGTCATGAACGCCGGTCGCGTCACGCGCAATTTCATCGTCTTCGGATCGTGGCAATCGACGCAACTGACCGGATGTTCGACCAATTTCTTGCCAGCCGTATCGAGCAAATCGTGCGCATCTTTGTACTTCATTTTACACACCGCTTCGAAGCCCTTCTGCACATCCCCATTCCCGGCGAAACGGTACGCGGGCATGATGCTGGCGTGGCAATGCAAACACGCGCCCGGCTGATTTTTCTTCGTCACGCGCTCAGTATGCTCCTGGTCGTAGAGCATGTATCCGTGCCCGCGCCGGTCGCGATAATCGAGCGAAAATGCGTAGCCCGCAAACATCCGTTTCAACCACGGATCGCGTTCGAGCTTCTCAGCAGGCATCGCATCACTCCCACCGAAATGCGTCTTCGCATGTTCGGTCGTGCGCTTGTAGCCGTCGTACTGACTCGGAAAATTCATGCCCCACTTTTCCGGATCAGTCGTGTTTTCGTCGACGTCAACAAGCTTCAAATAAGGATTCTTCGCTTCCTGTTTGCGCTCGAAAATCGACGTGAGCAGCGCCGCCGTTCCCGCCATCAATCCAGCAGCGATGACGACTAAAAATATGGCGCGCCAAAACCATCGTTTGGGCTGCGGCTTTGTGTCGGGTACTTGATCCATTACGTTCTGACCTTTCGTTTCAACTCGCGTTATCGATGACCGACATGTGAATGACAATGGATGCACGTCATTTGGTTCGCCTCGCCAAGATCGCCCGACATTCCGTGCGTCAACTGGCTGTGGCAGCGAACACAGTTTTCTTGCAAAATTTCGACGTTGCGCGGGGTGATCTGGATCGGCTCATGAAAATCCATGAACGTAAAACCTTTCGAATGCCTGTATCCATTGTCAGACTTGGCAACCAGTTTCGCGAAATTGCCTTCAGGCATGTGGCACTCGATGCATCCACCTGCATTGTGATGGCTGCTCTTGGTCCACGAATCGTAATAATCATTCATCACATGGCAGTTCGCGCATGCCTTCGGATCGTGGCTAAAGTACGAAAACCCTTGAGCATACGTGAACGTGTACAACCCCAATCCCGCCACCGCCCCGCACACGAGGCAGAGCACAACAAAGACATGCGTCCGAAAAAAGGTCATAATGACGGGCACCGGATGAGTTCGGAAAATTGTTTCCAATTGATCAATATGCAACCGCTGTGCCAGCGATTTTAAAGAACAGAATTCAGCCACGGAGTGGCGACAAGTTCAAGTGATGTTATGAATAGGTTCCCTTCCTCATTGACGATATAAGGGCTCAGTGTCTTGCAAACGCTGTCCCAAAGTCAAGAGGAGGAAGGGAACCTATTCATAACACTCCGTGGCTAAGGGCAATGAACAATAGACTATGCTCTCGTCGTCGCATCCATTTTCCTTTTTCGCTTTATACTTTTCAATCCGCCGCTACTATAGAACGTCCTTTTAAAGGCATTCAACTGACACTGGAGGCGCGTTCACATGCATCTCGGATTGATGGCGTATCAACTGGCAAAAGACTGGGACATCGAAACGACAGCCCGGATGTGCAAAGAAGGGAAGATGGAGAGCTTTGAGTTCTTCGCTCACCCGGATTACAAGCAGAAGGTGTCGCTCGACATGCCTGCGTCCGAGGCGAAGAAGATCCGTCGAATCTTCTCCGAAAACAGCCTCGCGATCGCCGGCCTGGCGATCAACGAACGCTACGACTGGCCCAACATCGCGCAAGTCAAGGAAGCCATCGCGCGCACAAAACAATACGTGTTGCTGGCCGTTGACATGGGCGCACCGCGATTGCGCGTTCTCGGCGACCAACTCCACCCGACCGAACCGAAAGCATGGACCATCTCGCGCGTCTCAAACGCACTGACCGAACTCGTCCATTATTCAGCAGGTTTGGGCGTGGACATGGCCTTCGAAATGCACAACGGATTCGCGAATTGGGACGACGCCGTCGAAGTCGTCAAGCGCGTCAACCACCCGCGCTGCTACCTCGTTCACAACTCGCAGCCGCAGAACACGCCGCCCGAAGATTTCGACCGCGTCTTCGAGATCGTCCGCCCCTTCATCGGCCACGTTCACTTGCACGATCTTCTCGACACAAAGTTCCCGTACAAGAAGTTCCTGCGCAAGCTGCGCGATTCGAACTACGAAGGCACGTGTTCGCTGGAATTGAATCCGTCCGCCGACCCGACTCGCGTGTTGCATTTGACCCGCGCCGTCTTCGAAGAATTCCTCGCAAAGTAGTCTTTGAACGTTGTTGGGATCGAAAAAATATTTTGGAAGATCATGCCAATGATGCGTCACTACTTAATGCCTTCGGTTGCCATCGTGGGCATTTTTGTTTTATCAGCGCATGTTACGTACGCTGCCGCGACGATTTCCGACGCGCATTTTCAGATGTGCGTTACGATTCCAGATGGCTTTACTGAAGCACATGAAATTGTCGCCAGCGGCCAGGCGAAATATGCGTTTGTTCGACCGTCTGCAAAAGCTGGTGAACTTCCCACAATAATTTTGTTTAAGGGTATGGGCGGTGCGGTCGGTAATGAGACGCCAAAAAACGTTAAGGGCCCCGATGGTACACCGGCTACGATCCACACGGTGCCGTGGAAGTCGTTTTATATTTACGTGGCAAGAATCCCCGAAGTTGTTGAAGGACTCAACGCGCTAAATATTGTTGCCGCCATACCAATCCGCACTGAAGCAATGACAGTGACAGTAGTTGGTGACCACAGCAGGGAAGCGGAACTCAATACATTGCTGACAACGATTTTGTCCACACTTAATGCTCCGTCAAATTGGCAGACGGGCGACGAACGCATTCAAAATATTTCATACAATGTTGGTAAAGTGAGTGCGTATTTGTTTGTTCTATGGATCGTTGTAACCATCATTTTAAACTCAAGAAAAACGCGAAAAGAAGTCGTCAACAAGTTTGATACTGCGAAACGGGCAGTTGAGGACGCACCATTGGAATAAGAAATGTGTTTGCTCAAAAAATCGCCTAACGCACCCGTTTCGCCGCTTCGATCAACGCCTTCTCAATCCGCACCGACGTATATTCCACGACGCCTTTGCGCGGAATCAGCACGTAATCAAAACCCGTTGGAAGCGCGTGGCGCGCCTCGCGAAATGCGGCGCGAAAGACGCGTTTGATCCGCGCGCGTCGAACCGCGTTGCCGTGTTTGACGCCAACAGAAACACCCAACCGCGAATAGCCCAATCCGTTGGCGCAATACGCCACCGTGACCTCGCTCGTGTTCGATGATTTTCGGGCTGCGTAAATGCGTTGAAAATCAGCGCTCGCCAACACGCGCTGAGCCGCTCGAAGCGTCGGACGGTCAGCGGCTGGAATCTTCGCGGGTTTCGAACGTGGGCTGCTACTTTTTTCCGAAGGGATCGCCGACATTGTTTTCCTTGACTCCGATGCCGATGTCTGGACCCGGAAAATCGGTGGGCTTGTACTCTTCTTTTTCCATCAACTTCAACGCAATCTGAACGCGGTCTGCATCAGTCAACGGAATGCCGGGCGCAGGCAACGTGATCTCCGCTTTCATCGTCGCCGCCAAAATCGCCAGCTCGTTTTTCTCGCCTTCGATCTCCTCTTCAGGCTGCTTGTCCGTGATAAAAATCGCGTGGTCTTTGATCTGCGCGTACGTCCCCGACAGCTTCGTCAGCCACTTGATGAACGTCCCGGAATCCATGTCTTTAACGCGTAGATTAATCAGCGTGTCGTTCGTCCGAACTTTCGGATCGATGATCAGCGTCACACCCGAAATCTGCGCGACCAAATTGCACGCCTCAGTCAATTTCGTGTCCACCAAATCAACCGTCATCTTCTTGTTCAACTGCAACCACATCCGCTCTTCCCAACTCTGAGCGCGGACGGTCGAAACGCAGCAGATGGACACCATCAACGCGGACATCAGCACTTTTCGCATGGCGAGTCTCCCTTACTCTAATCCGGTTTCAACTGTCACACCAGCAAGACGCAAATCCACCTTTTTTGCGCCCGAAAAAAATGCTTTTCCCTCTCCCCTTGAGGGAGAGGGCCGACGAGCGCTGCTGTTCGCGCTCGCGGGGTGAGGGGTGGGCGTGGGTACATCAGTATGCGTTTGTCCAGAAAGTTCCACTCACCTACATCACCCCGAAACCCGCCGTTCAACCCATCGAGTGTTTCAAAAACGCATACGGTAATTCATCAATCAGATCGCCCGCGACTAACGACCACATGCCGTATTTTTGCGCCGCAAAATCGCCGGCCAGTCCGTGCAAATAAACACCCAGCACCGCCGCTTCAAACGCCGGCATCCCCTGCCCCATTAAGGCACCGATGACTCCGGCCAACACGTCGCCCGTTCCGCCCGTCGCCATGCCGGGATTGCCGGTGCGGTTCACATACAATCGCCGCCCATCACACACGAGCGTCTGCGCGCCTTTCAACACGGCCACGGCGCACGTTAAATCCGAACACGCCAGCACCGCTTGGACGCGGTCATTTTGCACGTACTCGGTGGACGTATTCAACAGCCGCGCCATCTCGCCCGGATGCGGCGTCAACACCAATTCGCGGCGCGTGTTTTTCTTTTGAGCCGCAAACAACAACTCCGCGCGCCCGCCTCCGAATGCGTTCAACGCATCGGCGTCGAGCACCATCGGCCGCTCGCACGTGTCCACCAATTCCTGAATCGTCTTAATCGTCCCCGAGTGTTGCGACATCCCCGGCCCCATCACGACCACATCGCCCCAGCCGCAGATTTTCTGCAATTCCGCTGCATTGTGTTCCGAGAAACTCGCGTCCTGAGACTCGCCCACGCCGCGCGTTTGAGTCTCATCCAATTTCGTTGCGACAATATCCCAAATGGATTTTGGCACTGCGAGTAGCACCAAACCCGCGCCCGACCGGCACGCCGCACGCGCCGAAAGACAAGGCGCACCCGCCATCCCGCGCGAACCGCCTACGACGACAATCCGCCCACAATCGCCTTTATTGGCGTCACTCGCGCGCGGCGGCAACTTCGGAATATCGGCAAACGGAATCAGATTCGGGCGCACGTTAGTGTGGAGTCCAAAGTGGATTGAAAAGTTCAGTGCAAGAGCCGCGCACGTCAATAAGCGGCAACGGGTGCGCCCACAATTTACATATCTCGCGCCGCGCGCAACGCCGTCGTGAAGCGCTTCGCCACTTCCGTCATCCCGGCATAATCTTTCGCTTTGAGCCGCTTCTGGTCAAAGAGCGCTCCGCCTGCTCCAACAGCAAACGCGCCCGCGCGAAAGAACTCGCCGACGGTTCGCTCATCCACGCCGCCCGTCGGAATCAACGGAATGTTCGGCAGTGGCGCTTTCAATGCTTTGATGTAACCAGGTCCGCCAACAGAGGCCGGAAAAATTTTCACTGCGTCCGCGCCCAAATCCCACGCGCGCACCACTTCCGTCGGAGTGAATGCGCCGGGAATCGCGACGACATTCAGCCGCTTTGCCGCACCGATAACTTTCTCGTCTGTGTTCGGAGAAATGATGTAAACCGCCCCGGCATCAACCGCGTCTTCAGCCTGTTCAGGCGTCAACACCGTCCCGGCTCCAAGCAAAATCGAATCGCCGAATTCGTGCTTCACGCGCCGCATCACGCCCGGCGCTCCCGGCACAGTGAACGTGACTTCGACGGCTCGGATACCGCCTTCCATCACCGCGCGAATACCGTTGACCGCTTCATCTTCCGTATCGCACCGCACAACCAAAACCGCGCCATGATCGCCGAGCGCTTTCAATACTGATTTAGGATGAGTGTTCATGGCGTCGTCGTGCTCCGGTTACGGTTTGACTACTGGTTTCTTGGGCTGTGCAGTCGTTTTTCTACCCCGCGCGGCGGGTTTCACAACATCCGATTTCTCAGCGGGCACTCCTGGCACTGTCTCAACGACCGTAACTTGTGGTAGGGTTTGCGACACATCAATTGGAGCCTTCACAACCGTTTCGGACACCGGCACACTATACTCTTTCTGTTTCATCAGCAGCGCCGTCAAGTTCTCGATCACCTTTTCAAGCCGTTCGATCCGGGCGTCTGAAACCGGAGCCGCGACCGGTTCGGACGCTTTCGGAACCTCCGTGATTTCGACCGGCTGCGGCGGAATCTCCAGCATCGGGCAATCGCGATCCGCGACCATTCTCAATGCCGTCATCGCCGCGCCATAACCGTTGTCAATGTTGACCACACTGACGCCGCCCGCACACGAATTCAACATGCTGAGCAACGCCGCGACGCCGTTGAAACTCGCGCCATATCCGATGCTCGTCGGCACCGCGATGACCGGCGCTTTAATCAATCCGGCGAGGACGCTCGGCAACGCGCCATCCATCCCGGCGACGCAGATCACGACCGCCGCTTCACGAATCGTCGGCAAGGCCGACAGCACGCGATGCAGTCCGGCCACGCCCACATCGTAACAGTGGTAGCCATCGCAACCGAACGCGCGCAGCGTTTCGAGTGCTTCTTCAGCAATTGGAATGTCGCCCGTCCCAGCGGTCACGACCATCACCGTTCCACGCGCTTTGAGCCGCACGGGTTGGCCGATGCGCACCGTCCCGCCGCGCAGATTCACAAACGCGTTCGGAAAGCGTTCCTTGATCGCGTCGATGTGCCGCTTCTCCGCGCGCGTGGCGAGCATCATCGGCGACGAGCGCATGCCCTCTTCGATGATGCGCGTGACGTCGCGCGGTTCTTTGCCCCGGCACAAGACGACTTCAGCGAAGCCGCAGCGCAGTGCCCTGTGGTTGTCGATCTTTGCATCGCCCAAGTCGCAGAAAGGCAATTCCGCCAGCCGCACAAAGGCTTCATCAATCCCGGCGGTTCCTGCTTTTACGTGTTCGAGTAGTTCTCGTATTTGTTCTGGTTGCATGTCCGTAGTTTTCCGGCGATTTCCGATTTCGTCAACGAAAGATAACGAAGAATTGAAATGTTCTGGCGAGTCTCACGCCCACAATTGCATTCGCATTTCCGCCGACCACGCCTATTTTAATGAAGCGTACCATCATCCTGCTTCATGAGAACAAGGCACACTCATCTATATGCGCTCATCCGCCCTGCTCCCCTCTATTTCGACCCTCGTACTGCTCGCGCTCGTCACGGCCTTGTCGTCACATGCTGAAGACAAACCCACGCGCGTTCCATGGACCACGTCGCATGTCAACGGCTCGCCGGAACCGCCGTCGCCATTTGAAACGCGCCGCACGTTTTCTAAACTAACCTTTGATCGCCCGCTCGACATCGACCTCATGCCCGGCACAAATCGCATCGTCGTCGCCGAACAAAAAGGGAAGCTCTTCTCGTTTCCAAACGATCCGAACATCGAACGCGCTGATTTATTCTGGGATTCAAAACAGGTTTTGAATCTCGACAAAATTACTGGTTGCACCGGCACCGACGACACGCTCGCGTTCACGTTTCATCCGCGCTTTCAGGAAAATCGCTACGTCTTCATCGAGTACAATCTGGCCTACGGCAAACGAGCGCGCAATCACGAGAACGGTTCACGCGTCTCGCGTTTCACCGTCACGAAAGACGACCCGCCGCGCGTCGATCCGAAAAGCGAAGTGATCTTTTTGCAATGGCTCTCCGGCGGACACAACGGCTGCGCACTGAAATTCGGTCCGGACGGATTTCTGTACATCTCGCTCGGTGACGCCGCTGATCCCAACCCGCCGGATGAATTCCATTCCGGCCAAAACATCAGCGACCTGCTCTGTTCGGTGCTGCGCATTGATGTCGATCATCCTGGAGCAAACGCGCCCTATTCGATCC
>Ga0194061_1000337_pt1 | contig 28853 bp, 26 predicted proteins | sample SepL2221m_MetaG_FD_163423 | JGI IMG/M metagenome (GOLD analysis project Ga0194061, IMG submission 163423) | Anoxic zone freshwater microbial communities from boreal shield lake in IISD Experimental Lakes Area, Ontario, Canada - Sep2016-L224-21m | ecosystem: Environmental > Aquatic > Freshwater >... | reverse complement strand
TTCGAAATCTCGCGCGGGCGAGCGCAGTGAGGCGGTTGGAATCGGCTTTCGAGCACGCTGGCTGCTGTCGCTCCGCACCATCCCGCCACCTTCCCCTCCTGCCGGGCGCAGTTGCAAACCCCGCCTACTTTGGTGCCGTCAGTTCCTTGATCCAGATGTTGCGAAACTGCACCAGCGACACGCCCCACTCGCCGTCGTGCCGCTCGGGATGAAGCTGCAAAGCAAGCGCCCCCTTCGTGGGCACGCCGGGCAACTGCGCGTGTTCGATCACCAGCTTGTCGTTCAGCGTCACCGTGAGTCGGTCGCCTTTCATCACGATGTGAAAGGTGTTCCATTCGCCGACAGGACGATCGGCTTTCACCTTCGGCGTCGCGCCCGCACGGACCTCGGCGGAAAATTTTGCGTCGGTCCGGTAACCCCACACTTCGCCGGAGCCGACGGGCCAGCACCAGATGTTCACCTGTGACTTGTGCTGCCCGCGGAGGAACACGCCGGAGTCCGTGTTCGGCGCGGTGACCGTGACGATGTTTCCGGCCTCATCTTTCTTGTAACTCCCGTCCGGAAAAATGATCCGCGCCTTGCGGTTCACGAATGGCGTCTCCTTGATCCGCCAGTCCACGAACAGCTCGAAGTCGCCGTATTCCTTCACGCTCCACAGTTCGCGATCCCCTTTCGCCTCGCCCTTCGGATCGCAGTCAATGACGCCGTCCACGACCGTCCAATCGCCGGTATTCGGCTGGCGAGTGGTCCATCCGTCGAGGTTTTTTCCGTTGAAGAGCGACACGAAGCCCGCTCGGGGTGCGGGTTCGTCGGCAGCGAGGCCGGAGATCGAGAAGATCGACGCAAGGGCACAGGAAACCAAGAATGTGGGAAGAATACGCATGTGGCAAATTGACGATGAAAAGGCTCGCCCTGCGAGACTACTTTGCCGCTCCACCAATCGCATAGAGCGCATCAGTGCCGCGGAGGTAAATGCGGCCATTCGAGATCGCGGGCGACGCAGTGAACTGATCCGGCAGCTTGTTCTTCGCGAGAATCTTCAGCTCGGGCCCGGCCTGTACGACGGTGAATGTGCCGTCCTTTGCGGTGAGGTAGATTTTTCCATCCGCCGCGACAGGCGATGCACGATATGTCTGCGGATACGCCCGATCCGAATAGAGCTGCGCGCCAGTCTTTGCATCGACACACGTGAGGATGCCGCTCTCGCGGCAAAGGTACACGCGGCCCTCATACACGACCGGCGACGGCACATCCGGCGTGCCGTGATCGATCCGCCATGCCTCGCCCGATGCTCCCGCGCCCACGATGCCCGAAGCATCCGGCTTCACGCCGACGACCGCGCCGTTCTTCGCCGTAGGAATCACGATGAGATCGCCGACCGCGACCGGCGATGCGACGAAGCGCAGCGTGCTGTTGTAGCGTCCCTTCGGATTCAGGTCCGCCACGCGCCAGACTTCCGTGCCGTCGGCGAGATTGTGCGCGATCGCGTAGTCGTTGCCATGCGTGATGAGCCGCGCTTCCGTGCCGCGCCGCCAGAGGCAGGGCGAGGCGTATGAATGCAGGCACTCGCTGTGGCCGTCGCTCTTGCGATCCACTTTCCAGATTTCCTTCCCGGTTGCGGCGTCGAGCGCCACGACCAGTGCGGCGCGCGCATGGATGAGCTGCACGTAGATGCGCCCCTCGTGCAGCAGCGGAGTCGTGTGCATGCCGAATCCGTACGCGAATTTCCCGTACCGATCCTGCGCATTGAAATGCCAGACCTCCTTGCCGGAAAAATCAAACGCCGCCAAATCCCCGCTGCCCACGTAGGCAAAGACGAGCTTCCCATCCGTGCTCGGTGAAGGCGTCGCGCCGTTGCCCTCACCGCTGCGCGCGCGCTTCGCGCCTGAGCCGACCTTTGCCTTCCACTGCTGCTTTCCGTCGGTGCCGATGCAGATCAGCACGAGGTCTTCGCCGTCTTCGCTCGTGACAAAAATCTTGTCGCCCCACACCGAGGGAGTCGCCGCACCCATGCCGGGCAGCGGCGCCTTCCAGAGCAGGTTTTTCGAATCGCTCCACTCGGCCGGCAGATTTTTCTCCGTGCTGACGGCGTCGTGATTCGGTCCGCGCCACGTCGGCCAATTTTCCGCGCACGCGGATGCGGCGCTGAGCATGGCGACGAAAGTTGCGAGCGGCTGGAAACGTCGGGGCGATTTTTGCATGACGGTATGAGTCCCACACAGGGACACTCTTTGGGTGAAATCGTCCACGCGGGCGCACCGCCCGCCAGGAAAGATCGGCGAAGCCGGACCTACTACTTCATCAATTCCTTGAGGTTCGGCGAAATCGCGTCGGCCCAGATCTGGTAGCCCTTCTCGGAGAGGTGCAGGAAGTCGGGCATGATTTCGGCGCTGATCGGCCCGGGGCCGCTCACGAACTTGTCGCCGATATCCAGAAAGAAGACATGCTTGCCGTCGTCGAGCTTCGCGATGATGGCGTTGACCTGCTTGAGTTTTTCCTGCTGCGGGCCGAATGCGCCGTCGGGCTTCGAGCCGCGCGGGAAGACTGCCAGCAGGAGGATTTTTGTGTTCGGCGTCTTCGCGCGGATGGTCTCGACGATCTTCGTCACGCCCTTCGCGATGCCCTCGGCGGAATCATTGCCGGAGTTATTCGTGCCGATCATCAGCACGGCGGCCTTCGGCTTGATGCCGTCGAGTTCACCGTTCTCGATGCGCCACAGGACGTGCTGCGTGCGGTCGCCGCCGATGCCGAAATTTGCCGGCTTGTATGCGCCGAACGCCTTCTCCCAGATCGCCGTCTTTCCGCCCCATCCCGCAGTGATCGAGTCGCCGAGGAAAAGAAGCTCCGTCTTTCCCTCCTTCGCGATCTTCACGAAATTCTCGTGCGCCTTGATGAATCCATCTTGCGGTTTTCCATCGGGCCCGACCTTCGGCGCGGCCACATCCGGCGGCTGCGGCGGAAGCGCCACGGCGGGCACCGCGGGTTTTGCAGGAGCAGGCGCTGTGGGCGCGGCTGCGGGCTTGGTCTCCGCGAAGAGCGACGATGCGGCGAAGAGTGCGGTGAAGGCGAACGTGAGACGATGGAGTTTCATGAGGTGTGGGGTTGCAATGGAGCCGCGGACGCTACGGAGCGCACACCAGTGTGACAACTTTTTCCGAACATTTCCCTGTGAGTCCTGGACGACGCGCGATCTGCGGATTTCCAACGCCACATTTTCTGCCGCCTCGGATATGCTGCGCGCAAATGCCCCGCGTCATTTTCCATGTTGATATGGATGCGTTCTTCGCCTCGGTGGAGCAGCGCGATCATCCCGAGTATCGTGGCAAACCGGTGATCGTCGGCTCGCCGCCGGATCAGCGCGGAGTCGTTTGCGCCGCGAGCTACGAGGCGCGGAAGTTCAAGATCCACTCCGCCATGCCGTCGCGCACCGCCGGGAAACTTTGCCCGCACGGAATCTTCGTGCGTCCGCGGATGGATGCGTACCGCGCGGAGTCTGCGGCGATCATGGAAATCCTGCGCGGCGTGACGCCGGTGATCGAAAAGGTGTCGGTGGACGAGGCATACCTCGATCTCAGTGCGGCGTTTGAAAACCACACCGATCCCGATGCCGCGCTCGAAGCGGCCGTGCCCGTCGCTCGGGAGATCAGACAGCGAATCGCAACCGAACGAAAACTCACCGCGAGCATCGGCGTAGGCGCGAACAAATTTCTCGCGAAGCTCGGCAGCGATTTCCAAAAGCCGGACGGCCTCACGCTGATCCGCGAACGGGACAAGCTGGAATTCCTGAGGCCGCTCCCGGTGCGATCCATCCACGGCGTCGGGCCGGTCACGGCTCAGGCGCTCGAAGCGCACGGCTTCAAGACGATCGGCGACATCCAAAGGACGGATGCCGATTTGTCCGGCATCACCGGCTCATTCGCCGCGAGCCTGAAGGCGCGTGCGATGGGAATGGACGACCGCGCCGTGGACACGAGCGATGAGCGCAAGAGCATCAGCGCGGAGAACACATTCATCGAGGACACCGAGGACCGCCCGACCTTGCGCGCGGCGCTGAAGGAACTCGCGCTCGACGTGGCGGACACGCTCGGTAGCCACGGAATTGGCGCACTCACGATCCAAGTGAAGGTCCGCTACAGCGATTTCACGACCATCACGCGGCAGGTGCGGCTCGAAGATCCGGTGACAGAGGCGAGGGAAATCTACCGCCTCGCGCAGTTTCTCCTCGCACGCGACCGGCTGGTGAAAAGTCCGCTGCGGTTGATCGGCATCGGCGTCTCCACATTCGTCCCGCCGCGCAGAAGCCAGCTCCTGCTCCCGATCTGATCCCGATCTGATCCCGCTTTTCTGGATCGCTTCATCAATAATCTGAGTCGATCTTGCGACGCAGACCAATGTGGCTGAAAAGCCCTGATTGAAGAGAAACGTAATTTTCCGTGCGCAATTTTCGCAAGCAGGAGCTACTGCATCACCCTGCGCTCCGGACGATCAGTATCAGAGTAACGCCCGAATCGCTTCTGCGCCTTCCACACCGACGAGCTTCTGATCTAGGCCGCCGTAAAAATACGAGAGCTTGTCCGGATCGAGGCCGAGCAGATGGAGCGCGGTCGCGTGCAGATGCTTCACGTGGAATTTGTCCACGACAGCGGACGCTCCGAGTTCATCGGTCTCGCCGACGCTCACACCGCCTTTCACACCGCCGCCCGCCATCCACATCGTGAAGCCCCACGCATTGTGATCGCGGCCCGTGCCTTTCGCGTATTCCGCGGTCGGCTGGCGGCCGAATTCGCCACCCCAGATCACAAGCGTGCTGTCGAGCAGGCCGCGTTGTTTAAGATCCTTCAGCAGGCCTGCGACCGGCTTGTCGGTGCGGCCGCAGTGGAAATTGTGATTCTTCTCGATGTCGGTGTGCGCGTCCCAATTGTCATCATTGTGCGCGCCGCCGGAGTAGAGCTGGATGAATCGCACGCCGCGCTCGACCATGCGGCGCGCGAGCAGACAGCGGCGACCGAACTCCTCGGTCTTCTTGTCGTTCATCCCGTAGAGTTCCTTCGTCGCCTCGGTTTCCTTCGCGAGGTCCACGGTCTCGGGCGCGTGGAGTTGCATCTTGGCAGCGAGTTCGTAGCTCGCGATGCGCGCGGCGAGGTTCGAGTTATCAGCGCGTGGCGCTTCGTGCTCGGCGTTGTATTCGCGCAGCGTGTCGAGCATGCGGCGCTGCATTGGCGCGGTCATTCCGTCCGGGCGCTTCAGATCAAGAATGGGATCGCCTGCGGAGCGCTGACTTGATTCGCCCGCGCATTTCCCTCATCCAGCACCGAACGCACAACCTCCATTCGCCATGCCTACCCTCACCCGCACCGCCTTCGCCTCCCCCCTCACCGTCGCCCTGGTCGCTTTTCTTGCCGCCGCCGCCGCGCCTGCGCTCCGGGCGCAGAGTGGGGCGGTGGGGGCCACGAAGGACGCGCCGTTCGTCAATTCCCTCGGGCTGGAATTTGTCCCCGTGCCGGGAACGAAGGTGCTCTTCTGCCGCACGGAGACGCGTGTGAAGGACTTCGAGGCTTACGTGAAGGACACGGGCTACCAGCAGGAGGGCGGCATCGGCGTGATGACAGTGGTGAAGCAAAAGGACGGCCCCTACAAGCTCTCTTGGGAGCTGGACGAAAAGGCGAGCTGGCAGAAGCCCGGCTTTGAGCAAGGGCGCAGCCATCCTGTAGTGGGCGTGAGCTGGAATGAGGCGCGCGAATTCTGCGCATGGCTGAGCAAGAAGGAAGGCGTGCAATACCGGCTGCCGACGGACGACGAATGGAGCGCAGCGGTAGGCCCCGGAAAATACCCGTGGGGCAGCGTGTGGCCGCCGCCGAAGGACGCCGGGAACTACGGCGACAAGACCTTTTTGAAATCCCTGCCGGGCGAATGGAGCGGCCCGCTGGCTGAATACGACGATGGCGCGGCGCGCACAGCGCCAGTGGCGAGCTACGCGGCGAACCGACTCGGCATCTTCGATCTCGGCGGCAATGTGTGGCAGTTGTGCGAGGACGAGTATAAGGCTTCGATGAATGACCCGGCCGTGCTGAAGGAAATTCCCACACTTGAAAAAGAGAAAGCCAGCGATAGAACGGCGTTCCGGGTGTTGCGGGGCGCGTCGTGGTACTACTATGATCCGCTCCTACTGCGCTCCTCGTGTCGCAACTACGTTCCTCCCGGGGGTCGTGATGACAGCACCGGCTTCCGTTGTGTGCTGGTGATTTCTGGTCGCTAGCGTGTTTCCTCCCTTTTACTCTTTTCCTTGGTCCGCTTGGCTTACGTGGCGGGCGGTGGGCAGCGCCGCAGGGGGCGAAATTTTTTTGTGCAAAACAAGATTTTGCTTCGGGCCGGAGGCTTCGTGCTCGGCGTTGTATTCGCGCAGCGTGTCGAGCATGCGGCGCTGCATCGGCGCGGTCATTCCGTCCGGGCGCTTCAGATCAAGAATGGGATCGCCTGCGGGGCGCAGACTTGATTCGCCCGCGCATTTCCCTCATCCAGCACCGAACGCACAACCTCCATTCGCCATGCCTACCCTCACCCGCACCGCCTTCGCCTCCCCCCTCACCGTCGCCATGGTCGCTTTTCTTGCCGCTGCCACCGCGCCTGCGCTCCGGGCGCAGAGCGGGGCGGTGGGGGCCACCAAGGACGCACCGTTCATCAACACCCTCGGCATGGAATTTGTCCCGGTGCCGGGGACGAAGGTGCTCTTCTGCCGCACGGAGACGCGTGTGAAGGACTTTGAGGCTTACGTGAAGGACACGGGCTACCAGCAGGAAGGCGGCGTCTTTGTGATGAAAGTGCCGAAGCAAAAGGACGGCTCCTACAAGCTCTCTTGGGAGCTGGACGAAAAGGCGAGCTGGCAGAAGCCCGGCTTTGAGCAAGGGCGCAGCCATCCTGTAGTGGGCGTGAACTGGAATGAGGCGCGCGAATTCTGCGCATGGCTGAGCAAGAAGGAAGGCGTGCAATACCGACTGCCGACGGACGACGAATGGAGCGCAGCGGTAGGCCTCGGAAAATACCCGTGGGGCAGCGCGTGGCCGCCGCCGAAGGACGCCGGGAACTACGGCGACAAGACCTTTTTGAAATCCCTGCCGGGCGAAGGCTGGAGCGGCTCGCTGGCTGAATACGACGATGGCGCGGCGCGTACAGCGCCAGTGGCGAGCTACGCGGCGAACCGGCTCGGCATCTTCGATCTCGGCGGCAATGTGTGGCAGTGGTGCGAGGACGAGTATAAGGCTTCGATGAATGCCCCGGACGTGCTGAAGGAATATCCTGTGCTTGAAAAAGAGAAGGCCAGCGATGGAACGGCGTTCCGGGTGTTGCGGGGCGCGTCGTGGCTCAACAATGATCCGCTCACACTGCGCTCCTCGTTTCGCAACTACGATTATCCCGGGTTTCGTAGTGGCATCCGCGGCTTCCGTTGTGTGCTGGTGGTTTCTGGTCGCTAGCGTGTTTCCTCCCTTTTACTCTTTTCCTTGGTTCGCTTGGCTTACGTGGCGGGCGGTGGGCAGCGCCGCAGGGGGCGAAATTTTTTTGTGCAAAACAAGATTTTGCTTCGGGCCGGAGGCTTCGTGCCGCCGGTGGAGCAAGAGTGGTTCGACGGCAGGAAATCGCCGGCGTTCCGGGTGTTGCGGGGCGCGTCGTGGAACAACAATGATCCGCTCAAACTGCGCTCCTCGTATCGCAACAACGATCATCCCGTGAATCGTAATGACAACAACGGCTTCCGTTGTGTGCTGGTGGTTTCTGGTCGCATTGTGGAATCCAGTGGGACGAGGCTCCTCATCAGCCGAATCCTCGGTAGCCATCGCACGCCCGGCTGGCCGTCGCCGCTCGTGCTGCACGCTTAGGAGTTGCTCGCGGCTGCCGCGCGCCCGCGCGGTCTGCCCATCGGCAATCTCACCAGCCAACTATGGGGTAACCTCTACCTCGATGCGCTCGATCACTGGGTCACAGAGTTGGAACAGCACGGAGCCTACGTGCGCTACACGGATGACTTCCTGCTTTTCTCCGACGACAAGAAGCGGCTGTGGGAACTCCGCGATGGAATCGCAACACGGCTGTCTGAGACCATCTATCAAAAATAAGAGGAGCGCAAAAAGGAGACAGGAGGCTGTCCGGCAAATCGGATCACAGCCTTCTAGGCTGTGCGGCCCGCGGGCTTCCAGCCTGCCGAGGCGTTCCCGCAGGCTGGAAGCCCGCGAGCCGAACAGGCAGGCTGCTTGTGTTCCCTTTGCACTTTCAGCAGGCATCTTATTGATGAATGTTGGGATGAGACCCGACTCCGGTTCTCGCTCCCAAAGACGCGAATCCTCGCAACACGGGAAGGCGTTCCGTTTTGCGGCTTCCGGTTTCTGCCGGGCGAGGCTCCGCGCATCGTGGGCGCGACCAAGTGGCGTTTCGAAGCCTGCTGCCGCCGGCTTCGCTTCGGTGCGCCAATTTCGGAAGCCACCCGGCTCGTCGGACATTGGTATCGTTTTTCCGAAGATGCGAATTCAGCCTAAATCCGGCGATGGGATGTCGCGCAAAGGCGCAAAGAAGAAGCAGATGCCAACAAGCAGGCATTCACCCACCGGGTGAGTGCGAACCAATACGCATCCCTTTGCGTCTCTGCGCCTTTGCGCGACATCCGCTCCTCCCATCGCCGGTTCTAGGTTCAGCAGGGATCCGGCGTGTCTACGCAACGGGTGCCTCCTTATCACGATTCTATCGTCAGGCTTGATCCCATTTATCAAACCATATCCGCAGCCAGGCCATCCCTCGCCGCCCCTGCGGTGCTCACGATCATCGGGTGCTGCGGAAAAATCACACCGCGCCGTTCACCACATTCCGCGGCGTGCCGGCGAGGAATGCGCAGATATTTTCCGCGACGACCTCCATGAGCCGCGCCCGCGATGCATGCGTGGCCCATGCGATGTGCGGCGTGATGATGCAGTTCTTCGCCGTGAAGAGCGGATTGCCCGCGAGCGGCGGCTCGGTCGAGAGCACGTCGATCCCGGCACCGGCGATGCCGTCCGCATTCAGCGCATCGGCGAGATCCTGCTCGACGATGAGCGGGCCGCGTCCGGTGTTGATGAGAAATGCCGACGGCTTCATCGTCGTGATGCGCGCGGCGTTCACGATACCGCGAGTCTCTTCGGTGAGCGGACAGTGCAGCGTCACAACATCCGCGCGGCGGAAAATTTCCTCCGTCGGGACAAACTCCACGCCCTCCATCGCGCGCGGCCTGCGTGCGCTCGCGATCACTTTCATCCCGAATGCGAGCCCGATGCGCGCGACCGCTTCGCCGATGCTGCCGCAGCCGACGATGCCGAGCGTGAGTCCGGAAAGTTCGACCAGCGGGAAATCCCAGTAGCAGAAATCCGGGCACGCGCTCCAACGGCTTTCGCGCACGGTCTGCGCGTGGTGGCCGGTGCGCTGCGTGAGTTCCAGCAGCAGCGCGAAGACATGCTGCGCGACGGACGCGGTGCCGTAGCCGGGGACATTGCACACCGGAATGCCACGCGCTCTTGCGGCAGCGGTGTCCACGACATTGAACCCCGTCGCCAGCACGCCGATGAAGCGCAGCGCAGGCAGCGCGGCGATCGTCTCGGCTGTGATGGGTGTCTTGTTCGTGAGCAAAATTTCCGCACCTGCCGCGCGCGCGACGATCTCCGCAGTCGCGGTGCGCGGGTGGACGGTGAGTTCGCCAAGGGCCCCGACTGCGTGCCAGTCGAGATCGCCGGGATTCAAGGTGTGTCCGTCGAGGACGACGATGCGCGGGCGTGGTGTGGATGACATGAGCGAGAATTCCTGTAGCGCAAATTCGGCAACGCACCACCCTCCGCGGCGCCCGTTTGAAAAATACGCGTCCATTCTACCTTCCTTCAGTCGGAGTAATGCCGTTGGGGAATGGCACGGCGTGCTTCAACGCAGAGACGCCGAGGGGATTTAGGATCTGCACAGATGGAATATTTTTCAGTGCCGATCGGCGTTGCTTGTTTCATTTCATCCCCCCGCGTTCCTCTCCCACTCCTCTGCACCTCCGCGTCTAAAACTTGCCGTTCAAGCCGAATCCTTCCCGCCAAGTGCGTGATTGAACAGCGACACGGAATTCCCATACCGTGTTCGCACATGAGCAAACCCGCGTGCCCGATGTGCGAAATGAACGACGTCCTGGAACATCCCGAACGTTGGGAGTGCGTGACGTGCGGGCACGAATGGTCTCGTGAAGCAGCGCCGGACGCGCCCGCGGCGGAGCGCATCGTGAAGGACGCGCACGGCAGCGTGCTTGCGGATGGGGACTGCGTCGCGCTGATCAAGGATCTGAAATTGAAAGGTTCCTCGCAGGTGATTAAAGGCGGGACAAAATCGAAGCCGATCAAACTCGTGGACGGCGACCACGAGATCTCCTGCAAGATGGACGGCATCGCAATCGGGCTGAAGGCGTGCTTCGTGAAAAAGGCGTGATGCCCGCGCCCTGCTGAAAACCGTGTCCAGATTCCCCTCGATTCTCGCTGCATCCGTCCTCGTCCTGCCGTTTGCAGGCTGCACGCCGTACTGCGCGGTGGTGGAGACTCACACGCCGCGTGCGGTAAATACGCAGGATGCCAAGCGCATCACGCAACTGCTCGCACGCAATCCTGCACACCCGGAAATCGCGCTCGGTGCATGCCTCGACACCGCGTCCGCGGCGGAGCGACGGCTGCGCTCCACACCGGACGACGCGCAGGCCCGCGCCGACTATAATTTCGCGACCGGCCGCATCTTCGCGATCATCCACGACGCGAAACTCGATCCGTGGAAAAATCCCATCCGCGTGAAGGGCCGCGAAGGCGGGTGGCTGCTCACTTTCAAGAACGGCACCCATACGGAAGTCGAGCCGAGCAAGGTCGGCATCCTTCCCGCCGACCGTTACAGTTTTCACGGCACCTACATCCGCACGCGCACCCTGAAGGATGGCCTCGGCGCACCGCTCGTGATCACGGGGCAGCAGCGCGATATCGCGCATGCGGAACGTTTCGCTCAAAGCAAAAATGCGTACTACGGGATGACGGGGCTGCTGCGTTTCGACCGACGCAACTGCGTGCTCACGACCGAGGATCCGCTCGCCGTGGAGCGCGTGCCGCTCGGTGGGCGCACCTTTCCGCTTGCGGCAGATTTCACCGCGCCGCTCGCGCTCGCGCTCGCAAAGGAGAAGCCGCTCATCTTCGGTTGGGCCCAGATGCTGCGTCCGCAAAAATACGCGCACACCGCTCGGATCGCGCGCCTGCAGCCGTATGATCCCGCGAAAATTCCGGTCATCTGCGTTCATGGTCTCATGGATTCGCCGAGCACTTGGGTGCCGTTCCTGAACACGCTCCGCGGCGACGAGGCCATCCGGCAGCGCTACCAGTTTTCGTTTTACAGCTACCCGAGCGGACTCCCCTACCCGCACTCTGCCGCGATCATGCGCAAGCATCTCGACGCGTTCAACCAACTCTACCCGAATCACAAAAAGGAGATCCTCATCGCCCACAGCATGGGGGGCATCATGAGTCGCACGTTGATCACGGACAGCGGGATGAAACTCTGGAACGCGTATTTTCAACAGCCGCCCGCGCAGCTGGCCGTGTCGCCCGAGACGAAGAAATTTCTGACCGATGCGCTCATCTTCACCCACCGACCGGAAGTGAGCCGCGTCATCTATATTTCCACTCCGCATCGCGGGAGCGACTCCGCCGCAGGCTGGCTCGGAACGGTCGGGAGATGGCTCGTGAAAGTGCCGGACTTCGTGACGAGGATCAACGCGGAGACTCGTGACCTTCCGGCAGGAACGAAGATTGCCGGCCTCACGCCGAACAGCATCGAGAGGCTCTCCCCCAGCGACCCATTCCTTCAGACGATCAATACCATCCCGACCATCAGCGGCGTCCCATATCACTCGATCATGGGCGACCGCGGAAAGGGCGGGAACAAGGATCGCACGAAGCCAGTGAGCACCGACAGCTTCGTGCCATACTGGAGCAGCCATCTCGACGGCGCGAAGAGCGAACTGATCGCCCCTTCCAAACACAGCGCGCACCAAAACGCGAAAGCCATCGAGGAAGTCCGCCGCATCCTGCACGAAGCCGCGCGGTAGCATCCGCACTCGGGGATTGCGCAGCACTGCGGGCTTGCGCAGCCTGCACGACCGATGCCGCACGAATTCACCCTCTCCCACCGCGCGGAGTTTTCCGAGACCGACATGGCGGGCATCGTCCATTTCGCAAATTTTTTCCGCATGATGGAAAATGCCGAACACGCGTTCTTCCGCTCGCTCGGCTTCAGCATCCACGCGCACGACGGCAGCGCCACCATCGGCTGGCCCCGCGTGAACACGTCGTGCGAATACCTCAAGCCGCTGCGCTTCGAGGAAATCGTGGACATCCAACTCCTCGTCGCCGAGGTGCGCCCGCGCAGCATCCGCTACACATTCCGCTTTTGGAAAGATGACGCCGGCGAGCGCGTGGAGATCGCGCGCGGCTCGGTGACCGCCGTCTGCGCGAGCGTGGATCACACCACAGGCAAGCTCGGCGCGGTGCCAATCCCCGATGCGATTCGCGCGGCGTTCCAGCCTGCCCCGACAGAACTCTTGGAGGGATTCGGCGGCACAAGATGAAGCCGCGCTTTCCATCTGCACGCCTGACAGTCTTCTTCACCGTCGTGCTCCTCGCCGCATCTCTCAGCACCGCTCACCTTCACAATGGCCCTTTTGAATTCTGCACCACCAAGGCTTACGGCTTTCCCTGTCCGTGGTTTTTCGATTGGTGTGAGTGCGAGCAGGGCTCTTGGGCCATCAGTCCGCCTTGGGTTGGCGCGAACATTATTCTTTGTTCCATCGGCGGCTGCTTGATCGCATCCTCCGTCCGATTTGCACGGCGTCGCATGGCATCACTTTCGAGATCGGCCGCCGCGCGAGGCTGACTCGGCGACACACACCATTTTCATCTAAGCCCGAATAACACCCGCGCTCTTTTCATCACACTTATGCCACCACAAGCACCCGCATCATCATCCTCCACCTGGATCCTCTTCTCATTCCTCACCGTCGCGTGCTGGGGCGTGTACGGCGTCTATCTCCACCGCGGCCAGACCGAGATGGCCGACATGGCGAACGGTCGCTGGAAGGCGTTCCTTTTCGTCGGCTTTGCATATTTTCTCGTCGCGGTGATCGCGCCGCTGATCATGCTTCGCCTCAACGGCAAGCCGGGCGACACGAACTTCCTCGCGTATCCGATGAAGGGCCAGATGTGGTCGCTCATCGCGGGCATCGTCGGAGCGGTCGGTGCGTTCGGCGTGCTGCTCGCATTTGGCGCGGCGCCGCAGCCGAAGGCGGCCTACATCCCGGTCGTGATGTCCATCATCTTCGCAGGCGCGCCGATCGTGAATGCGGTCGTCTCGATGCTCTACCATCCGCCGCACGGCGGATTAAGCGAGGTGAAGTGGCAGTTCTGGGCGGGCATCATCATCGCCGCTGTCGGCGGGAGCATGGTCGCGCTTTTCAAACCGGACGCGCCAGCGCCGAAGCCCGCCGGCAGCACTGATCAAAAGCGAACCGTTATCATGCAAGAGAGTGGTACAGCGCCTATTCAAATCGATCCATACGCAATCACCCACGCATTTATTGCACTCACGCACGGTGACCTGGCGCATTCCGCAGACGCCGACGGAATTATCGCCAAGGTAAATCGACAATGCCAACCGCAGCTCTGGAGCATCGAGTTTCCCGTGAAGTTTGTAACTTTTGGTGCCCCATATGAATCGAGCGGTTTTCCGGATACTAGCTGTATAAGTCCGGCCCTTGAGCGCGTTGGACTCGAATCTCCATCTTCGATTGTCGCAAACACAGTCACGCTGTCGTTCGATGGTGGCAAAACGCGATCGAACGTGCTCTGTGGATTTGCATTCCGGGATAACAGTCCCAGATTCATCCTTCCATATACTGGAGGTTGTATTCCGGCGGACCGTGACGCCAATCGAAAGCAAATCGCGCGTGTGAGCAATTAGTCTCGAAGAAGATTACGCAATTCAGAAGCGAAGGTGGTGACTGACTAGACGCCATGAAAAGTGCCCACCTCGAAAAACTCCGCGCGCTCCTCGCCGCGATTCGCGGCAACCGCTTCCAGTCTTCGCGCCTCGCGGGCGTCGGCGAAATCGCGAGCATCGGGGATTTCACCGCGCGCGTCCCTTTCACCACGAAGGCTGACATCGTCGCGGATCACGCGGCGCATCCGCCGTTCGGATCGAATCTCACATTTCCAAAAGCACGCTACACGCGCTTCTGCCAGACGAGCGGCACGACCGCGCAGCCGCTCGCCATCCTCGACACGCCGGAAAGCTGGGACTGGATGCTCGGCAACTGGGCGCGCATCTACCGCGAGTGCGGCATCGCGCCGGGCGACTGCGTGTATTTCGCGTTTTCGTTCGGGCCGTTTCTCGGGTTCTGGACGGCTTTCGAGGGCGCCGCGAAATATGGCTGCCTGTGCATCCCCGGCGGCGGGCTTTCGAGCGCCGCGCGCATCCGCGGCATCGTGCAGCACCGCGCGGAAGTGCTGCTCTGCACGCCCACCTACGCGCTGCACCTCGCCGAGGTCGCCGCTCGCGAGGGGCTGTCGCTGCGGGATTCCGCAGTGCGGAAAATTTTCGTCGCCGGCGAGCCCGGCGGCAGCGTGCCCGCCGTGCGCGAACGCATCTCCGCCGCATGGAACGGCGCGGAGGTGCTCGACCACTACGGCATGACGGAAGTCGGCCCGGTCGCATTCCAGCGCGGAAAAAAAGCGGACGCTGACGGCAGGTGGAACGCGACCTCGGGGCGCGTTGGGGACGGACGCATGAGCACGCTTCACGAGGAAAACGAATCCTGCGCGCTGCACATCATCGAGGAATCCTACTTCGCGGAAATCATCGATCCGAAAACCGGCGCACCCGTCGCTGACGGCGAGACCGGCGAACTCGTCCTCACCCCGCTGGGCCGCGAAGCGAGTCCCCTGCTCCGCTACCGCACCGGCGACCTCGTGCGCCGACGCGCAGGCGCGGGCTTCGTGCTCGAAGGCGGAATCCTCGGCCGCACCGACGACATGCTCGTCGTGCGCGGCGTGAACATTTTCCCGAGCGCCGTGGACGCCATCGTGCGCGTGCTGCCCGAGATCGCCGAATACCGCGTCCACGTCACGCGCAACGGCGCGATGACCGAACTCGCCATCGAGATCGAAAGCGACGACGGCACCTCAGCGTCACGCCTCGCCGCGAAGCTCACCGAATCTTTCACGCTGCGCATCCCCGTCACGCGTGTCATCACAGGCACGCTACCGCGCTTTGAACTCAAGGCGCGGCGGTGGGTGTGCGGTAAAAACCGTAGCCGCGCTTGTGAAAGCGCGGGCTGATCTTCCCCGCGTGAAAGCAAAATGTGCCCGCGCTTTTACAAGCGCGGCTACAATCTTCGACACGCCCCGCCTGCGCCTACAGCAGCTCCGCGATCTGCACGGCGTTCAGCGCCGCGCCCTTGAGGAGTTGATCGCCCGCGACCCAGAAGGAGAGGCCGTTGTCGAATGCGCAATCCTTGCGGATGCGGCCGACTGCGCAGTTGTCCTTGCCCGCCACGTCGAGGGCGAGCGGGTATTTCTTCAAAGTTGGGTCATCCACAAGATCGAGGCCTGGCGACTTGCCGAGCACTTCACGCGCGGCGGCGACGGTGACGGGCTTTTCAAATTCCGCACTCACCGCGACGCTGTGCGCCCGGAAGACGGGCACGCGCACACACGTTACGCTCGCGCGGAACCCCGGGTGGTGCATGATTTTGCGCCCCTCGTTTTCCATCTTCATCTCTTCCTTCGTGTAGCCGCTGTCGAGGAACGAGTCCACGTGCGGCAGCGCGTTGAACGCGATCTGGTGCGGATACACGCTCACATGCTCGCCGCCGAGGCGCACGTCATCCCATTTGCGCTGCGACTTCGCCCACTCGCGCGTCTGCTTTTCGAGTTCCTCGATGGCCTGCGCGCCGGTGCCGCTCACCGCCTGGTAGCTGCTCGCGAAGACGCGCGTGACGCCGAACGCCTGATGCAGAGGCCACAGTGCCATGAGCGTGATCGCCGTCGTGCAGTTCGGGTTCGCGATGATGCCGCGGTTGCCCTTCACATCTGCACCGTTCACCTCGGGCACGACGAGCGGCACATCGGCGTCCATGCGGAATGCGGACGAGTTGTCCACGACCACCGCGCCGGCCTGCGTCGCGAAAGGCGCGAACATTTTTGAAATGGAGCCGCCTGCGCTGAAGAGCGCGACGTCAATTCCCTTGAACGACTGTTCGGTGAGCTCCTGCACTTCCACCTCGCTGCCGAGGAATGGCAGCCGCTTGCCCGCCGAGCGCGCGGAGGCGAGAAGCGTGAGTTTGCCCACGGGGAATTTCCGTTTTTCGAGCGTGCGCATCATTTCAATGCCCACGGCTCCGGTTGCTCCGACGATGGCGACATGCAGGTTCTTGCTCATAAAAGGAGCGCGGACGGTAGCGACCGCGCGGCACTTGGCAAGGCGCAGCCGTGCTCACTTCGCAGGCTTGCCGTAGCTCTGCGCGAGATAATCGAGCAGCGCGTCCACTTTCTCCGGCACGAGCGGCGCGCCGTATTTCTGAAGCATCTTCGTGACGGATGCCTTCCACTGATCCCGCGTGAGCGACGGCTGCGTGGTGATGTATTCGTGTGAATGGCACATGATGCAGCTCGCCTGCACGAGCTCTGCACCCGGCGCGGATTTGAATGCGATTTTTTCCTCCGGCAGCGTCCACTCGTCGGCAGCGATGGCAGTGGTGACGCAGGCGAGGAATGCGATGGAAATGCGTTTCATGGCTCAGGCTTTCTGGATTTTCACGGTGACGGTCTCGACGACATTTCTCATGTAGCCAGAGGGATTCCACAACGGATCGAGCGGCTGCGACTGGCCGAGCATGTTCGTCGCTTTCACACGCAGCTTGCGTTCACCTTCCGCCGTCGGCGTGAAGGCGACGGTCCATTCGCGGAAGGAAAATTTTCCGAGATCCTTGCCGAGTTCGCCAGCGAGCCAAGTTCGCCCATCGTCCTCGCTGAAAAGCACCTCGCGGATTCCGTGTCCGCCGTCGAACGCGATGCCTTTGACGATCTGCCGCACACCGGCGCGAAGCTGCGCGCCATCGGCGAGGCTCGTGATGAAGGAACGCACGTTGAAGCGCGAAATGGGCACGGTCTTTTTCGGCGCGGTGCCGGGCGCGATGGCGGCGCACTCGGTGTCGGGAATGCGATACGCGGGATCCATCCAGAAGCCCTTGAACGTCTCGTCCACGACGCTGATCTCGTGCAGATGCTTCACCCAATAAGTGCCGTAGTGCCCCGGCACGACGAGGCGCAGCGGGAAGCCGTTCAGCCACGGCAGCGGCTCGCCGTTCATCTCGTAGGCGAGCAGGATGTCGGGATCGAGCGCCTGCTCCACGTCGAGGGCTTTCACAAAATCCGGCACCCCCGGCGCGGGCGGCGCATCGAGGCCGTTGAAAAGCACCTGCTTCGCGCCTGCCGCGAGGCCGGCCTTTTCCAGCACGTCCTTGAGTCGCACACCCTTCCATTTTGCGTTGCCCATCGCGCCGTTGCCGAGCTGTCCGCCAAGCACGCGCGGATTAAAAAATCCGCGGCTGTTTCCGCTGCATTGGTTCACCGCGGTGATCTCGACGGGGTCAAAATTCGCGCGCAGTTCCTTGATGCCCAGCTTCAGTGGCGTGTTCACTTTTCCGAGCACCTGCACGCGAAACGCATCCGCCGTGAGCAACTCGCGCGCGGGCGGCGAACCGGCAAGATGGTAGCGCACGAAGAATGCGTCGTTCGGCGTGATCGCGCCGTCGTTGAAAACGGCAAACGGCGTCTCAAGCTGCGGCGGACGCGACGTGAGCCGGATGAGCGCGCGCTTCTGAGGATACTTCACCAGCTCACGCTCACCGTTTTCAAAAGGCAGCGTGACCGTCTCGGAATGCAGGGCCGCAGGCAGCACGGCAGCGGCGAGTGCGGCGCGGCGAAGAAAGGATCGGCGCGAAATTTCCGGGATGCTGGGGACATTCATGTGCGGGACACTACCGCCTGGCATTCCTCGAGTGCAATGCAGCCGTGCGACGGCCTGCGCGCACATCGATCGCGGCTCGCGAAACTCAGCGGTGCGGCGCGAAATATTTTTCGCGCTTCACCTGACTCCGCACTCCTTCGAAAATCTTCGGAATCGTCGTGCGGTTCGCGATGCCCACGAGCGCCGGGGACATCGCCTTTCCACAGTCCGAATGCAGCCAGTAGGTCGCCCGGGTCTGCCCTTCGTTGGCGGTCGGTTCCAGCAGCCAATAGCCGTCGTTCACCTTCAGGCGGACCACTTTCCTTTTCTCCGCGACGCCGATGTCTTCCGCTGCATCCCATCGAATCCACTGGCCCCGGCCTCCGCCTTCGGCGCGGTAAGATTCGAACCTCATACGCATCGTGTAGTCCACGTCCTTCATCATCGGCGGCGAGATGCGCTGATAGACGACCACCGCCCTGCCCTCCCGCGCGACCACGCGGGACTCGATCACGTAGGGCATGAATTGCGTGTAGGCATCCGTGTCCTCGAGGACGCGCCGGACGACATCGGGCGCGGCATTGATCTGGCCCGTCGCTTTCACCTCCTGAATTCCCGCCTCCTTGTGCGGACGGTTGTGGATCGTGAGGCTCGCAGACTGCGACATAAGCTTCCACCCGCCGGCTTCCGGATCAGCGGACTGCGGGCCCTTCGGTTCAGCCGCAGCCGGCAAGTGAATCGCGATCAGAAAAACGAACACCAGGCCGGCAACGGAGCAGATTCTTTGTTCTGTGCGCATGTCGCTGGAGTTCTGAAGAGGATCGGATGGCGGAGCAGTCCGGGGCCTACTCACAGTGTGAATTTGCAGAGTGAAAACGACATGCCTGCGCTCGCCACGCACGCGAGCAGCGCATCGCCCCTGGCCACGACGCCGCGCTGCATCGCAGTCGCAATCGCCGCCGGGATGGAGGCCGCAGCGATGTTTCCGAACTCCGGGTAAATCGAGAACATCTTGTCCGCGAGCCCGAACCCCTCGAAGCCCTTCACCCACGATTTGTGCGTCGCGGAGTGCGTGAAGATCGCCTTCACCGCATCGTGCTCCACCTTCGCCGCTCGCACGAGTTTCTCCATTTCTGGCACCGCCTCGCGGAACAGATCGGCACCGAACGACGAAAAACGGAGCGGGCGGCACTCGGCCATTTTTTCCGTGGGTACGCACCGGCCCCGGAATCCCTCGGTGGGCATCACGCAGAGTTCCGCGAGATCCGGCCTCGATGAAAACTGAAAGCACATCGGCTCGCGGACATCCGCGGATTTCTGCAGCACTGTCGCAGTCGCGCCTTCGCCGAGCGTGTACGAGGGAAAAAGAAAGTGCAGGTCCGACGTCTTCTCCACGCGGAACGCGTGCGGATTGATGTAGCCGCGCTCCCTCATGCTGAACTCCGCATTCACGACCAGCGCGCTTTTCACCTCGCCGCTCCGGATGAGATTCGACGCGATGTACACGGCGCGCATCCAACTGTTGCACGCATCCATCACGTCAAAACACTTCGCATTCCGCAGCCCCATCGCATGCGCGACGAAATACGAATCGCCCGGCTCCACGAACCCGCGATCGACGCCGCCGTAGATGATCAAATCCACGTCGGACGCGGCGAGCGCCGCCTTTTCCAGCGCCTCCGCGATGGCTGCCGAGAGGAGACCGATCGGACTCTCGGAGCCGTTCAGCCAGTGCCGGTGGACGAGCCCGGATTTCTCCAGAAAAATATTCACCTCGTGCAGCATCCGGTCGATCTTTCCGTCGTAGATGTCCCGGCTGTGCTCGCGAATCATCGCGAGGATCTCGTCATTGGTCACGATGCGTGACGGTGCCCTGAATGCTACGGATGCGAGCTTCATCTAAAATTCGGCTGAGGGATTGCTGGATGCTTCATGCGTCGGACCGGAGCGGTTTCGTATGGGCAATCAAGCCGGAAACCGGAATCCGCGCCATCTCGTAAATTGTCGGAACCCATGCCGGAAATGGCGGGAGGCGAATCTGATTGCTCCAGCGCGCACTGTCACGAAAACGACATTTATGGGAATTTTCTTTGACGCCCCTCCGCGTGGAACCTAAAAGGCCGCCCCTTATTTCCACGAAACATGAAATCTTCCGCGCCAGTTTCGCACCTCTCCCCCGTTCGCGGGTGGTGGCGCGCGGATTTCTCCACTCGCAGGGGCGCTGACCGCGCCCCTTCTCAACTCTCGGAAGCGCGATGCTTAATGGCCTACTTGGACTTTTCTCCAACGACATCGGAATAGACCTCGGAACGGCGAACACGCTCGTTTACGTCAAAGATCACGGCATCGTGCTACGCGAGCCGTCCGTCGTGGCCGTGCAGGCGGGCACGAGCAAGGTGCTCGCCGTCGGCGACGAGGCGAAGCGGATGCTCGGGCGCACGCCGGGAAACATTGTCGCGATTCGCCCCTTGAAGGACGGCGTGATCGCGGATTTCGAAGTCACAGAGGCGATGCTGCGGCACTTCATCCAGAAGGTCCACGGCAAGCGCACTCTTTTCAAACCACGTCCACGCGTTGTCATCGCGGTGCCCTCGGGCATCACGGAGGTCGAAAAACGCGCGGTGAAAGAATCGGCACTGCACGCAGGTGCGCGGGAAGTTTACCTCATCGAGGAACCGATGGCCGCGGCCATCGGCTGCGGACTCCCCGTGCAGGATGCGGCAGGCAACATGATCATAGACATCGGCGGTGGCACCACCGAGGTGGCGTTGATCTCGCTCTCCGGCATTGTCTTCAGCCGGAGTGTGCGCGTCGCGGGCGATGAACTCGACGAGGCGATCATCCAGTACATGAAGCGGGCCTATAACCTGATGATCGGCGAACGCACTGCCGAGGACATCAAGATCAAGATCGGGAGCGCCTATCCGATCGAGAAAGAGACGACCATGGAGGTCAAGGGACGCGACCTCGTGGCCGGCCTGCCCAAGACCCTGAGCGTCACCTCGCAGGAGATCCGCGAGGCGCTGCTGGAGCCGATTTCCACCATTGTGGACAATGTTCGCGTGACCCTGGAACGCTGCCCGCCCGAATTGAGCGCCGACCTCGTGGACCGAGGCCTCGTGCTCGCCGGCGGCGGCGCCCTCCTGCGCGGTCTGGACCGCCTCCTCTCCGAGGAGACCGGCCTGCCCGTGCATGTGGCCGAGGATCCGCTCAGCGCAGTGGCCGAAGGAACCGGCCGCGCATTGAGCGAGATGAAATTCCTCCGGCAGGTCACCGCGACGGATCGGCAGTGGCGGTAATCCGCCGCACGCCCCGATGACCCAGAGCCAACAGGCACCCGCGCAAGGAAAGCCGCGGTACCGCGCCGCTGCGATGCACTGTCGCGCTTCGTCATCCGTCATCCGTCATCCGTCATTGCGGAGGGCCGCACGATGAACCGCCGCGCAAACCTCATCGCCATCGGCGTCTTCCTCCTCGCGCTGGTGCTTGTCTTCATCCTCAGCCCGCGCAACCGCCAGCGGCTCCAGAGCGCATTTCTCGGGATCATGTCCCCATTTTTGAAAAAGGGATCGCAGGTGGATTCGCGCTGGAAGGAGTACCGCGCGGGCCTGAAGAAGCTCGACGAGCTCGAGGCCGAGAACAAGCGGCTGAAAATCAGCAACGACGAGTTCCGCGCCACAAACCTCGCCCTGCGCGGCTTCGAGGCTGAGAGCATCCGCATGAAGTCCGCGCTCGGCTATCAGGGCAGCTCGCCGTTTGCAGTCGTGCCCGCGCGCGTGATCGGACGCAGCCCGTCGAACTGGTGGAGCACCATCGTGATAGACAAGGGCTCGCTCGATCACGTCGAGTCCGGGCTCGCCGTCGTCACGCCCGACGGGCTCGTCGGAAAAGTGATGACCCTCAGCGAGCACTCCGCCACGGTGCTCCTGATCTCGGACGAAAACTGCAAGGTCGCCGGCTCTGTCGCTGGATCGAAGGAACAGGGAATCGTGCGCGTGGAAGTGCGTGGCCAGCGCACCTCGAACAGCATCCAGCCCACGATGACGCTGAATTTTCTCTCGCGCTTCGCACCGCTGCGCGCAGGCCAGAAGATCCTCACGAGCGGCGCGGGCAGCGTGTATCCGCCGGGAATCCTCATCGGGCAGATCGTCGAGTTCAAGTCGCGCGAACTCGACGGACAGGCCGTCATCGAGCCCTCCGTTGACATCGCGGGGCTCTCGGATGTCTTTGTGATCACCGGAATGAAAGGGGCCGCCAAGTCTCCCTGAAAATGATCACGATCGCCTTCATCGCAGCGATGTTCCTCGGCCTCGTGCTCCAGCATTTCGTCGGCGCGGTGCCCGGATTTGGCAGCCAGATCATGCTGCTGCCGATCATTTTTCTCTGCGGCGCGGCGGCACTGCCCGTGTGGAACATGCTCGTGCTCGCATTCACCGCCGGGCTCATGTGGGACTGCATGCACTTCATGCCCGTCGAGGGGCGCGTGGATTTTCCATTCGGCGGCACCATCCTGCTCTACGCGGGAATCGGCGCGATGATGAACGGACTGCGCCCGCTCTACCTGCGCGGCCTGTGGTTCATCCACGCGGCGGCCGCGGGCGTGCTCACCGCGACACTCGTGCTCGTGGAATACGTGATCATCACCTTCCGCCGCGAGCCGTTCGCACTCGTCTGGCCGCGCGAAGTCTGGACGCGCATCGGCGGCACCGCCCTCGTCACGGCATTCCTTGCCGCGCCGCTTTTCCTTTTCCTGAACTGGGCCGGCCGCCGCGCCGGGCTCTTCACATCGAGGCGCGCTGCGATCTGATCCCATGAGCATGCTCCGCCGAATCCTGAAAATGCGCGCTCTGTCGAGCACGGCGATCCGCGTGTACGTGCTCGGCACATTCATGCTCGGGATGCTCGGCGTGCTCTCCGCGAAGCTGTGGCATGAGCAGGTCACGAATTCCAAAAAATGGTCCGACCGCGTGCGAAAAAGCTCCTCGGTCACCGTCCGCATCCCGAGCGTGCGCGGCGAAATCCGCGACCGCAACGGCATCACGCTCGTCGCAAACCGATCGAGCTACGGCGTGGATTTTTACCTCCCGCAGATGGTCGCAGGCTACAAGGAGATGCACGAAGGCAAGATGCCGCTCGCGAGCTACCGCACGACGCGTGACGGGATGCTCGCGGACGTGGACACCGCGGACATCGTTGAGATCGTGAACGAGGCAGTCTTGCCGCAGTTTCAAGAATTGAAGCTCGGGCACGACTACAACGCCGGCCAGCTCGAACGCCATTTCCGCACAAATGAGCACGTCCCGTACAGCTACCTCGAGGACGTGGACTTCAGCACCATCGCGAAAATCTCCGAACAGGACATGGGCCTGCCAGGCGTGGAAGTCTCGCTGCGCCCCGTGCGGCAATACCTCTACGGCTCGCTCGCATCGCACATCCTCGGCTACGTCGGCGCGCCCGAGGACATCAACAAGATGCGCGACATCAAGGATTTCAATTTCTACCAGCCCGACGTGCAAGGGCGCTCGAATGTCGAGCTGGCATTCGACCAATACCTGCGCGGCAAGCCCGGCCGGCGCGTCCTCGAGCGCAGCGCAAAAAACAAGATCGGCGCGGAGCTTTCGCGCGACGAGCCGACGCCGGGCAGCAACGTGTATCTCACGGTTGACGCGCGCATCCAGACCATCGTCGAGCGCACGCTCAAGCAGGCCGGCGTGGGCCGTGCGGCGGTCGTCGTCGTGGATCCGCAGAATGGCGACGTGCTCGCGATGGCCAGCGTGCCGAACTACGACCCGAACATCTTCATCCCGAAAATCAGCGCGGAGGACTACGAGCGCCTCGATGACGACGCGACCGACCCGCTTGTGAACCGCGCCGTGCAGCCGTTCGCGCCCGGCTCGACTTACAAGATCGTCTCCGCATTCGCCGGGCTCCTCGGCGGACTCGCGCCGAGCCGCAGCTACAGTTGCGCGGGCGGCGTCACGATCGGGAACAAGTTCATGAAGTGCTGGATCGCGGAGAAAGGCGGCGCGCACGGCCCCCTGAATCTCGTCGGCGCGATCAAGAACTCGTGCAACGCCTACTTTTACCAGTGGGGCCGCGACGCGAAGCTCATCAACTACGAGAAGATCGGCGACGCGCTCGGCCTCGGCATGAAGTCCGGCCTCCCGCTCAGCGGCGAGAGCCCGGGCATACTGCCCGGTCCGCGCTGGCTCGCCGCGCACGGCCAGTCCATCCAGGAGAAATCGTGGGGCCACATCGCGAACACCGCGATCGGCCAGGGCTCCGTGCTCGCGTCGCCGCTGCAGATGGCGATGGTCTGCGCGACGGCTGCAAATGGCGGCACTTCGTACAGCCCGCGCCTCATCTCGCGGCTCGTGGATTCCGCCGGCGAGGATGTGCGCGACGAGCAGGGCAACCTCGCCGTTCCCGTCGAGCCCACGGTGCGTGCGAGCCTTCCAAGCATGGGCTTCAGCGCCGCGGAGATCGAGGCGGTGCGCCTCGGAATGTGGAAGGTCGTGAACGAAGCCGGCGGCACCGGCGCGAAGGCGCGCATCAAGGGCATCGAAGTCGCCGGCAAGACAGGCACTGCGCAATTTTGGCGGAAGCAGGGCAGCGAGCGCATCAAGGACAACCACGTCTGGTTCCTGTGCTTCGCTCCCTACAAAAATCCGAAATACGCAATCTGCGTGATGATCCAGGGCGCGAAATCCGGCGGCGGTGTCGCCGCGCCGGTCGCGCACAAGATCCTCAGCGAAAGCCTCGCGCTCGAAGGCGGCTACGCGCCGAAAATCGCATGGCTGGATCCCCTCCACGGCAACCTCTCGCAGATTTCCGAGATCAGCCTGAAGGAGGAGGGCGGCATCGGCACGCTCGTCGCCACGACCTTCAAGGGCGTGGATCAAAAGCCCGGCATCCGCATCGCATCCGTGGATGAGGAGACATCCGATCACACCGTCGGCCCCGACCGATCCTCCGGCACCGGCGGACGCGACGCCGCGCGCCCCGATGTGCGCGCTGCCGCAGACGCACGCGGACGCGTGACGAAACCCAATTTTTTCCAGCGCATCTTCGGCACGGGAAAATCCAAGAACAATCCCACGACTCCACCCACCCCAGGTCACCGTTAAATCTCACCTCCAGTGCTCACCAAACTCGTCAACAAAACCTTTTCCCTAATCAACAAAGTGAAACGACTCATCGGACTCGGACCCCGCCAGACTGGCAACAAACTCATCATCACCGTCGAAAAACTGGAGAAGCGCGTCGCGCTCCTCGAGAACGGCATCCTCGAAGAATACAACGTCGAGCGCGCCAACGAACGGAACATCGTCGGCAGCATTTTCAAAGGCCGCGTGCGTAACATCGAGCAGGGCCTCAAGGCGATGTTCGTGGACATCGGCTATGAAAAAAATGCGTTCCTGCATTTCTGGGACGCGCTTCCCGCGGCGCTCGATGCCGGAGTGGAGGAAGTCGAGCGCACGAACAAAAAGCAGAAGCAGCGCATCACCTCGAAGGACATCCCGAGCATCTACCCCGTCGGCAGCGAAGTGCTCGTGCAGGTGACCAAGGGGCCCATCAGCACGAAAGGCCCGCGCATCACGACGAACATCAGCCTCGCGGGACGCTTCCTTGTGCTCATGCCGTTCAGCGAACAGTGCGGCATCTCGCGCAAAATCGAGAACCCGAAGGAGCGCGAACGCCTCCGGAAAATCCTCCGCGAACTCAGCGTGCCCGAGGGCATGGGCGTCATCATCCGCACCGTCGGCGAAGGCCAGAAGGCGCGCTATTTCATCCGCGACATCGCCTACCTCGTCGAGCAGTGGAACAGCATCGCGCAGCAGATGAAGGAAAAGCGCGGGACCGCCTGCGTCTTCCAGGAGCCCGATCTCGTCGAGCGCACCGTGCGCGATTTTCTCACCGACGAAATCGAGGAGGTCGTGTGCGACGACGAGCACAGCGTGAAGCGCATGCAGGAGATGGTCGGCCAGGTGAGCAAGCGCAGCGTCTCGCGCATCACGCACTACAAGGAGCCCGTGCCGATCTTCGAGCGCTACGGCATCCAGAAACAGATCGAGGACGCATTCCACCGCCAGGTGTGGCTGAAGTGCGGCGGCTACATCGTGATTGATGAGACCGAGGCGCTCGTCGCCGTTGACGTAAATACGGGCCGCAACAAGGGCGCGCGCGACGTGGAGAAAACGATCTTCCAGACGAATATGGAGGCGGTGGACGAGATCGCGCGCCAGCTCCGCCTGCGCAACATCGGCGGCCTCGTCATCGGCGACTTCATTGACATGAAGAGCCGCAAGGATCAGCAGACCGTCTATCAGCGGATGCGCGACTGCCTGCGCCGCGACAAGGCGAAGACGCACGTGCTGCCCATCTCGCCGCTCGGCCTCATGGAGATGACACGCCAGCGCGCGCAGGAGAGCATCAGCGGCTCCGTCTTCCAGCCGTGCCCGTATTGCAATGGACGCGGAAAAGTGAAGAGCCCCATGAGCCTGAGCGTGGAAATCCAGCGCGGTCTCCACCGTGTTATGAAGTACTACGTGGACATCCACGAGATCCGCATCCAAGTCCACCCGCACGTCCTCGAGCGTCTCCGCAAGGAGGACGAGGAACTGCTCGTCGAGATCGAGCGCAAGTACGCCGGCAAGCTCACCTTCCGCCCCGACCCCACGTATCACCACGAAAAATTCAGCCTCCACGACGCGAACACCGGCGCGGAGCTGAAGATCGTCTGAGCTGACGTTCGGCAAAAAACTTCCCGCGCGAAAAAAAATCGCAGGCGCAGCCATCTGCAGAACCTGCGCGTCATGCGCGTGCCATCGGGTAGGGCGAGTTTCCAACCCGCCTTGCCGGGTATCCTACCCGGCACACCGGGCACGGTTGACGCCCCGTTCACGCGACGCGCTCTGCAGAATGGGGAGCGCGGGCTTCCAGCCCGCAGTGTCCGGCATCCTGCCGGACGCCGGTGTGCATCCCTGCACGCGGGAAACCTTCGGATGGCACGGCAGGCTACGCGATGCGAGCACCGCTCCACGTTTGAAGGGCCGGGTAGGATACCCGCCCTACCCACAGACATGCTCCGCGTCATTCTCACGCCGATGCTTGCCATCACGCACCCCCCGCACTCTATTTCGCGCCCCACATGAAACGCCTCCTCCTGCTCATCGCCCTCACCACGCATGTCCATGCCCAGCGCGTGGCCGTTCCCAGCGGCCCAAGCCTCGCGGAAGGCGAGGTGCAGAAGATCGAGGAAAGGATCGCGAACGTCCGCCGCGACATCCTTTCCAAATACGAAAACCAGCTCGGCGAATTGCAGATCCAGTTCCAGAAGGCCACGGATCTTGAAGGCGCAATCACGGTGCGCGATGAGCGCACGCGCGTCCATTCCGAGCAGGCTCTCTCCGAGCAGAATTTTGCAAAGGAGCCGAAGACGCTCCGCACACTCCAGCAGACGACGCTCACAAAAATGAACGACCTCGTCTCCGGGACCGTCTCGGAGGCGCTGCCGAAGCTCATCGAGCTGAAGAAACAGCTCACGGTGGATGGCCGGCTGGACGACGCGGTCGCCGTGAAGCAATCCATCGAGCGCCTGCAAAACGCCAACGTGCCCATCACGCGCGCCGAGTCCGGCAGCATCGTCCCGACCGAGACATTGCTGCGCGCATACGGCGCCGACCGCTCGCGCGCCGACAAGACCTACAAGGGCGTGCGCATCGCCGTGCGCGGCGTGATGGCCGGCTACAAGATCGATCCGGAAAATGGAAAGAGCCTGCTCATCTATCTCGGCGGCACCAACTCGCCGGGCTGGGTGATGTGCTCGTTCAATCTCACGCAATGGCGCTACCGCGAGGATCGCGTCGGTGCGGGAAACATCCTCGTCCTCATCCCGAAGGACGGCACCGAAGTCCGCATGGCAAAGGGCGCGCAGATGGACATCCTCGGCGACTGCGCCGGATGGGATGAGATGGTGAAGCTCACCAAGTGCGACGTGCCGCGGTAGCGGCTGAACGTCCGTGGAATCCGGATCGACGCGCGCAGTTGCTCCGATCAAAACGCAGGTATGAAGCGCCCCCTAGCCGAAGCCCGTCCGGGCCTTCCGGATCAGCTCGACGAAAACAATGCGGAGCGATCGCGCCACGCGCCGCTGGCGGATTTTCTCGCGGCGCAAATTTTCAAGCCGCTCGGCATGACGCGCAGCGCGCTCGGCCCGACGCATTCAAGCCCGCGGAGTTAATCGAGCAATCCAAAATGAAGACGACCTCGCCTCTGTCTTGATTGACAGAGATTCGGCACGTGAGGCGTTCCCACGTCGCCCGACTGCCGCCGCCGCACACTCGCCGCATCGGGCCGCACGATTACGGGCAACTGACGCGCAAGCGCATAAACCGCTGTCGCGTTGCCCACTGATCGGCACTGCGTCGCGGACCGTCACGGTCTGAGTAGCATCGCCATTTGGGACTGGCTGACCAACGGTTACCCCGCCTGCGGCCCATGTCCCCGGGGAAAGGCTGCCGGCATTTAACTCCGTGGAGAAAACGGGATTGCTCATGAGGTATTGATTAGAATTTTGTGAGCAGATAGAGCAGGATGCTAGCGGCGAGATTGGCAAGTTTTTTGGTGTAGCAGTGGGTTTTGCGCCGCAGCGAGATAGACGCGCAGGCGGTTGTTGTGGCTTTCAATGGTGAAGGTGTGCGCCTTGCCTTGCAGGTGGCGGGAGCGGGCGAAGATCACTCCGTAGGGGTGCCAGAAGTCGGTGCAGAAGGTGATGT
>Ga0194061_1000336_pt1 | contig 29010 bp, 21 predicted proteins | sample SepL2221m_MetaG_FD_163423 | JGI IMG/M metagenome (GOLD analysis project Ga0194061, IMG submission 163423) | Anoxic zone freshwater microbial communities from boreal shield lake in IISD Experimental Lakes Area, Ontario, Canada - Sep2016-L224-21m | ecosystem: Environmental > Aquatic > Freshwater >... | reverse complement strand
CACACTGCCATCAGAGACTTGCACGTCTCCCTTGTCCGAATTGAGCGTCAGCGTGCCGCCTGCCGCGAAACTCGCCACCCCGTCGAAATTTTTCTTGTAGCCGGCAAGATTGGCGGACGATGCGCGCCCGGTCGGGTCGCGGCTGACAACAACATTGCCACCGACCCCGGTCGCCGACAGCGCCAACTGTCCGGCCGGAAGTTCAAACACACCGCTGTCATCAATGCTCGCACCGCTGATGCTCCAGCTTGCGCCAAGGCCGCGCCCGTACACCGGGTCGATCGCCGCTGCGGCCTGGCGTATCGTCACCGCGCCCGCGGCGGTGACCGACTCGCCCGCACCCTTGTCGCCGGTGATGCGCGCGGCCACAAGCCCGAGCGCCCCGGACGTCGAAACCGATCCGATCCCGCTCCCCACCAGTTCGCCGGATGAGGCGAGCTTGACAAGACCGAAGCCCTTGAAATCGGTGTTGCCGCTCCCGAGCGAGATGGTGTCCGCGCTGACGGAGAACGTGCCTGTGCCGCCGGGCGTCACCGTGGAACTCGTGCCGGTCGGGTTGGAAAGGCTGAAACGCTGCGCCACGATCGTCACGTCGCCTACGGCCGCATTGCTGCCGTTGGATCCGAACACCGAACCGGTTTCGAGGCGCAGGTCCTTGAGCGAGCGCTCCCCGGTCTGCGCGTTTGTGTCGCCAAAGGTCACCGGCCCGCGAAAATCAATGGAGCCGTAACTGCGCAATTCCAGCGATCCCAGGTCAGCAAATGTCCTCAGGAAGGTATTGGGGATGCGCAGTCCGGTCGTGACGGTGCTGGTGTCCCCGAAGGTGATGTTTCCCGCGCTGAGCGCCATCGCGCCGCCCCTCGCCACATCTAGGGAAACCACCCCGGGCGAGTTGTTGGCGACGTCAATCGACGTGCTGTTGGTCGCGTCGAGCCTCAGAAAGCCTTCCGCCTTCAGCACCGCGTCCGCGCCGATGTTCAGCACGCCGGCACTGCGATCGCCGATTTTGTTGCGCGTGAGCGTCGTACTGCCGGTGGATGACACGCTCAGCAAAGCGCCCTGCCCGCTCACCCCCACCTGCGTGACATTGCCGGCAGAATCGACAACATCGTTGGAACCGATGACGATGTCGCGCGCCCGTCCCTTGAACTGCCCCTCGCCGCGCACCGCGGCATTGGCCGCAACGGTCACATTCGCCTTCGCGGCGAGAATCACCTCGGGTCCCGTCAGCGGATTATCCTTGTCGTTGGCCACCGTGACGCTGCTGGCCCCCACAAAGATGGTATCAGCGTTGCCGCCGGAACTGCGCGTGCCGCCGAGCAACAGGCTTTCCGCGCCGAACTGGCTGAGTTCGCCTGCTCTGAGCTGCAATACGCCGGTCAATGCAGGATTGACGGCCGCGCCGACGACGCGAATATTGTCCGCGCTGATATCCACCTCGCTGCCACGACTTGCCTCGCTGTGTGCGGATGCGAGGGAGCCCTGCAGGACCAGACTATTGCTCTTGAAGGACAGGCTCCCCGCGTCCTGCGGCAACCGTCCCACGACGGTTTTCGCATCGGCGGCGGCGGTCGTGGCAGCGTCGGTTGTGAAAAAACTGTTGGCGCTTGACTGGACAAATTCGGACTGCGTCAATGCGGCCGTGCCGGGTCGAATGGAAAACCCGGAATAACGCCTGCCGTCGCTGGCCGTGCCCGCGTTCGTCAGGTACCCGGCGGTGATGATGCTGCCATCGCGCTGCGAGGCGGCAAGGCCGCTGCGCATGTCCTGGTAGCCGGACACTGATTTGACCAGGTAGGACCCTGGCAACAGCGCGTAACGCGCCGGCATCAAGGCGTAGGTCCCTGCAGCAAGGCCCGCCCCGCCGGAAAGGTAAACGCTCGTGCCCGGCTTGAGCGTCGACCCGGTGTAGATGGCCGGATCCACTGGCGCAAACGCGGAATTGAGCCACGGCAATACCGCATATTCGGTGTTCTGGACCGTCTGACCGTTCACCGTCTTCGTCGTGGCCAGGATATCTGCGGACCCGCCGGTGCCCGGCACAAACTCGTACGCCAGCAGGTCGCCCCCCCCGGAAACATTGATGACCGCGCTGGATTTGACCGTCACGCTGCCGGCATTGACCTTGACCTGTTTTTCTGGCGGTGTCATCACGGCGACCTTGAACGACGTGCCGTCCGCCGCAGTCAGGCCATACACCCAATCAGTCTTGTTTTCGGTGCTGCCGTAGGGAATCGTGCGCCCATCGGCCGAGACGGAAACGAGGCTTCCCGGTTCCAGCACGATGCTCCCCGCCGGCCCGGTACCGTTCAGGGTGACCGTTCCGATCGGGGCCTTGAGCACGCCGCCGTGATCGATCGTCGGCGCATTGAGCGTGATCGCGCCCCCGGCCGACAATACCGCGCCGGCGGCCCCGGTGACACCCATTGTCGCAATCGTTCCGCCCGCGCTGTTGAAAGAAAAATTGCTGTAGCTTCCGGGGTATATTTGCTGCGCCGTCAGTGTAAGGTCCTTCGCGACACTGAAGTCCCCTTTTGCCGAATATGTAACGCCGTCAGCATTTTGTACCAGTACGCTGCGCGCACGGATGTCGCCGTTTGCGTTGAGGCTAACCGTGTCGGTGCCCTGTACAACGGAGCGCCCGAGGATGTCCACCATTCCGCTCGGATCAGCGGAACGGAAACGGCCGTCGGCGTTGACCATTCCGGCGTTTATCGTAAGTGATGTGCCTGCGCCCGCCGATGCGGCAGGCAAGGCTGCGAGGTAAAGGGGATCGGACTCACTGTTACCCAGTTGCACATACGCGGCGCCGAGTGTCGACTGTCCGCTCACGGCCAGGACGGGCGCGTTAAGGTTAAGGCTTTGGCGCAGTCCGAGAGCGACGTTTCCCTGCACCCGGACTTCAGCCGGCACATTGACCAGGTCCCCGGTCACCGCCGTCGGCGCCGGATCTTGTGCCTGTGCCGCCAAGGCTGTGAGCGACAGGCGCTCGAAACCGCCTTGCGCCACCTTTGCGGCGTTAAGCAGAGCCTTTCCGTTCCGTGTCATCCCGACGTTGCCGCCAAAGGAAAGGGTGTCCGGAATACTGCTGGCCTCACCGTCGCGCAACACCACCGAGCGTGTGCTGACCGGGAAGGCGGTCGTGGGATTTGCCGCGGGGTTTGAACTTACCGCACCATCGGCGCGGTTGCGCGTGTTCAGCGTGAGCGACAAGGCCCCGCCGGACGCGCCGGCGGCATCACCGCCCTTCGCGGTCAGGCTTCCGTCAAGCAACATGCCCTCGGCGGCGGTCAGGTTGATCGCGCCGCCATTGCTGCCGACGGTAGAGGCGACAATGGCGCCGGCGATGCCGCGGGGAAGATCGAAGCTGCTCATCCCTCCCGAAGCGTTGATCGACGAACCGGCGCTGGCCACGATGTAACCGCGGTCGGCCTGGATGTTGATGCTGCCCCCGTCGAGCACATCGCCTTTGCGATAACCTTTGACCATCCTCTGGTTGACGGCGACACCCGCAACGTCCAGCGATGCGTTCGGACCCAGCCAGATGTACTGGTTGTCGCGATAATCCACCTCGGTGCTGAGCGCCTTGGTACTCAGGCTGATCGTTCCACCCGGCGCGGCGATGCTGCCCTCGACATCAAGGCTGCCGCGGCCGCTGAGACTTATGCTGGCGAGCGGATCAGCCTTGATCACGGACCCTGCACCAATTCTAATCGCGTCGGCGCTCAAACCGTTTTGGGTCAATGTAAGACTTACCGGCTTGCGCAGCAGCGTTGACGTCTGCGCGGAGGAGAAACTCAGCAAGTCGCTGCCCGTTGGCTTCAGTGCGTAGCCCTGGTCCGGTTGAAGGTAAGGGGCGACCAGATTGACGGAGGTGCCCTCCGCAATTTTGAATGTCGGCGCATTGGAAGTAACGCTGTATGAACCGAAACCGAGGGAGCTCATGGCATCGGCGGACACGCCAAGCTGCAGCGGGTCATTGCCGTTTGCGATGAGCGGCATCCCGGAGTCGGCGTTTTTCAGGACCACCGAGGCACCGAGCCGGTCCGCCGCCTGATAGCTGACGTTCACCGAGAAAGCGCCACCGCTGCCGCCGGGCGAGCGGGCGCGAATATCCGCGTTCAGTGCCGGAACAGAAGAACTGGTCAAGGACAAACCGCCGCCATTGCCCGGCGTGAGCTTGCCCTTGGTGGAAACCCAGCCACCCCCGGTCAGGTCCAGCGTGGCAGCACCAACGCTCAGCTGGCTCAACGGATCGGCCTTCAACGACACGGTCCCCGCGTTCAACAGCAATGGTTCCACCGCCACCTGGCCACCACCCGCGGCGAGCCTGTCGTTGACCCAGAGGCCACGGGTGGAAATACCCGCGCCCGCATCAATCGCAAGCTTTCCGGGGGTGCCGCCCGGGCTGCCCACCGTTGCCGATAGGTCGGTGGTCAGTTTGACATCGCGCGAGGGCGCGAGAATGCTCCCCGCAATCTGTATTTCGCTGCCGGTCAGCGAGACACCAAGACGGGAAGCATCGGTTTCCCTGCCAGTGGCGTCGAGTTCGGTGCTCCCGGGCGTAATCCTCAGGGCTACGCCGCCGGGTAGCGTGATCTTGCCGTGCCGGTCAATGCTGACGGTGCTGAATCCACCGTTGGCCAGCATGTCGGTTGAAAGATTGAGCGCGGCAGTCGTGGCAAGCGGATCTGTCAACGGGCTTCCGGCCGCACCAATGCCCGAGGCTGTGGCGCCGGACTGGAACATCACGTCATGGCGAATATCCGTCCCCACCGCGCTGCCCTGCCCGAAAAAGTCCAGCAGGGTGAATGTGCCCCCCCTCGTGACCTTGCCGGCGCCGCGCTGGTAAGGCCCGGCCACCGCCGTGCCCGTCAGCGTGCCGTCGATAACCAGCCCGTTGGCACGAATGCTGATGCTGCCGGCGTTGGCGCCTTGCACAAAGCCCGGCGTAAGCTGTTGCATTGAAGTCGATTCATAGGTGCTCGTCACGCCCCACTTGCGGTCTATGACGCTGTACGAACCGTTGAAGATCCTGTCATAAACGAGGTCCACCGGCGCAGTCGCTATATCGTAAACCTTGCCCCCTGAAAATAGCTTGGTCGGCTGCAAACTTCCGTTCTGGTAGGTGGTCTTGCCGCCGGAGACATCGGCGGTGGCCCCGCTTTTCATTATCACCGCGCCGTCGGTGACAATGTTGATGCTGCCCCCGGCCAGGGTTTTTTCCGCCACCGTGCGCGGAATCGCGCTTATATATCCTGACACGTCGGCAAGCGTGGTGCCCTTGTTGACGTCAATGAACACGGTTTTCCCGCGCAAAAAACCGTCTCGTTGCAACGGGTCGTCGCGCAGTTCGTTGCCGCGCAACTGGACCTCGACAAGATTGCGTGACATCGGCAGCAGCACCTCTGTCGTCCCCGCCACGCTGATACTGCTGCCGGCGTCGAGAAAGACGCGATCCGCCGCGTTATAGGTCATGCCCGGCCTGGTGGCAAGATCGGACGTGTCGGCCACGCTAGGGTTGGCGAGCGCGGTAAGGCTCACCGCGCCGCCCGGGGCGTTGATGCTGCCCTGGTGAAGAATCTTTTGCGCCGACACGGTCACTTGCGATTGCAGGAATCCCGCGCTGCCGTCTATGGTCGCCGCATCGGCAAGGTCGGGCCTGACTTCCGTGACGCTGCCGGGGCCCAGCGTCACCGTACCTCCCACGGTCGCATTGAGCGCAATGTCACCCGTGGAGCTCACGTTGGTATCCGCGGCACCGCTGCGCCCGAGCAGGCGGATGGAACCGTTCGCGCTTACGGCGGTCTTGGCCGAGATCAAACCATTCTGGTTTACCGCGGCCCCCACCAGCGTGGTATTGCCGCGGTCCGTGACAATGCTGCCGTTGTTGGTCACGGTGCCGCCGCTGTCCACCTCGACCAGCAAGCCGCGCAGGTTGGCGCTGGTGCTGCCGGCAAGATAAACCTTCTGGCCCGCCGCGAGTATGGTTTGCCCGTCCGGTGTCTGGATGATGCCGTTGTTGGTGACGTTGGGCGCAAACAGCATCACCTTGCCGCCGGCGGCGCTGATGATGGCATTGTTCTCGACTGTGACCTGGTTCGCTGCGGCCGCGTTGCTCGAAGCGATGATGTCGGTGCCGGTAAACGGGCTGAAAGTCGCCGCCGTACTCACCGTCGACAGTGCACCCCCGCCGTTCTTGTGCGCGGTGAGGATGCCGTTGAGGTATTTGTCGTCCGAGATGTTGAGGGTCGAGGCAATCAGCATTGACGTGTCAATACGCGACCCTCCGCTGAACACGATGCCGTTCTGGTTCAGCAGGTACAACTGGCCGTCGGAGCGCAGCGTGCCGGCGATAACCGCAGGATCGGCCTGCCAGATACGGTTGAGCGTTGACCAGGTGCCGTTCGCGTAATTCGCGTTCTTGAACTCCATGGTGTAACCGCTGGCGACGTTGAAGTCCTTCCAGTTAAGAACGGCCTGCTGCGAGGTTTGCGTCACCCGGCCGGTATTGGCGGCATAGTTCGGGTTGTAAATCGCCGTGCTGCTCGCGGTGCCCAGAAAGGGACGCGCAATGCCGCCGCAGGTACCGCCCGTACACGCCGTGGGCAGCACCGGCCTTGCCTGCGCCTGCGCCGGACCGGTGGAGGACAGGGTCAGCACCCCGGCGGCGGCCATCACGCTGATGCTGCCCCACGCTCGAGCGCGCGGCTCAAACTTATCCCACAGGCGTCTTTTCACCAAGCCGGCGCGCCCGGCTCGTCGCGTTGCGTCAGAATTCATAACCCAGCCTGAACAGGGTTCGCACGGCGTTTTTCGGCGTGTACTGGGTGGCCTTGAATGCCTGGCCAAAATCCAGCCAAAAGCGCAGTCCGCGCCACGCCTTGAGGCGCAAGCCGAGGCCCGCGCTCGAAATATTGAAACTCGCCTGCTGCCCTGGGAGCGCGTCAAATATGTGTGCAACCGCTCCTTCGAGGTAGCCAAAAACATAGGCCTCCTTGACGGCGCCTCCGCCCGAGGGCAGGAAGCGACGCAATTCCATTGAGCCGCGCGCCCCGACATCCCCAAGCACCTCGGACTCGAAGTAGCCGCGCACGGTATCGGCGCCGCCCGCGCCATACTGCTCGTTGCTGATCAGGGGACCGCTTGCGAGTTGGCCGTCGACACTGCCGGACAGCCACCACCCGCTGCCCAAGCTCTGCAGGCGGGACAGGCCGCCCTTGATCGTCATGAAGCTGGCGCTGGCATTGAAGCGCTTGTTGGCGAATTCGCCGTCGTAATTGCCGAGTACATTGCGCAACCCGATATCGCTCCCGAGATTGAACTGGGTCGTTCCGTTCAGATCCTGCCGGGTGCGTCCATATTGCAGCGACAACGGCGCGTAGCTGAGCGGTGTCTCGGCGGTGCCGCCCTGCAGAAGATTGACGCTGTCCTTGCTTACCTTGTAATCGAGGCCCAGCGTGAGCGAATGGGAAAGGCCTTCGGCGGGGGGCATCGGCATGATGTAGCGCACTCCGGCGATGTTGGTGTTGCCGATCACGCTGAGGGTGCCTACGGCCGCGACGTTGCTCTTGGATTGGACGCCGTAAAACGCCAGGGCATTTTCGCCCCAGATGCCCGGGATCACATAGGTGCCGGAGAATAGCTCCACTTGGCTGCGCTCCTCCGGCGACGTCAGGAATGTGAAGGCAAGGCTGTGGTCCTTTTGCCACAGGTTCTCGTAGCGCAGGGTGCCGGTGAGCCTCAGCGCGGTGGTATTGGCACTCGCCCGGTCGTTGAGTTCCACGTCCCCGTGCACGGGCAACCGATCCTCTACCGTCAGGTCAATCTCGACCTTTCCGGGCGTGGTGCCGGCCTTGAGTACCGGGGTCACGCGCCGGTCGTCATTGCGATTGAGCTGGGCAAGTTGCTTTTGCACGTCGGGGAAATAAGGCACCGATCCTTCGGCCAGCTCCGGTGTGCGGCTCTTGATCTCGCCCAATGCGTAGTAGCGTGATCCGGTGACACGCAGTCGCTCCACCCTGCCCTCGATAACGCGCAGGGTGACCACGCCGCCCTTGACCTGCTGTTCGGGAATGTCGACAAGGACGGTGAGGAATCCCGCGTCCTGGTAGGTCTTTTCCAGCGCTGTACGCGCCTTCTCGATATCGGCAAAGCTTTTGTTCTCACCCATGTGGCGATAGATGGCGCGCTCAATCTCGATTTGCGGTAACACGCTGTTGCCCTCGACCACGTACTCAAGCACGTTGAAGGTCGCAGGCGGGGTCGCGGACCCGGCGCCCTGTTGCGCCATCGCAGAAAGCGCCAACCCGGTCGTGCCGGCCACAAGCAATGTAATGAAGCGTCGAAGCATTGGAGAGGGCTGCGGTCCGGTGGTGGCACGTTGGAATCGATTGGAATTTTACGGGGATCATGCGTAACTGCCTTGACACTTGTGTGACCGATTCGGCCAAATACAGTCCAAACGGACTATGCCGCTGCAAAAGGCGTGATTACATTTGGTGATACGAGCATCAACGGGTAGCGTTTTGTAAAAAAAAACTGGCCGCCTTGCGGCGGCCAGTTTGACTTCGGTTTCCTGCTGCCGGACGCATACCCTCGCATCCGGATTCAACAAAAGATCAGAACGAGGAACGCGCGTCGCGGCAGGTGTCGCCGGAACGGGTGCCCGACATCACCGGGTTGGTGCCCCATTGCTTCGCCTCGGCCCAGAGGTAGCCCAGATCGACGCTCGGGATCGCGCCCAGACCGTTCAGGGTCAGGGAGTTGATCGTCGCCGGGGAGCCCATGCTCGCTTTCAGCGTGTCGTACACCTGGCCGGCAAAACCGGTCGGCTTGCCCGACGTGGTCTTGTAGGTGATGACCGACTCGGAGAACAGGTTGTCGTAAATACCGTCTACAAGGTTGTCGTTGGACGGAAACACGCCGTCAATCTTGGCAAAGTGCCAGCGGCTGCTGCCATCGGGCTGCTGGTCAAGACCGAGCAGGCCGAGGGCGGCGTCGGCATTGCCCGAACCGTCGTTGTTGGTATCGGCGGTCTGCAGGCAGTTCTTCACGGCAGTGGAGTCGGCGTTAATTACGACCGTGTAGTTGCCCAGTGTCGAACCAACGTAGCCGTTAAAGCCCAGAGCCGTACCTGTGCCACCGTTGTTGTTCGGATTGTTGTCGCCGGTGTTGTCCAGGAAAGTGTACGGAGCAGTCGAGCAGCTCGTACCGGCAACACGGGCGGCAAAGGTCGCCTGCGTACCCGATGTGGCACCACGACGGCACACCTTGACGTTGGTCAGCACGGCGTTGGCGGCGAGTGCGGTAGACACGTCCGCGCCAGCGACGCCCCAGTCGGTGGCCACACCGGTCAGCATGCCGCGCAGCCAGGCGCTGCTGATGGACGGTGCGCAGGCCTGCGACAGGTCGGTCGGGCCGCCGTTGGCATTGGCTACCGAAGCAACGCAGGACGAATCCATCATGCCCTTGGCAATTTGCGCCTGCTGCAGGGTGTAATAGAGCTTGTCGTTCAACGGTACGCCAAAGCCCACGGCAACCAGCGGTGCAGCGGTCACAGCGAGGGCATTGGCGTTGGTCACACCACCTACAGCGGCGAGCAGCTTGGGCTCGACGTCGGCAATGCCGATCAGGGCCGGCTTGGGCGTGGTCTTGCAATCCTTCCAGGCGGTGAAGAACTTGCCCGGTGCGAGTTCTTGCGGCGTGACGGTATCGGCAACGCAGGTTGCCGAAACGCCGTCCGGAACCTGGAGGTTCGCGCCAGTGTTGATGTTGGTGATACCGGCGCCCGAACCCGACGAGTTCTTGAAAATGCGGAGGGTGTCGCCGGCCACGACGGGGGCGATAGGGGCGGCTACGGTGCAAACCACGGTGGTGCCGGTCGCGCCGGCACCGTTGACACCGTTGGTCGACACATAAACGCTGCCGCCGGTCAGGCACATGTCGGCGGCGGCTTTTTTGAACGCCGGCTCAAGAGCCGAGGAACCGCCTACGACGGCGTCATAGGTGACTGCCTGCGCGCCGAGGGCCGTGAGGGCCAGGCCGCAAGCGAGAGAAAGCTGTTTCATCTTCATGGTGGAGCCTTTCTGTATTTGGGTGAAGTTCATTTGGGTGTTTCGCCCGCCCCCCCCCGGTTCTTGGTGCAAGAGCCGGGGAAGGATCAGGAAATGCCGGGACGTTGAAGCTATTTCTTTTGACTCAAACCGAAATGCGGCGGCGGGCGATGCCACCGACCATCAGCAGGCCGGCGACCATCATTGCCCAGGTGCCCGGCTCCGGAACGGCGGTAACCGTACCGAAAGTCAGCGTGCCGTCCGTGGCGAACTTCACCGGGAAAGGATTGGCAGCCGTGCCGTAGGTCACGGCGATGTACTCGGCGTTTGTGGACGTGGACGAGCGCGTGGCGTAGGTCAGGAAGTTGTCCGCACCGGCCGTTGACCAGGTATTGACGTTGGCGGCAAAGCCACCGATTGTCGAACCAAGGAAGGTGGCGAAGGCGGTATCGGTCGGCGTCGTGGTGATCATCGACTGGTTGCTGCCGATGAGCGCGTTGATGCTCGTGGCGCCCGAAGTCAACTGGTTGTTCACGGCGCCGATACCCGACAAGATTTGGCCGTTGCTCACCAGCGTGCCTGCTTGCGCGACACGCGTCTGGTCGTTGTTCGGCGTAGTGTAGAGCAGACGGATCTGGTCGGCAGCGCCACCGCCGTTCGAATCAACGGCAAACACTTCCCAGACCAGGTTCGATGCACTGCGTGTGGACAGGAAGGACGTCAGGTTGCTGTCGGCAGAAAACGTCAGGGCGCCGTTGACGAGCGCACCGTTACCGAGGTTGGCGAATACACCGGCGGCAGCACCGGTATCGACGTTGGCGGTGAAGCCGGCGGTGCCGCGCTCGGTCGTGCCGAAGCTGTCCATGCGGACGCCCAGGTCGCGGATATAGGTGCCAGGATTCACGCTGTCATAGACTTCGAGGAAAAGACCACCGTTACCCGTCGAGCCGTCGAAAATGGCGGCCGAAGCGGAACCGGCGGTCATCGCCAACGCAACTGCGAGGGCTTTGAGCTTGGTTTTGAATTTCATGATTTGAGTTTCTCCAAAGAGTGTTGAAAAGTTGCCTTGCGCCCGCCGACGTGTCGCCCCATGGAGGGAACGCAACGCAACGAACTTTCTCTACCCTGGTGGCCCGGCCGTCTCTTGTTGTGTCCTAGAACCCGAGACCCGAAACTTTCCGACCCCGCCTCGCGACGGGTGTGGCCTTGCAGTGACTTGCATGTTGAACAGCGCTTGTTACCCGCATGCCGTCGCCCTTTCCCGATTTTCTAGTCCGTTTGGCTGTTACGACCGCCGACGGATAAATGCTGCGGTTGGATGCGACATCTGCGGGTTCGATTACACCGGTGCGGAATGACGTCTGGTCGCGGCAAGGCATTGCGGCGCATGATGCCAACGGACTATGCGAGGACGCGAAACTGGTCCGAAAGAACCAGGTTGGCAGGTGATCTGCGGTGGAATTGAAATACTTTTCCGGAACGGCGGGACGACGCCGCCCCGGGGACTCAGCGCTTCAGCAGATTGAGCGCGATGCCCTTGGAGACGGCCTGGGTGCGGTTCTGCACATCCAGCTTGCGGAGAATTTTCTGCACGTGGTTCTTTACCGTCAGCGAGCTGATCTGCAGTATCGCGCCGATCTCGATGTTGCTCTTGCCCTCGTACACCCAGCCGAGAATTTCAAGCTCCCGCATCGTCAGCAAGGCCTGCTGCACCCCGCAATCAAGCGCCTTTTCCTGGGGCCGGTTGAGCAGAATGCGTATCCACGCGGCGTGCATGAAAGGTACCAGCAGGTCAAGCAGGTAAGCGTGCCGCCCCCCTACCGGCTCGGGCAGGCATGCAAACGCGAAAAAGCTTCCGGTCTCGGCACTGGCAAGGGAAGACCCGTGCGCCACCAGGTTCTCCAAGGAAAAACGCGCGATATCAGACTCCAGCCGCGCGTCCGCGAGCACTCTGGTCTGGCCGCTCTGGTAGCGCAGCGGAATCCGATGCTGCCGCTGCCAGAGCCGGATCGCGTGGCATACCGTACCCACCTCGCGCCGGCACAACTCTTCAAGGCAATCCGCAGGAAACTGGCGGCTGTAAAAACTATCGAACACGTAAGCGCCCGTCTGCGCATCCCGCAGCGCGCAAATCAACAACTCGTGCGGGACAAGGCTTTGCAGCAAGCCCTGGCACCAGCCAAAGAACTGCGGGCGGGTCTGCACTTTGAGCGAGGCATCGATGATGAACATCAAGACCTCAAAATCAGCGGCGCTGAGCGAGGTCGTCTGTCGTTCCGGATGGATGGGCGTGGCGGGGCGATCGCCGCCCATTGCTGAACGCTCATCCACAGCCGGCACTTGGGCGATTTTTACATTCACTGCGCGTTCCATGACTCCCCTATCCTGCGATTGTGCACCTGCAATGTTTCGAATCGATTTCGGTTGCGAAAACCCCGCCTCCGATGGAGCGCCGCGATGGAGTGCTTCCTGCGCAGGAGGGCGGCGTAGTTCTTTTGGACTATTCCCATGTCATCTGATCCGCCATGTGCTCCGGCCACTTCCACTTGGTGCTGCGCATTGAATCGGTCGCGTTCACAATCCCCACAGTCAATTGATCCCGAGCAGGGGCAAGGCCCGCCCGGTGACGCAGGCGGAGCTGCGCAGCCGCGCCGAATCGATGCATGCTGCGTCATTGCCCCCATTGGCACTTGTCACCCGGCTGCAGGCCTGGATATCCAATTGCAACGCGTTGGCGCAGTCACGCGCTTCGTTCGCCGGCACCTCAACGGGCGCGGCGGAAGCAGCCGCGGCAGGAGCGGGCCCCGCCGCATTGACCACCCCATCCGAGCCGGCATTTCGTCCCGCGGCGCCGCCGGAACCCGCGCCTCCCGCAGCCGCCAACTCGTTCGCGTCCATCGAAAACACCCATTTCGCGTACCTGTCCGCCCCCGCAAAGCTTTCGTCCTTGCGCTCGAATCCGGCGCGCTTGAGCGGCACCCCTTGTGAAAGGCTGTGCACACCGGTGATGCCGCCATCCGTCTGCCTGACCACACCCCATTCGGCCTTGCCGCTGAACGGATCTACGTACATCCTGCGCAGATGCCGGACGGTGTCAGGGAAGCGGCTATCGAGCAACAATTCCTGCATCGACTTCGGGTATTGCTTGTTCGCACCCGGCGTGCGCAGGTAATAGCTGCTTATCGCCTTGCGGAATTCATCGCCCACAAACAACAGCTGCGCTTCGCCATCACGCCGCACACCGGTGCTCCAGACCTGTGCCGCGGAAGCGAGCACGAGCCCGATCAGCGCCACCATGATCAACAACCCGACATAGGTGAAGCCGCGCTGCGTGCTCATGTGCATACCGTCACCATTCGGCGTAATCACTGCCATCGAGCGCCTTTCCGGTCGCGCCGCTCTTGATGTCGTATATTTTTCCGCCACCAGTCGCCGTCGCGGGCGGCGGCACCAGCACCCAGGTCTGCGCACTTTCGGTCACCGGGTCGTCCGGAATGCGGCGCAGGTAGCGCCGCGTCACCAGTTCCTCCAGGGTTTCGGGGTACTTGCCCTGGTCGCCGAAATACTTGTCGAGGGCGTCGCGCATCACCGAAAGGTCGTGCTTCAGGACCGCGTCCCTGGATCGATCCATGCTCTGCATGTAACGCGGCAGCGCCAGCGTCACCAGCATGGCGAGAATCGCCAGCACGACGATGAGTTCGATCAGGGTGAACCCCCGCGAAATGCGCATTGCGGTTCACCAATCCCGGTACGCCAGCCCGTTGAGCCCTACACCGGACGCACGCGAATAGACATCAAATACGTCCTCACCCTCGCTCGGCCAGTCCGGGGAGCTGGCATAGCTGCGCAATCCCCATGTATCCTCGGCCGCCAGCGTGCCCGCAGCAAACGGGTCGCGCGGCAGGCGGCGCATGAAATAAATCATCGCCTTGTCGCCACGCTTGGGGTCGGCCACGCCGCGATAGAGCAGCGACAGGGATTTCGGGTACCCGCTTTCATTCACGGCTTTGGCCACCCTGCCCTCGTCTGCCGCACGCTTGTATGCGTCGATCCCGGCGCGTATTTCACGCAATGCCGCCTGGAGTTCCCGTTCACGCGCACGCGTTGCCGCAAGTTCCGCCAACGGGTATGCCGCGCTGGCGAGCAGACCGACAATCGCCACCGTAATCACCAGTTCGATCAGGGTAAAACCGCGCCCGCCCCGAACGGTGGGGCGGCGCATGCTGTTTGGTGGCGTTCTCACGAGCCCTTCGCGGCGGCGCTCAGGTTGGCTTCGATTTCATCCGGGCGTATGCTGCCCGGAACGAGCTTCCCGTCGGCGAACACCATGCCCGGGGTTCCGTCGATGTTCAGCCGCTTTGCCAGTTCGGCCAATTCAAGTATCGGCGTCGGGCAGGAAAGACTGCCGTTTTCGGGCAGTTTTCCGCGCAACATCCAATCGTCCCAGGCCTTCGCGCGGTCAGGCGAGCACCAGATCAGCGTGGATTTGCGCATCGCGTCCGGATGGATGGAAAGCGGATACAGAAAGGTGTAGATCGTCACATCCTTCAGCCTCGCAAGATCCGGTTCCATTTCACGGCAGAACGGGCAGTCCGGGTCCGCGAACAACGCAAGCTTGCGCGTACCGGCGCCATTGACCCTCACGATGGCCTTTTCCAGCGGCAGCTTGGCGAAATCAATGCGCCGCAGGTCGGCCAGGCGCTGCTGCGACAGGTCTGTTTTGGTTTTGAGTTCCACTGCGCGGCCAAAAAAACCGATATCGCCCTTCTCATCGGTATAAAAAACCTGGATCCCGTTCGCCACGACCTCATAAAGCCCCCATGGCGTGCGACGAATTTCACCGATACGGACGTCGGGCATGCTGTTCTGCAACTTCTCGCGCAGCGCGGACATCTCGTTCGTTTGCGCCTGTGCCGGCATGGCCGACACAAGCATCAGTGCGGTGGTAATTGAAATTCTACGAATCAACTTGTTCATACTGCCTCCATCTGGGGTTGTCATGGCTGGCACCAGCCGCCTTGCCAGGCGGCCCGGATACAAGCCATGTCGGGTGAGAATGCGAATAGCTGCTGGAAATCGGACACAGGGGTCGCCCTGCGATCCGGGTAACTAGTGGCGGTGCACGGCGCGTGATCATGGCAGCACACGCAATTGCAAGGGTGGTGGACGCGTTACATTCATCGCCTGCCCGTCCGCGCTTTGCAGGACGGCCGCTTCCACGGCAATTTGCGCATTGTCCGGACCCTTTGCGATGACCCGGAAGCGCGGCTCGAGCGATCCCCCGGCCGATCCCGCCTCGATATTCAATTGCAGCCGGCCGGCGGCTGCCCCCGGGCTCTGAACGGCCGGAACAAGTGCCGCCGGATTGAAAGCCAGCGTCAATTCGCCGCTCTGCGCGCCCGGCGGCAAGGCGATCGTCAGCACAAACTCCTCGCCGGCCGCGAGCTCCCCCTTGGCGCTAAGCGCAATGGCAACGGGTTCTCCAGCCAGCGCGGAAGTTTCCGCGACCGCGACGGGTTCGGGGGCGGATTGAACCGGCGGCGGGCCGGCCGCCGGCGCGCCGGCCGCAGTCCGCGCAACCGGTACCGCCGGCACACCGCCGCTGCTGCGCAGCGCAACCGCCCCCGGCGGGGTCGGCCTGATGGTGAGTGCCGCCGCGCCGGCCGCCGCGTCCGTGCCGCCGTTGAACTCCGCCGCGGCTACTTGCAGGCGGGGGAGATTGCGAACAATACGCGGCGTGATCAGCAGCACGATTTCGGTCTTGACTTTCTCATCGCGCTGGTTGGAAAACAGCCTGCCGACAATAGGCAGGTCGCCAAGGCCGGGCACCCTGCTCGTACTGGTGCGGTCCTCGTCGCTGATCAACCCGGCCAGCGCCTGTGTTTCGCCATTGCGCAGGCGCAGGCTGGTCGAGGCATTGCGTGTGCCAACCTGGTAGGTGAGCGTGCCCGCGGTGCTCTTGATTTCACGCACTATGTTGCTCACCTCCAGCCCGACCCTGATCGAAACCTCGTCTTCGAGGTAAATAATCGGTTCGACGTCGAGCTTGAGGCCGATATCAAGGTAATTCACCGACTCGGACACCCCGACGTTGGCGGTCGAGGTGGTGGTGATGACCGGTACCCTGTCGCCGATATGGATCTTGGCCTTTTCCCGGTTCTTGACACGGATGCGCGGATTGGCGAGCAGGTTGGTGTCACCGTTGTCGTCGCGCAGGTTGATCTGCGGATTATTGATGCCGAGTTGGTTGGCCTTTGGTCCGCCGAGGAGATTCGCCCAGGTCAGCTGCGTGGTGGTGGTGGTGGAGTTATTCGCCTGCACCACCACGCCCGCCGCAGCCGTGGTGGTGGTCGGGGCCGGCACGATATTGAGCACGGTGACCTGGTTCGGCCACTGGATGCCCAGGTCCGTCAGCCTGCTGCGCTTGATCTCGAGCACCTCCACTTCGAGGACGACTTCGGGCTCCGCCAGGTCCTGGGCGGCGATGAGCTTTTCGGCCATGCGCACGGCCTCGGGCGTGTCCCGCATTACCAGCATGTTGAGCTTTTCGTCGATGAACACGTCCCTGGTCTTGACCACCGTCTTGATCATGTTGAGCGTCTGTTTGACGTCGACGTTTGAGAGGTAAAAACTGCGCACCACCAATTGCTGGTATTCGCGCAACTTCGCCGCCGTGTTGGGAAATATGATGTAAGAATTTTCATTGAGCTGCTTGCGCTCGAGCTGATTGGTCGCAAGCACCAGCTTGATCGCATCATCGATCGGGGTGTTGCGCAAAAACACCGTGACCTTTGTGTCCGCCCTCACGTCCTTGTCGAATACGAAGTTGATGCCGGAAGTGCGGGAAATAACATCGAAAACGCTGCGCAGCGTGGCCTCGCGAAATTCCAGTGTGATGGGCTTGGCGAGCGCGGCGCGCGCCGCCGAGGGCACAGCCGTTTCGGCCTGCCGTTGCGCGATGCGCGTCGACAGGGCCCTTGCCGCCGGGTGTGCCGGGCTCTCGACCAGAATGCCGTGCAGCCTGGCCTCGGCGCCGGCATAGTCGCCCTTGGCAAACAGGGCATCCGCTAAACCCATTTGCTCCTTCCAGCGGCGCTCAACCTGCACCGCGACCACGCCCGCGCGCGCGCGCTGGTTATTCTGATCAATGCGAAAAACCCGCGCATACGCCGCTTCCGCAGCGTCGAACTTCTCCGCCCGGCGCATGTCCTCGGCCGCCGTAAGGTAGTTCACGATTGCGCTGTCACGCTGCCGGAAATAGGTCGCCTGAAACTCCGGGTTGCCCGGATTTGCCCGCACCGCCTGGGCGAGTTCTTCCAGAGCCTGCTCCGGTTGCCCCTCGGCGAGAAGCCGTTTTCCCCGTTCAAAGGCCTCGCGCGAGGGGTTCGGCGCGCAGGCGGACAGCGCCAGCGCAATAACCAGCGCGATACCCGCAAGATTGCCCGGACGGTGCCCCAGGCGGCTGTTGCCATGCTTCATTAGGGGCTTCCGATCTGCATTGTCTGCTGCAATTTGAGTGGCAGGTAGGTGAGCACAATGCTGCTCTCGGTGATGCTCTCAACCTGGTACTGGCCGTCGAGCTTGTCCCCGGCGCGTACCGAAAAGTTTCGTTCGTTGCGGGACAGGAACACCACCGGCTTGCCGTCCTCGACGATCTTGCCGAAGTACTTGAAGGCCAGTGGCGGCGCCTGGGGTTCGACTTTCCTGGGTGGCGGCGGGGGCGGCAACCAGGAGCGCGCCGCGAATGCATCGGCGACCGCATCCGGTTCCCCGGCACTCCCCTTCTCAGTGTCACCCTCAGTGCCGGAAGGTTCGTCCGATGTGACCGGCGGTGCCGGTTTGCGCAAGAGCTTTTCCAGATTCAGATCGGGCATGCCCGCCTCCGGTCGCTTGAGCGGCAGCGCAGGCCGCGTCGCAACGCGCGATGCACTGGCGGCCGGTTCCGCCGGGCCGTCATCCACGCCGGCGCGCAGGACCACCACCACCGTGAGCAGCAGGGCGAGGCCCAGGGCGACGCGCGCCGGCGTGGCTTTCACCGGCCTTCCACCAGGTAAAGGGTGAAACGCACGCGTGTCTCGACGCCGCCCGCACCGACAGACTCGCGCTTCATCGACACCTCGTCGAGCGTCGCTGCGGGTATTTCATCGAGCACCTTGGCGATAAAGCGCCGCACCTGCGGATAGCCGCCCTTGAGCGGCAGCGTTATCTGGTAGCGTGACATGCCCAGTTCGCCGTCCCGCGCCATGCGGTACTCTCCGGTTTCGAGCGCGAGGCCCTCGGCCGTCGCCATCTTATGGATCTTTTGCACCCATTCGGGTGCCTCCGCAACGCCGGGAAAATGCCGGTAGAACTCCTGCAACTGAACGGCAGCGCGCTGCGCCGGGGGCAGTTCGCGCGGGCCGCCGCCCTCGATGCGCGCCAGTCGCGACTGCAGCACCGCCATTTCGTCTTGGGCCGGGACCACCGCGGACACATGCCAGGTCGCGGCGAATATAAGCAGGCCGATGCCGATAATCCCGGCGTGACCGAGGCCATCGGCCCAGAGCGCCAGTCGCGCCTGCGCCGCCGCCATCAGTGCCGCCGCGCTCACGATGCCTCCCAGGTTGCGTTCAGGCCGAAGCGCACGCTGCGCTGCCCGGACTCATTGCGCAACTCATGCGCGACAAGATGTACGTTGTGCAACGAGGGCCGCCCTTTAAGGCGCGCGATGTAATCGGTGAGCGCCGCAAGGTCGCGCGCCTCGCCGTCGATGCGCAGCACTCGGTTGTTTGCCTCCGGCTGGATTGACAGCAACCCGACGTCTTTATTGGTCGCATCCTCGATGTCCCGGAAGAGCCTGTCCCAGGGAACCGATTTTCTTTGCACCACCTGTGCGGCAAGCTGGATTTTTCGGCGCAACTCCTCGCCGCGAAATTCCGCCTGCTTTGTCGTGGCCGCAGTCCCGGCGCGCTCGCGCACCGGCGCTGCCGCGCGCAATTGCGCCTGCAACAGTTCATTGCGCCCGTTGATTTCGTTGTAACCGAGAACAGCATAGGCAAGGCAGAGCACGCCTGCCGCAAGCAGTGCAAATCCGGTGGCACCGGAGAGGCGCTTGCCGCCGACAAAATAAAGACGCGGCGGCCTCACCCGGCAACACCCTCAAGATCAAGGTTGCGCACGGTCCAGCCGCGGTCGCGCAGGGGCTGCGCCGCACTGCGCCCGCCGCGAAGGTAAATTACCGACGCCTCGCGTTCAATCCCCGCACTCACTGCGTCCTGCTCTATCAGCGCCGGCAATTCGGTCGCGTCCGCGTCGCTGCGCACGTTGAGCACTCCGCACCAGACGGACCCCGCAAACCGCAACAGGCAGAGCCGGTCTGCCCCGGCCTGCACGAACCAGCCCGAGGCGGCGTCGATCATGGCCTCGCAGCGCGCGAGTTCGCCAACCAGCGACGGGCGCACCGACACCAGCCGCAAACCCTTGCCCGCGGTCTCGGTGCGCAGCGACTCAATCAGCGCAGTATCGACCGCGGCCGCAATGCGCGGCGCACCGTGCAAACCGGCATCCAGGCAAACCGACATTGCGGCCGCGTCCGGACCATAGACAGCGGAAAAACGTTCTCTCGCATAGGCGAGCGCATCCCCGCCGTGGAGCCCCGCAACCCAGGGCAATACGGTGTACCGGACGAGGTGGTTCGACAACTCGACTTCGACCGGCAGGCCGCGCCAGCCGGGCGCGCCAAGACATTCCGCCGCCGCCGCCAGCGTATCGCGCCAGTGCGGCTGCGCCCCGCCCCCGTCGCCCGCCGTCGTGAAGCCCGCCCTGTCAACGACATGGCGCTTCGCCGCGCCGCGTCGCGGCCAGCGCGGGGTCCGCGTGAGCGTCGCCGCATCCGGGGCCAGCGTCATCAGCACGCGGTCAGGCCACCAGCGTGACACGGTTGATCTCCTCAAGTGTGGTCACACCATCGCGCACCAGGTCGACCGCGGCCTCGCGCAAGAAACGCGTGCCCGAGCGCTGCGCCGCCTCCTTGATGCGCCGGACCGGCGCGCGTTCGGCAATGAGTTCGCGCAACTCGTCGTTGAACACCAGCAACTCGGCGATGGCGCGGCGTCCCTTGAAACCGGTGCCGCGGCAATGTCCGCAGCCGCGTCCCGCGCGAAACTCGAATCCGCGCACGCCCTCAGCGGTCATGCCGGAAGCGGCGAGTAATTCGGCCGAAGGTACAAAAGCCGCGGCGCAATGGGTGCAGTTCACGCGCAAAAGACGCTGCGCGACAATGCCGTTGAGCGCCGAAACAAAACTGTACGGGTCGATTCCCATGTGGGTAAAGCGACCGAGGACATCAAGCACGTTGTTGGCATGAACGGTGGTGAACACAAGGTGGCCGGTCAGCGCCGCCTGCACGGCGATCTGTGCCGTCTCGGGGTCGCGAATTTCGCCGACCATGATCTTGTCCGGGTCGTGGCGCAGTATCGAGCGCAGGCCGCGCGCAAAGGTGAGGCCCTTTTTCTCGTTGACGGGTATCTGCAGCACGCCGGGCAATTGATATTCGACCGGATCCTCGATCGTGACAATCTTGTCGCGACCATGATTGATCTCCGAAATCGCGGCATAGAGCGAGGTTGTCTTGCCGCTTCCGGTGGGGCCGGTGACCAGCAGCATGCCGTAGGGCTCGGCTGAAAGCCGGCGCAGTACGACCATCACGTCTGCCGCAAACCCCAGGTAGTCAAGACGCAAGCCGCGCATTTCGTCCGACAGCGCGCGCTTGTCGAGGATTCGCAGGACGGCATCCTCACCGAGTGTGCTGGGCATGATGGAGACGCGAAAATCTATTTCGCGTCCGCCGACAGAAACCTTGAAACGGCCGTCCTGTGGAACCCGTCGCTCGGCAATGTCCAGTTCGGACATGACCTTGATGCGCGAAATAACCTGATCGGCGGTGTCCAGTCCCGCGGCGTTGGCCACCTGTGTGAGCACGCCGTCGATGCGGTACTTGATCGAAAGCGATTCGACCCCGGTTTCAAGATGTATATCGCTTGCCCCGCTCTTGAGCGCGTCGTAAAGCGTGGAATGCACCAGCTTGACCACCGGACTCGTGTCGGCGCTGATCGATCGCAGCGACAGATCGTCCGCACGCCCGGCGCCGGTGCCGGTCTCCTGCGTTTGCGGCAACATGCCGTCCATCGCGCGCATCGAGGTCTCGTGCTGCGCCAGGCAGGCGGCGATATCGGCCCGGTGCGCCACCGCCCATTGCACCGGGAGGCGCACCAGCTCTTCCAGCCAGGCACGCAGCCCCGCATCAAACGGGTCACCGCAGGCGATGGTCAATGCGCCCCCGCCGTCGCGCAACAACACACAGTCGCGCGCCTGTGCATCGGCGAACGGCAGCAGTTCAAACGCCGGGGAAAGCCGCTGCAGATCGGCCATGGAGAGCAGCCTGCGGCCAAGCAGGCCGGCCAATGCGACACCGAAGGCGTCGGCATCCAGACCGCTTTCCTCCTCCAGGGCATCAACAAGACGCAGGCCGCGCTCACCCGCCAGCAGGCGGGCGCGCGCCACCTGTTCGGCGCCTATGCGCAACGGCGCGCCGAGCTCGTTCGCGGCCGGGGCGTTCATTGCAGGCTGCCCGCAAGATCAAATATGGGCATGTAAAGTGCGAGCACAATCACCCCGATCACCAGCCCAATCACGACCATCAGGATAGGCTCGAACAGCCGGGTAAAGTGGGTCACCGATTGCGCGATTTCAGCATCATGGAAGGTCGCGATGCGGTCCATCATGCCGCCCATGTCACCGGTGCGCTCGCCGACGCGCAACAGGCGTGAAGCGATCGCCGTGGTCAGGCCGTGGCTTTCCATCACGTCGGACAGGGCCTTGCCTTCGCGCACTTCGCGCACCGCCTGGTCGAGGCGCAGGCGCATGCGTGCATCGAGCAGGCCGCCGACCATGTTGAGCGCCGTGACGAGCGGGACGCCGCCCTGCAACAGCATCCCCGCTGTGCGGTAAAAGCGCGCCAGTTGAAACACGCGAATTCGCTCCCCCAGCCCGGGCAGACGCTCGCACTGTGCGAACAACCAGCCGCGCAGTTGCGGCCGAGAAAACATCGCCACGAGTCCGCCTGCGGCCGCCGCCATGAGGATCGCCAGCAGGATGCCGTTGTCCCCGACGAAGCGTCCTACATGCATCAGTATCTGCGAGGGCAGGGGCTGCTCGCGCCCGAGGTCGCCGTATATGGCGCTGAACTTGGGGACGATGTAGCCGACGAGGAAAAAGGTAACCAGGCCACCCACCGCGATGAGCAGTGCCGGATAGATGGAGGCGGTGACCAGGGTTGCGCGCACCGATTGCATTTGCGTTTCATAAGAGACAAACCGCCCGATGGCGCCGGCGAGGTCACCCGTCCGTTCGCTCGCGCGGACAGTTTCCACATACAAGGGCGGAAAGGCTTCCGGGCAGGCCTGCAACGCACGCGAGAGCGGGCGTCCCTGAAACAACTCGGCCAGGAGGCGCGCAAAAACCGGTTGAACGTGGGGCTCCTTGTGCTTTTCTGCAAGCGTCTGCAGCGCTTCCACCAGCGGCAGCCCCGCATCGGTCAAAGCGACAAGTTCCTGGCTGAACAAGACCAGCGGAAAAGCGCGACGGCCGAAAAAGGCGGCCCGCCGCCGTACGCGAACGCGCAATACGCTGTAGCCCCGACCCTGTGCCTGGCGGCGCGCCTCGGCCTCGCTCCCGGCCTCAAGGGCGAGGAGTGTCACACCATCCGCGGGTTTTAGCGCCTTTACCTCGAATTGCATAGCCGCTACCAGTTGGTTATGTCGGCGGACTCTTCAGTGCCGCCGGGTTGACCGTCCTTGCCAAGCGAGAGCAGGTCAAAATCCCCGTGATCGCCAGGCTGCTTGTACACATAGGCGCGCCCCCAAGGGTCGAGCGGCACGCTTTTTTTCAGATAAGGTCCCGCCCACTTCGTTTCTGTTGCCGGCTTGGCAACCAGCGCCGCGAGCCCGGACTCCGTGCTCGGGTAGCGCCCGGTGTCCAGCCGGTACTGGTCCAGTGCCTTTTCCAGGGCATCGATTTGCGCACGCGCCACCTTTACTTCCGACTTGCCGACCTGCCCGAAATATTTCGGTGCCACATAACCGGCCAGCAAACCGAGGATGACCATGACCACGAGCAACTCGAGAAGAGTGAATGCGCGGAGTTCACGTCTGTGCCCGATGCGGGAACCGTATGTCAATTTCACGTTGGGTTAGTCGGCGTCTGGCGGCGCGGGGATGCGCGAGTGGGCAGAGTCTATGCCGCAAACATTACAACGAGGTTAATGACAACATGACCTCTTCGAATGGTCCGAAATGCACCCCTTGCGCCGCGCGCATGACCGCCGATGCATTCTCTCCGCAAAGGAATTTCCCCGTTGCCGCTACATATTTTCTTAATGTCAGCCGCTTAAGATGACGCTTCTGAACCATTCATTGAACGCTGCGCAATCGCTGATCCCATGATGATTACAAACCGCCAAAGCATGATCGCCGACCTTGTGGAGTTTTCATTGCGGGCAGCGTTACGCGATAACGAGGCGGGGTGGCTGCGTGAGATGTTCGAGCACGGGTTTGGCGGCTTCAACGCGCTTTCCGACTCGGAACTTGTCCGCGAACTGCAGTTTCGCGGCCTGTTGGACGAGGATGCCCAGGCCAGTGAAACGGACAGCGATGATGGGCACGAGGTCGAATTGCAGCCGTTCGACATCGACGACCGGTTCGCCGAAACGACATTCATCTCTAACATGGAATAAGCCGGAAAGCCGCGCCAGGCGGGCGTTTCCAGCCATCGCACTGCCGGCTGATCGAGATGACCCCAGGAGCGCAAAAAATGCCGGCGGGCGATTTGTACGCCCTGCTTCGTCCCCGCCACCCTTCCCGGACCAGTAGCTGAATCTGCGCCCGGAGCAAAGCAATAGTCCATTTGGACCATAGCTTCAAATCGCAACGAAACACTGCGGCCTTAAAGTCGTGCCTTGAATGCAAATTGAAACCGGCGCCACTTCCATGCCCTGCCCTGCCAAGATAAGTTGCCTGTTTCGACATGCCTGCATCCTGGTCCTGTGCGCCGCCGCTTCCTTTGCGTATGCCGGACAGGAAGAGGATTCAAACCTTCTTGCCATGGCGCGCCAGGGAAACCTGTCCTTATTGAACAAAATGGTTGACCTCGGTGCAAGCCTGAACGCCATCGACCGACACGGCAACAACGCGGTGCTAATGGCCGTTGAGGGCGGTCAGTATGCGATGCTGCGCTACCTGCTCGACCGCAACGTATCCCCCAACGCGCGTGGCGGTTCCGGCTTTACGCCGCTCGGGCACGCCGTCATGCGCGGTAACCGGCAGTACTTCCGGCTACTGCTGGACAAGGGCGCATCGCCCGATGAACCGACCGCCAACGGCGAATCGCCCCTGCACCTCGCGGTTCGCTTTAAACGACCTGACATGCTGGCCGCATTGCTCGCCGCCGGCGCCCGTCCCGACCCGGTTGATCTGCAGGGGATTTCACCGCTGGTCGCCGCGATACAGGTTGGCGACGATGCCATGTTCAATGCGCTCATTGCCGCCAACGCCGATGTAAACCGCAAAGACCGCGAGCAACGCACGCCGCTCTATTGGGCCCTGTTTGAACGCAGGGAAACCATGGCACTGGCCCTGCTTGACAGGGGGACCCTGCTGGACGAACCGGTGTACGGTTATCGCCCGCTGCGCTGGGCGCGGGTGATGGAAATGTATGCAGCGGCCGCAACAATGGATTCAAGCGGCGCGCTTGAGTGATGTCGCGTGCCGGGGCTGCGGGGAATGAATGCCTCGCGCCGCCGCCGCGCGCCCGGGACGGCTTTGCCCTAGTCCTTTCGGCATATCTTCTATTGGCGGCCAACGGTTAAGCATGTAACAGCTGCGCCCCACACTGGTTCGACAAGAGGCGAGGTGGATCGGGGGGCCAGTCCGACCTAGCCTTTCACGGGAGGTTCGATGAACACCATCACAATCAACACCGGCGACATGGCCGGTCGTATCGGGCACGATCATGGCCTGTCGGTCGTACGCGTGGCCAAACGGGCGCTAATGGGACTTGCGCTCTGCGCCGGCCTGGTTTCCGCCGCTCACGCGGATGTCTGGGTGCGGGAGGCCTCTTTGGGCGCGGGCCAGGCTTCGGGCTCGCTCACACTGCCGCTTGGCACCAACAACTACTGGAGCGGATTCCAGAATATCCAGGTTTCCGCCACAAGCAACGGCGCGTCACCAACCAGTTTCGCCGCCTACTGCATCGACTCCTTCCATTACTCGAGCACCAGCTTCAACCCGAATTACACACCGTCGGCCACCCACAGCGTAACCAGCATCTTTTCATCGCAAGCCACCGATATCCAGAACCTTTTCAACAAGTACTACGCCGGAACGGTAAGCAACGCGGCGAACGCCGCGGCATTCCAGCTTGCACTCTGGGAAATAGCCAACGACGACAAGAACCTGAACACCGGCGTGGTCAGGGTCAACGGCGCCACAAGTTCCGGCCTGGTCTCGGGTGCGGCCGCATTGTTGGGCAATCTGGCCTACGCCGGCCCGGACATGTACAGCCTGACGCTGTACCAAGTCAACCGGACGTCCGGCGGCGTCGGACAGGATTACATTGTCGCCACGCCCACCGTCACGCCGGTACCCGAGCCATCCACCCTCGCCCTGCTCGGTATTGGTTTGCTTGCGCTTGGCAGCATTGCCAAGCGCCGGGTGACCTGAGAGAAAGTCTCCACCGCAGCCCTCCCGAACCCGCCCCGGCGGGTTCTTTTTTGGTTGCAGTGCATCGCCCGCTTCTGCCAGGCTAGTCCATTCGGACTACATCCTGCCAAGAGCCTGTCGGCCGGCGTGCAGGGGCTAGGCGCACATTTACTTTCTTCGTTATTCCACTGTCACACGCGCCGCCTAAAATGATGCAAATCCCGCTTCATCCGGAACTCCCCGATGTTCGCCGCAGCAAACAACCAGCCGCAGCTGTTACGGTCCCAGTTGACTTCCGCGTCGCTGTTGCGCATCACCCTCGACCCGGTACTCATCATCCTGACGCTCTTTGCCGTTACGACCGTTCTCGGCGAAGAATTCCAGGGTCCCTACCTGATCCTTACCCTGCTGGTCTTTTCGCTGACCTTTCCCGGAAACTCACCAGCCGCGACAAGCACCGGCGCGCTGATGCGCGAAGTCCTGGTCAGCTGGTCGGTGATTGCGTCAATCCTTGTTCTGCTCGGCTGGGCGACCCACACGCTTACCCTGTTTCCATTGCAAGTGGTTGCCAGCTGGGGCTTCGCGGTACCGTTTGTACTTTTCACGGCACATCGCCTTACTCCCGTTCTGCTGCCGCGCGTGATGGCGGTCGAGGGCATGCAGCGCACCGCCGTCATAGCCGGCGCCGGCGACATCGGTCGCAAGCTTGCAACCCAGTTCCGTCTGACACAGTCGCTTGGCATCCGCCTTGTCGGATACTTCGACGACCGCGAGCCGGCGCGACTGGGGGACCTGCAATCATCGCCCCTGCTCGGGAAAATGAGTGACCTCGCCGATTTTGCACGGGCCAATCGCATCGACCTTATCTACATCAGCCTGCCAATGGCGTCCCAACCGCGCATCCTCAAGCTGCTTGAGGGGCTGCGCGACACCACTGCATCGGTGTACTTCACCCCGGACATATTCCTCTTCGACCTCATCCAGGCCCGCATGGACAGCATTGGTGATGTGCCCCTTGTGGCAGTCTGCGAAACCCCTTTCTACGGTATCAACGCACTGATCAAGCGCCTCTCGGACCTGGTGATTGCGACCCTCATCCTGCTGATGATCTCCCCGGTCCTGCTGGTCATTGCCGCCGCGGTAAAACTCGGTTCGCCCGGACCGGTGCTGTTCAAGCAAAGGCGCTACGGCCTGGATGGTCGCGAAATCATCGTCTATAAGTTCCGTTCCATGACCGTGTGCGAGGACGGGGGCGAAATCCGCCAGGCGACAAAGAACGACCAACGCGTCACCCGGCTGGGTGCGTTTCTGCGCAAGTCCTCGCTCGACGAGCTGCCGCAGTTCATCAACGTTTTGCAAGGGCGCATGAGCGTGGTCGGACCGCGGCCGCATGCAGTCGCGCACAACGAGCAATACCGCAAGCTCATTCGCGGCTACATGGTGCGTCACAAGGTCAAGCCGGGCATCACCGGATGGGCGCAGGTAAACGGCCTGCGCGGCGAGACCGACACACTGCAAAAGATGCAGGGGCGCATCGAGTATGACCTTGCTTACCTGCGCAACTGGACGCTGCGCTTTGACCTTGAAATCATCCTCAAAACCGTGCTCGTCGTATTGCGCGATCGCAACGCTTACTGACGGCGGAAAGACCCGGGCGCCACCATGAACATCTATCCAGTAGTGCTTTCAGGCGGCAGCGGAACGCGCCTGTGGCCGATGTCGCGCCAGACCATGCCCAAGCAGTTTCTGCCGCTCCTGCCCGGCGGCAGCCCCTTTCAGATGACTCTTGCACGGCTGTCGGGGCTCGCAGGCGGGCGTGCACCAATCATCATTGCGAGCAACGACCACCGCTTTGTCGCCGCCGAGCAGTTGCGCGCCGCAAACGTGACACCGGGCGCGCTGGTGCTCGAACCCGTCGGACGCAACACCGCGCCCGCGGCCGCCATCGCCGCCATCCGGCTTGTCGCCGAAGACCGCGATGCGCTCATGCTGGTCCTGCCCGCCGACCACCATGTTCCGGACGCCCTTGCCTTCCGCGAACTGGTGAACCGGGGAGCCGAGGTCGCGGGGGCCGGCCACCTCGTCACCTTCGGCGTGACACCGCGTTGGGCCGAAACCGGGTATGGTTATATCGAACGCGGCGCCGCGCTCCCGGGTCTTTCCGGTTGCTACGACGTCGCCGAGTTCATCGAAAAGCCGGAAATAGAAATCGCCGCGCACTTTGCCGCGACGGGACGGCATTACTGGAACAGCGGGATGTTCTTGTTTGGCGCCGCCCACTACCTGGCGGAACTGGAGGCGGTGCAACCGGCGCTTGTCGCCGCCTGCCGCCGGTCTTTGTCCAACGCCACGCGCGACCAGGATTTCCTGCGGCTTGAAAGCGCAAGCTTTGCGAATTGCCCCTCGATCTCCATTGATTATGCCCTGATGGAGCACACCGCCCACGCCGCCGTGGTCCCGCTGGAGCTGGAATGGTCCGACATCGGATCCTGGAAGGCGTTGTGGGATGTGCACGCCAAGGACGAAAACGGCAATGTCGTCGTCGGTGACGTACGCCTGGAGGACGTGCGGGATTGCTACGTCAATGCGAGCCGGCGGCTGGTCGTCGGAATCGGCCTTGAAAACCTCGTCATCATCGAAACCCCGGATGCAATCCTCGTTTCATCCCAGGATGAGGTACAGCGGGTGCGGCAGATCGTGGAACAGATGCGCGACGAAGACCGGCCGGAATGCTTCGCACACAGCACCGTGTTCCGCCCGTGGGGCAGTTACGAAGACATCGACTCCGGTACGCGTTTTCGCGTCAAGCGCATAACTGTAAAGCCGGGCGCGAAGCTGTCCCTGCAAATGCACCACCACCGCGCCGAGCACTGGGTGGTGGTGACCGGAACCGCACGCATCACACGCGGCGAGGAGGTCATCCTGCTTTCGGAAAACCAGTCGACCTACATCCCGCTTGGCGTCACGCACCGGCTAGAGAACCCGGGACGGATACCGCTGCAGATGATAGAAGTGCAATCGGGCGCCTACCTCGCAGAGGACGACATCGTGCGCTTTGAAGACCTTTACAGCCGAGTGCCGTGACCTTTCTTCCCCAACGATCCAGTTTCGAATTCGCGGTGCGCGTTTGCTGCCTCACCGCGGCCCTCGCCATCACGATCAACCTGTTCTGGTTGGGCGCCAAACCGGTCGCGGTGAACCTCATTCCCGCGCCCTGGGAC